>Ga0207684_10004228_pt1 | contig 13630 bp, 12 predicted proteins | sample KBSK5501metaG_FD_184342 | JGI IMG/M metagenome (GOLD analysis project Ga0207684, IMG submission 184342) | Corn, switchgrass and miscanthus rhizosphere microbial communities from Kellogg Biological Station, Michigan, USA - KBS K5-50-1 metaG... | ecosystem: Host-associated > Plants > Roots >...
GCCCTTCCACGATCGGCGACGGAGCTCGCGCCGCACGACCTCCACGACATTGGTCTTCACCCGGATGGACCGGCCGTAGCGGTCGTCGGAGGGCCGATCCGCACGCCTCTCGAAGCCCCGGACATAGCAGAACGTGCAGCGGTGGGCGCAGCCCATGTACGGGTTGAGGGACCAGCCGAACGGCATCCCGGACACGCGGTTCAGAGCAGACCGGCAGGGCTCCTCGCGATACTCCGCGACCATCGTCGAAGGATAGAACAGATGTTCGGTTCTGTCGAGCCTCAACCGGCGAGCGGGACCACCCGCCCATCGGCGTCCAGCGTCGCCTGACGGCGCCGGATCGCCCGGAGCTCGGCTCCCGGGACCTGGTCGCGGGCGTGATAGCTCGAGCGGACGAGCGGGGCCGACTCGACGTGCTTGAAGCCGAGCCCGAGAGCCTCGGTCTTCATCTCGACGAACTCGTCGGGGTGGTAGTAGCGCTCGAGCGGCAGGTGCTGCGCCGAGGGCCGGAGGTACTGGCCGATCGTCAGGATGTCGACGTCGACCGCGCGAAGGGCCTCGAACGCCTCGGTCAGCTCGTCACGGGTCTCGCCGAGGCCGACCATGAGCGAGCTCTTCGTGTGGGCCGCGTAGCCGATCTCGACCGACATCTCCTTGGCCCGGCGCAGGACGTACAGCGAGCGATCCCAGCGGGCGCGCTTGCGGACCGGCTTCTGGAGCCGCCTCACGGTCTCGAGATTGTGATTGAGGATATCGGGCCGGGCGTCCATGACGGTCCGCAGCCGGTCGTCGGCACCGTCGAAATCCGGGATCAGGACCTCGATCCCCATGCCCGGGCTCGTCTCGCGCATCGCCCGGATCGTCTCGGCGAAGATCCGCGCCCCGCCGTCGGGCAGGTCGTCGCGGGCGACGCTCGTCACGACGACGTGCTCGAGGCGCATCGCCCCGACCGCCTCGGCGACGCGACGCGGCTCATCGTCGTCGAACCAGGTCGGCCGGCCGGTCTTCACCGCGCAGAACCCGCAGGCCCGGGTGCACGTGTCGCCGAGGATCATGATCGTCGCGGTCCGCTGGTCCCAGCACTCCCCGATGTTCGGGCAGTGGGCCTCCTCGCAGACCGTGTTGAGGTTCAGGCCGCGCAACAGGCCCTTGAGGTCATGGTAGTTCTCGCCCGACGGCATCCGGGCCTTGATCCAGTCGGGGTGGCGGCGGAGCGGGGTCAGGACCGACGGGCCGATCCCGCCAACGGCGATCGTGTCGGGCGCCAGCGCGCCGTGGTGGGCGCCGGCGCCGATCGGTTCGAACATCGGGAGCTCGCGGGCCATCGATCGAGTGTAGTCAGGCCGCGCCGAACGTGTCGCGCATGCCGCTCTCGACGTCGCGAGCCTCGAAGTCCAGCTCCGCCTCCGCCTTCGCCGCCGACAGCAGGTACGTGACCCCGGACGACGCCGCCACGACCTCCCGGAGGTTCGGCTCGCCGACGAGCCGGCCGAGGGGCGCCAGCGCCTTCAGGAGTCCGTCGGGCAGATGAAGCCAGGGCAGCCGACGACCGCCGAGGCTCGCCGCCATCGCCTCGGCCTCCGCGAGGGAGATCTCGGGGCCGCTCATGTTGTAGCGCTCGCCGGCACCGCCACGGTCGAGCGCCGCGACGATCCCCCGGGCCAGATCGTCGGCATGGACGAGGCCGATCCGGACCCCGGTCAGCGCCCGATACGGCAGCTTGCCGTCGTGGGCGAGCCGGACCTGCTCCCCGAAACCGGAACGGTCGCCCGGCCCGTACACCTGGCTCGGAAGGACGATCACGATCGGGGCGCCGCCGGCGATCCGCTGCTCGGCGACCTCGTGGGCGCCGTACTTCGTCTCGTCGTACCAGCTGAGGAAGCCCTCGGCGAGGTCGCGCCGATAGGTCTCGTCGACGGTTCGACCGTGCGTGTTGCCGTAGACGTTGCCGGTCGACACGTACACGATCCGCGGCGTCCCGGCGGCCTCGGCCGCGTCCAGCAGCCGGGTCGTCGTCCCGACGTTGGCGTCCCACATCGCGCCACGCTCGGACTTCGGGATCCCGATGCGGTAGCTGCCGGCCGCGTGGATCAGCGCGTCGGCACCGCGGAGGTCCTCGGTCAGGGCACCGATGTCGGAGAGATCACTCTCGACGAGCTCTGCGCCGAGCTCGGCAAGGAACGCCGCCCGGCGCGGATCGCGGACGAGGGCGACCACGGTGTCGCCGCGCTCGCGGAGGACCCGGACGACGGCCCGGCCCACGAGCCCGGCACCGCCGGTGACGACGACCCGGAGCGGCTTCCGGGGCGGTGCGGGATCGGCCTTGGCCGGCGGCGAGGCCCGCCTAGTAGATCGCCGTGTCCGGCCCGACTCGCTCAAGCCATGCCTTGATGTCGCGGAGGAGGGCCGCCCCGCCCGCACCGTCGTTGGCCCGATGGTCGACGCCGAGGACCATGTTCATGACCGGCCGGATCGCGATCACGTCGCCATCGGGCGTCGCGACGACGACGGGCCGTTTCGTGATCGCCTCCATCGTCACGATCCCGACCTCCGGGACGTTAAGGATCGGCATCACCAGGTTCGTCCCGAGATAGCCGGTGTTGTCGACGGTGAACGTGCCGCCGCCGAAGTCGTCGACCTTGAACTTGCCGGCCTTCGCCCGGCTGGCGACGTCGGCGATCGCGGCGTTCAGGCCGTGGATCGACAGCTGGTCGGCGTCCCGGATGACCGGGACGATCAGACCCTCGTCGACGGCCACGGCCACCCCGATGTTGATCCGCCGCTTCGCGAGCAGCCCCTGCTCGGTCCAGTGGGCGTTGAACGTCGGGTTGCGCTTGAGCGCGTCCGCGGCGGCCTTGACGACGAAGGGGACGAAGCTGAGACCGATGCCCTCGCGGGCCTGGTACTCGCGCTTGTTCTTCTCGCGGAAGGCGACGAGCCGCGTGACGTCGACCTCCATCTGGACGTAGGCGTGGGGCGCCTGGAGCGCCCTGGTCATCTGCGCCGCGATGCCCTTGCGCATCTGGGTCATCGGGACGAGGACCTCGTCCGCGCCGGCGGGGAACGAGACGCCCGGTGCGGAGGTCGCGGCTGCGGCCGGTGCCACCGACGGCGCGACCGGCGTTGGGGCCGACGGCGTTGGCGCAATCGGGGCCGCGGCGCTCGGGGCCGGCGCGCTCGGCGCCGCGGCGGATCCGTTGGACGAGGCCGCGGCTGCCGCCGACGCCGGCGAAGCCGCCCCGGACCCGGCGACCGCCTGGCCGCCGACGGGCTGGCCCGTCCGCTGCGACTCGACGTAGTTCGTGACGTCCTCGCGGGTGATCCGGCCGCCACCACCGGTCCCGACGATCTGGGCCGCCGTCAGGCCGTGCTCGCGGAGGAGGCGTCGGACGGCCGGGGTCATCCGGGCATCGGCACTGCCGGGAGCCTCGGCCGTCTCGGCCGCGACGGCCGTCGGGGCCGGGGTCGCGCTCGCCGCGACGCGTTCCGGCCGCTCGTCCGAGCCGGCCGGTCCCTCGGCCGGGGTGAAGGCGGGGCGGGCCGGGGCGGGCGCCCCGTTCGAGGCGGTCGCATCGGACGTCGGGCTTGCCCGTTCGGCTGGCGCGGCCGTCGTCGGCGCCGCCTTGGGCTCCGTCACGGCCGGCGCAGGCGCCTTCGGCTCGTCGGCGGCCGCGCCGGCGGACGCGCCCTCCTCGGCCGTCTCGATGACCGCGATCTCGGCGTTGTTCGGGACCGTGGCCCCTTCCTCGACGAGGATCTCCTTCAGAACGCCGGCGAATGGCGACGGGACCTCGGCATTCACCTTGTCGGTGATCACCTCGAGAAGCGGCTCGTACTTCTCGACGGTGTCGCCCGGCTGCTTGAGCCACTTGCCGATCGTCCCCTCGGCAACGCTCTCGCCGAGCTGGGGCATCGTCACCTTGGCCACTGGTCTGTTCCTCCGGGTCGCCGGGGCGGGATCGGGCCCCGCCGTCGTCTCGTTCGGCGCCTAGTGTCGCGCATCGACGCGGGTTCCGCCTCATCCGCGCCCGTACCTGACAGCAGCTGTCGTGCGTGGCATGCATCATCGCGGTCGTGCCGACGTCCGTGACCCCGCCCGTCCTGTCCACCGACTGGTCCCGGGTCCTCGCCCTTCGACTGGCCCGTCAGGGTCTCCTGGAGCGGGCCGGGCCCGACGGGCTCGTCGAAGTCGTCGAGCGGCTGGTCGGTCTCCACGCCCAGGTGATGAGCTCCGCCGAGCTCCAGGCGGCGGCCCGCATCGACGGGCTGCGTGCGACCGACGTCCGGGAGGCGCTCTGGACGCGCCGGGCGCTCGTCAAGACCTGGGCATTCCGGCAGACCCTCCACCTGCTGGCGCCTGACGATCTCGCGGAGTTCGTGATCGCGGCGCGAAGCCTGGAGCGCTGGCACACGCCGGCCTGGCTGCGCTACTTCAAGCTGACCGAGACGGGCGTGTCCGAGGTCATCGAGGCGATCGGCGCGGTCCTGTCCGACCGCCCCATGACCAGGATCGAAGTCGTGGACGCCGTCGTGAAGCGGGTCCGGCAGCCGCACCTGCGCGAGAGCATGCTGACGGGCTGGGGGACGTTCCTCGGCCCGGCCGCCCAGCGCGGCCAGCTGGTCTTCGGGCCCTCCGAGGGCCGGAACGTCGCGTTCGTCAATCCCTCCGCGTGGCTCGATCGGCGGATTGCCAGGAGCGACGACCCGGCAGACGCCGACGAGGCCCTCGGCCGGCTGATCGGCCGGTATCTCGCTGTCTTCCCGGGGTCGAGCCGGGACATGATTGCCCGGTGGTGGGGCGGCGGGCGGGTGACCGCGGTCACCCGGGCGCTGAAGGTGACGAAGGTCCCGCTCGCGGAGATCGACGTCGAGGGAACGCGGGGTCTCGTTCGCGAGGAGGACCTCGACGCGCTTGCCCACGCGTCCCCGCAGCACCCGGCGCGACTCCTGCCGGGCTTCGATCCGTTCACGAACGAGCTGCCGCGCCGGGTCGATGCCGTGCTCGGGGATCGCCACCACGACCGCGTCCATCGGACCGCCGGCTGGGTGTCCCCGATCGTCGTCGTCGACGGCCGGGTCGGTGGGACGTGGGAGATCGAGAACGGAACTGGCAGCGCGGGTACGGTCGTGGTCCGGCCGTTCGGGCGGTGGCGGGGCGGTGTGCGGCGCGAGCTCGAATCGGAGGCGGAGCGGATCGCCGCATTCCTCGACCGGCCGCTCCGGGCGGAGGTCACGGCCATCCACCACCGGGGGTAGTCGGAGTCGGGGGTTTGGCGTCCGACGCCGCCGGCGATTCCGTCGGTCACCATGCTCGAGGGTGCGCGACGGCAATTCGGGCCGGGTCCTGGGTCTGCGCGCCCTCGCGTCCTCAAAGCCGTTGACTTCGACCAGGGCGGGTGGTGGATGACACGAACAGCAGCCCGTCACCGCGCCCGATGGGGTTCGTGAGCCAGCGACGAGCTGCCCAGCCGCGCATCGGATACGTCCTGGCGAGAACGCGTTCGGCACGTTCGACCTGACGGCGCGCCGTCCGTTGGTCGGGCAGGACCAGCAGTCGAGCGACGGCCGTGGGCCGCCAGCCAAATCGCTCGGCGGCGACCCCGGGAGCGAGGCGTGTCTTCTCGTCGTGCTTTCGCAGCGTCGCCTCGACGGACGCTAGCTCCGTCTTGACCTCGACGATCAGCAGCGTCGCGGATGGCGCGTGCCAGGCGAACAGATCGATCGATCCGCGATCACCAAAGTGGTTGTACGTGACCTCGGGCACGACTTCCCAGCGGCTCGCGCTCAGAAGATCGGCGGTCGCACCCACGACGGCCGCGTGCCGCTCATCGAGCAGGCGATCGATGGCGCCGCCTCGCCATCGGATCTCCAGATCGACACTCGCTTCGAGGCCCCGGAAGACCTGCCGAACCGTTCGGATCTGGACTGCGTCGAAATGTCCGCGTTCCAGCACCGAGAGCTCCTGCTGGCTGACGCCGACCAGTGCGCCGAGCTGCTTCTGCGTCAGCCGCGCACGGCGGCGGAGCGCCCGAAGCAGGCGACCCGCCCGGACGTCGTCCATCGATGAAGGGTGACGCTTCGGCCTTCACGGGCGGTTATCTCGGACGACCAATCCCGCCAATCACCATCGGGCGTGGTCGAAGTCAGCCTTGCAGCGGCTCGGTCCCGCCAGGTACCACCGCGGGCGGTGGACGGCAGGAGTCCTCCTGGTTCTCGGCCCCATAGGTCGCGATTCGGCCTCAATCGGTGGCTGGATCGTGACTTCAACTACGCGCGATGGTGGCTGGCCGAAACCGGGCTCAATTGGACCGATTTGAGCCCTACCGATCCCCGGCGTACGAATCGAACGCGCGCGCCATGAGCTCCTCCAGCTCGGGAAGCAGGGCCTCGTCGCCGGGTCGGAGCGTGAAGAGCGCATCACCGCTCTTTCGCTTGAGCAGCGCGGGCGAGACGCCATCGAGCAGTCCCGCATTCGCCTTGATCGGCAGCAGCATCAGCTTGGCCACGCCGTTGCCCGGCCGAACGCCGGCGAACCAGTCGTGCGCGCGCGAGCCGGGCCGATGCAGGACCTGGATTCCGTAGATCTCGGCACGCTCGAGCGGGCCCTCGTACCGCGCCAGCATGACCTGCAACGCCGTTTCGAGCTCGGCGGCATCCACCTGGATCAGTACGCCGCGAGCTTGCGGATCCCGTCGGCGATCTTCTCCGGGTTGACCATGAACCAGTCCTCGAGGACGTGGTTGTAGGGAACGCCGGGGACGTCGGGGCCGGCGATGCGCGTGACCGGTCCGTCGAGGTAGTCGAACGCCTCCTCCGCGACGATCGCGCAGACCTCGGCGCCGTAGCCGCCGAAGCGGTTGTCCTCGTAGACGACGAGGCACTTGCCGGTCTTCCGGACCGAGTCGAGGACGGTCTCCTTGTCGAGCGGGCGCAGCGTCCGGAGGTCGACGACCTCGACGCTGATGCCGTCCTCGGCCACGCGATCGGCGGCCTCGAGGGCGTAATGCGCCATCAGGCCGTACGCGATGACGGTGACCTGGGTGCCGGGGTGCGTGACCTGGGCCTTGCCGAGCGGGACCGTGTACTCGCCGTCGGGGACGTCGCCCCGGACGCTCCGGTACATCTTCTTGTGCTCGAAGAACAGCACCGGGTCGTCGTCGCGGATGCAGCTCCGGAGCAGGCCCTTCGCGTCGTACGGGGTCGACGGGATGACGACCTTGAGCCCGGGAACGTGCGTGTAGAACGCCTCGACCGACTGGGAGTGATACAGCGCGCCGTGGACGCCGCCGCCGTACGGAGCCCGCACGACCATCGGGGCGCTGTAGCCGTTGTTCGACCGATACCGCAGCCGGGCCGCCTCCGACACGAGCTGGTTGAATGCGGGGTGGATGAAGTCCGCGAACTGGATCTCGGCGACCGGTCGCAACCCGCCGATCGCGGCGCCGATCGAGGTCCCGATGATCTGGCTCTCGGTCAGCGGCGTGTCGATGACGCGATCGTCGCCGAACTCGGCCCACAGGCCGTCCGTCGCCAGGAACACGCCGCCCTTCTTGCCGACGTCCTCGCCGAGGACGATCACGTTCTCGTCGCGGGTCATCTCCTCGCGGAGCCCGTCGCGGACGGCCTCGATGAACGTCTTGAGGGCCATCAGTGGACGCCCTCGCCCGCCGGCTCGGACGGCTCCACTGCGTCCTCGGCCGACTCCGGCCCGGCGGACTCCCCTTCCCCCATCCCCCAGGCCGGCGGCGTCTCGGACGGCCAGTCCTCGGCGTAGACCCACTTCATCGCGGTCGACGGCTGCGGGTCGGGCTGGCCCTCCGCGTACTCCGTCGCGTCGTGGACGGCCGCCGTGATCGACGCGGTGATCCGGGCCTCGGCCTCGTCGGTCAGGATCCCGGCCTCCGCGAGCTGGGCGCGGAACTTCGGGACCGGGTCGAGGGCCTTGTCGGCCTGGAGCTCCTCGTCCGTGCGGTACTTGGTCTGCTGGTCGTCGCTCGAGTGGCCCGTCAGTCGGGTCACCTTGCACTCGATCAGGGTCGGGCCGTCGCCGGCCCGTGCGCGCGCCACGGCATCGCGCGCGGCGGCGTAGCAGGCGAGGACGTCGGACCCGTCGACGGTCACCCCGGGGATGCCATAGCCGGCGGCCCGCTGGGCGACGCTCGATCCGGCAACCTGGCGGGCGAGCGGCACGCTGATCGCGTAGCCGTTGTTCTCGACGACGAAGACGAACGGCAGGTTGTGGATCGCGGCGAAGTTCAACCCTTCGTGGACGTCGCCCTGGTTGCTCGACCCCTCGCCCATGATCGTCAGGGCCACCTGGCCGGTCTTCCGGATCTTGGCGGCGAGGGCGAGGCCGACGGCATGGAGCAGCTGGGTGGCGACCGGCGAGGAGACCGACACGAGGTTGTGCTCGTGGGATCCGTAGTGGCCGGGCATCTGCCGGCCGCCCGACGACGGGTCGGAGGCCGTGGCGTACTGGGCGGTCATGATGTCCCGGGCCGACATGCCGAAGGTGAGGCAGGTGGCGATCGACCGGTAGAACGGCGCGATCCAGTCCTTGCCCTTCTCGAGGGCCCAGGTCACGCCCACCTGGGCGCCCTCGTGGCCCTGGCCGCTGATCACGAACGGGATCCGACCGGCCCGGTTGAGGACCCACATCCGCTCGTCGACGGCGCGGGCCAGGGCGACGAGCCGGTACATCTCGAGCAGGTCGTCCGCCGTGAGGCCGAGGTCCGCGCCGAGGATCGGCTTGGCGGCTGCGCGCTTCGCGGGGGCCGGCCGGTCGGAGCGCGTCACCGCCATGGGGTCCTCCGTCCGGCTCAGAAGTTGATCGAGCGGCCGTCGACCGCGAGCGCCGCCTCGCCGAGGACCTCAGACAGGGTCGGGTGGGCGTGGGTCGCCCCGCCGATCTCCCACGGCACGGCCTCGAGCTCGAACGCGACCGACGCCTCGGCGATCAGGTCGGTCGCGTGCGGCCCGATGAGATGGATCCCGAGCGTCTCGTCGGTGTCCTTGTTCGCGATCACCTTCGCGAAGCCCTCATACTCGCCGCCGATGATCGCCTTGGCGATCGCCTGGAACGGGACCTTGCCGACCTTGATCGGCAGCCCGCGCTCCTCGCACTGCTGCTGGGTCAACCCGATCGAGGCGATCTCCGGCCGGCAGTACGTGGCGCGAGGCTGCTTGACGTAGTCGATCGGGTGGACGTCCTTCTCGCCGGCGATCACGTGGGTCGCGACGATCCCCTCGTGGGCCGCCGTGTGGGCCAGCATCAGGCCGCCGACGATGTCGCCGATCGCGTAGACGTGCGGCTCCTTGGTCCGCATCCGGCCGTCGACCTTCACGAAGCCGCGATCCGTCTCGACCTTCGTGGTCTCGAGGCCGATGTCCTCGATGTTCGTCGCCCGTCCGGCGGCGACGAGGAGGGCCTCGGCCCGGAGCTCCTGCTGGTCCTTGCCCTCCGGCCCGACCATCATGCAGATCCCGTTCTTCTCCACGCTCACCTTCGTCGAATCGAACCGGGCGTTCGTCATCACCGTCATTCCCCGCCGCGTGAAGCTCCGCTCCAAGGTCTGGCTGAGCTCGCGGTCCTCGAGCGGGACGATCTGGGGGAAGTACTCCAGCAGCGTCACCTTCGTCCCGAGGTCGTGGTACATCGAGGCGAACTCGCAGCCGACGGCGCCGGCGCCCACGATGACGATGTCCTTCGGGAGCGTCTCGGATCGGAGGACGTCGTCCGAGGTCAGGATCCGCTTTCCGTCCGGCTCGAGGCCGGGCAGCGACTTGACCCGGGAGCCCGTGGCGAGGATCACGTCGGTCGCCTGGAGGACGCGGTCTCCGCCCTTGCCTGGTGTGCCGTCCTCGGCGGGCTGGCTGACGCGAACCTTGTTCGGGCCCTCGAGACGGCCGCGGCCGGGGATCCACGTGACCTTGTTCTTGTCGACGAGGGTCTTGAGGCCGGTCCACATCCGCTTCACGACCTGGTCCTTGCGGGCGGCCATCTGGACGTAGTCGATCCCGGGCTCGCCGGGCAGTGTCAGGCCGAAGTCCTTCGCATGGCGGACGTGCTCGACGAAGCCGGCCGACTCGAGCAAGGCCTTCGTCGGGATACACCCACGGTGGAGGCACGTGCCGCCGATCTTGTCCTCGTCGACGAGGGCGACTTTGAGCCCGAGCTGACCGGCCCGGAACGCGGCCGTATAGCCGCCGGTGCCCGCTCCGAGCACGACGAGATCGAAGTCGTTGGACGAGCCGACGGCCATGGGTCAGGGCGCCTCGCGTGCCACGGGCCCGTGCCCGCCGCGGGGCCGGGTGGGCGGGTGGATCATCGGTTGCGATGGTACGCGCGGCCTCGCGAAGCCCGCAACCGAGCGTCGGCCGGGCACGTTACGGGTTCACGACCTTCATCGGTGCGCTCGTGATGCAGGCGTTCGGATCGATGCCGATGCCGCACGTGACCTGGATCGCCCGTACGGTGCCGTCGGCGAGGTGGATGACCGCGATCACGGCATGACTACCGCTCCCGTCCGCAATGATGTAGTTCCCGTTCGCATCGCGGTAATCGGGGTCGAATAGCTCGATGCGTTCGACCGGCGCGTGGCGTGGAGCGCTCGCATCGAGCCAACCCGACGCGGTGGCGGTCGCTCGAGCACAGGTGTCGCCGCATTGCGCCGGAAGCCCGATCGGGTAGCCGTCGATCACGGGCGGCGGCAAGGTCACCTGGACGATCCCGAGCCAGGCAGCGCCGATCGCTGCAATCAGGACCGCGGCTACGACCAGCCCCTTCCGGATCGAAGGCATCGGCTCCATCGTGGGCCGAACGCGTCGGCGGCGTCGATGGGTGAAGACCCTGATCGGCGGCCGATCCCGATGCTAGACTCGCGCCGTTCCGAGCCCCGGTGTGCGACCAGTGGAGCGGCATGGACGGCGCGACCCTCCTCCTGGATCTCGTGCTCATCGTCGGGGCTTACCTGTGCGGCTCGATCCCGATGGGCGTGCTCATCGCCCGGCTGACGGGCGGAGTCGATCCGCGGACGGTCGGTTCGGGGCGGACCGGCGGCACCAATGCCCTGCGGGCCCTCGGTCGGAGGCGCGCCGCGGTCGTCGTCGCCGGAGACCTGTTGAAAGGCGCCCTTCCCGTCCTCGTGGCGCGCATCGTGTCCGGGCAGGCGGTCGTCGAGGTGGCGTGCGGGCTGGCCGCGGTCGCCGGGGCGATCTGGTCGATCTTCGCCGGGTTCCGGAGCGGACGGGGCGTCGGGACCGGCGTTGGGACGATGCTCGTCATCCAGCCGATCGCGGTGCTCCTCGCCGCTCCCGTCTTCGTGCTCGTGATCCTCGTTACGCGCTACGTGTCGTTGGGCTCACTGCTCGCCTCCGCGGCGCTGTTCCCGGCGATGCTCCTGCTCTGGGCGGTCTGGGCCGGAGCCGTCCCGCCGCAATACCTCGTCTACGCCGTGATCGGCCCGGCGCTGATCTGGATTGCCCACGCAGACAACATCGAACGGCTGATCCACGGCACCGAGCGCAAGTTCGACCTGGGCATGCTGAGTGGCCGCAGCGGTGGAGCCCCCGGCAAGAGCTGAGGGAACCGCGGTTTCCCCGGCGCCACTCCCGCCCGGATCCAGCCATACGCCAGCCACGCGCGCGTTATCCGCAGGGCGGGCCGGGGATTGGCACCGTCGAGGCGAGCGGTTAGCTGCGGACGACTACCGGGCGGTCGAAATGGCCGATATCCAACCGAATTCGGTGGATAAGGCTCCCCTGAATGTCGTTTGGAGATTCTTGTCCAGATCCCGAGTGACTGCGTTCGTCGCGGCTGGCGTTCCAGGGAAAAGCGCCGGAGAGGACCGTAGCGAGCGCACCACCCTCCGAGGTCCGAGGCGAAGCTCCGCGACGCCATCGGCCCGAGGATAGGTGCTGAGCGAGGACCGCAGCCGGCAACGAATCCCTGGGGCGCCCGGCGCGAAAGCCGTTCCCCGCAGGAACGAATCGAACGACCCGGGTCGGCTGACGACCCGGGTCGGGATCACGCTGGTTCGGCGGGCCCTCCGTGGGCCCGCGCCGAGAGGATGGGTCTAGTAGCTGCTACCCCCGCGCTGGCTGCGGAAGCAGTCAGAGCAGTAGACCGGCTTGCCGCTGGTCGGACGGAAGGGGACCTGGGCATCCTTGCCGCAGGAAGAGCAGGTTGCGGTGAACATCTCGCGGGGACCGCGGTCGCGACCATAGCCGCCACCACCGCCGCCGCCGTATCCGCCACCGCCGCCGCCACCGCTGCTGTAGCCGCCGCCGGCGGAATACCCGCCGCCTGCGCCATAGCCGCCGTAGCTGCTGTCACCGGCGCCACCGCCCGCGTTCCGAGCGGCCTTGCGGCTGGCTCGACACGACGGACAACGGCGCGGCTCGGTGAACCCGCGCTGTGCGTAGAAGTCCTGCTCACTTGCGGTGAACACGAACTCCTGGCCGCAATCGGCGCAGGTCAGGTTCTTGTCGTTGTACACGAAACGAAAACTCCTCTCGGTAGCCGTCGCGATCCCTGGGTTCTCGCGTCAGCCGTGAGAGGAGTCCGAGTCGTCGTCGAGCTACGTCTATTCTTGCCGCTGGCCTTCCAACGGCACTTCCGCGCGGGAGTCTAGACGACTGACGACGGACTTGTACAGGGGTATTTTCGCCGATCGCGCCAGATCCTGCTCGCGGCGAGACGTCAGTCGGGCGCTGCCCAGCCGCGAACCCGCTCGACGGCCCGCCGCCAGGCCCGGTAGCCGGCCTCGCGCCGCTCGCCGGCAGCCGGCAGGAAGCGCCGGTCGACCGCCCGGATGGCCGCGATCTCCGCCGGATCGGACCAGAACCCGACGGCCAGGCCGGCGAGCGCGGCAGCCCCGAACGCGGTCGTCTCGCGACCGATGGGCCGCTCGACGGGCCGGCCGACCTGATCCGCGATCAACTGGCAGACGACGTCGCCGGCACCGCCACCGTCGACCCGGATCTCGGTGAGGGGCGTCGCCAGATCGCCGTCCATGGCCTCGACGACATCACGGATCTGGAAGGCAATCGCATCGAGCGTGGCCCGAGCGATCTCGGGCGCCCCGGTGCCCCGAGTCAGCCCGAACAGGGCGCCCCGCGCGTCGGGGTCCCAGTAGGGCGCGCCCAGCCCGACGAACGCGGGCACGAACACGACCCCGCCGCTGTCGACGGCGCGGCCGGCAAGCGTCTCGATGTCCGCCGATTGGGCGATGAGTCCGAGCCCGTCTCGCAGCCACTGGACCGCGGCGCCCGTCACGAACACCGAGCCCTCGACGGCGTACACGATCGGTGCGGCCGGACCCAGCTGCCAGCCGATCGTCGCGAGCAGCCCGTTGCCGGAATCGACCGGCTCCGCGCCGGTGTTCGCGAGCAGGAACGCGCCCGTTCCGAGCGTGACCTTGGCCTGACCCGCCGCGTGACAGGCCTGGCCGAACGTGGCCGCCTGCTGATCGCCGGCCGAGCCGGCGATCGGGATCGGGCGGCCGAACAGCGTCGGATCGGTCTCGCCGTAGACCTCCGACGAGCTGCGCACCTCCGGCAGCAGCGCTGCCGGGACCTCCATCAAGCGGATGAGATCGTGGTCCCAGCCTGCCCGGTGGATGTCGAGGAG
>Ga0207684_10004229_pt1 | contig 13627 bp, 14 predicted proteins | sample KBSK5501metaG_FD_184342 | JGI IMG/M metagenome (GOLD analysis project Ga0207684, IMG submission 184342) | Corn, switchgrass and miscanthus rhizosphere microbial communities from Kellogg Biological Station, Michigan, USA - KBS K5-50-1 metaG... | ecosystem: Host-associated > Plants > Roots >...
CGGATGGCAAAGCTCGTGTCGACCGTCGCGGTGGCTGGTCTCGCCACGACGGTCTTCGCTGCCGGCGGCGGACCGGCGGGCGCGGGCGGGACGAACCGCGGGAACGTCAACGGTTCGCTCGAGCTCGGGCAGCTCGCGTCCCAGACCGGGCCGCTCAGCAACATCGTGCAGTCGCTCACGACGCCCGTGACCATGGCGGTCGACGAGATCAACGCCGGCGGCGGCGTGCTCGGCAAGCCGGTGACCTACACGTTGGCCGACGACGCCACCGACCCCAACGTCGCCAGTGAGTCGCTCGAGGGTCTGCTGGAGGACAGCAAGGTCGACGCGATCATGGGGCCGACCTCGTCGGGGATCACCCTGAACATCATCGACGAAGTCCGCCGGCGCAACGTGCTCATGTGCTCGGGATCGAACACGTCGGCCGAGCTGTCGACGACGGACTCGCGCGGCTTCTACTTCCGCACGACGCCGTCCGACCGCCTGCAAGGCCCGGCGCTGGGCAAGCTCGTGCTCAAGGACAGCCGCAAGAAGGTCGGCATCCTCGCCCGGAGGGACACGTACGGCCTCGGCCTGGCGAGGTCGGTGAAGAAGACGCTGGAGAATGGCCACGCGAGGGTCGTCGCCGATGTCTCCTACGACCCCGATGCCACGAGCTTCGACCGCGAGGTCCAGAAGGTGGTCGACAAGAAGCCCGACGCGGTGATCGTGCTCGGGTTCGAGAGCGACGGCAGTGACATCGTCCGGACGCTGATTGCCAAGGGGCTGTCCCCACAGCAGTTCCCGATCTACACGGCCGACGGCATGCGCACCAACGCGTTCCCCACCCTCCTCGACCCGAACAACCCCGCCGCCGCGACGGGCCTCAAGGGCACGTCTCCCGCGACCCAGCCGGCCGGCGTGCAGCACCCGTTCCTCGACGCGTTCAACGCGACCGGCATCGATCCGATCTACTCGTCCTTCTATTACGACTGCACGATCCTCACGGCGTTGGCGGCCGAGAAAGCGAAGTCGGACGACCCGTCCAAGATGAAGAAGGTCTTCGCCGCGAACACCAAGGGAAAAGAGCAGTGCACGACGTTCGCCGACTGCAAGCGGCTGCTCGACGCCGGGAAGTCCATCAGCTACCAGGGCGCGTCAGCCGCGTTCAAGCACATGAACAAGTTCGGGACGTTCGAGCCGAACGCCGGCGTGTACGAGGTGTGGACGTTCGACGAGACCGGCCGGGACGTCACCGCGCCGCCCGAGACCCAGATTCGCATCGGCTAGCTCCCCCGTTCAAAGAGCGGAGGCGACGGCCTTCCACGCATCGCGGTGACGCCTGACGTTGTCGGCGCGTTCGGTCGGGACGATCACGAAGCGGACGCCGCCGGCCGCGATCGCCGCCTCGACGGCTGGAACGACCTCGCCCGCCTTCTCGACCCGATCGGCCGGGAGACCGTGCATCGAGGGCAGTGCGGCGAGGTCGACGCCGTGGGGAGTGCCGAACAGGAGCTCGAAGTGCTCGGGCTGCTCGGCCTGCGGGAGAAACGAGAAGATGCCGCCGCCGTCGTTGTCGAGCACGACGAACGTCGCATCGACCCCGCGCCCGCCGGCGCCGAGGAGGCCGTTGGCGTCGTGGAGGAGGCACAGGTCGCCGACCAGCGCGACCGTCGGTCCCTGTGAGGCGGCTGCCGCACCCAGCACGGTCGAGACGAACCCGTCGATGCCGTTGACCCCCCGGTTGGCGAGAAAGTGCACGCCCGATCGCGGTCGGGCGAACGCCTCGACGTCACGCACCGGCATGCTCGACGCCACGACCAACGTGCCGCCGTCGGGCAACGCGTCGAGCGTGTCGCGCGCGACGCGGCCTTCGAACAAGGTCTCCCAACCGTCCAGGAGGTCGTCGAGCGCGGCGCGGGCAGCGCGCTCGGCGTCGTGCCACGAGCGCAGCCAGGCCGGGTCGTGCTCGGCGCCAGGCGCGAGCGCGTCGGCGAGCGCGGTGAGCAGCGGCTCGGAGTCGACGGCGAGGCGCTCGGCGACGCCCCGGCCCGGGTCGAGCCACGCCCCGTCGGGGTCGACGAGGAGCTGTGGGGCCTCGGGACCGAGCCAGGCGCTGAGCGGCTTGCTCGTCGGCGCCGCGCCCAGACGAAGCACGAGATCGGGGCGGTGCCGGTCGGCGAACCCGGGGCTGCGCAGCAGCGCCTCGTACGTGGACACCGCGTTGCCGCCCTGGCGCAAACCGGAGATCGGGTCGGCGAGCACGGGCCAACCCGCCGCTCTCGCGACGCGATCGACGGCCTCGGCGGACGCGTCGCTCCCCCATCCGGCCACGATCAGCCCGCGGGGGCGCGCCCGGACGGCCTCGGCGACGCGCGTGACGGTCACCTCGTCGGGCGCGCGGGTCGGCCGCGTCACCGTTGTCCACGGACGCCCGTCCGCACGACCGGGTGCCTCGACAAGTGGCGCGCCCGTGGGCACCAATGGCTCGCGGAACGCGAGGTTGAGGTGCACCGGGCCGGCGGGGGGCCCGACGGACTCGGCGACGGCGCGCGCGGCGGTCGACCGCCACGACGCCGCCGCGCTCGGGTGGTCCTCGGGCACGCCGACCTCGCAGAACCAGCGGACGGCGCGGCCGTAGAGGTCGAGCTGGTCGACGGTCTGCCCGGCGCCGGTGTCGCGCAGCTCCGGCGGGCGGTCGGCGGTACAGACGATGAGCGCCGTGCGGGAATGGCTCGCCTCGAGCACGGCGGGATGGAAGTTGGCGGCGGCCGTCCCCGAGGTGCACAGCACGACCGCCGGCGACCCGCTCGCCTTGGCCGTGCCGAGCGCGAAGAACGCCGCCGACCGCTCGTCGAGGTGCACGTGGACCCGGATGCGGTCGTCGGCGGCGAGCGCGAGCGCGAGGGGCGCCGACCGCGACCCCGGCGCCAAGCAGGCCTCGTGCACGCCGGCCCGGGCCCACTCGTCGACGAGGGCGCGGGCGAAGGCGGTGGTGGCGTCGCGGGTCATGCGAGGATCCGTACGTGCCGCTCGTCCTGGTACCGGGGTTCACGCAAACGGCCGCGTCGTGGGATCCGGTGCTCGCGCACCTGCCGCCCGACCGCGAGGCCGTCGCCGTCGACGTCCCCACCGGGCTCGGGTTCGTGGAGACGGCCGCCGCGATCGGCGAGCGGGAGGGCCGCGCCGTCTACGCCGGGTACTCGATGGGGGGACGGTTGTGCCTGCGCCTCGCGCTCGACCGGCCCGATCTGGTCCGCGGGCTGGTGCTGCTGAGCGCCTCGCCCGGCATCGCCGACGACGCCGAGCGCGCGACCCGGCGCGAGGCCGACGAGAAGCTCGCGCAGGAGATCGAGCGCGACGGCGTCGACGCGTTCCTCGACCGGTGGCTGCGCCAACCCCTGTTCGCGACCCTGCCGTCCGACGCCGCCGGTCTCGACGCGCGCCGCGCCGGCAACACGGTCGCCACGCTCACGCACGCGCTGCGCGCCTTGGGACCGGGCACGCAGGAGCCGCTGTGGGAGCGCCTCGGCGAGCTCGAGCCGCCCTTCGTGCCGGCCGCCGGCGTCCTCGACGAGAAGTACGTCGACATCGCCTTCGAGATGGCCGGACGCGTGGGGACCGACGTCCACCCCGTGCTGATCGGAGGCGCGGGCCACGCTGCGCACCTCGAGAACCCCGAGGCGGTCGCGGCGCTGCTGCGGCGCGTCGCTCACGACGTCACCTCGTAGCGACGGAGCAAGGCCGGATCGGGCTCGACCCGTCGCACGCGCATCTGACCGTCGACGGGGACGAGCGGATCGCGTACGACGTCGCCGCCGGGCATGCGCGCGGCGAGCCCACACGCGTATGGCAGGTCCGGCAACGCCGCCGCGAGCGCGAGCCCGGCCGCGATCCCGATCGACGTCTCGCGCATCGAGGTGACGAGCGCGGGAACCCCGGCCGCCTCGGCAACTCGCAGCGCAATCCGCACACCTCCGAGCGGCTGAACCTTGAGGACGACCACGTCGGCGGCATGCAACGCGGCGAGGCACCGGGCGTCGCCGACCGAGCGAACGCATTCGTCGGCGGCGACGGGCACGTCGACGCGACGCCGGAGCCGGGCGAGGTCGTCGAGGGCGGCGACGGGCTGCTCGACGAGCTCGAGTTCGTGGGGCGCGAACCGGCGGATCATCGCCTCGGCGGTTTCGACGTCCCACGCGCCGTTGGCGTCGACGCGCAGGGCCACCGAGGGGCCGACCGCGTCGCGCACCGCTGCAACGAGGTCGAGGTCGTCGCGTGGGTCCGTCCGTCCGACCTTCACCTTGACGGCGGGAAAGCCGGCCAGTGCGCCGGGATCGACCGGGCCGTTGTCCAGGAGCGCGTTGACCGGCACGGTGTCGCGCAGGGCCGCCGGCCAACCGTCACGCGCCGACTCCTCGGCGGCGCGCCGTGACGCGCCGTCCCCGCAGGCGTAGCCCGGAAGCGGCGACGCTTCGCCCCAGCCCGCCGGCCCGGCGACGAGCATCACATCCCGATCACCGATGCGGAGCCGGTGCTCCCTCACGCGGTGACCAACCCGATGGTCAACAGCACCGCGACCGCCAACTCGAGGCGCGCGGTTGCGACCAGCGCGGCGACGAGCGACGGCGGGTCGCGCCGGGTCAGGACGAGCCGGACGGGTTGCACGGCGAGCGGGAGCGCCGCCAGCGCGATCAGCGCCGGCGGATACAGCACGCCCACGGCGGCAACGGCCAGGAACGCGCCCGCCGAGCACGCCACGAACAACCCCCGTGCTGCCGGGGCGCCGACCAGCACCGGCAGCGTGCGTTTACCGGTCGCGCGGTCGGTGTCGATGTCCCGGATGTTGTTGGCGAGCAGGATGGCGCAGGCGAGCAGTCCCACCGCGACCGCACCCCACCACGCCCCGGCAGGCACGCGTTCCAGTTGCACGTACGCCGAGCCGGCCGTGGCGACGAACCCGAAGAACACGAGCACGGCGACCTCGCCGAGCCCCGAGTAGCCGTAGGGGCGCGGGCCGCCCGTGTACAACACGGCGGCCGCGATGGCGACCACCCCCACGACGAGGAGCCGGAGATCCACCGCGATCGCGAGGGTGAGGCCGACCACGGCGGCGACGCCGAACGCCAGCGCGGCCGCGTTGCGCACGGCCGCCGGTGCGGCGACTCCCGACGCGGTGAGGCGGAGCGGACCGGCGCGCTTGGTGTCGGTGCCGCGCACACCGTCGGAATAGTCGTTCGCGTAGTTGACCCCGACCTGGAGCGCGAGCGCGACGACGAGCGCGGCAGCCGCCCGCCACCAGATCACGGTGTCCGCGTCGGCGTACGCGGCGGCGGTGCCGACGAGCACAGGAGAGAGCGCGGCGCCGAGGGTCCGCGGCCGCGCCCCCGCGAACCACTCCGCCGCCGTCGTCATGTCAGGGACGCTTCGGGAACCGGTCGAACTCGGGACGACGCTTCTCGAGGTACGCCTGCTTGCCCTCCTGAGCTTCCTCGCTCATGTAATAGAGGAGCGTCGCGTCCCCGGCGAGCTGCTGGATGCCGGCGAGGCCGTCGTCGGCGGCGTTCAGCGACGCCTTCAGCATGCGCAACGCGAGCGGGCTGTGCTGCAGCATCCGCTTGCACCAGGCCACGGTCTCGATCTCGAACTGCTCGAGCGGGACGACCTTGTTCACGAGGCCCATGTCGAGCGCCTCCTCCGCGCCGTACTCGTCGCACAGGAACCAGATCTCGCGCGCCTTCTTCTGCCCGACGCTGCGGGCTAGGAGGCCCGAGCCGTAGCCGCCGTCGAAGGACCCGACCTTCGGGCCCGTCTGCCCGAAGCGGGCGTTGTCGGCGGCGATGGTCAGGTCGCACACGACGTGGAGGACGTGCCCGCCCCCGATCGCGTACCCGGCCACCATCGCCACCACCGGCTTCGGCAGCCGGCGGATCTGGACCTGGAGGTCGAGGACGTTGAGGCGGCCGACGCCGTCGTCGCCCACGTAGCCGTCGTCGCCACGGATGCGCTGATCGCCGCCGGAGCAGAACGCCTGCGGACCCTCACCCGTGAGCACGATCACGCCGACAGCGGGATCGCTGCGGGCCCGCTCGAAGGCGTCCTGGAGCTCGAAGAGGGTGCGGGGCCGGAAGGCGTTCCGCACCTCCGGGCGGCAGATCGTGAGCTTGGCGATGCCCTCGGCGACCTCGTAGCGGATGTCGCCGTACTCGGTGTCGGCGGCGGGCTTCCATGCCAGCGCCGCCTGGATGCTCCGGTTCATGGGCGTCTCCACTCTGGGAGCGGTTACTCCTACGAACCGTTACGGTAGCGCCAGGCCGCGGAGCGGCCCAAAAGATCGTCTCAGCGGGCGATCGTGAAGGCGGAGCTCAGACCCGTGATCTCGAAGACCTTGCGGGCCGAGGGCTTGAGTCCCCGCAGCTCGATGCCGCCACCGCCCTCGCGGGCCCGCTTCAGCGCCCCGACGAACACGCCGAGGCCGGTCGAGTCGATGAAGTCCATGCCGGAGAGGTCGACGACGATCTCGCGGGAGCCCTGCTCGATCAGCCGGTAGAGCTCGTCGCGCAGTGCCGGCGCGGTTGCCACATCGACCTCGCCCTCGACGACGACCGTTGGCGCGCCTGCGTCGTCACGGACCGAGATCCGAAAGTCATCGCCCGCGGGCGGGTCAGAGCCGGGGGGGACCATGGCGGCCAGACTACCCAGCGGCTATCGCCGGTGAACCAGCTCGAACCACACGGCGGTGCCCCCGGCGTTCGAGTGGTAGCCCCATCGATCGGCGAGCGCGTCGACGATCTGGAGCCCGCGGCCGTCGACGCGATCGGTGTCGAGGGGCCGGAGCTCGGGCTCGCCGCGCCCGACGTCGCGCACCTCGACGCGGGTGCAGTCGTCGTCGAGTCGGACGGAAACACGCGTCTCCGTGCCGGCGTGCCGGTAGGCGTTCGTGACGAGCTCGCTGGTCAAAAGGAGGACCAACTCGATGAACTCGTCGGGGCATCCACCGCGTCGCAACGCGGCGGCGACGAATCGGCGCGCGCTGGCGGCGCTCGGCGCCACCGAGGGAAAGACCGTCGAGAGCTCGTCCGTAGACCTCTCGCTGCTGCCGCCGCGCCGGGCGCGGCTCGTGCGCGCTGTCACGCGCTCACCTCCGCCCGCAACCGCTCCAAGCTCCGGGTGAGCAGACGCGAGACGTGCATCTGGCTGACTCCGACGTGCTCGGCGATCTCCGACTGGGTCATGCTCTCGAAGAAGCGGAGCTCGACGATGCGGCGCTCCCGCTCGGGGAGCACGTTCAGCAGCTCGGTGATCTCGGACCGGTGCTCGATCCGCTCGAACTCGGGGTCATCGTGGCCCAGGCACGAGGCGAGCTCGCCGCCCTCGTCGGCCGGCGTCACCGATCCGTCGAGCGAGACGAGGCGGTACAGCGAGCCGGCCTCCATCGCCTCCAGCACCGACTCCTCGGACACCCCGGCCCGCTCTGCGACCTCGCCCGGCGTCGGCGAGCGCCCCTTCTCCTGGCCGAGCGCCGAGACGATGCGGCCCAGCTGGAGGTGGAGCTCTTGCACACGACGCGGCACACGGACTGCCCATCCGCGGTCCCGGAAGTGCCGCTTCAGCTCGCCGAGGATCGTCGGGGTCGCGAACGTCGAGAACTGGAGTCCCCGATCGGGATCGAAACGCTCGACCGCCTTGAACAGGCCCACCAGCGCCACCTGGACGAGGTCGTCGCGTGGCTCGCCGCGATTCGCGAAGCGGCTGGCGAGGAAGTGCGCCAGCGGGGCGTGCTCCTCGACGAGCTCGTCGCGCACGCGCCGGTCGCCGGTGCGGCGATAGACGCCGAATCGTTCGTCGAACGCCTGGTCGCTCCTGTTGCCACGCGCCCGGCTCCGGTCGTGCGCGGAGGGCGGGGCGTGTTCGCCCGGTGTGCGCTGCTCCCTCGTGGGCCGTTCGCCGACCTGCACGGTCACCCTGACCTCGCGTCCGCGCGGCCGGCTCGCTTCACGAGCGTGAACCGGATGCCGCCGGACCCATCGACGATCTCGACGTCGTCCGACACGGCGTCGACGATGAGCTGCGACAGGCGTGGCAGGTGCAGGGGCCGCATCACGCCCTGGCGCTGGGCAGCGCCGGTGACCCGGACGAGCCCGGGCTCGGTGGAGAACCCCACGGTGATCGGCGCTTCGGTGCTCTTGAGCACTGCGTGACACACCTCGTCGACGGCGATTCGGAGGTCGTCCGTCTCGTCGCAGTCGAATCCCGCACGATCGGCGGCATCGGCGGCGACCAGCCGAACCGTCCGCAGGTGCTCGATGGTGGGTGGAACCTGCAGGCGAAGTTCGCACTGGCCCACCACGTCCTCGAATTTGTCGAGCATCATGGACACCGCGGGCGAACCCCCAACCCATTTGCGTAGCTGCGGCCAACCTACCCACGACCTGCGGAAAGCATGCGGTGGGCGACAGCGCCCGGAGCCCCCCGCACCTTGTGCGATTTCCGCCGTTTTGTCACGAGCGTGACGCTCGGTGGAACATCGACACCCCGGAGGGCGAACGAGGGGTTCCCAAATGCCCGAACATCCTGTCGAGATCCGGCTGATCATCCCGGGCAGCCCCGATTTCCTGCGCCTGGCGCGCCTGGCCGCCGCCGATGCCGGCAGCCGCGCCGGCCTGACCTTCGACGAGATCGAGGACCTCCGCATCGCCGTCGACGAGCTCTGTCACTCCGTGATGCGCGCCGACGGCAGCGGGACCGTCGAGCTGGTCTTCGAGCTGGACGACGAAGGGCTCGTCGTCGGCGGCGTCGGACCACCGATCGAGCCGGGCGGCGAATCGAAGCCCAGCGAGCTGTCGCGGACGATCGTCGCCGCCGTCGTCGACGAGCACGACCTCGACCGTGACGGCGAAGCGCTCCACTTCCGACTGCTCAAGCGCGCCCGGCGTCGCTGACATGCCGAGCGACCCGCAGGAGCGGGCGGCGCTCTTCGTCGAGTATCGCCGCACCGAGGACCGCCGACTGCGGGACCGGCTCATCGAGATGAACATCGGGCTGGCCGAAGCGGTCTCCCGTCGCTTCGGAGGCCGCGGCGAGCGCCACGACGACCTCCTGCAGGTCGCATTGGTGGGTCTGCTCAAGTCCGTCGAGCGATTCGATCCCGAGCGCGGCCTCGCGTTCTCGAGCTTCGCGACGCCCACGATCGAAGGCGAGCTGAAGCGACACTTCCGCGACAAGCGATGGGCGGTGCGCGTCCCCCGGCGGCTCCAGGAGCTCATGCTCGAGGTCAACCAGAGCGTCGCGACGCTCACCCAGCGGTGTGGTCGTTCACCGACGATCGACGAGATCGCCGCCGACACCAACCTGTCCAGCGAGGACGTGCTGGAAGCGTTGGAGGCCGGTCGGGCGATCGTCGCCGCGCCCATCGAGAACGAGGACCGCGACGGCGGCACGGGCGGAGTCGTCGACCGGCACGGAAACCTCGACAGCGGCATGGAGGCGGTGGAGCACCGGATGATCGTGTCGCAGCTGCTCGAGTCGCTCCCGCCCCGGGAGCGGAACATCGTGGTGCTGCGTTTCTACGACGGGCTCACGCAGTCCGAGATCGCCGACCGGTTCGGGGTGAGCCAGATGCAGATCTCGCGCATCCTGGCGCGCACGCTCGACCGGCTCCGCGCCGGCGCCGGCGACGTCCTCGCCTGAGCGGGCTCCCGCGCCACGTTCTCGAGAGCAAAGGAACGCATTCCGATTGTTTCGCTGCCGAGAACGATTAGTCGAGGAGAGCCTCCTTCCAGGTCCGGAAGCGCTGATGCGTCTTCCCGTCGGCGCTGATCCCCTCGCCGGAGCCGTCGGGTCGCAGCCGGAACGTGTACCGCTCGGCGAGGTCGTCGGAGGCGAGCGCCATGTAGCAGGCATCGGCGCGCGACGCGGGCCCCGCCCGCCACAGCAGGTACCGGCCGATACGGCGCTTGTACGCGACGAGCGACACGCCGAAATCGGCTCCCAGCACACGCAACTCGGGCGGTGCCTCGACCCACCGCTCGGCCGGGATGAGGTAGTCGCGCTGCGGCAGCGGCGGCAGGTCCTCGGTGTGGTAGTCGACCGCGACGGGCGGGCGGTCCTCGGGCGAGGTGGCCATTCTGCAATGCTCGCACCCGCATGACCGCGGTGCAGGATCTCCCGACGCCGGCGCTGGTCGTCGACACCGGCGCCTTCGAGCACAACCTGGCGGCGATGGCTACCGCGCTCCCGGGGGCGCGGTGCCGTCCGCACGTGAAGGCGCACAAGACGACTGCGCTCGCGCGCGAACAGGCCGCGCGGGGCCATCGCACGTTCACGTGCGCGACGCCGAGAGAGATGGAGGGCATGGCCCAGGCAGGACTCGGCGATGACCTGCTCCTGGCGAACGAGGTCGTCGATCCCGACCGGCTCCGGCGCCTCGCGGCGCTGGATGCGCGCGTCACTATCGCCGTGGACTCGGAAGCGACGATCGACGCAGCCGCCCGCGCCGGTCTGGGCGAGGTCGTGATCGACGTGTATGTCGGCATGCCGCGCTGCGGCTGCCCTCCGGATCGAGCCGGACGACTCGCTGACGAAGCCCGGTCCCGGGGCCTCTCCGTGCGGGGAGTGATGGGCTACGAGGGTCACGTCGTTGGATTGCACGACCGGGCGACGCGCGTCGAGCAGACCGAGACGGCGATGCGTCAGCTCCTCGACGCGCACGCAGACGTCGGCGGCGAGCTCGTCTCGGGCGGCGGGACCGGGACGTTCGACATCAACACGTGGGTCACCGAGATCCAAGCCGGCTCCTACGCTCTTATGGACACCGCGTACGGCCATCTCGACCTGCCGTTCGAGCTCGCGCTGTCGATCGTCGCCACCGTCATCTCCGTGTCAGACGGCTGGGCCGTCGCCGACTGCGGGCTCAAGGCCCTGGGAATGGACCACGGCGACCCGACGGTCATCGGTCACACCGTTTGGTACTGCTCTGACGAGCACGTCACGTTCGGACCGGAAACTCCCGTCGCGGTCGGCGACCGCGTACGCGTGTTGCCCGCCCACGTCGATCCCACGGTCGCCTACCACGAGCGGACGCATCTCGCGACCGGTGACGAGGTCGTCGACGCGTGGGACGTCGACCTCCGGGGCTGGTAGTTCGCCCCGAGTCGCACCGAGCGGTCCAGATACAGTGCGGGCGTGTCGCTGCGCCGGCGCCTTTTCCTCGTTTCGCTCGTGTATCTCGCCGTCGTCGTCGCCGGCGGGGCGTTCGTGCTGCGCATCAGCACCCAGCGTGACGACCTCGTCAATCAGCAGCGCACTCTCGTCGCCGCCGCGCCGTTGGACAAAGCGCAGCAAGCCGAGCTGAGCGCGACGCAGAACCGCCTCGAGGACCTTCGTATCCAACTCAACGCGACGATCGCGGTCGTCCTCGGCCTCGCGTTCGCGACGACGCTGGCGGCCGCGTTCCTCACCCGCCGTTGGGTGACGCGACCCATCGAACGGTTGGCGCGCGCGGTTCGCAGCGCGCGCGTTGGACGGGTGGGTGTCATCGCGCCCCAAGGCCCGCCGGAGATCGCGGACCTCGCCCGCGATGTCGACGCGATGCGTCTGCAGATGAACCGCGCCCTGTACGACGCCGTGCGCGCCCGCGAGACCATCGAGCAGAGCGCATCGGTGGTGCTCCAGCTCCGGTCCGAGCTGGCGACCGGTGTCGAAGAGCTCCCCGACGGATGGACCGTCGCCGCGCAACTGCAAGCCGCCGAAGGAGTCGTTGCCGGCGACTGCTACGACGTGATCCAGCTCCCGCCGTCGCGCCTCGGACTGGTGGTCGTCGATATCTCCGGGCACGGGGCGGTATCGGGAATCCTGGCGTTGCGCTGCAAGGAGCTGCTGCGGGCCGGGCTCCGGGACGGCTTCGAGCCCGACGAAGCGGTGCTGTGGGCGTCGGAGCAGCTCGACGACCTCGCCGAGGAGACGTTCCTGACCGCCTTCGTCGCGGTCATCGACCTCAAGACCGGCGACGTCACGTACGCCAACGCCGGCCACCCGCCGGCGCTGTTGTGCTCGCCCTCGCACGCGGCCGAGCTGGCACCGACCGGCCCGATCGTCGGGCCCTTCGCCGGACCGTGGCACAACGCCTCGGCCGGGCTCGACCCCGGCGACACGCTCGCCGTCTACACGGACGGGCTCATCGAGGTTCGCAACGCGGCCGGCAAGGAGTTCGGGCTCCAGCGGCTGACCGACCTCGTGTGCGGCGCGGCACCGGACGACGCCGAGGCGATCGTCAAGCGCTGCATCGACGACGTCACGTCATTCGCGCCCGGGCGCCTCCGCGACGACGTCACGATCGCGTTGTTGTGCCGGGGACCAGGCGAGACGAACGCCTGACCTGGACCGGCGCGGCCGGTGGGCCGTAGCGTCCCCCATATGACAGACGATCTTGCGTTCCTCGATGCGACCGCCCAGGCCGAGCTCGTTCGGAGCGGGCAGCTGTCGCCCGTGGAGCTGGTCGACGCCGCGATCAACCGCATCGAGAAGCTCAACCCCGAGCTCAACGCCGTCATCCACCCCCTCTTCGACGAGGCGCGCAACGAGGTCGCGGCGACGGCGCTCCCCGATGGGCCGTTCCGCGGCGTGCCGACCCTGTTCAAGGACCTCATGTGCGCGGTCGAGGGCGAGCCGTACCACGAGGGCATGCGCTTCCTGAAGGACAACGACTACCGGCCGCACTACACCGACAACCTCGTCCACCGTTTCCGCGAGGCCGGCTTCATCTGCTGCGGACGCACGAACACTCCCGAGCTGGGCCTCGTGCCCACGACGGAGCCCGCCGCGTACGGCCCGACGCTCAATCCGTGGGACACGTCGCGATCGCCGGGCGGCTCGAGCGGCGGCTCGGCGGTCGCCGTCGCCACCGGCATGGTGCCCGTCGCCCACGGCAACGACGGCGGCGGCTCGATCCGGATCCCCGCGAGCTGCAACGGCCTCGTCGGTCTCAAGCCGTCGCGCGGGCGCACGTCGCTGGGACCGCGCTGGGGTCAGCTGACTGCGATCCTGAACTGCGAGCTCGCGCTGGCGCGTTCGGTGCGCGACGTCGCCGGAGTGCTCGACGCGCTCGCCAAGCCGTTCCCGGGCGACACCGTCATCGCCCCGGCGCCGGCGCGTCCGTTCGCCGACGAGGTCGGCGCCGATCCCGGCCGGCTGCGAATCGGCATCCTCACGAAGAACGAGCTCGGCACCGGCGAAGCGCACGCCGACTGCGTCGCCGCCGCCGAGGACACCGGACGCCTGCTCGAATCGCTCGGCCACCACGTCGAGCCGGGGCACCCCGTGGCCTTCTCCGACCCCGAGGTACTCGTTCCGTTCACCACCATCTGGACGACGGACACCGCGCATTACCTCGACGACTTCTCCAATCTGGTCGGCAAGGAGATCAGCGAGGCCGACGTCGAGCCCCTCACGTGGGCGCTCGCCGAGGCGGGACGCGCGGTGACTGGACCGCAGTTCCGCGAAGCGATACGGGTGATGGAGGAGATCGGCCGGGCCAGCTCTTCGTGGTGGAGCGACGGCTTCGATCTGCTGCTCACGCCCACGCTCGGCGAGCCGCCCCTGCCGCTCGGAACGCTCGACGCGACGCCCGACAACCCGCTGCACGGGTACA
>Ga0207684_10004232_pt1 | contig 13617 bp, 9 predicted proteins | sample KBSK5501metaG_FD_184342 | JGI IMG/M metagenome (GOLD analysis project Ga0207684, IMG submission 184342) | Corn, switchgrass and miscanthus rhizosphere microbial communities from Kellogg Biological Station, Michigan, USA - KBS K5-50-1 metaG... | ecosystem: Host-associated > Plants > Roots >...
CCTCGAGCCATCCGTCCACGTCGGCCAGCGGGATCCCCCTGCTCTCCAGTGCCCACCACGAGTCGGCATCCCAGAACAGCGCTACATCCGCGGAAATCACGGAGCCGGCCACCTCGCCCAGCCGCGAGACCGCCTGGCCGCTCTCAGGTCTCTGGGGGGCGAAGCGCTTCGACGTTGACATCCGACCGTTCGCCGGTCAAGGGCGGCCCGGCCCTGCTCGGCCTTTGCCTCAGCGCGCCAGAGCCGCCGATCACGCGCGCATGGCACTCCGTGTTACCTCTTGGCGGCATATTGCATGAAATCCCGGTTGCCTCTTGCCCGCCCTCGCCGGCTGACGTAACCTCGGCGCAAATTCGAAGCGCTTCGACGGCAGGCACCCCGGACCACCGAACCCAGGTGGTGATCAGCACAGCACGAGAGCACTGCCACATCGGGGTCGGCCCACCGGCCGGCTGACCGTCCATCGCATGAACGCCGGACGAAAGGCCGAACCAGAAATGAGCGTCGACAGGGCGGGAATTCCCATCAATCGCAGGTCCTTCCTGGGCGTAGCGGCGGCGACGACCGGCGGCGCCGCCTCCCCGCTGCTGGCCGGCTGCGGCACGTCAGCGGGCCATACCGGAAGTGCTCACCCTCGTGGGTCGGCGGTGGTTTTATCGGCGGGCTCGTATTCAGCCCGGCCCAGCGTGGGCTCGCGTACGCGCGAACCGACATCGGCGGCGCGTACCGCTGGGACCCCAGCACGCGGCGCTGGGTTCCGGTCCGCTGACGAGGGCACCAGCTGGGTTCGGATCAACGACGACCAGCACCAGTACGGCTGGATCGGCCAGACCATCACCGGTGATCCGCGCGTTTTCGGGCGCGTCTACCTGGGCACCAACGGCCGCGGCATCCTGCGCGGCGACCCCGTGCGGGCCCGCGGTGAAGGGTTGATGTGGTGCGGCCCGCCAGGAGGCGGGCCGGCACCTCACGGTGCGGGCGGGTGGATACCTCCTCAGCTGCCCGTCCGCGCCGTGCCCAGGCCAGGCTGGAGGCCTTGCCAGTGAAGCGCTTCGAGCCCGGCCACACAGGACGGCTGGGATGGTGTCCGGACGGTGCCGGGCGCCATCCCAGCCGGGCGGCTAGGCACCCTGGCGGTGCCGTCGCTACCTGCGATAAAGGCATGAAGATCCAGGATGGGGCGGTGATATCGTGGGGTTCTGGATCCGCAGCAGACGTGAGAGCGCACGTCGAAGCGCTTCGTCAGCGCCGCGCCGATCCCGTGGACGCATCGCGCCACGCTACTGGGTGGCGGCAATCAGGAGGGACCATCATGGCGACACTCGCTGACGTGGCCCGTCACGCTGGTGTCGCGGCCAGCACCGTCTCCTATGTGCTCAGCGGTAAACGGACAGTCTCGGCAAGCACTCGCCGCCGAGTCGAACGCAGCATTGAACTGCTCAACTATCATCCGCACGCGGGCGCCCAGGCCTTGGCCAGCAGCCGCTCCAACATCGTCGCCCTGGTCGTGCCGCTGCGCAGCGATCTGTACGTGCCGGTGATGATGGAGATCGCCATCGCCGTGACCACCACGGCCCGCACGTTCGGCCATGACGTGCTGCTGCTTACGAACGACGAGGGCGCTGAGGGTATCCGGCGGGTCGCGGTCAGTGCCCGGGCAGACGCCATGATCCTCATGGACGTGAGCATGGACGACGACCGCATTCCCATGCTCCTCGACGTCGGCATCCCCGCGGTGCTGATCGGGATTCCGTCCGATACCAGGGGGTTGACCTGCGTCGACCTGGACTTCGCCGCTGCCGGGGAACTGTGCGTCGAGCATCTCACCGGCCTCGGCCACCGCGAGCTGGCGTTCATCGGCGAGGCCGAGGCGGTGTACCAGCGGCACAGCGGATTCGCCGAACGGACGTTGCGCGGCATCTCCGGCGGCGCGGCCCAGCGGGGTGTCCGGCTTGTGCACCGTCCGTGTGAGGGCAGCCACGAGGCGGCGGCCGGGGCGGTGACCCGGATCCTTGAGGAACGGCCGGGCACGACCGGCCTGATCGTCCAGAACGAGGCCATCATCCCGGCTGTGCTGAGCGTGCTGCGGACCACCGGGCGGACGGTTCCCGAGGACGTCTCGATCGTGGCGCTCTGCCCGGACCAGGTCGCCGAGCAGACCTCACCGCACCTCAGCTCGGTCACCATCCCGGCCGAGGAAATGGGCCGGCGGGCGGTCGAACTGGTCATGCAGCGGCTGGAGAACGGCCGGGCCGGTGAGGTGGTCCTGCTTCCCCCGGCCCTCACCGTCCGCGCCAGCAGCGCACCCGCCCCATTGGGCCGCTGAGCGCCGGTGCCGGCCCGCGACCAGACCCCGCGGGACGTCCCCGTCCCTTCATGACACAGAGGCCTGCGAGGAGAGCTGATCGTGAGCCATTTCCGCGAGCGTCGCAACGCCCTCGAATGGAGCGCCCGGCAGGAGACACTACGCATCGAGCCCTGGGGACCCGACGCGATCAGGGTCAGGGCGACGATCGGCCCGGTCCTGGACGACCTCCCCGGCGCGCTCATGGACCCACCGGAATCTCCGGACGCCCGCATCAAGATCGAGAATGGCTCAGCCCGGCTCTTCAATGGCGCGATCACCGTGGAGATCGGCCAGGATCCGGAAGCCAGCCAGCACCAGGCGAAACTGCGGTTCGCCGACGCCGTGACCGGCGAGGAACTGCTTGCTGAGGAACCACTGCACTTCTGGTGGCCCGGCCCGCGGCTGTTCAGCCCCACCGGCAACGGGTACCACCGGCTGGAGCAGCGTTTCCGCGCCTACCCCGGGGAACGGCTGTTCGGCCTGGGCCAGCACACGCACGGGCTGCTTGACCAGAAGGGCGCCGTGCTCGACCTGGTGCAGCGCAACGCGGAGGTGAGCATCCCGTTCCTGCTGTCCAGCCGCGGATATGGCCTGCTGTGGAACAACCCGGCGATCGGCCGGGTGGAACTGGCTGCCACCGGAACCCGCTGGGTCTGCGACAGCGCCCGCCAGATCGACTACTGGATCACCGCCGGCCAGCCCGCGGACATCCTCCGCCGGTACGCGGATGTGACCGGCCATGCGCCCATGCTCCCGGCCTGGGCCTCCGGGTTCTGGCAGTGCAAGCTGCGCTACCGCACCCAGGCCGAGCTCCTTGAGGTGGCCCGTGAGTACGCCCGGCGTGGCCTGCCGCTGTCGGTCATCGTCTGCGACTACTTCCACTGGACCCACCTGGGGGACTGGAAATTCGACCCGGCACAGTGGCCCGACCCGGCCGCGATGGTGGCCGAACTGGGCTCGCTCGGCGTCAAGCTGGCGGTCTCCGTCTGGCCGTCGGTCAGCCCGCTCAGCGAGAACTACGCCGAGATGGCCGAGCGCGGCCTGATGATCGGGACCGAGCACGGGCCGCTGGCCCACGCGAACTGGCCCGACAAGGGCGTTGCCGCGGACGTTGGCGTCGCGTTCTACGACGCCACCAACCCCGAGGCGCGGTCATTCATATGGCGCCGGGTCCGGGACAACTACCTGCGGCCATATGGAATCGACGCCTGGTGGCTCGACGCCTGCGAGCCGGAGCTGCGGCCGGGGTTCCAGGAAAACCTGCGTTATCACGCTGGACCCGGGCTCGAGGTCGGCAACATCTACCCCCAGCAGCACGCCCGTGCCTTCCACGAGGGCATGCTCGCCGAGGGCCGGACCGAGGTGCTCAGCCTGGTCCGGTCCGCATGGGCGGGCAGCCAGCGGTATGGCGCGGTCCTGTGGTCCGGCGACATCGCCGCCGACTTCGCCAGCTTGCGCGGACAGCTCAGGGCTGGATTGAATGTCGCGGTAAGCGGGCTGCCGTGGTGGACGACCGACATCGGCGGCTTTCACGGCGGCGACCCCGCTGATCCGGAGTTCCGGGAGCTGATCGTGCGGTGGTTCCAGTACGGCGTGTTCTGCCCGTTGCTGCGGCTGCACGGGTTCCGGGAGCCGCGGATGCGGTTCGGCATCGACCAGACCGGCGGGCCGAACGAGGTGTGGTCGTTCGGGGACGTCGCGTATGCCTGCATCCGCGACATGCTGTTCCTGCGTGAGCGGCTGCGGCCGTACATCATGGAGCAGATGCGGGCCTGCCACGCCGACGGGCTGCCGCCGATGCGCCCGCTGTTCATCGACTTCCCCGGTGACCCGCGAGCCTGGCTGGTCGACGACGTGTTCCTGCTCGGCCCCGATCTCCTGGTCGCGCCCGTGACGCAGTACCGTGCCCGCGACCGGGAGGTCTACCTGCCCGCCGGGAGCCGCTGGACGGACGCTTGGACAGGCGAGGAGATCACGGGCGGCCAGGCGGTCGCCGTGATGGCGCCGCTGGAGCGGATCCCGCTCTTCCTCCGCGACGGCGCCGACCTGCCCATCCGCCCGCGTTCCTGACGACCGGCGCTACTGGAGGTAGCCCTCGACCTCGGACGGCGGACGCGGGGCCGCCTCCGCGGGGTCCTCGCCGAACTCGCGCCGTGCCCGGCGCTGCCGCAGCAGGTCCCAGCACTGGTCAAGCGCCTCCTCCACCGACCGGAGCCGGGCCCGCTCCTCGCCGCTGGACAGCTCCCCGGCCGCGACCTTGCTCCGCAACTCGTGCTCGGTCTCGATCAGCTCATCAATGTGGCCCAGGATCTCCTTGTCATCCATCCCCCCACCGTAGAGGCCGCACGGACCACTGCGACCAGGTGGCCCCGGCGCGGCAGACTGATCCCATGCAGACTGAGCCCGGGCGGGGCCGCCGCTCCCGCTACGACGTGGTGGTGGCGGGCGCGGGTCACAACGGCCTGGCCGCCGCGGCCTACTTGGCCGGGGCCGGCCGGTCGGTGCTCGTCCTGGAACGCCTGGCGCACACCGGCGGGCTCGCCGTGTCGGCGGCCGCGTTCCCCGGTGTGGACGCGCGGGTGTCCCGGTACTCCTACCTGGTGAGCCTGCTGCCCTCGGTCATCGCGGCGGACCTGGGACTGCGGGTGGAGTTGCGGACGCGGCGGATCGGCTCCTACACGCCGATCGGAAACACCGGCCTGCTGGTGGACACGGCGGACGATGCGCGCACGGCCGCGTCGTTCGCGGCTGTCACCAGCGGCGAAGCCGACTGGCAGGCATGGCAGCGGTTCTACGCCGCGACACTGGCCCTCGCCCGGCGCCTGTTCCCGACCATGACCGAGCCGCTGCGCTCGCGGGCCGGGATGCGGGCGCTGGCCGGCGATGACGCGACCTGGGAAGCGCTGATCACCCGCCCGGTCGCCGCCGCACTTGAGCAGCGGTTCACGGATGACACGGTGCGCGGGGTCGTGGCCACCGACGCGCTCATCGGGACCTTCGCCAGGCTCCGTGATCCGGCCTTGGCGCAGAACCGCTGCTTCCTGTACCACGTCATCGGCGACCAGACCGGGGCCTGGAAGGTACCCGTGGGCGGCATGGGCGCGCTGAGCCGGGCCTTGGAACAGGCGGCCCGGGCCGCGGGGGCGGAGATCCGCACCAGCGCCGAGGTCACCGGGATCGACCCGGACGGCGAGGTGCGGGCGCGCGAGGGAGATGACGAGTACGCGGTCGGAGCGGGGCACATCCTGGCGAATCTGGCTCCGGCCACCCTGGCCCGGCTGCTCGGGGACGCCGCCCCCGACCCCCCTGAGGGCGCCCAGCTGAAGATCAACATGGTTCTGTCCCGGCTGCCGAGGCTGCGCGACAGCGGCGTCAGCCCACGCGACGCCTTCACCGGCACCTTTCACGTGAACGAGGGGTACGCGGCGCTTGACGCCGCCTACGCGCAGGCTACCGCGGGGCACATTCCCGTCGTGCCGCCGTGCGAGGCTTACTGCCATTCCCTCACCGATGATTCCATCCTGGGCCAGCAACTGGCGGCCTCGGGCGCCCACACGATGACCGTGTTCGGCCTGCACATGCCGGCCCGGCTGTTTCGCGCGGACCCTGAGGCCGCACGGGACGAGGCATTGCGGGCGACCCTGCGCTCCATCGACGCGGTCCTCGCCGAGCCGCTGGAGGAGTGCCTGCTCCGCGACGGCGACGGGCGTCCGTGCCTTGAGGTGAAGACCCCGGTGGACCTGGAGGCGGAGGCCGGGCTGCCGGGCGGGCACATCTTCCATGGCGACCTGTCCTGGCCGTGGGCTGATGACCTGGCCGATGTGGGTCGGTGGGGCGTTGAGACCGCGCACCCGCGGTTGCTGGTCTGCGGCGCGGGTGCCCGCCGTGGCGGCGGGGTGAGCGCGATCGGCGGTCACAACGCGGCCATGGCCATCCTCCGTGACCCGGGCCGGTGATCTCGCCGCGGTCTGGCGCGATCACCGGGATCAGGCAGCTATCGGACCGCGATCTGGCCGCGGTCAACGAGCTACCGCGATCTGGCCGCGATCAAACGGACCAAGCCGCGATCATGGGGATACTGATCCGCCCGGTCCGGCATGAGCGCTTGCGCTGACCGCGACGGCGGCGTGAAGTCTCGGCGAGCGTAATGGGTCAAGTACCCGGGCGCTCGCGGCAACGCAGAGTCCGAGCAGGACAGGAATGCCCAGCGCCAACGGCAGGCCGGTGAGGGCGGCGCACGCGCCGATGAGCACCGGGCCCCCGACCAGGCCGATGTAGCCGAGGCCGGCCACCCGGGCCAGGCCGGTCCCTGGCCGGTCTGGGTCGGCGTTGCCTGCCGCAGACAAGAGTTGCGGGATCAGGCACGACAGACCGGCGCCGAACAGCGCGAAACCCGCGACCGCGCCCACCGGTGCGTTGCTGGCCAATCCAGCAGCCAGGCTCGTCGCGGCCAGCAACCCGCAGCCGCGTACGAGGCGCACCGGCCCGAAACGGGCCGCCAGCCGGTCGCCGAGCAGGCGCCCGACTGTCATCGCCACCGAGAATGCGGCGAACCCCGACACCGCGAGCTCCGACGTCGTGCGGAGGTCGTCGCGCAGATAGATAGCGCTCCAATTGCCAGCGGTCCCTTCGCCGATCACGGAGCAGAGCGCCAGCAGCCCGAGCGCCAGGACCCGTGATGAGCCTCGGCCTGACCCCGCCTCCCGTATGGCGCCACGGCCCGGGATGGGTCTGCCCCGGCGGGGCCGACGTCCTTCACACTCCACTGCCGGGTAGCAATCCGGCACCAACCGCCGGTGGTGCGCCACCGCCGGCCCGGCCAGCAGCCAGCGGCCCGCGGCTGCCGCGGCAACCGCCGGAGGCAGCGCAACCACCAGGCAGGTAGCGACCGACCCGGCCCGGACCCAGGCCAGGATCCCGCCTGTCACCGCCCCGGACAGGCCGCCGAGGCTGTAGCTGGCATGAAACGAGGCCATCAGCGGCCGCTGGTACGCTCGCTCGACCAGCACACCCTGGGCGTTGATGGACACCGCCAGCAGCCCCCCGGCCACGCCGAACGCCAGCAGCCCGGCCAATAGTATGCCGATGGTGCGCGCCGAGCCCAGGATGACCGGCAGGAAGGCGACGACGACGCCGACCGGACGGGTGATGCCGGAACTGCGGAACCGGTCGGCCAGCCGGCCGGCCACGGGCATCACCAGGACCAGCGCGGCCGGGCCGACAAGCAAGGCGACGCCGAGCCGCCCATCGGAAAGGTGCAACCGCGCCTTGGCCGCCGGAATGCGGACAACCCAGACACCCTCGGCCATGCCGAGGAGGGCGAAATACGTGATCACCGCTGCCCGGGCGGTGCGCAACCGCCCGGTCAGGGCAACCTGCTCGGAGCCAGCCCGCGGATGTGGATCATCGCCCCCGTGCTGCGTACCTCTACTACCACGTTGCTGAGAGCCTCGATGCCGGTCGAGGCCGCATTGAGCACGTACTCCATCCCCCGTCGTTCCTTGCTCTGGCAGTTCATGAACGAATGCGCCGCGTTCCGGCCGGCTTGCTCACCCGACCGGTCTCGGCGCGGTCCATACGGTCATGCCATGGCGGACTGCTGGGAACCCGCCGAACAGATGCATGCTCATCAGCATGCGGACGGCGCCGACGGCCAACGACGTCCGCTGCGGGCAAAGCCCCACACCGCATTCGTCCGGATGTGACGAGTCGACACCGAGCCTCCGACCGCGCTCGGGCCCACTGCCCTGTCTGTCACGCGGCGGCCGTCTCGCCTCACGACACCACGCCTACCAGCGTGGACCGCGCACCACGCCGTTGAACGCGCCTCACGTATTTCGGCAATCGGCGATCACGAGCCCGTATGTCCGGAAAGGACAATCTCTACGGCCCGCTTCGTCAGCAAAGGTGATATGGACGCCCCGTATCATCGTCATCGCGGGAGGTGGTCTGGATGGTCGATTCCACGGATCAGACACACGGCGAGGTGGACCTCGTTCTCGAATCTGTTCGCCTCCACGCAGGCGATCATGTGGGCGTCTTCTACCGTGGCGATGATGAGCGCGACGCATTCGTGATTCCCCTGATAGCAGAGGCGCTTTGGCTGGCCTGCGGAGTGATCTACGTCTCCGATGGCGAGGCTCCTGACCAGGTCGGGAAGCAATTGCTGGCCGAGGGAGTCGATGTACAGGTGGCTCTAGGCAAGGGGCAGTTGCAGCTCATCGACTCCACGGATGCTTATCTGGCTGACGGCACCTTCGACCCAGCCCGAATGGTCGACTATTTTGCGCGGGCTTACGAGGAGAGCGGCCGCCGGGGCTACCCAGTGCTGTGCGTGATCGGTGAGATGAGCTGGAGCCTGCGGGACTGCCCTGGCACAGAGCGCTTGCTCGAGTATGAGGCTCGCTACGCGCGGCACTTCGGGAGCACCTCCGCCATCACGTTGTGCCTGTATGACCTGGCGCAGACCGGAGGCGAGCAGATCTTCGACCTTCTTCGCATCCATGGCCGCGTGATCCTTAATGGCATCGAGATGAAGAACCCGCACCGGATCGCTCCGGATTTCTTCCTAGATGAAAGCGCCGTCGAATGACCAGGGAAGCTCGGGCCGGCGCGAGCCCCAGCACCCGCGGGGCGGCCAGCGAAGACGGTCGGGTGCGCGAGACTATCGCCGGGCTGCACGCCGTCGTGCTGCTCGGCTCGTTCATGCACTCGTCACCACAACAGCAGAACACGGCGGAATTAGCGGCCGGTGGCCTGGCCGCGATCGCGCGAGTCCCGCTGGCCGCAGTGGCGTGGTATCCGGAGGGTTCAGGCGAGCAGATGCGTCTCATCGGCCGCTACGCCGGTAGGCAGCCAATTCCAGCCCGGCTCGCGAGCATTCTTATAAGGCTTTGCTCGCAGTTGAATGTCTACCGTCCCGCCCGGCTGGAGGAGGCCCAGTTGCCGGGCCGGCTCCGGCTGGCCGGCGTCAAGGCGTTGCTCGCCATCCCGCTGCGAGTCGGCACCGACTGCGTGGGATTCCTCCTGGCGGGCGGGGCCGTCGGCGCCTTGCCGGAGGACCTGATGCTGGTCCAGGCGCTCGGAGCGCAGACCTCGACCGCGCTGTACGCGGCCCGGGCTCAGGAGTCCAAGAACGCTCAGATGAGGGAGCAGGCCCGGCTGCTGGGTGTGCTCCGTGAACAAGGGGAGTTGCTTTCGCGTGCCCTGCGACTGCACGAGGATCTCATTGACCTCGTCCTGCACGGCAAGGGCGTCGGCGAGATCATCGAACATCTAGCAGGCCAGCTGAAAGCGCCCGTGTGGCTGGTTGACGCAGCAGGTCATGTCATTGCGCATGCGCGCAGCCCCTATGGGGTACCGGAGGCCGCGCTGCCGCGCCCGGCGGAGCTTCGCCGGACGCTCGACGGGCTCAGCCGGGACCCGAACTCGCGCCCCATCGAGGTCGCCACCGGAAGCGGGGGGTCGTTCCTCCTGCAGACAGTGGCCACCGATCACGACGTGTTCGGGCATCTGCTCATCGGGTCAGCCCCTCTCGATGCCCTGGACCGAACGGTGATCCACGGTGGATGTCTCGTTCTGGCCCTGCGTCTTCTCATCGAGCGCAGCATTGCCGACGCGCAGGAGCGGTCGGGGCGGGATCTCATCGAGGATGTGCTGCTGCGCGGAAACAGGCACGCCTCCAGTGCGCTAGCTGCCCGGCTCGGCTACAAGCAAGACGGCCCGGCGATGGTGCTGGCGGTGAGACTGCGACCGCCGCCAGCAGGTTACGACCACCGGTGGGACGGCGTCCGAAGGCAGGTCATATCCGCCGTGCAGGACGAGTTCCCCGGCGGGATCCGGGGACTGGCCGGACTCGTCGGCGAGGAGATAGTCGCCATCGTCCGGCCCGAGGCTGCGGAAGCATGCGAGCGGCGGATCCTGAGCCGCGCGACCGCAGGTGCACCGGACGTGCAGATGACCATCGGGGTCAGCGACGTCAGCGCCAGCGTGGAGCACCTGCAGGAAGCTCACCGGCAGGCTCGCCAGGCGGCGGCGCTCGCCGAGAGCATCCCTCAGCACATCCTGCGATTCGCGGATCTCGGGCTGTACCGGCTCCTTTTCGACGCTGACCATGCCGACCGGATCGACGAACACATCGAACGCTGGCTTGGCCCACTGCTCCGCTACGACAAGGCACAGCACACGCGGCTGGTTGAGACCCTGGCTCGCTACCTGACCGGAACCAGCCGCAACGAGGAAGTGGCCATGGATCTGTCCATCCACCAGTCGACGCTCAAGTACCGTCTCCGCCGTATCCGGGAGATCCTCACGTTCGACTTCATGCATCCCGAGGTCCGGTTCAACATTGAGCTTGCCTTGCGGCTGACACAGGTCCGCGAGGATCTGTTCGCCGGCCGTCCGGCGCCTTCGCCGCTGTTGTCACGCGGCGGGACCGGTGCGGTGACCTGATCCGCGCCGGGCGAAGCCCGAGAAGTGAGCTGAGGCTAGCTGGCCCGCGTCGAGGGCGCAGCCCAGCCTGTGGTGAGGCCCGAGATGCTCGCAGACCCGGGCCAGCACCCCGCGCTGGCCGGTGGCCTATCGCGGCTAGCCCCGCTCAGCTGGCTGGTAGCCAGCCCGCAGCAAGGCGTAGGTGACCGCTTCCTCGAGGGCCTGCCAGGAGGCGGCGATGATATTTTCATCCACTGCCACGGTGCTCCACGTCCCGGCCGCCGAACCGGTGCCATCGCCCGACTCGATGAGCACCCGGGTGACCGCGCTGGTGCCGTGCGAGCCTTCCAGGATGCGCACCTTGTAATCGGCGAGTTCCAGCATGGCGAGTTCCGGGTAGAGCCGTTCGAGCGCCTGCCGCAGGGCGTTGTCAAGCGCGTTGACCGGCCCATTCCCCTCGCCGGTCGCGACGATCCGCTCGCCCTTGGCGTTCAGCTTGACCGTGGCCTCGCTGACGACCTCACCGCCGGTGCGCCGCTCGACGATGACCCGCCACGACTCGACCTGGAAGTGCCGGAGCCGCTCACCGGCCATCTCGTCGCGGAGCAGGAGCTCGAACGATGCGTCCGCGGCCTCGAAGGTGTAGCCACGGGCCTCAAGGTCCTTGACCCGGTCGACTACCCGGCCCACCGTGGCCCGGTCACCGGACAGGTCGTAGCCGAGCTGTCTTCCCTTGATCTCAACCGATGCCCGGCCGGCCATGTCGGAGACGAGCATGCGCATGTCGTTGCCGACCAGCGCCGGGTTTATGTGCTGGTAGAGCATCGGGTCCACCTTGACCGCCGAGGCATGCAGCCCGGCCTTATGGGCGAACGCGGAGAACCCGACGTAAGGCTGGTGCGTGCTCGGTGCCACATTCGTGACCTCGCTGATCGCGTGCGCCACTCGGCTCATCTCGGGCAGGCAGCCATCCGGCAGGACGATGCGCCCCTTCTTCAGCTGCAGCCCCGCGACCACACTGAACAAGTTGGCGTTGCCTGCCCGCTCGCCATATCCGTTCGCGGTGCCCTGGACGTGCGTGACCCCGGCATCCACCGCCGTCAGGGTGTTGGCGACCGCGCAGGCGGTGTCGTCGTGGCAGTGGATGCCGAGCCGGGCGCCGCTGGCCGCCGCGACCGCGGCCACCACATCGCCGACCTCGCTGGGCAGCATGCCGCCGTTGGTGTCGCAGAGCACCACCACGTCCGCGCCCGCCTCGGCCGCCACGCGCACGACTTCGAGCGCGTATCCGGGATCCGAGCGGTATCCGTCGAAGAAATGCTCGGCGTCGAGAAACACCCGCCGCCCCTCGGCGCGCAGGTGACTGACCGTGTCTCGGATCATCGCCAGGTTCTCCTCCAGCGTGGTCCGCAGGGCCAGCCGGACGTGCCGGTCGTGACTCTTGGCGACAAGGGTCACGACCGGCGCACCCGACTCGCGCAGTGCGGCGACCTGAGGGTCGTCGGCCGCCTGCACGCCGGGCCGGCGGGTCGCGCCGAACGCGGCGAGCTGCGCGTGCTTGAGATCCAGCTCGGTACGGGCCCGCTGGAAGAACTCGGTGTCCTTGGGGATGGCGCCCGGCCATCCGCCCTCGATGAAGCCCGCACCGAACTCGTCGAGGCCGCGCGCGACGACGAGCTTGTCGGCCACCGTCAGGGTGAGCCCTTCCTGCTGCGCGCCGTCGCGCAGCGTCGTGTCGTACACGTGGAACGAGTCGTCTGGCATGGCCGTTGGCCGCCTCTCCGATATGGCGTGCTGTTGTCGGGGGTCAGTGGGCTCAGGCGCCTGCCGCCGCAAAGCAAAAGACCCCTCGCGAACATGCGAGAGGTCTGCGCGTCGGCGGTGCGGGCCCGAGGCCCTGCTAAGTGCCGACGCGCCTGCCGATAATAATCCGGCCGGACGTCATGGCTCCCAGTGTGCCACATCCCAAGACCCCCCGCCCCCCCATCTCACCATCCGAGACACCCTCCGCCCCGTTCCATGATCACGGATCTCGCCCGGCCCCGGGCCTGCCCAGTCCGAACCTCCACCTGGCACGGGCGGTCATCTGCAGGCGGGCGGGTGTGGCCTGAGGGTACCCGCGCTGGCCTCAGGGGGCTGGTAGCGGTTGCGTGCTGGGTCCCATGCCAGCGCCCGTGTTTCCCTATTGGGGGCCGGGGCTGCAGGCGCTGGCACGGGGTTCAGGGGGTCTGGCTGGATATGCCCCGGATGGCGGCGGTGGCTGTCTGCTGGTAGGCGGCGATCAGGTTCAGGTCACAGGCATGGTCGTCGCATCTGCGGCCGCTGGTGGTGCAGTCGGGGCACGGGGCGGCGGCGCGAGCTCGCCGGTAGGCGATCGCGTCTTCGAGCGCTTGCAGGTGCTGGAACCAGCCCCGGTGAACGGCGCCAGGTCTGCTGCGGTTCTGGCGTTGGTGTGTGGATGGCCGGGGATGGTGTCAGGCATCGTCAGTGCTCCGCTGGAGGGGTGGCTGGTGGCGCGGGGCGATTCTGCGGGCGGCGCCGGCTGGGTCGGTGGCGTCGTGGATGGCGTAGATGGGCCTGGTGGCGTGCAGTCGGCGGGCTGGCGCAGTGTCGTTGCCGGGGCTAGGCGTGGGCCAGTCCAGCCTCGCCCAGGTGACCCAGCCGGTGATGGGGTCGCCGTCGATGCCCGTTTCGGCGCTGAGGGCGCGGACGATGTCGAGGCCATGCGGACGGCCGTGGACTCGCCCAACGGCTGGATGGGGCTGCTCCGTCTCTTCGCCGCGCGGGTGGAGGAGACCAACTGACCGCCCGGCCCGATTTGAAAGGAGCCGTCATCAAGG
>Ga0207684_10004235_pt1 | contig 13614 bp, 11 predicted proteins | sample KBSK5501metaG_FD_184342 | JGI IMG/M metagenome (GOLD analysis project Ga0207684, IMG submission 184342) | Corn, switchgrass and miscanthus rhizosphere microbial communities from Kellogg Biological Station, Michigan, USA - KBS K5-50-1 metaG... | ecosystem: Host-associated > Plants > Roots >...
AGGGGGTCGAGTACCGGCCCTAGCCGCGTGGCCCGAAGATCGATCGAACGGTCCGCCATCGGCGGGTCGGTGTCGTCTCGATCGCCGGTAGACTTCGGCGTCATGACCACGATCAAGGCCGCCATCGAGATCGGCGCGCGAGCCGCCGTCGCGCGACGGACCGAGGAGATCTTCCGTTCCTCGGGCGCGCTCCGCGAGGGCCATTTCCAGCTGAAGAGCGGCCGGCACGGGGACGCCTACATTGAGAAGTTCGCGGTCCTGTCGGACCCGGCCGCCACGAGCGAGCTCTGCGGGTTCTGGGCGGCCGGGCACCGAGCCACTGACGGTCGCGCTGGCGTCGACCTCGTTGCCGGACCGACGACCGGCGGCGTCATCCTCGCCTTCGAGACCGGCCGGCAGCTCGGCGTGCGGGCGATCTTCGCCGAGGAGGTCCGCGACGCCGACGGCACGACTCATCGAGCCTTCCGGCGCGGCTTCCGGATCGAGCCGGGCGAGCGCGTCCTCCTCGTCGACGACATCCTGACGACCGGCGGATCGCTCCTCGCGACGCTGCCCGCCGTGGAGGCGATGGGCGGCGAGGTCGTCGAGTGCGTCGTGCTCGTGGACCGCAGCGGCGGCAAGCGCACGCTCACTTCGCCGACCACCGGCCGGGTCTACCCGCTGCGCGCCCTCTGGCCGCTCGATCTGCCGACCTACGAGCCCGGGACCGCAACCTGCCCGGGGTGCGCTGACGGCAGCCCGCTTCACACACCCGGGAGCAGCGGGACCGGAGCGTGACCGAAGCGTCCGATCGACCGGCCGAGGCTCCAGCTCGACCCTCGACTCCCGGGGCGAAGCCGTCGGGCCTGAGCGGCACCCGACGTCTCGCGGTTCTCGCGGCGGCCGCGCTCGCGGTCGTCCTCGTCGCGGTCGCCGCATCGATGGTCGTCGGCGGGCCGGGGCGACGCGTGGAGACCGGGATCGTCGTGGCGGTCCAGGGGACGGGGCTGACGTCGATCCAGGGCTTCTCGATCCGGACGACCGACGGCCGAACCGTCGACTTCCGGCTCGGGGCCCTCGAGAACGGCGCTGCGTTTCCGCCGGGTCATCTCGCCGAGCACAAGGTCACCCTCGTCCCGATCCGGGTAACGTACATTGACGAGTCCGGCGGCCATGTCGCCGTCCGGCTCGAGGACGCGCCCTAACCGGCCTTCTCGACCGCCTGGATCGCGGCCTCGATCTCGTCCGGCGCGAAGACGAGCTCGAACGTCGAGCGGATCGTGCCATCCGCGCCGACGACGAAGACGAACGGCTCGCTCTGGAGGTGGAATGCCACGGTCGCCGGCGCGGGCTGGAAGTTGCCCGCGGCGTCGAGATCCGGCTGGAGCTGGCCCTGGTCGTCCTTCAGCAGGTACGGCTCGACGTTGATGAACGTCATTTCGGGGTGCGCGGCCGCGACCGGCTTCAGCTTGTCGAGCGTCGGGCCGCAGGTCGAGGTCTGGCAGAACTTCGGGGTTGCGAAGATCAGGACGAAGGCCTTCTTCGCTGCCAGCGCATCGGCCTCCGAGGTCTCGTAGAACCGCGCGACCGGCTTGGTGTCGGTCGACACCTTCGAGACGTCGCCGGCGCTCGCGATCGTGGGCGTCACCACCGACGGCGCCGGATCGCCCGGACCGAGCACCTGGGTTTTCGGTTGGACGTCGAACGCAAACGGGACCGTCTGCTCCGGCGCGCCGGGCGCCGATGTCGTGAAGTCGGCCGTCCAATGCCCGGCCGACGCGAAGGTCGCGTGGAGGATATACACGCCGCTGAAGCCCTCGATCGCCCAGATGAACGTCGCCGGTTGCGGTGCGATCGTCTCGCCACTCGGGCCGCGGAAGCCGACTGCGACCTTCCGGTCCGGGCTGCCGGCCGGCTTCTGGCCCGAAGCGTCGGTCAGCGAGACGAGCACGCGATTGGCCCCGACTCCGAGCTCGGACGAGACGATCGTCGGCAGGACGACGGGGGCTCCGCTGCCGCCGGACGTCGCCGGGGAGCGGCCGGGTCCCGATCCGGACGGCGATGGCGACGGCGCGACGTTCGAGCCGCAGGCGGTGACCAGGACGACGGCGGCGGCGAGCGCCGCAAGGGGAAACCGGTGCTTCACGCCGCCTAGCCTAGAGGCAGGCGCTCACCTGCGCTTTCGGCCGTCGGGTCGGGCTCGAAACCTCCTCTCGGCGCTAGAATGTCGGCCGGGTCGCCGTGGCTCGCCAGCGACCGTCGTCCGGTGAATCACGCCACCACACCCGCATCCCCGTCTCTCGCCCCGAGGAGGCCCGTGACCCGCTTCCAGAAGCTCGCCGCGGCGACCGTGGTGACGTCGATCCTGCTCGTCACGATCGGCGTCATCGTCCGGGCCACCGGGTCGGGCCTCGGCTGCCCGGACTGGCCGCTCTGCCACGGCCAGCTCATCCCGGCGCTGGACGATCCGAAGGCCTGGATCGAGTGGGTCCACCGGACGGTTGCGGTGATCATCGGGTTCGAGGTGATCGGCCTCGCGATCCTCGCGTTCGTCGACCATCGCGATCGCCGCGTCCTGCTCGCGGCGGCGGTCGTCTCCGTGCTGCTCGTCGGGTTCCAGGCCTGGCTCGGCAAGGAGACGGTTCGGCTGGGGAATTCCGGCGAGTCGGTGACGGCCCATCTCGCGTCCGCGATGACCCTGGTCGGGCTGCTCGTCTGGATCCTCGTCCGGTCGCTCTACCCGGCCCGCCTCGACAGCGGCGGCGCGAGCCAGCGGTTCACGCTGGTCGCGGCGTTGGGTGCCGGCTCCGTGTTCGCCCTGCTGCTGTTCGGCTCGCACGTGACGGCGACCTCGCAGTGGTACGTCTTCCCGGACTGGCCGCTGATGAACGGGACCCTGTTCCCGACGGTCACCGACTCCAACTCGGCGCACGTCCTCCACCGCTGGATCGCGATCGTCGTCGGGCTGATCGTCGCGGCCGTGTTCGTCGCGGCGTGGCGGACGCGACCCCGGACGCGGCCGATCATCCGGCTCGCGGCGATCGCGGCGATCCTGTTCCCGATCCAGGCGGTCGTCGGCGGGCTGCAGATCCTGACCGGTCTCAGCGGCTGGACCCAGACGCTCCACCTCGCCCTCGGGGCGGTGATCTGGTCGCTCCTCGTGGCACTGGTCTCGGTCTCGTATCTCGAGGCGCGGACCGCGGCACGGGTCGACGAGCCGGATCGGGCTGGCACCCGTGACGGCGTCGAACCACGGACCCGCCGCGACAGCGTCCGCGCGTACATCGCCCTCACGAAGCCCCGGATCATCGAGCTGCTGCTCGTGACCACGGTCCCGGCGATGGTCCTCGCGACCCGGCAGGTGCCGGGGATCCAGCTCGGCCATTGGGCCTGGCTGACCGTCTGGACGCTCGCCGGCGGGACCCTCGCCGCCGGCAGCGCTAACGCGATCAACTGCTATCTCGACCGCGACATCGACGAGCTGATGGCCCGGACCCGCCGCCGCCCATTGCCGGCGCACGAGGTCGATCCGGAACGGGCGGTCGTCTTCGGCCTCGCCCTCGGTGCGATCGCGTTCGGGGTCCTGGCGTTCTTCGTCAACCTCCTCGCGGCCTTCCTCGGGATGCTCGCGATCGCCTTCTACGTCGTCGTGTACACGATCCTGCTCAAGCGCTCGACCCCCCAGAACATCGTGATCGGCGGGGCCGCGGGGGCCCTGCCGCCGGTCATCGGCTGGGTGGCGGTCACGGGCAACGTGGGCATTCCCGCGCTCCTGCTCTTCGCGCTCGTTTTCTACTGGACGCCGCCCCATTTCTGGGCGCTGTCGCTTCGGATCCGCAAGGACTACGCGGCGGCCGGCGTGCCGATGCTGCCGGTCGTCCGGGGCGTGCCCGAGACCACTCGCCAGATCGGCCTCTACACGATCCTCATGGTCGCGATCTCCCTGGTCCTCTTCGCGGTCGCCCGGATGGGCCCGATCTATCTCGTCGCCGCGCTCGTCCTCGGCGGGCTGTTCCTGCGCCAGGCGTGGCAGCTCTGGCGGCGGGGCTCGTCCGAGGAGGAGTCGACCGCCGGCGCGATCCGGCTCTACCGCTTCTCGATCTCGTACCTGACGCTGCTGTTCGCGGCGATCGCGATCGACGCGCTGGTGATGTCGGCGCTCGGCTGAGGCCGCTCCGCGACAGCGTTCGATATCGGTCATCGAATGCGCTCCCGTGCCAGCGACGGAGCCGCCGGCGGACGACCGGCATTGAGGCCCGGTCGCAATCACGGTGCAAACCGGCGCCGCTCGAACGGCGCGGGCCGGGAACGGTCCGGACTGGCACACTCCGCAGATGGACCTCCACTTCCTCGGCGGTGCCACCACCGTCACCGGTTCGCAATACCTCCTGGAGACGGGCCGGGCCCGCGTCCTCATCGATTGCGGCATGTTCCAGGGCAGTCCGAACGAGGCGATGCGGAACCGGATCCCCCTTGCCTACGACCCCGCGACGATCGACGTGATGCTCCTGACCCACGCCCACCTCGACCACTGCGGGCTGATCCCGCACCTCGTGAACGAGGGCTACCGGGGCCGGATCATCGCCACGCGGGGCACCTGCGAGCTCGCGGAGCTCGTCCTGCTCGACTCCGGCAAGCTCCAGGAGGAGTTCGCGAAGCGCGAGGCCCGTTGGGAGAAGCGTCACCCGGACCGCGTCGCGGCCGACGATGCGAAGGAGGAAGCGGCGTACCAGGAGGCGCTCGACGTCGCCGCCGGCAAGATCCCCGCACCGGTGCTCCACGAACACGTCGACGACGCACCACCGCCGCCGATCTCGGCAACCACCCCCACGCTGGCGACGCCACCGACGCAGGCAACGCCAGAGACGCCGCCTGCCACGCCCGTGGCGCCCGACGCCGCGACGATCACGTCGGCGGCCGTGTCCGAGGAGGTCCCCGTCGCGACCGCGACGCAACTGCCCCCGATCCGCGGCGGCGGGGACCCCGACCTCAACGTCGAGGCCGACCTGCGCGCCCAGCCGCCGCACGTCCAGGTCGACCTGGACGAGCCGATCTACACGGCGCGGGACGCCGAACGCGCCGTCGAGCACTTCGACGGGATCGACTACGAGCAGGAGATCGAGGTTGCGCCGGGCGTCCACGCCACCTTCCTCGACGCCGGCCACATCCTCGGCTCGGCGATCATCCGCGTCCGGGTCGAGGCGGGCGATCCCGCCCACGGCGGCCCCGAGCGCGAGACCACGATCGTCTTCTCGGGCGACCTCGGCCGGCCGCACACCCCGATCATCCGCGATCCCACGATCCAGACCTCGGCCGACTACGTCCTCGTCGAGTCGACCTACGGCGGTCGCGAACACGAGCCCGAGGCCGAGGCGATCCGCATCCTCACCGAGACGATCAAGATGGTGTCCGACGCCGGCGGCGTGCTGCTCGTCCCCTCGTTCGCGATCGGCCGGACGCAGGAGATCGTGTATGCGCTCGACCGGCTGCTCGAGCAGGGCGCGATCCCGCAGCTGCCGCTGTATCTCGACTCGCCAATGGCGTCGAAGGCCTCGGACATCTACCGCCGCCACGCCGAGTACTTCGACGACGAGACGCGGGCTCTCCTCCAGCACGGCGACACGCCCCTCGACTACCCGAACCAGACCGAGACGCGGGACGTGAAGGATTCGCAGGCGATCGAGCACGCCCAACGGCCGTACATGATCGTCGCCTCGAACGGGATGCTCACCGGCGGCCGGGTCCTCGGCCATCTCCGGATCCTGATCGACGACCCGGCCGCCACGCTGCTCTTTGTCGGCTACCAGGGCGTCGGCACCCTCGGCGCGCATCTCCAGGCCGGTGCGACGACCGTCAAGCTCGACGGGCAGGACCGCCAGGTCCGCTGCAAGATCCGCTCGATCAGCGGGTTCAGCGCCCACGCCGACGAGCCCGAGCTCCTCGACTGGCTCCGCCACTTCGCCGAGGGCAAATCGGCCGGCGCGCCGGGCTTCCCCCGCACGGTGTTCCTCGTCCACGGCGACCCGGAGGCCCAGATCATCATGGAGCCGAAGGTCCAGGCGCTGGGGTTCACGACCCACATCCCGCACTGGCGGGAGGTCGTCTCGCTGCGTTGACGGCCGCGCGGCGCAGAGCTCGTGTCGCGTATCACGCAACGCCGGTTCGTCTGATGGGACGTCGAGGGCATTGGAATCTCGCCGCCGGACAATCGCGGCGATGCCCGACACCTCGATTCTGACCGCGACCGAGCTCGCCTCGATCCGGCGCCCGTACCGCGGTGCCCGCCTCCTGCCGGCCCGTGCCTACCACGACCCCGCGATCCACGAATGGGAGCGCGAGCGGTTCCTGCGGCACGACTGGGTGGTCGTCGGACGGACCGCCGAGGCGCCCGATCCGGGCACCTACTTCACCGCGGACCTCGATGGGGAGCCGCTGCTCATCGTCCGCGGCCGCGACGGCGAGCTGCGCGGGTTCTACAACGTCTGCCAGCACCGAGGCACCGCCGTCGTCGAGGAGCCGTGCGGGACCGCGGTCCGGTTCCAGTGCCCGTACCACGCCTGGATCTACGACCTCGAGGGCCACCTCGTCCGGGCCAAGCACACCGAGGACCTCGACGATTTCAGCCTCCAGGAGTACGGCCTCAACCGGGTCCGGCTCGAGACGTGGCAGGGCTTCGTCTTCGTGAATCTCGACGCGGCGGCGGCGCCGCTCGCCGATCAGCTCGGCGATCTCGTCGAGCGGTTCGCCCGGTTCGACTTCGCGGCCCTGAGGCCCGTCCGCGCGATCACCTACGAGGTCGCCGCGAACTGGAAGTTCGTCGCCGAGAACTACTCGGAGTGCTACCACTGCCCGGGTCTCCATCCCCAGCTCAACAAGCTGACCCCGTACGACGTCGGCGCCGAGTACGAGCCGGACGGCGCCTGGCAAGGCGGCTGGATGGAGCTGCGGGCCGGGGCCGAGACGATGGCCCTCGATGGCGGCCTGGGATCCCGTCGCGGGCGGCCCGTCATGACCGGGATCACCGTCCAGGACGAGCGCCGGATCGACTACTACATCGTCTGGCCGACGACGTTCCTGTCGATCCATCCGGACTACCTGCTCGTCCATCGCCTTGCCCCCGACGGGCCGTCGCGGACGACGATCGTGTGCGAGTTCCTGTTCCCGGAGACGACGATCGCCCTGGCCGACTTCGACCCTTCCGACGCGATCGCCTTCTGGGACCTGACGAACAGCCAGGACTGGCACGTCTGCGAGCTCCAGCAGCGGGGGACGGCGTCGCGGTCCTGGGTCTCCGGTCGGTACTCGAACCTCGAGGAATCGGTCCACGCCTTCGACCTCATGGTCGCCGACCGCTACGCGGACGACGGCGTCGTCAGCCGGCGCTCGCTGCTCCAGCGTCGCGAGGCGACCGATACGACGGAGGCGACCGAGGCCACCGAGGCGGGCAAGGACGGAGCCGCCTCGCGAGCGACCGCATCCGGAAATGGGCGTGAGCATCCCCACGACCACGCCACCGCTCGGGTCACGACGCGCGCCACGGCCGGCGTCGGCACGAGGGCTCAGGAGGATCGAGCATGACCACCGCCACCCGCGAGGTCGCCGAGGGCTCGACGGCCTCGACGCTCTACTTCGGCCCCTGGTACCGCCGGTCGCCGTTCTTCGAGAAGACGCTCGCCGCCGGCTGCTCCGCCTACGACATCTACAACCACATGTACCTGCCGGGCTACTACGCCGATCCGGTCGAGGAGTACTGGGCGCTGCTGAACGGCGTGACCCTGTGGGATGTCGGCGTCGAGCGGATCGTCGAGATCACCGGTCCCGACGCCTCGGCGTTCACGAACTCCCTGACCTGTCGCGATCTCACGAAGTGTGCCGTCGGCCAGGGCAAGTACGTCCTGATCACGGCCGACGACGGCGGCATCGTCAACGATCCGGTCCTCCTCCGCGTCGAGGAGAACCGCTGGTGGCTCGCCCTCGCCGACTCCGATGCCGGGCTCTGGGCGCGCGGCGTGGCGATCCACAGCGGGCTCGACGTCACGGTCCGCGAGCCGGACGTCCACCCCGTCCAGGTCCAGGGCCCGAAGTCGAAGGACGTGATCCGGACCATGTTCGGCGACGCGGTCGCCGACCTCCGGTACTACTGGGCGGCCGAGGCCGAGCTGGACGGCATCCCGATCGTGATCAGCCGGACGGGCTGGACCGGCGAGGTCGGCTACGAGATCTATCTTCGCGACGGATCCCGCGGCGGCGAGCTCTGGGACCGGATCATGGAGGCCGGCCGGCCGCACGACATCCGCCCGATCGCGCCATGCGAGGCGCGCCGGATCGAGGCCGGGATCTTCAACTACGGCTCGGACATGACGATCGAGAACAACCCCTTCGAGGTGTCCGGGCTGGAGCGGCTCGTCGAGCCGCAGGAGGCCGACTACATCGGGAAGGCGGCGCTCGAGGCGATCCGGGCTCGCGGGGTGAGCCGCAAGCTCGTCGGTCTCGAGGTTGAGGGCGACGCCCTGCCGTTCGAGATCGCCGAGAAGCGCCCCGCGCTCCACGACGGTCAGAACGTCGGCACGGTCACCGACCTGATCTGGTCGCCGCGGCTCGAGAAGAACATCGGCTACGTCTGGATGCCGATCGAGCTGGCGGCCCCGGGAACGGAGCTCGAGATCGAGGGGCCGGACGGGTCGCGGGCGTTCGGCCGGACGGCCGCCCTGCCGTTCCTCGATCCGAAGAAGCAGGTGCCGCTCAGCTGACGATCAGGCGGCCTTGGGGACCGCCTGAGTCGATCCGCGACTCGAATATCGAGCTGCCACGCTCGCCGTGGCAGCGATTCCTGCCTGGACGAGCGTGCAGCAGGCGAGTCTGAGTCGGTCCCCGACTCAGGCGTCGGCCCGCCGCCCTGCCTTCAGGCCGGCGGCGCGTCCTCGACGACCATCGAGCCGCGCTCCGTGCGGAACGCCCCCAGCCGCCAGGCGATGAGCAGCGCGATCGAGACGACCGCGACGATGATCGTCGAGATGGCGTTGATCTGGGGCGAGACCCCGAGCTTGATCGCGCTGTAGATCTCGACCGGCAGGGTCGTCGAGCCCACGCCGGTGTTGAACGACGTGATCACGAGATCGTCGAACGAGAGGGCGAACGCGAGCATCGCCCCGGCCGCCACCGCCGGCGCGATCAGGGGCAATGTCACGTGCCAGAACGCTCCCCGGGCCGAGGCACCGAGATCGCGCGCGGCCTCCTCGAGCCGGGGGTCCATGCCGGCCGCCCGCGCCCGGACCGTGACGGCGACATACGAGATGCAGAACGTGACGTGGGCGATCGCGATCTGCCCGAGCGAGCCGTTCTGGCCGAACAGCTGGGCGAAGAAGATCAGCAGGCTGATGCCCATGATGATCTCGGGCGTCACCATCGGCAGCAGGATCAGGGTCTCGGTCGCTCCCGATCCCCGGAACTTCAACCGGGCGAGCCCGAGCCCGAGGAGCGAGCCAAGGATCGTCGAGCCGACGACGGCGATCGCCGCGACCTGGAGGGTGACGCCGAGGGCGTCGGTGAGGCTCTGGTTCGCGAAGAGCTTCGGGTACCAGTCGGTGGTGAAGCCGAGCCAGACGAAGTTGCGGCGCGAGATGTTGAAGCTGAACACGATCAGGACGACGATCGGCGCGAACAGGAAGGCGTAGATCAGGAGCGCGAAGGCGGTCAGCCAGCGATTGCCGCCGCGGTTCACGCCAGGACCTCGCGCCGGAGCGTGCGCAGCGCGAGGAGGGTCCCCGCAAGCGTCACGACCATGAGCAGGAACCCGAGGGCCGACCCGTACGGCCAGTCGCGCCCGCTCGTGAACAGGACCTGGACGATCTTCGCGATCGTCGTCGTCTGGGCCCCGCCGAGGAGGTCGGGCGTCACGTAGTCGCCGATCGCCGGGATGAACGTGAGCAGGGCGGCGGCAATGATCCCCGGCATCGTGAGCGGCAGCGTGACGTGGAGGAATGCAGCGCGGCCGGACGCGAACAGGTCCCGTGCGGCCTCGACGAGGTGGTGGTCCATCCGGTCGATCGACACGAACAGCGGCAGGATCGCGAACGGGAGGAAGCCGTAGGTCATCCCGAGGATGACCGAGAAGTCGGTGTTGAGGAACACGATCGGATCGTTCGTCAACCCGACGGCCTGGAGGATCGAGTTGAGGACCCCGTTGTCTCGCAGGATGATCATCCAGGCATAGGTCCGGATGAGGTAGCTCGTCCAGAACGGCAGCATCACCAGGATCAGGAGCAGGATCTTCTGTCGCCCGCCGAACCGCGAGATCCAGTAGGCGATCGGGTAGCCGATGAGGATCGACAGGATCGTGGTGATCCCGGCGTAGCGCAGCGAGTTCGCGAAGGCCGGCAGGTACTCGGGCCGCGTGGCCTGGATGTAGTTCTGGACGCCCGGGTTCGCGAGCGTGATGTGGCCGCCTGCGTCGCGGGTCCCCAGGCTGACGACGAGGATGATCACGAGGGGCGCGAGAAAGAACAGCGCAAGCCAGAGCACGCCCGGCAGGATCAGCACGATCCCGGCGAGCCGGTTGACGAATGGCACCCGGATCGCCGCCACGGCGGGCGAGAGTGTCGTCCCGGCCGCTCCGGCCGTCCCATTCACTCCGGCCGCGCCCGCCGGCGTCGGGGGCGCGGCCACTTACGCGGGCCTGTCGATTGGCATCGGCGTCCGGACCCGATCCACGCTCAGGCTCGCAGCTCGGTCCAGCGCTTGGTGTACTTGTCGAGGTCGGCCGGCGGCAGGTAGAGCAGCTCGACGAGCTTGTCGAGGATCGACTGGGGCGGGTTCAGGCGCTGGTCGCCGGTGATCGCGGGGTCGATGAGGGCCTCGGCGGCCGCGTTCGGGCCCATGTAGCCGATGTAGTTCGTGTTGTTGGCGCTGACCTGTGCATCGAGGTTGTAGTTGATCCAGAGCTGGGCGGCGATCGGGTGCTTCGCTCCCGACAGGACGACCATCGTGTCGTTGCCGCGGACGGCGCCGGTCGCGGGCACCACGTATTTGGTCTTCGGCTTGTCGGCGATCATCTGGTACCAGTCGCCCGACCAGGCGTGGCTGATCCACAGGTCGCCGCTCGTGACGTCGCCGATGTCGTCGTCCGTGTATTTCCGGAGGAGCGGCTTCTGCTCCTTGAGGATCGCGAGCATCGCGTCGAGATCGGTCTCGCTCGTCGTGTTCGGCGACAGCCCGAGCCGGAAGCCGGCCACGGCGAAGACCTCGCGCTGGTCGTCGAGCATCCCCATGTGGCTCTTCCATCGGATGTCCCAGAGGGCGTCCCAGCTCGTGAGGTCGTCCGGGATCCGGCCCGGGTCCCAGGCGAAGCCGGTCGTCCACCAGTAGTTCGGCATCGAGTACTTGTTCCCCGGGTCGTAGCCGGGGCTCGTCCACTCGGGCCGCAGGTTGGCCGCGTTCGGGATCAGGCCCGGGTCGAGCGCCAGGAGGACGCCGTCGGTGATCAGGGCCGGGATCTCGGTCGATGCCGGGTAGCTGACGTCGTACCCGCCGCCCTTGCCGTCGCTCCGCAGCTTCGTCATCTGGGTGTCGGCGTCCGGGAACTTGTCGTACTTCACCCGGATGCCGTACTTGCTCTGGAAGTCCGCCACCGTGTGGTCGCCGATGTAGGCGTCCCAGTTGTAGATGAACAGCTCCGACTCCGGGCTCGGCACGGGGGTCGGCGAGCGACTCGGACTCGGGGTTGCCGAGGGTGGCGCCGACGCGCCGGGAGCGGATGGGCTCGCGGCGGACGGCGACGGGGACGTGACGCCCGCCGCGTTGCACGCCGCGACGACCGGGGCGAGGGCGACTGCGGCGCCCACGGCGGCCACCCGCGCCAGCATCTGGCGGCGCGTCATCCGCTGATCGGTGAGATAGCGCTCGAGCTCTCGCTCGAAGACGATCTGGGGGTCCTGTGGCCCTGGCGTCATGTCCGCTCCTCCTTGCGTGCGGAGTGCTCGCCGAGGACGAGCGCCTCCGAGGGTGACCATGCCAACTCGACTGCGTCGCCGCGGGCGTAGCGGGATCCGTTCTTCCCGGCGAGAACCGACAGCATCAGGCCGCCGCCCGTACGCACCTGGTACTGGACCGCGGCCCCGAGGTATGCGACCTGCTCGACCGTGGCGCCGAGCCGATCCAGCGGGTCGTCGGCCGGCCCGCCGTTGTGCCGCTCGATCCGGATCGCCTCGGGACGGAGGCTCAGGTCGATCGCCTGCCCGCGCGCCCGGTCGATGACGCCGACCCGGCAACGATCGCCTGACTCGAGGAGCACGATCGCCGAATCGGCCTCCAGGCCCTCGACGACCCCCCGAAGCAGGTTCGTGGTGCCGATGAAGTCCGCCACGAACGGCGTGGCGGGGCGGTCGTAGAGCTCCTCCGGCGTCCCGAGCTGCTCGACCTTGCCCGCCTGCATGACGGCGATCCGGTCGCTCATCGTCAACGCCTCTTCCTGGTCGTGGGTCACGTAGACGAAGGTGATCCCGACTTCGGTCTGGACTCGTTTCAGCTCGATCTGGAGAGCCTTCCGGAGCTTGAGGTCGAGGGCGCCGAGCGGCTCGTCGAGCAGCAGGACATTGGGTCGGTTCACGAGGGCGCGGGCGAGCGCGACGCGCTGCTGCTGGCCGCCCGAGAGCTGGTTCGGCTTGCGCTTGCCGTAGCCGGTCAGATGGACCAGGTCGAGCGCGTCGCCGACCCGCTGCTTGATCTGGCCCCGGTCCACCGACTTCCGACGCAGCCCGAACGCGATGTTCTCCGCGACGTCGAGATGGGGGAACAGCGCGTAGTTCTGGAACACCATGTTGACCGGCCGCTTGTCCGGAGGATCGAGGGTCACGTCGCGGCCGCGGAGCTCGATCCGGCCGGCCGTCGGCAGCTCGAAGCCGCCGATCATCCGGAGGGTGGTCGTCTTCCCGCAGCCGCTCGGCCCGAGCATCGAGAAGAACTCGCCGCTCCGGATGTCCATCGAGACGTCGTCGACAGCGCGGACGTCGCGGAAGTGCTTCGTCAGCTCGGTCAGGCGGATCTCGGGTGCCCCGTCCTGCCGGTCGATCATCGCGGGGAGCCTAGGCTCCCGTTCGGGAACGCGAGTCGCAACGTCCCGGAGCGCGCAACCGGCGGAGCGGGACCCGGGCGGACCCCGTCGAGTCCGATTTCGAACGCTGCTGGCGACCACCTCGGTTCCCTGGGCCAATCGTCCGGTTTCGGAGTCCGATTCCGGACGGAGGGCCGACGAATCCAGGGTGATCGCGCGCAGCGTTCGAAATCGGACGGGGCCCTGCAACGTCGCCGAGCCGATGTTGACCGGTTCCGGCACGAATCGGCGGTAGGCTGACCTCATGCCGACGCGCACGGCCACGCCTGTCGCCCACGAGGCGGATCACGATCCGGGTTCGGATCTCGCCGCGGAGCGGGCCGCCCGGATCGAATCGGTCGCCGCGGAGCCGATCGAGGCTCCCGGTGGGAGCCGGGTCCTCGTCGGGACGGCGTCGTGGACCGATCCGACGATGACCGCCGCCGGCGTGTTCTACCCGAACGGTGCCGACAGCGCCGAGGAGCGGCTCGCGTACTACGCCTCGACGTTCCCGGTCGTCGAGGTCGACGCCACGTACTACGCCCTGC
>Ga0207684_10004236_pt1 | contig 13612 bp, 8 predicted proteins | sample KBSK5501metaG_FD_184342 | JGI IMG/M metagenome (GOLD analysis project Ga0207684, IMG submission 184342) | Corn, switchgrass and miscanthus rhizosphere microbial communities from Kellogg Biological Station, Michigan, USA - KBS K5-50-1 metaG... | ecosystem: Host-associated > Plants > Roots >...
AATTCTCAGTAGTAAGTGGAGGCCTCGCCTGTATCTTCGCCACCCTGGCTATCGTAGCCCTCGTCCCAGGTCTCCTACGTGTCAAAGTGAAATAACCCCCAACCAATGGGAGTGCAGAGGGCGAAGCCCTTTGCCGGGGTGTGGGGTGTCCCCACAAAACTCCTTTTCCCTTTTCGCCGCCGCAGGCGGCGATTAAAAACAACCCATAATATTAAAATCCTTGTATTTTTACTTCAACTCATGCATAATGCATTCATTAAATCTGAGGAGGCACGTGGTTCATGTTGGCAAAGGTACGAAGCTGCGCAGTCATAGGATTGGAAGGCGCACTGATCGAAGTAGAAATCGATCTTTCCAATGGCCTGGCAGGCTTTATGATCGTAGGACTCCCCGACACCGCAGTAAACGAAGCCAAAGACCGGGTACGAGCAGCAATCAAAAACAGTGGCTGCCTATTCCCCTACAAACGCATCACCGTCAATCTCGCCCCTGCTGACTTACGCAAAGAAGGCCCGGCATACGATCTTCCTATAGCCATTGGAATATTGATGGCATCTGGCCAGATCAACCTGGATGAGCAAATATCAGATTATCTCTACCTGGGAGAGCTTTCGCTAGATGGCGGGGTTCGCCATACCAATGGCATATTGCCGATGGTAGCATTAGCACGCGAGAAACATGTCAAAGCGGTCTTTGTTCCGGCAGCAGATGCAATGGAAGCAGCGCTTGTGCAGGAAGTGACCATCTACCCTGTAGAGACGCTGGGCCATCTTGTCGCCCATCTCAACGGTGAGCGACAAATCGAACCATACATAGCCGACCCGCGCATCCTGGATAATGCCGAGACGGATGTATACGCCCAGGATATGGCGGCAGTACGTGGGCAGGAACACGTCAAGCGCGCTATAGAAGTTGCCACGAGTGGAGGGCACAACGTCTTAATGAGCGGCCCCCCTGGTTCTGGCAAAACGTTACTCGCCCGAGCGACCCCTTCAATCCTTCCACGCATGTTGATCGAAGAAGCCCTGGATGTCACTAAAATCTATAGTGTCACGGGCATGTTGCCTTCTGAAACTCCACTTGTGCTCCAGCGACCATTTCGCTCACCCCACCACACCATCAGCCACGCAGGTTTAGTCGGCGGTGGCCGCATGCCCCGCCCCGGTGAAATCAGCCTTGCCCATCGCGGTGTACTCTTCTTAGAAGAACTACCCGAATTTGGGCAAAACGTGCTCGAGGTCTTACGCCAACCCTTAGAGGACAAGATTGTAACGATCTCGCGTGCCCAGGGAACAGTTACCTACCCCGCGAATTTTATGCTGGTAGCTGCAATGAATCCCTGCCCCTGCGGATATTACGGTGATCCCGTGAAAGAATGCAGTTGTTCCGCCATGGCCATCTCCCGCTACCAGAAGAAGATCAGCGGCCCGCTCATAGACCGCATCGATATCCACGTCGAAGTCCCCCGCGTCGATTACGAGAAACTGGCCGACAAGCGCAATGTTGAAGATTCCAAGACAATCCGTGCAAGGGTGCAGGCAGCACGAGAACGCCAATTAGAACGCTTTAAGGGCACGAAGTTAACATGCAACGCCGAGATGGGGCCGACGGAAGTGCGAGAGTTCTGCCAAACGGATACATCAGGAGAGAAGTTGTTGAAGGCAGCGGTGCAGCAGTTGCACCTTTCAGCAAGGGCATATCACCGGGTGTTGAAGCTGGCAAGGACGATTGCAGACCTGGCGGGGTGTGAGATGATTGCGGCCAATCATGTGGCGGAGGCGGTGCAGTATCGGCCGAGGGTGGGGATGTAGGAGAGAAATATCTAGCGATGTAGGGAGGAGAAGAAATACAAGCTATGGCTAGGCGAAGCGGAATTGTACGAACTCTTGTAAAAGCACAGCATGATGCTGAACGCAGGCGTGCTGCCCAATTACGTCAACAGGTGCAGTTTCAAACGCAAGCAGCAAAGGCAGCCGAAAAAGCACGAAAAGATTATGAACGTGCACAGCAAGCTGACCAAAAAGAACGTGCCAGACTTTATGCAGAATCTCGGACAGCTCAAGTCGATTTGCAGAACGAACAGCTTAATCAGGATATAATTCGACTCTCGGGTATTCTAACAGAAGCGCTTTCAATCGATAGCTTTATCAATTTACAGACGCTAAAGCAAGTCCCTGACTTTCCAGTATTCAATCCAGGTCAATTGGGAGTAGTAGAGCCACCACCTCTGCCGCAAAGGTACATGCCGCCAGATTTGACAGGTATCCAAAAGCTTATACCAGGAGCTAAAGAGAGGTATGCTCAGGATGTGGCTAAAGCGTATGAGTTGTATAGAACGCACGTGGCTGCTCATGCTGCAAGAGAAACAGCACGACAGCAAAGACTTGCAGAGGCCAGGGCTTACTTTGAGCGTCAAGTTGCGGAGACTCAACAGCAGATTGCCATACAACATGCTGAGATTGATAATTTTCAGCGGGATCTCTCTGTTGGCTCTCCATCAGCTGTTGTAGACTATTTCACAATGGTATTGGCATCAAGTAGCTATCCAGATGATTTTCCACAACGTGCAAAAATCGCCTACGTACCTGAGTCGAAGCAACTCGTGATTGAATATGATCTTCCTTCTTTTGAAGTTATTCCTGAATTTGGTCTTTATAAATACGTAAAGACAAAAGATGAAGTAACTGAAACGGCACGTCCACTTGCACAACGGAAAGCACTGTATACATCAGTGGTTGCTCAGATAACGCTGCGTACATTGTATGAGTTGCTTAAGGCTGACCGTATGGGGCATGTAGATACCATTGTGTTTAATGGTTATGTTACAAGTATCGATAAGGGTACAGGACGTCCTGTACGTACATGTCTGATCACAGTGCGTACAAATCGAGATATCTTCATGCAACTTGATTTGAGTAAAGTAGATCCTCTCGCTTGCCTCAATGTATTGAACGCCTCAGTCTCAAAGAGTCCAACAGAGCTTGCGCCGGTAAGACCTGTACTGGAGTTTAATATGGTTGATTCTCGCTTTATTGAAGAAACTGATGTTATCTCTGGACTCGATCAACGTCCTAATCTAATGGACCTGACACCCGCAGAGTTTGAATCTCTCATCACCAATTTATTCCAAAAGATGGGCCTGGAGACACGGCTCACCCAGGCATCGCGCGATGGAGGGGTTGATTGTGTTGCGTTCGACCCACGACCAATTTTTGGCGGGAAAGTAGTAATCCAGGCCAAGCGTTACAAAAATACTGTTGGAGTGAGTGCTGTCCGTGACCTTTATGGGACTATGCAAAATGAGGGAGCATCGAAGGGGATTTTGGTCACAACCAGCGGCTACGGGAAAGCTTCCTTTGAATTTGCTGATGGTAAACCCATCGAGTTATTGAGTGGAAGCAATCTTTTATACCTTCTGGCTGAAAATGCAGGTGTGGAAGCAAAAATTGAGATGCCGGATGACTGGAAAGATCCACTGCCTGATTATTAGGAATCTAATTGAAGGTAAGACTATTTAAAGTTCATCTAACAATATCTACCTTTCGAGATGGGAAAGAGAGAGATATAGTACTCTCGTGTTTCCTCATTTGTGGTGTGCAGGAATTCAAAAGCTGTAGTTAGCGCATCATTTTGTTTTGATCGGATAAAACATGGTAGCTGAGCAGTTTCTGCTTGATATAAACGCTTGCAGTCAGGACAGTAGCAGGTTGGATTTGTAGTTCTTTGCATTGTAGTAAACTGGCATCCTGTATGGTAATTCCTATCTAATGAACCCTTTATATTTTGTAGAGTTTCTAGTTTTATTGTATTGACTTATCCAGGATAGATCTTATCGAGGTAGTTATAGATGGTACGATGTGACTTGCCAATGTTGAAAGCGGCCCTAGATTAGGGTTCGGCAGAATTTATCGCGTTTATATTTATTAATAATAAATATAAACGCAGCGTATGTTGTTTAATGCATTTTGATATGCTATTATAAATTTTATCTACGATCCACTCTTTAAGTACATATGTTCTATTCAAATTGAATAATCTTTGATCTCCTAAGCAGGTGAAATTTTAGGAGGTTTTGGAATGTCTATGCTTGTTAATCCAGGAGATCTGAATCCAGAAGATCTAAGAGAAGCAATCAGACGGCTACAGCAAGAATTGCCAGATCTTTTAGGCTCAAGTTACTCATCTTTTATTGCGGAGTTAAATACCTTATTACCACAAGGTAGTAATGATGAATTATTAACTCTATTTTTTCTCTATCCTGCTGCGTATAATCGATTACAACATTTTCTTGGCTTTTTTTCAGCAGGTCACGGGCTTTATGGTGATTCGATCTCCAAACCAGCGGTTCTCTACATTTGCCCGGTCGGAGAACATTATGTCGATGAGATGGATGTGCAACAAAAAGATGTATTTGGACGTCCAATTTGTCCTAAACACGGCAAACTGCTGAGACTTGCACCTTAGTAATGAGGAGGAGTTATGCTTGGTACCTTTCTAGATAAGATGGGAGGATTTTTCGACAGACGTTTTGTAGTCGCTTATGTAATACCTACTTTAGTCGCACTTGGATTAATTATAGGATTGTTACAATTACGGTTCGGGCCACAAATAACTATCAATTGGTGGTCGAGCTTAGGATTACAAGAGCAAATACTGTTAGCAATCAGTGTTCTGCTTGTGGTCATTATATTGTCTTATATATTTGAGATACTAACTGCCCCTTTAGTACGTCTATATGAAGGTTACTGGACTGAAGGGTATGTGACTCGACATCTAGCTCCATTGGCTATTAAATATCAACGTAAAATAAAGGATAGAAATGTGCGTACTGATAAGAGGAGGGAACTAGATGTAAAACGAGAGAAAATGATTTCTGAAAAGATCGGTTCGCTTGACGAACTCCATGCAGCCTCATTTGAGGAGCAGATAGCTACGATTGATGAACAGATAGGCTTAGAAAAAAAGCGTGCATATGACGCAGGTTACTATAAATTTCCCCGTGATACCGAACTTCTGAAGCCGACCTTGTTGGGCAATGTGCTTGCTGCCGCAGAAGAATATTCCTATCAGGTCTATCGACTGGATGCGGTTATTTGGTGGCCGAGACTTACGACATTGCTGCCAGAAGATTTTCGTATCCAAGTGGATATTGCACTTACACCTATGCTAACTGTGCTCAACTTGAGCGTCATATTTTCTTTACTTGCTCTTGTAGGTCTGGGTTTACTTCTCGCATACCATCAATGGTTTTTATATGGATTTATTGTCATCGTAGGATTATTGCTAGCTCGATCATTCTACGTTGCAGCGATCAATCAAGCAGCTGTTTATGGTAAATTAGTGCGGGTAGCTTTTGATCTCTATCGACACGAAATTCTTAAAAAGATGCATATACCTGTGCCAGATAACCTCGTGGCGGAACGCATGCTATGGGATTTACTAACTAACTGGCATTATTTCTATATTGTTCCTTGGGATATAAAGAGCGACACACCTGAGTTCGATAACCCCTTTTACTATGATATACATCACACGACTATTAATACGGTACAGCAACAAGAAGTGATACTTACTTTTAAGGATTTTCCCAATTTGGCAATAAAGGAAAAACGGAGAAAGAAAAGTTAACAGGAAACTGGTTATTACAACGTCCGGGTGCCGGAATGCGTATGTTCCGTTATGACCATCGCGCGTTACCAGAAGCGCATCAGTGACCCCATCGCTGGACGCATTGACATCCATATAGAAGTATCACATGTGGATTACGAAAAGCTATCTGACAAGCGTTAAGCAGAACACTCGCAGACAATCCCTAAGAGCGTACAGGCAGCGTGTGAACGTCAACTGGAGCGCTTCAAAGGCACAAAGCTTACCTGTAGCGCCGAGATAGGATCAGTGAGGTATGCAAATACTCTCAACTGAATGCGTCTGGCGAGAAGCTCTTGAAAGCGGTATCGTAGCCGTTGCACTTGTCGGAACGACCCTACCACCGCGTACTGAAGTTGACGAGGACGATTGCGGAACTGACGGGAGGTGATGCAATTATGGCTAATCATCTTGCAGAGGCGATACAGTATCGGCCGAGAAGGGGATGTAGTTCTTTGGGGTGAACCTAGCGAAAGGGAGTCATACAAATCGGTCCCATCTACGAGAAAATCTACAAAATCTCTTCTTGAGACCGTGAAATATGGGCTATATATTAAAAATCCAGAACATACGTTGTTCTATTGATTAGAAAGCGTTGGAGTACCACCTCTTTTACTTACTGCATATGCTGTTTATAGAGCATATTTTTTAGGAACGTTTTATGACAACGTCGGAATATCCGATAAGAGACGTTAAGTTGCACTCAACGGAAGATAACGGCTCATCATTCACGGGCGACAAAATATTGCCATCCATACATGATGCTGTGTTGATGGATAACGTGTGGGATCGCCATTTAACGCATCAGACGCGCGTGTTGCTATGTGTTGAACCGTTATTACGGGTGTTACGCAGTGACGAAAATCGTTCAGAAGAGTTAGAACATTATGACTCTCTTGCACTCACACTCAAACTACTCGACCATATTGTGACGCATAGTGGCCTTGAACATGAGGCTGATAGTGATACTGCTATGCGCGAACTCCTCCCGCTTATGGAGGCAATGGACCAGGCAGCAAGCATTGAACCAGATATTGAGCGACAGATGCGTATGGCAAAGATCGTGCTCGGCGCATTGCGTAACGACAAGGAAGGTCTGCGTCCGTTCAAGCGAATATATACTGATTTCGCGTCAGGACATGCTATAAAGCGCGAGCTTGCCGTACGGCTCATTGAAGAACGCTATACTGCTCGCGGCGATATTGTTCTGCATCTTTCTAACGAAGCCACCAATTTGTTGCTTAATGCACTCGCCCATGATATTGAAGATGAGCAGGCGGCAGCCGAAGCGATTGTCCAATCGCAGCTTGCTCGAGGACACCTACAAGACGCAATTAGCACTGCGCGAGCTGCACGCTTGTATTCGAGCCGTCTACGAGAGAAGATCGAACGACTTCTCACTAGCACCCGCCGGGATCTGAGTCGTGTTGATTGGAAACAGGAGGTACCTCGTATTCTTTCCGAGTCGCTGAAACATCTTGAAAGTCGCTGTGATGTCGAACATAACATAATTAAATCGGCGCGTGAAAAGCAAGATGCCCTTACACCAGGTAGCGAGGAGGCATACTACTTAACAAAGCTCATTTTGATCATTAGCGATTGCCGACAGTGTCATATGGAACTGCAACAGCAACTTATGGAGGCTCCCCAGGTCTTTCTTGACGAGCAGGAACGGCAAGTATTCGCAATACACCGTCGCCTTGACCTTCCTGATATGCTCTCTGATGTTTTGACACCACTCTTAAGTATGCGGCGCGTGGTGGCAGCGCAAGCACTTCCTATCATTTCCGCTAGCTGCTTTGGGGTTCGCGCTCCGAACGCCTTCACGCTCACTCAACACTTACAACGATTGCTACAACCACGCCGCGAGCCTCGCCCCGAAACAGTGCCAGTTGCGGAATGGGAACCAATTGCAGCGAGCAACGATCAGTTACGCTATACGAGAGATGTGTATGAACGCACAGAGAACTATCTCAATACGCTACAACGCCCCGTTAGACTAGCTTACCTCCTACAGCAAGCTTTAGAGGCTGGCGAATCTGAGTTAACGCTTGAAGTAATACTGTTCTCCGTATTACGACATTTTGACCCCTATGACGTAGACGCTCCCAAGTTTCTGACGATCAAGACAGACGATGAGCAATTCTTTATCAGTAATTTTTATGGTGACAATGTTCTGATATGTGACTATGCCGAGGAGAGAAAAGATGAGCAATGATGATGAGTTGCACGAGTTACTACATGCAGCTGGTCGCCTAATTCAATGGGCATTACAACCACGCAAACATCCAGTAGCAGAGTCAGAGTATCGTGAGTTACTTGAGCGCTATCATGACCATCCTTCATTTCGCGATACCGTCCAAGCTATCGCTGATGGACTGGGATTGCATATTGTTAAGGTGAGTGCCTTCGGAATGGTACTTGCTCCGAGTGAAGATTCTGTCTTTTCAGTAACACCGCTTAACTATCGACCATCAGGCTCTACTGACGAACGTCTGATTGATGGTCTGATTCAGGTGGCTATTATTTCGACTATCTATCCAAACGCACAAGACTTAGAGGATGATGCAACGCTTGCACGCCCACCTATTACCGTTGATGATGTCGAGGCAACCCTACAAAACATATGTAATCAACTTGAAGAGTCTGTTCGTAGACAGCCTGATCCTTTGATTGATGATCTCGAAGCTGGACTCTATGAAGCGTGGCGCGTCTATCGTGACAAAGCGCAGGCAAAAACGACAGAGGATGGGCGGGCAAGTTCTGCAACAACACAAGGTATGATTTCACGTGGACTTGAATTCCTGGAAAAACAAGGTTGCCTCACATACGCGTCGCGAGGCGAGCCAAAGCAGTACCGACCAACATGGCGTTATCAAACATTGGTGCAAGAAAGGAGTGCGCAACACATCTACACTCTAGTGCATTCGCTTCTGGCAGCACCTCTATCAGAAAAGGAGAAATAGATGCCACAACTTACGCGGTTACGCTTGTGCTGCATCGGACCAGCTATGGCGCGTATTGATGATATGACACTTTCATTCCACGATGCCACCGGGCAGCCAGTCAATAGTACGCTCTGGTTGCGCAATGGAGGTGGAAAAACGTTTATTATGCAACTTTTCCTCTGGCTCATGTGTCCTGATAAAAGGATGACACTTACCGAACGTAGCATTGAGGATTATATACAATCGCAGGATCGCAGTGTCATTATAGCAGAGTGGCAGCTTGATGGCAGTAGTTATCGCCGCGCTCTAATCGAACCAAATCGCTATCTCACAGGAGTCTTCTGCGAATGGCACAGTGAGAGATTGCAGCGCTTGTTCTTTGTGGCACGGGTACATCCAGATGAACTGCGCCTAACGCTGGAAGGTCTTCCTATCTATAGCCTCCGCAATGAGCGCGCAGAACGTCGTACGCTCAACAGTTTCAAGCAAGAATGGCAGGCGCTTGGCAATGCCTTCCCGAGTGCTGAGATCAATGAAACAGAAAATCTTCATTCATGGAGTAAACTCCTTGAACAGGCAGGTATTGATCCTACGCTGTTTGGCTATCAGATGAAGATGAACATACGTGAGGGTGGAGCAGAAGACCTGTTTAAATTCAGAGATGCTGACCGTTTCGTAGACTTCTTCCTCGAATTGATGGCAGACACCACGCTCGGAGACACCACAGCGCAAACGATAGAAAAGTTCCGTACAGCTTTTCAGCAACAGACAGATCAATTGCAACCAGAACAACATCTGCTCTGTAACCTCATCGAACAACTTGAGCCGCTACGGGGTGCTGCTGACGAGCGCGAACAGATGTATCACTGTGTATTGCAAGTCAGGCAGACACTCAACAGTTTCGCTGAGACCGTAACTCAGAACCTATCTCATTTGCAAAAGGATAGGCAGCATACTGAACGGCTGCGCGACGATGCACGAAGGGCTGCGGAGCGTCTCCACATGGAGTCCCGGCAGAACCAACAAAGAGCTGCTATTCTGAGCCATACCGCCGCACAGAAAAGAGTGCAGCGTTTAGAAAACAAACTGGAATTATTAAAAGATTTGGTTAAAAAAGCGCAGCTCGATGAACGCATTTGGCGTGCTGCTGGTCCTCTTCGCCACGTGTTGCAGGCAGAGCAGCATGCCGCAATGCTTGAGAAACGGCTTGCCGCCAGACAAAAAGAACATGAGCCACTGCACAGCAAAGTCCAGGAAAGCGCGTGTGCGTATGCTGCTGCCCTCGGTGCCAGGGTTGAGCAACTACGTGTAGCAGAAGAAAGCTGGATGCAGACCAGAGCAGAATCTCGTACGCAGGCTCACGCAGCTCAGACTGAGGGCGCAAACAAACAGTCCGCAGCAACCAGGTCTGAGACGGATGCCAAGCAGTTCGCTGAGCGTCTGGCTACCTTCCATAAGACGCGCGCGGAACTTGAAGCTGCTGGTGTTTTGTTATCCGGGGAGGAATATTCACAGGCACAGGGCCGCCTTAGTCGACAACGTGCTAAACTCAACACGACAATCCAGACAATACGTCAGACTATTAAACGGATTGAGCAGGAGAAAAAGCTCGTTCAGTACAACATCTCACAGTGTGAGCGAGAAATGATGCAAGCTGGAAAAGAAGAAGAGCTGATACGTAAGCAGCTCGATGAGATGCAGAATGAACGCAACGCTATTGAAGCGGATAGTCGGCTAAAACAGTACCTTGAACTGGAAACTATTGATCTTGATCGACTTAACGAGGATGCGGTCAACCAGCTGCAAGATGCTGAACATGCACTTGAAAATCGACTCACAGAGCTAAGGTTAGCACTGTTAGAACATGAAACCATTCTTGCCTACCTTGCAGAGCATCACCTGCTGCCGCCCACGAAAGATGTTGAGTCCACATTGAAGGTACTGAAGAAACACGATGTCACAGCATGGTCTGGTGGGACTTCATCGATAGAATTGTGCGCAAATCCGATGTCCGTGCAGTGTTGCAGTGTACACCCGAACTGGCATTCGGCGTTGTAGTGCGTAATGAACACTTTCAGAAGGCGCAAGACATACTGCGAGAAGCTGCGCCACATCTTGATACACTCGTCGTTGTCGCCCCGCAAGAAGCTACATTGAGTGATACCCCGTCACCCTTTCTTGTTATCGGGCCGACGAGTGATGCCCACTTTAATCGTGACGCAGCTGCACTAGAACTATCTGGTCGGCATTCGCGCCACGACCAAGTTCAACAAGGTTATTTGGCACTACTTGATGAAGTAAACAAACTGCGCGATTCTATGGAGAGACTGAGACGCTTCTTCAAAAACTATCCACAACACCAACAGAACGAATGGCGAGCCAGGCAAGATGAGATGGTAAAACAGCGAGATGCCAGCGAGAAGCGCGTGAAGCAAGTGCAAGATGAATACTTGCAACTTGAGGAGAGCAGTGAACAGAACAGGCAGCTTGATGATGAGGCGCACACGGATCTGAATGGAGTAGACAAACGTTTGTCGCGGCTCCAGGCATATGCAGATTTACTTACCACAAATCCAGATGATCTCGAACAACAGCATCGTCATTTACTCAGCAAGGCATCAAACCTGCGGTATGAAGCCAACCAGTTACAAACTAAGGTGACAGAGCTTGAGCAACACGAAGATACTGCTTCTAACCATATAAGGGATATTGCAGTAGAGACGAGTGGCACTAAGAAGACGTACGCTACAATAGACTATCTCGATGGCTTACCCCAACCATGTGCTGGCGATATACAGCTACTACAAAGCCTGTATCAGCAATTGGTCGCAGAGTACGAACAGAAGATTGGCGTTAATGAGATCACTGTAATGCTACAAGAGGCCAGAAAGGATACTAAAAGCAAACGCTCGACATTGAGCAAGCATATTCAGGGGACAGTAAGCGAAGCTATGGTTCGAGAGGCTCTCGACTCGTTGAGTGACAGCAATGACGACGATGAGGTTGATGATCGTTATCGAAGTGCAATTCAAACAGAGGCCAATGCCGCAAAAGATTTACAGTTAACGAAAGACGCCTTAATGCAAGCTAATCAAGTAGTGCGTGATACGAAAAAGGTATGTATTGAACTTGATATCTCAGAGAGTACGTGGAATGAGGATATTCCGGAGAGCGAAGAGTCTTGTATGCTAGAGGAGAAGAAGAAAAAGCAGCAAGCGCAGGATGCGGAAGGAGATGCACATAAACACGAGAAAGAAGTACAGGAACTGGTCGAGCAGATGAGTCAACTCGACAATAATATACACCGCCTGGAGAACGACCAAAGTCTTATCAAGCTCCTTCTAGAGAAACACCAGGCACTTTTCGATGCGGCTTCTTCTATAGCTATCCCTTTTGAGTCGGTATCCATCGAACTTGATGCCGATAGCACTATGCAACATGAGTTGCAGAAACTGCGCGATCTATTAGACGGCGAACAAAAAAGACAGCAGAGGTTGGAGCAAAAGCGCAATGATATTGCACAGGACATCAATAAAATGCTGAGTCAGATCGGAGCCGATTATCCCAGAGTGACGATTGCTCGGCAGTTTCTAAATCAGTACAATGCCGAGCATTACGAGCGCAGGTGTAATCAGCTTCTTGATGAATTGGCTGTGCGTAAGCAGCAGGTAGAAACAGCACTGGCAAGTATAGGGGAACATCGGCAGCTTACTGTCGCTTATATGCTTGAGCTAGCCGACAGTGGTATCGAACTCTTGAAGAGAGCAGCAAAACGCTCGAAGCTTCCGACTTCGCTTCCAGAGTTCCAGCAACAACCTTTCCTTAGGATCATACTCAAAGATTCTGTGACTTTGGATGAACGGAAAGCGAAGATCGATGACTTGCTTGAGAGATGTATGAAAGAGGGAGCGATTCCAAGCGGCCTCAATCTCCTCCAGCGAGCAGTGCGCTGTCTGGCAAGCCCCATGAAAGTTGAGATGCTCTTTCCAGACTCCAATAATCTACATTATATACCAGTGGCAGAGGTAGCAAAAGAAAGTGGAGGTGAACGCTTAACCAGCTTCGTTTTGCTGTACTGCTCACTGGTACAATTGCGCGCAACTGAGCGAACGAAACATGCTGATGCTTCCAGTACACTCATACTAGATAATCCCTATGGTGCCGTATCGCGCCCGACGTTCCTTGAATTACAACGCGAAGTAGCTCGGTCAATGCGTATCCAACTCATCTATACAACAGCTATTCATGATATCGAGGCTATTCGGATGATCTCCAATGTCGTGCGTTTGCGCAATGACTCTGTAGACCGCAAAACTGGCGAGCATCTCCTTCAACTTTACACACCCTATCAAGGACTTCAATCGATGCGCGTGACACTTCCTACTGTATATAGCACTCTTCAATAGGATGGACATTAGCGATGAAGCAGTACAGCTCGCAAGCGAACAAACAGCAACCCACAACAGTATCAACAGATACAGACGATGCTGTTATTGATCGTGACCCGCAACGTATGCAAGCATTTCTTGAGCGGTTGAGTCAGTGCCAAGGGCCACGCATAATGCTTGAGGAACTATGGTCGCTCTTCAACGAATTTTTCCCGCATCGTTCGCGTAACACAGAGGGTAGACAGTGGCTTCTTGAGAGTTTGCATGAAGCTGTTAAACAGGGCATTATCAAGCTTCCGGTTACACATGGAGTATCGTGGGATCGTAGCCTATCTCCCTCTATACCAACATTTGTTGGTAAAGTCGTCTCTAAAGTGAAACGTAATGCAAACTGGCGCACCTTTCCCTGGCATTATCGCTTAACATGGGTCGCGGATCTCCGCACCATTCAGCCAGATCAGGAAGCATTTCTGTACCACGTTCATAAAGGATTGGTAGAAGGGACCTTCGAGGAATTAGCACCATTGAAATACCGTTCACTGCAACTAACCGGGCATGAAAAACAGCTTGGAAAGTTGGCACAGACAGTTATCTTCGCCCCTGGAAGACTTACGTTTGAACTGCTGGGTT
>Ga0207684_10004237_pt1 | contig 13611 bp, 12 predicted proteins | sample KBSK5501metaG_FD_184342 | JGI IMG/M metagenome (GOLD analysis project Ga0207684, IMG submission 184342) | Corn, switchgrass and miscanthus rhizosphere microbial communities from Kellogg Biological Station, Michigan, USA - KBS K5-50-1 metaG... | ecosystem: Host-associated > Plants > Roots >...
CGATGGGCGGGGCTTCGGCGCGTTGACGGCGATCGGGATGATCGACAACGCCACGCGCACCGGCTTCCTGACCTTCCTCGGCTTCGTCCTCATCGCCAAGGGCTCGAGCGTGGCCGGCGTGGGCCTCGCCCTGGCGCTGGTCTTCGCCGGCGGCGCCACCGGAAAGTTCGTCTGTGGGCTGATCGCCGACCGCGTCGGCGTGATCCGTACCGTGGTGTTCACCGAGGCGGCGACCACGCTCGGCATCATCACCGTGCTCGCGACGCCGTTGCCCGTGGCCCTGGCGGCGCTCATCCCGCTCGGCGTCGCGCTCAACGGGACCTCGTCGGTCCTCTACGGCACCGTCGCCGATCTCGTGCTTCCCGAGCGGCGGTCGCGCGCCTATGGCCTCTACTACACGCTCACGATGGTGGCGTCGTCGCTGTCGCCCGCGGTCTACGGCGTCGCGAGCGACACGATCGGCGTCACCGCCACGCTCGTCATCGTCGCCACGATGGTACTGACCACGATTCCCCTCTGCCTACTCCTCCGTTCCGTCGTCGCCGCGCCGGCCAGCGCCTAGAACTCGGATCACCCCTCCCCCTTGCGGGGAGGGTCAGGGCTACGTCAGATAGAACGGACGGCTCGCGGTGGCGCCGTAGGGATAGCGGGTGAAGACGTCGGGGTTGGGATCGGCGCCGAGGCCGGAGCGATCGGAGACGGCGACGGCGGAGCCGCCGACGCGCCGGACGGGCTCGGCGAGCAGCGGGACCTCGAGCTCGCCGGGCGGGAACTCGAGATAGCCGACGCCGGGTGTGGAAGCGACGAGGTGCACGGTCGCGGCCAGCCCAGGCCCGAAGTAGAACGAGTGGGGCACGAAGCTGACGTTGGCGGCCGTGGCCAGCGTCGCGATCTTCTTCATCTCACCGAGGCCACCGACCTTCGTCATGCTCGGCTGCACGATGTCGGCCGCGCCCGCCGCGATGATCTGCTGGAACGCGTGGGCCGTCGCCTCGTTCTCGCCGCAGGCGATCGGCACGCGCAGGCTCGCGCGGACGCGGACGAGCCCCGCATAATCCTCCGGCGGCCACACCGGCTCCTCCAGCCACCGCAGGCGATACGGCTCGAGGCGGCGGCCGATCGCGATCGCCTGCTCCACCGTCCACGGGCAGTTCGTGTCCAGCATCAGCTCGACGTCGTCGCCGGCGACCTCCCGCGCTTCGGCCACCGACTCGACGTCGATCTGGTGGAGCTTCATCGCAGTGTACCCGAGCACCCGCATGGCGGTGACCGCCTGGCGGACCTCCGTGGCCGTGTCGTAGCGGAGCAGGCTCGCATACACGCGCGGCTGGGGCTGGCAGAGGCCGCCCAGCAGCTGGTAGACGGGGACACCGCGCGCCTTGCCCGCGATGTCCCACAGCGCCAGCTCGACGCCACTGACCGCGAACATGGCGAGCCCGCGTCGCCCCCAGATCATGAGCGCGTGGTGCATCTGCTGCGTGAGGTGCTCGATGCGCGTGGGATCCTGACCGAGGACGAGCGGGGCCAGCGCCTCGTCCACGACGTTACAGACGGCCAGCGGCGCGCCGTAGGCGAAGCACTCGCCCCAGCCCGTGAGCCCCTCGTCGGTGGTGACGCGGACGAGGATCTGCTTGCCGATGCCGGCTCGCCACGAGGAGTCCGGGGTGAGTGGACGCAGCGGAATCGCCAGGGGGATCGCGCGGACGTCGGTGATCTTCACGCGGGTTAAAGGTCGCCGAGGCCGTACTCGCTCCAGCGGTCGCGCACGCGGGCTTCGTCCTCGGGGGCGGGGCGTACGGTGGGCGGGAAGCGCTCGTTGTCCCACTCGGCGCGCTTGGGGAACTTCCAGTTGCGGGTGGCGTCGATGAGCACGCGGTTCCAGAGCCCGGTGCCGAGCTGTGCCACGTCGCGGTCCTCGAGCGGCGTGCTGGGGTCGATCGGCGATCCGAAGCTTCCGGGAAAGACGACGATGCCGCCCTCGCCCGCGTTCACCCGGTGGGCGAAGGCCCAGTCGACCTGCTCGTACGACGAGGGATCGATGTCCTGCTCGACCACGGTGACGTGCTTGTAGCGGTACTGGGCGGCGCTGTTGCCCCAGAGCGCGGCGGCGATCTGCTTGGGCTGCCCCTGATAATGCTTGGTGATCTGCACGATCACGTTCACGCCGTTGGTGATCGGCGGCACGTAGACCTCGCGCACGCCAGGCACGCCGGCCTGGGTCAGGATGTTCCAGGCGATGCCCGCACGCTGGACCGACGACATCACGCTGTTCTCGCTGTAGGACCCCGGCAGGGTGCCCTCGAGGCAACCGCGGAAGATCGGATCGCGGCGATGGGTGATGCACGTGACCTTCATCGTCGGCCGCAGCGTCGGGATGTCGGAGACGTAGCCCGTGAACTCGCCGAACGGGCCCTCCAGCTCGTAGGTCGCGGGATCGTCGCTGATGAACCCCTCGAGCACGACCTCCGCCGTCGCCGGCACCTCGAGGTCGACGGTCTCGCAGTTCACGAGCTCCACCGGCTCGCCGCGGTAGCCGCCCGCCACGTCCCACTCGCAGACCCCGGTGGGGATCGGTGAGCCGGCGAGGAACGGCATGATCGGATCCCAGCCGATCACGCAGGCCACCGGCATCGGCTGCTTGCGCGCGGCGTACTTCACGAAGTGCTGGCCCCAGTGCTGGCCGCCCTTGATGAGCAGCATGGGGCACGTGTCCTTGCGCCCGATCATCCCGCGGTAGATGCCGACGTTCATCACGCGGGTGTCGGGATCGCGCGTGACGATCCCCGAGAACGTGTGGATGTAGCGGCCGCCTTCGCGATAGTTCCACTTGGGGACGGGAAAGATCGTCTGATCCACCTCGTCGCCCCGGAGGATGCGCTCCTTCACCGGGCCCGTGCGGACGACGATCGGCGGGATCGTTTCCCGGTTCTTCGTCATGACGTGCTGGACCAGCTCGCGATTGGGCGCGTCCTTGGGAAAGCCGAGGGCCAGGGCCAGACGGCGACGGTCGCCGAGGCCGCCGGTCAGGAGCTTCGTGCAGGGACCGTGCTGGTAGCCGGCGATGTTCTCGAAGAGCAGCGTGGGGCCCTTCTTCTCGAGCACACGGCGGGCAATGGCCCCGATCTCACGGTCCCAGTGCACCTCGGCGGTGACCCGCCGCAGCTCGCCCTCCTTCTCCAGCACCTGCATCCACTGCCGCAGGTCCATGAAGCTCATACGCCTCCCTTCAGGCCCGGGCGACGGCCGGGCGGATGGTGCCGGTGACGAGGTCGAGGATCTCGAGCATCCGCTTGAGATCGTCGCGACGGAACTCGAGCAGCACGTGACCGAGGCCGAGACGCTTGTACTCGACGAGCTGTTCGACGACGGCCTGCGGCCCCCGCGCCAGCAGCTCGTCGCCGAGGCCGAAGCGCAGCGAGAGCGCGATCGTCTCCCAGGGGCGACCCGCCGCCTCCGCGGCCGCGCGCAGACGCCCGAGCGCCTCGCGAAGCTGATCAGGCGTCTTGGACGTCGCGTGCCAGCCGTCTCCCAGGGCGACGACGCGGCCGAAGGCGCCGGGGCTGTCGCCGCCCACCCAGATCGGCGGGTGCGGCTTCTGCACGGGCTTCGGCGCGAAGCCCAGATTGCCGAAGCGGAAGAACTCGCCCTCGAAGACGGGATCGTCCATCGTCCACAACGCCTTGAAGACCCGGATCGCCTCGTCGGCTTGACGGCCGCGAGCGTGGAAGGGCACACCCAGGATCTCCAGCTCCTCTCTCCACCAACCGACGCCCACTCCGCAGATCAGCCGTCCGCCCGACAGCGCGTCGATACTCGCCAGCATCTTCGCCATCACCACCGGGTGTCGATGACCGAGGATGAAGACCGAGGAGCCCAGGCGCGCCCGGTCCGTCGCCATTGCCGCCGCCGTCAGCACGGTGACGGGCTCCAGATAGGCCTTGTCCGGCGGGTGTGGGAAGCGTCCTCCGGGATAGCTGCCGGTCGCCGTTCGGGGAAAAACGACGTGATCGCTCACCCAGAGCGATGCGATCTCGCGCTGCTCGGCCTCCCGCGCGAACATGACGATCGCCTCGCGGGTGGCGAGCGGGCCCTGGTTGGGAAGATGACAGCCGATCTCCATCGACGAGCCTCGACTATACTCCAGGCGTGGTAGTGCGAGCCGCAGGACGTGGCGGTGTGAGGTGAGCCGCGCCGAGCGGCGAGCCGAACCCTTCAGTGACCGAAATGGGGGCTGGGGCCCCGCCGTCCGAGGCGAGCCTGTAAGAATCGATGACGAACCGTGAACGGGTCATGGCGGCGCTGCGGGGGGAACCGGTCGACCGGGTCCCGCTCGCATTCTGGCTGCACAACTTCGCGACCGAGAACTCGGCGAAGGACCTCGCCGCCGAGTCGCTCCGCCTCGCACGCACGTTCGGCTGGGACTATCTGAAGCCCCAGTCGCGCGCCCAGTGCTTCGCCGAGGCATGGGGGCTCCGCTACCGCCCCTCGGGCGAGCGCGCCGTCCCCTACACCGTGATCGAGCGTCCGTGCGCCGACGCCGACGATCTCGCGCGCCTCGAGCCGCTCAGCCCGGAGAGCGGCGCGCTGGCCGAGCAGCTGGAGGCGCTCCGCCTGATCCGCGCCGGCGTCGGACCGGACCTGCCCATCGTCTGGACGGTCTTCTCGCCGTTGATGGTCGTGCCGTTCCTCCTCGACGGCGGGCGCGCCGCGGCGCTGACCATCATGCGCAGGGAGCCCGCCGCGCTCGAGCACGCGCTCGAGGCCATCGCCGACGCGCTCGCCGGCTACGCGCGGGCCTGCCTCGAGGCCGGGGCCGACGGCCTCTTCTACGCGACCAACATCGCGACCCGGGAGCTCATCACCGCCGCGGAGTGTCGCCGGTTCCAGCGACCGTACGACCTGCAGATCCTCGACGCCGTCGCCGCGGCGTCCTTCAACGTGCTCCACGTCTGCGGCACCGGCGTGCGCTTCGAGGAGTTCGCCAACTATCCGGTCCACGCCTTCAGCTGGGCGGCCGGGGCCGACAATCCGTCCCTGCGCGAAGGCCATCGGCGCACGGGCCGCGCCATCCTCGGCGGCCTACCCGCGAAGCCCACCATCGCGACCCTCACGCGGCCGGCGATCGCCGACCGGACGCGCGCCGCCCTGGGCGAGATGAAGCGCCGTTGGCTCCTGCTGGGCCCCGACTGCTCAATCAACCCCGATACGCCCGCCGCTCTCCTGCACGCTGCTCGCGCCGCGCTCGGCGGCACCTGAGCGGGTCCCGCGAGCTGACGGACGTGACGTATCGCTCGCCGAAGACCGAAGTGCGGGAGAGCCGGATTCACGGCAAGGGTCTGTTCGCCAGGCAGGCGATCGCCGCGGGGGAGATCGTCGCCGTCAAGGGCGGCCACATCTTCACCGAAGCGCAATGGGCGGAGCTGGCGCAGGACCTGGGACCGGCCGAAATCCAGATCTCGGAGGATCTCTTCATCGCGCCGGCGCGCCTGGATCAGCGAGACGGCGCCATGCTCTACACGAACCATTCCTGCGATCCCAACATCGCGATCCAGGGGCAGATCGTGTTCGTGGCGATGCGAGACATCGCGGCCGGCGAGGAGCTGACGCACGACTGGGCCACCACCGACGACGGGGACTATGAGATCGAGTGCAACTGCGCCTGCTCCAGCTGTCGTCGGACCGTGACCGGAAGAGACTGGATGAAGCCGGAGGTCCAGGAGAGGTACCGGGGCTGGTTCTGCTGGTTCCTCCAGCGGAAGATCGACGCCCAGACGCCAACGCGTGCTCGTTGAGGCCCCGATCAACGGACCGTCGCCGGACATATCGCGCGATAGGGATCTCGCGTTAAGATAGGCGCAACGCGCTCTCCGCGCTCGGAGGCAACCATGATTCAGGCGCAACGGCTCGGTCACGTCGTGCTGAAAGTCCGGGACGCCGGCAAGTCGAGGGATTTCTACACGCGGACGCTGGGCCTGAAGGTGGCCCACGAGGACCTGCAGCGGGGCACGGTCTTCCTCAGCTTCGGCAAGGAGCACCACGATCTGGCGCTCTTCCAGCTCGCGACCGGCGAGCCGCCGAGCGCCGAGCAGCCCGGCCTGCATCACATGGCGTGGAGGCTCGGCAGCTACGAGGAGCTACGCGAGGCCTACAAAGAGCTGAAGGTCCTCGGCGTACCCGTCGAGTCCACCGTCGAGCACAACGTCACGCGGAGCGTCTATTTTCCCGACCCCGACGGCAACCGCGTCGAGCTCTACTGCGACATGACCGACAACGGCTTCGAGACGATGCGCACCGTCGGCCCCCGCCGCGACCCCCTGGATCTGGAAAAAGCCGAAGCCTAGCGTTCCGACGGTTGTCCGCGGACGCGATCGAGCCTCAGCTCGATCGCGCACGCGATCAGGGGGGCTTGGGGGGTGCGCCCCGCACCCCCCATCTATTCGATACCCCCCATCTATTCGATCCATAGACGGTGAGCAGGCAGGCGACGCCGAGCACGTCCGACATCACGCCCGGGAAGATCAAGAGCAGCGAGCCGGCGAGCAAGACGGCGCGCTCCCACCGGCGTAAGGGCGCCACGAAGTAGCCGATCAGACCCGCCCCGAGCATCACGATGCCCAGCGTCGAGGCCACCGTGCGCCACGCGATGTGTCCGACGTCGGCGCCGATGAGCAGGAGCGCCGGGTCGTACGCGAAGCTGAACGGGATGATGAAGCCCGACAGCGCCAGGATCATCGCCGTCCACTGAGTGCGCCAGACGTCGGCGCCGGCCAGTGACGACGTCGCGTAGGTCGAGATCGCGGTCGGTGGCGTGAGGTCGGCGAGGATGCCGAAGTAGAAGACGAACATGTGGGCGACGAGCTTCGGCACGCCCAGCTGCACGAGCGCGGGCGCGGCCATGATCGAGGTGATGATGTAGGTCGCGGAGGTCGGCAGCCCCGTGCCGAGGACGAGGGCGGCCATCGCCTCCGGCTGGCCAGACGCCCGTTGTTGACCACGTAGTACGCGGCGCACGCCAGCGCGAGCAGCGCAGCCGCGCCATCGACCCAGCGCCGCCAGCGCGCTTGCCCCAGCACGCGCAGGCGCTCGGCGGCCTCGGGCGAATCGGGGATCGGCAGCGTCAGGAACCCCAGCGCCACCGCGAAGGCGACGTGGACCGGAAGCTGGATCAGCAGATCATAGAGTCCCGCCTGCGCCGTGTAGAGCTGGAAGAGGGACCACGTCGCCGCGAGCCAGACGCGCGGAGCGCCGACGTCAGGCATGGCCGTGGATGATATCGCCTCCCACCATCGTGAGCTTGGCGGTGAGATCCTCGAGCTCTGCTGCAGGTGCCGACAGCGGATCGACGTCGAGCACGGCGAGGTCGGCGACCCGCCCCGGAGCCAGCACGCCGCGTTCTTCCTCGGCGAACGTCACGCGCGCCCCGCCCACCGTGAGCGCGTGTAGCGCCTGCGGGCGTGAGAGACGCTCGTGCGCGCCGAGGACGGCGCCCGAGCGCATGTCCCGGCGCTCGACGACAGCCACGAAGGCGAGCCACGGGTTCGCGGGCTTGTTGTCGGTGGCCAGGCCGAAGGGGATGCGGTGGCGGACCAGGCTACGGTGAGGCAGGAGCGCGTCGCCACGATCACCGGTCTTGGCAACTTCCGCCGCTCCCGATCGCCAGAGATAGCTGATCGGGTTGGTGGTCGCCACGGCGCCCAGCCGCCGGATGCGCGCGAGCTGCGCCGGCGTGGCCGCGTGGAGGTGGACGAGGACCCAGCGCAGGTGGCGGATCGGCGTCCGTGCCGCCACCGCTTCCCAGACATCCAGCACTTCGGGCAGGCACCGCGTCGCCAGCGTGTTCACGCGCAGGCCGAGACGGGCGGCCAGCTCGGCCTGCGCCGCGTACTCGGTGTGGGTGTTGGCGCTCTCGACGAAGCCCGCCCAGCCCGTGTACGGCTGGCTCTCGTGCAGGAGGCGGGCAACCTCGGGATCGCCGCCGTAGTGCAGGCAGATGCCGGCCACGCGCAGCCGGTCGTCGCCGAGCCCGCGCCCACCGGCCCACGCCGCGACGTCCGGGAGCGCGCGCGCGGCGTCGTCCGCGCGCCACGTCGGGCTCAGCGCGAGCGTGCATCGCAGGGCGAGCTCCCCGCGCGCGTGACTCTCACGGTAGACGCGGAGGACTTCGGGGGCGATGCCGTGCCCTTCGTAGATCGCCGTCACGCCCCGCGCGGCGTAGCGTCGCTGCGACTCGCGCAGCGCGTGCAACCGCTCCGCGAAGGTGAACCGTGGGACGGAGCGCATCAGGGTGAACTCGAGGACCTGGATCAGGTTGTGCTCCACGAAGATGCCGGTGGGCTCGCCGGCGGCGTCCCTGAGGATCTCGACGCCCTTCGGCGGCACCGTGTCGCGGCCGACACCCGCGAGCGCGAGGGCCGCGCTGTTGGCCACCGAATAGACGGGGGGCCGGTTCCAGTAGCCCCAGATCCCTCGAATGTAGACGGGATGGCGGGGCGCGGCCGCGTCCAGGTCGACCCGGGTCGGCCAGCGCTTGTCCGCGAGGCCCTCGGCCTGATCGAGGTAGAAGGGGGGAGCGCCCACGGGCATCGTCACGATCCACTCGCCGGGCGCGCGGCGAGCCGTCTGTGAGCGGATCAGCGCCTGGACGTCGGCGATCGAGCGGCAGCGCGCGAGCGACGGCAGCCGATACTTCAACCCCTCTCGGTCGAGATGCGCGTGCGCGTCGACGAGCCCCGGGATGACGGTGGCGCCCCCGAGATCGACGACGCGGGTGCGGCGATCGCGCCACCGCCGCACGTCCGCGCGGCCGCCAACGGCCAGGACGCGATCGCCGCCGATGGCCAGCCCGGCCGCTCCCGGCCGACGAGAATCGAGCGTGATGACGCGGGCGTTCTCGAAGATCCAGTCGGCGGCTATTTCATCCAGCCTTTCTCGCGATAGACCCGCTCCGCGCCCGGATGCAACGGGATGCCGACCTTGTCCGGCGGCCAGGCCCTCTTGGACGTATCGAGACCGCCGACGAGGCCGCGCAGGTTCTCGAGCTTGGCGTCGTAGGCTTCCTTGCCCTCGAACGCCCAGCGGTTGGTCACGGTGAAGGCGAAGCCCAGCGGGGTTTCGTTCTTGGCGACGAGCCGCGGGTTACCCACGCCACCGGCCCGCGGCTTGACGTCGATGTTCGAGCCGGGCGGGAGCGTCTTGCGCAGCAGCTCCGCCATGGTGGCGCCGTAGACGTACCACGCGCTGCCGGTGTCCAGTGTGGCGAAGGCCAGCGTGACCGGCTGCTGCGCCACGCCCGGGAACACGAGCGCCGCGAGCGTCACGGACAGCGCCGCGCCCGCGGCCACGACGGTTCGGATCGTCATCGATGTTCTCTTCTAGGCGAACGCCGGCGCCACTTCGTCGAGGAAGCGACGCAGCTGTCCTTTTTGATCCCACGAGGTCAGGCGCAGGGCCATGTGACCCACGCCGGCGTCGAAGTACGCGCGGAGCTGCTCCACGCAGTCCTTGGGAGGGCCCGCCACCGTCCAGCCTTCCACGAAGGCGGCGCTGAAATTCGACGTGTAGTAGGTGTCGAGGAACTTCTTGGTCTGCTCGAGGGCGCGCTGGCGGTCGTCGTCGATGTGGATGTTGTGGTAGAGGGCGCTGCCGAGCTTCGAGGGATCCCGGCCTTCCTCGCGCGCCATGGCCGTGACGCGCGCCCACTGGCCGCGGAACTCGTCGGGGCTGAGCTTGTTCGTCATCCATCCGTCGGCGTACCGCGCGACGCGCCGGAAGCTGCGATCGATCACCGCCAAGGAGGCGCTCGCGCCCCCCTTCCACGTCAGGCCCGTAGGATTGCTCGCGATCCAGATCGGGCAGGGCTGCTGCACGGGCGGCGGCTGGATCGTCACGTTGTCGAAGCGGTAGAATCGGCCGGCGTGCGACACGGCCTTGTCGTGGAAGAGCTTGCGGAGGATCACGATGCCTTCCTCGAGCCGCTCGACCCGCTCGCGCGCCTCCACGCCCATGACTCGATGCTCGAGGGCCTGCGCGGCGCTCTGCTCGTCCGGACCGCCCAGGCACACGACAAGCCACGATCGCCCGCCGGAGATGACGTCCAGGCTGGCCCACTGGTGCGCGAGCATGACGGGATGGCGATGGACGAACGTCGCCATGCACCCGACACCGAGCCGGACGCGACTCGTCGCGCCGGCGAGGGCGCCGAGCAGCGTCACCGACTCCAGCCGCGGCTTGGCGATCAGGCTGTCACCGGCCCAGACCGTATCGAAGGCGCCCGAGGCTTCGGCGTCGACGGTGAGGTCGACGAGGTCGCGGACGGTGACCGCGCCCAGCACGACGGCGCGGTTGCTGAGGGTGAGTCCGAAGGAGGCACGGGTCGTCATGTCTTCCTCGCTACCGGCCCCGGTATTCCGGGGTCCGCTTCTCGAGGAAGGCGCGGACACCCTCCTCGTAATCCTGGGTCGAGCGCAGCCACGCGTACGCCTTGCGTTCGAGCTCCAGCGCCGTCTCGAGCGGGGCCTCGGCGCCGCGGTTCAGGACCATCTTGAGCGTCCGGAGAGCCAGCGGCGGCCGGGACGCCAGCTCGTCGGCCAGCGCCTGCACGGCGGCATCGAGACCGTCGTCGGCCACCGCCTGGGTGATGAGCCCCCAGGCCTCGGCGCGCTCGGCCGAGACGCGTTGCCCCGTGAGCATGAACAGCTTGGCGCGGGTCATGCCGATCAGCCGCAGCGCGCGCTGCGTCCCGCCGCTGCCCGGGATCATCCCGAGCCGCACCTCGGGGAACGCGAACTCGGAGCGTTGCGTGGCGATCCGGAAGTCGCACGCGACGGCCAGCTCGAGACCGGCCCCCATCGTGAATCCGTCGATGGCGGCGATCACCGGCTTGCGGCATCGCTCGGCCGAGCTCAGCGTGTCGCCCCACTGCTCGAGGTCGGCGGGGGCGAGCGTCAGGAACTCCCCGACGTCGCCGCCGGCGCTGAATGCCTTGCCGCCCGCGCCGCGGATGACGACCACGCGCACGCCGTCGTCGGCGTCCAGATCGCGGAAGATCGCCGGGAACTCGTTGCGCATGGCGACGGTCATGGTGTTCATCTTGGCCTGGCGGTCGATCCAGATCGTGGCCACGGCAGCGCGTCGCTCCACCCTCACGAACTCGCTCATTCGCTCTTCTCCAGATCTTCGAGCCATTTCACCGCTCGCCTCGCCCGTCGGACGGCCTCACCTCGCACTGCGCGCGCAGCAGGCGGCGCAAGATCTTGCCGGAGGCGGTCTTCGGGATCTCGTCGACGAAGACGACCCGACGCGGCCGCTTGAAGCTCGCGAGGGTCGCGCTCTCGCGGCAGTGGCGATCGACCGCCTCCGCCGTGAGGCCGGGGCGCGCGGAGACGATGAACGCGACGACGCGCTCGCCCCAGCGCGGATCGGGCTCGCCCACGACGGCCACGTCGCGCACGTCCGGATGGCGGGCCAGGGCGTCCTCGACTTCGACGGGATGGATGTTCTCGCCGCCGCTGATGATCATGTCGTCCACGCGGCCCGCGACGTGCAGCTCCCCGTCGGCGTCGACGTAGCCCAGATCGCCCGTGAAGTACCAGCCCTCGCGGAGCGCCTTGGCGTCGGCGTCGGGGCGGTTCCAGTAGCCGGCGAACGCCTCGTCGGAGTCGAGCCGCGCGATGATCTCGCCCTTGTCCCCCACGGGCACGGTCTCATCGGGTCCGACGCGACGGTCGCTGGACGCGGTGACGACTCGCAGCGTCGAGTGGATGCCCGGGCGGCCCCCGCACCCCGGCTTCAGCGGGACGTCGGGGCGCACGGAGAACGTGTAGATCTCCGTGGACCCGTAGTGGTTGACGAAGACCCGCGGCTGAAACGCCTTCACGCACGCCTCGGTGAGCGGGGCCAGCATCGGCGCGCCCGCATAGGCGAGCTTGCGCACGGAGGTGACATCCGTCCGCGCCAGCTCGGGCGCGTGCACGAGGTCGTAGAACAGCGTCGGAATCAGGTACAGCGCGGTGAGCCGCTCGCCGACGACGAGGGCGAGCGCTTCGCCCGCGCTCCAGTCGCGCTGGCAGACGAAGCAGCCGTTGACGGCGGCCATGCTCGTCAGGGCATGAATCCCCATCGTGTGATAGAGCGGCATGATCCCGAGGGTCCGCTCGGCCCACTCGTACCCGCACTGGATGACGTGGGCGAGCGCGCCCGCCGTGTGATTGCGGTGGGTGCGCGGCACGCCCTTGGGCCGGCCCGTCGTGCCCGACGTGTAGAGAATGAGCGACAGGTCGCTGTCCGCCGGCGCTGGCTCCTCCTCGGCGCTCCGGCCGTCGAGCCAGTCCCTGAACGGTACCGCGCCGGCCGGCGGGTCGTCGTCGACGGAGACGAGCCGCACCGAACGGTCATGGACCGCTTCCAGCACCGTCGCGGCCGTCGCCCGCTCGAAGACGACCACGCGCGCCCCGGAGTCGGTGAGGACGTAGGCCAGCTCGGCGGGCGACAGACGGTAGTTCACCGGGACGGCCACGCCGCCGATGGTCTGCAGCGCCCAGTAGGCGAGGACGTGCTCGGCGCGGTTCCTCGCGACGATGAGCACGCGGTCGCCGCGCGCGAGGCCGAGCCGCGCGAATCCTCCGCCGACCGCCCGGGCCCGGCGGTGGAGCTCCGCATAGGTGAGCCGCGTCGCGCCGTCGACGACGGCCTCGGCCTCGGGCCGACGAAGCGCGGCGCGCTCGAGGAGCTGGGCGAGAGTCAGGACGTCGTCCTCACGCGGGCAGGAGCAGGACTTTGCCCTTGTTTCGTCGGTCCAGGACGTACTGCACCGCGGCGCGCGTCTCGGCGAGCGGGAACGCACGGTCGATGACCGGCCGCAACCGGCCGTCGGCGACGTGGTCGAGCATCGTGTGGAACTCGGGGAGCGAGCCGAGGTTCGTGCCGAATATGCGCAGGTTCTTCGAGTACACGTGGCGGAGATCCAGGCGGCCCCAGTGCGTGTCGTGCGAGCCGATCGTTACCAGCATCCCGAGGCGCGTGAGGGCGTACACGCTGCGCTCGAACGTCTCCCCGCCGATGTGCTCGATGACGACGTCCACCCCGCGCTTGCCGGTCCAGGCCTTCGCCGCCTCGACGAAATCCTCGGTGCGGTAGTTCACGACGCGCTCGGCGCCGAGGCCGCGCGCGAACTCGATCTTGTCGTCGCTGCCCACCGTCGTGATCACGCGCGCCCCGCACAGCCGCGCGATCTGGATGGCCGCGCTCCCCACGCCACTGCCCGCGGCCTGCACGAGGACGGTCTGGCCCGGGCGCACGTCCGCCTGCGTCACCAGCGCGCGCCAGGAGGTCAGCATGGCGAGCGGCGTCGCCGCGGCGGCCTCGAAGCCGATGCGCTCGGACAGCGGGACCACGTTGGCGGCGGGCACCTTGACCAGCTGGGCATAGCCGCCGTCCTTGTGCGCGCCCAGGTAGCCATACCGCACACACACCGTGCGTTCCCCACGCAAGCAATACTCGCACGCGCCGCACGCGAAGCCCGGGAAGACGACCACGCGCTGCCCGACCGTGAAGCCTTTGACGCCGGCTCCCATCGACTCGACGGTACCCGCCACCTCGCATCCATTGATGTGG
>Ga0207684_10004238_pt1 | contig 13611 bp, 16 predicted proteins | sample KBSK5501metaG_FD_184342 | JGI IMG/M metagenome (GOLD analysis project Ga0207684, IMG submission 184342) | Corn, switchgrass and miscanthus rhizosphere microbial communities from Kellogg Biological Station, Michigan, USA - KBS K5-50-1 metaG... | ecosystem: Host-associated > Plants > Roots >...
AAGGTCTCGTACGAGCGCCTGCTCAAGACGTTCTGGGAGAGCCACGACCCGACCCAGGGCATGCGTCAGGGCAACGACCGTGGGACCTCGTATCGCTCGATCATCCTCGTCGCCGACGACGAGCAGCAGGCCGCCGCCTTGGCCTCGAAGGCGATGTACCAGGAACGCCTGACGGCCAAGGGCTACGGCGCGATCACGACCGAGATCGCGGATCGATCCGCCTACCCGTTCTACTACGCCGAGGACTATCACCAGCAGTACCTGGCGAGGAACCCTCACGGCTACTGCCCGAACCACGCGACCGGCGTCACGTTGCCCGACGACTTTGTGGTCACGCCGTTGCAGTACGTGGACTAGCCGCGGTTCTTGACGGCGAACCGCGTGGGGTGATGATGGCCTCGAAAGGTCGTGTTCCGATGACCATCCCAGCGCGTCTGCTCGAGAGGAAGCGGCTCTGGCTCGTCTCCTTCGTGAGCATCGTCGCGATCCTTGCGGTCAACTACATCGTCTCCGGGCCGACCCACGTCGGTTCCCCGGTCGCCGTGCGCCTCGCGGCGGCCGCGGTCGTCACCGCCTTCGTCGCCGTCGCAAACTTCGTCGCCGGACCGCGAGCCGCAGTCGTGACGGCTGTGGTGGGGGTCGTGGTCGCTGTCATGGTGCTCAGCCAGGCGGCATAGCCGTGCCGACTCCCTCTGGTTCACCCGATTCCAAACGGCACGCCCTCCCGCCATTCGTCCGGCGAGACCGATGCCAACGGGTCGAACGTCGTCGCCCATTCGCGACGCCACCCGGGAGCCTCGAAGCCGTCCATGACGTAGAGCGCCTCGCGGGCGATGCGGTCACCACGAAAGCGAAGGATGTAGACGACGAACATCCAGGGCGCTCCGTCGTATGAGATCAGGTTCTCGGCGACCCACAGGTCGCCTTCACCGGTGATGCGCCGAATCCTGGAGTCGACCTTCGCCGGGAAGCGCTTGCGCCAGGTCAGGATGTTCGACTTGCCGATGAACCGCTCGCCGGATTGCGGAAGCTCAAGAACCGCATCGTCGTGGTAGATCTCGTGCGCGACGTCGTCGTCACGGCCGCCGTACCGCCAATGACGAACGAGCCCTCGCGGATCGCAGCCTCGTCCATCGTGTCCTCCGATGATGGCCTCTACCGGCTCGGCACAGCGACGACATCCGCATCAGGTATCACCGACGCCCGGGCCTCCGCAGACGCGCGTACAGGGCGCGCGGGCCGCTGGACCATCTCCACAACTTCGAATGATGAATCCTGGCAACCTCCGCCCGGCTGGCCGCGAGAAGCCGGTCCCGATCGGCGATCGCACGATCGAGGGCGTTCAGCTCGTACTCCGGCTCACCGAAGAGCGATTCCCTTGCCCTGGCATGGCTGATCGGCACCATGAGGTCGCGCTGGCTTGGGTCGAACGTCACGGCGATCAGGCCATCACCGCTGTAGGACTCCCGAACCGTGTGCTCCGCAATGACGTGGGCGCCACACTCCCGGAGCAGCGTGAGCGCTCGCTGGTGGGTCAGTGGGTCACCTGAGATCGACTGGTGGTGCGTGGAAACGAACAGGAACCTGACCATTCCGGCGATCAGCAGTGGTCGGGCACGGTCGAGAAGGATCGTCTCGGCACCCTGGATGTCGACCATTGCAAGATCAACCCGAGACAGCCCGTAGAGATCCATTACCGAAGCCAGATCGTGCTGGATGACGGAAACGTCTTCCTTGGAACTCTCCGTTCGAAAGGCCATCGGTTCGCCCGGCTGGGGCCCGACGACCCCGTGCAGGAACTCGACGGTTCCGGCCAACCCGTTGAGCTCGGCGTTCCGTCTGCCGACATCGAGATATGCCGGATCCGGCTCCATGGCGACCGCGCGCCCTCCCGGCAATGCCCGGCAGAACCACAGCGAGTAGTAGGACCAGAAGCTGCCGAACTCGATGATCGTGGGATGGTCGACGTTCAGGGTCGCCAGTCGGGACACGATGGCATCGAACACGAGCTCCTCTTGCGGCTCGTGATGGCCGGCCAGGCCGCGGATGATCTCGGTCATCCATGGCCCGTAGTAACACCCCTCCTCGATGAGCAGGCCGTTGTGCATGACCTGAACGGCCTGGCCGTCGCGGACCTGGACCTGGCCGGCATCCTCGACCTTGGGAATGCCATCCGAATCCCGGCAGGACACCGTCATCAGGACGCGGCGAGCGGCCCCTTCGTCGAGACCATCGAGGTGGGGCGTCGCCAACCGTTGATCCGCAGCCATGATCCCTCGTCGATGTTTCCGCGGCGCATCCGACGTGACTGTCGGATGCTCCTTTGCCACGGTATCGCGATTCCAGCTGGGAATTCCCCCGCGATCGCCCGGACCCGAGCGGGCGTCGCCTGCGGCGAACACGCGGGGTCTGGGAGGGGCCCGCGGTAGCCACCTGGGCGTGACTTCCGTGGCTAGGCGAGGCCGCGGGCTGCCCAGGCCCGAGCCGTGACCACGAATGGTCCATCGGGGACCAGGCGCCGGCACGCCTCGCGCAGCTCCACCTGCCGTTCCGCACCGATGCTCGCGAAGTACGAGCCGGCGGGGCCGACACCCCTGGTGAACGGCTCCCACCAGGCGTCGAAGGTCGCGTGCTCGAGGCTCACCGACAGGACCGCAGGCTCGATCTCGCGGAGCCCGGCCGCCCTGAACAGGGTTGCGAGATGGCCCTCCCGGACGCCCGGTAGCTTCGATTCGTCCACGACTGCCGGGTCCAGCCCACGCGCGGCACCCCAGAACAGGCTGAGCGGGCCTTGACTGCCGCCATGATCCCAGACACAGGCCGCAACGACGCCGTCTCGCCGGGTCACGCGCGCCATCTCCGCCAGGCCCTTGTTCGGATCCGGCATGAAATGAACGACGAGCTGGGCGATCGTCGCGTCGAACGCCCCGGGCGGAAACGGCAGCTCCTCCGCGGACGCTCGACGGACCTCGACACCGGGGTTGCGCTGTCGAGCGGCGGCGACGAAGGATTCCGAAGGGTCGACGGCGAATACAGCAGACGACCCCAATCGCTCGACCAGCTCCGAAGTCAGGGCACCCGGGCCACAGCCGACGTCGAGCGCTCGTTGTCCGGCCCACACCCGGGCAAAGTCCGCAAGTTGTGGAGCAAGGAGGCGCGAGTACCTGCCCATGAAGCGGTCATAGTCGTCCGCGGCAACGTCGAAGCTCATGACCGAAATTCTACGGACCGCCCATTGCGCCAGACCGAGCATGGCGTTCGCGATCGGGTTGGCGCGACCGAGCCGAAATCCGACCCCGCTCCCCCACTACAGTTCGCCTCATGGAGGCATATGACCTGACCGAGGCGGCCCAGCGAAGCGGCCTCAGTGTCGACGAGCTGAGCCAGCTCGTGGACCTGGGGAGGAACGGGGCGACGCGGCCGCGGCGGAGCTTGCCGAGCAGCTCCGCCGGGTCGTGCAGCGGACGTCGATCAGGCACGGCGGTCGAGCCGTGAAATGGCTCGGCGACGGCGTGATGCTGCATTTCCCGGACCCCGGGCGTGCCGTCGTGGCCGCGTTGGACATGGTCGCGGGCGTGGCCGAGGCCGGGTTACCCCCGGCCCACGTCGGCCTCCACGCCGGTCCGGTCATCTTCCAGGAAGGTGACTGCTACGGCCAGACGGTCAACGTCGCGTCCCGGATCGCCGACTACGCCGGGGCGGGCGAGGTGATCGTCAGCCAGGCGGGGGTCGACGCCTCCGCCGGGGCGGGGGTCCTGTTCCGCGAGGTCGGCCCGGTTGAGCTGAAGGGCGTCACGGGTGCAATGTGCCTGCACGCCGCCTCCCGCCCGCCTGCATGCGTGGGCACCGCATGACCGACGTCGTCCCTGCCGGCCCGCACGGGCCCCTCGCTCACGTCCTCGAAGTCCGCGGGGGGACGGCGGCGGGCCCGCATTTCGGCCTCCACCACCGCGAAGCGCTCATCTACACGCTCGGGAAGGCCGCCGAGCTCGAGCACCTGATCATGCTTCAATACCTGTTCGCGGCGTTCTCACTCAAGCGGACGCGCCGCGAAGGGCTGTCGGCCGAGGCGCTCGACGCGGTCCAGGGGTGGCGCAAGACGCTGCTGGAGATCGCCGAGCAGGAGATGCTCCATCTGGCGCTCGTCCAGAACCTCCTGACCGCGGTCGGCGCGGCGCCGCGTCTGGCCCGTCCGAACTTTCCCTCACCGCCATCGAGCTATCCGGCCGGTGTCCGGATCGAGCTGTTGCCCTTCGGCGAGGCCGCGCTTCGCCACTTTGCCTTCCTCGAGCGACCCGAGGGGATGGCGGTGGACGATGCCGAGGGCTTCGAGGCCCTGGGCGAGGCGACCTCCCTGCCGCACGACGAAGCGGACGAGATCGTTCCGCACCTCCAGGAGTTCGACACCATCGGCCAGCTCTATCGGTCGATCCAGGCCGGCCTGGAGCATCTGGACGGCCGGCTGGGCCCGGGACGGTTGTTCGTCGGGCCGGCCAACGCCCAGGCGACGGCCGAGCATTTCCGATGGGAAGAGCTCGTCGCCGTCACGGACCTTGGATCGGCGCAGCGGGCGATCGACACGATCGTCGAGCAGGGCGAGGGCGCTCGAGGAGAGTGGCGCGACGCTCACTTCGGGCGCCTGCTCGGCATCCTCGACGAATACCTCGCCCTTCGTCGCGCTGACCCGACGTTCGAGCCGTCTCGCCCGGTCGTGGCGGCTGTCGTCCGACCGCACGGGTCCGGTGCCGGCGTGCCGATCCTCGCCGACCCTGGCACGACGCGAGCGATGGACCTCCTCAACGTGGTCTATGAGGTCCTGCTCCAGCTCCTGTCGCGGTACTTTGCCCACACGGACGAGACGCCGGAGCAGCTCGAGGTCCTGGCCGATGTCTCGGTCGGCCTGATGTACCGAGCGGTCAACCCGCTGGGCAGCGTCGTCACAACGCTCCCGATCGGGATGGACCTGCCGGGCGTCACGGCCGGCCCGAGCTTCGAGCTGTTCTACCAGGTCGACTACCTGCTCCCCCACCAGAAGGCGGCCTGGATCCTGATGGAGGAGCGGCTCCGGGACGCGGCCGCGTTCGCAGTTCGCTGTGGACAGGCATGCACGCCTGCTCTGATGGAACCGCTGGCCAAGGTCGCGCGGTCGCTCGAGGAGTACGCCGACCTGCTCGCGTCCTCGGCGTGAGCCGGCCCGCTGACGCGAGCCGGCGGTCGACCGGGGCGGCACCCCGGCGATGACGCCTGCGTCTCGGCGATGACGAGCGACGAGCTCGTCGCGCTCGAGCACGAGAACTGGATCGCGTACCTGACGAGCGTCGCGGGCTGCACCGGCCGAGCCGTGGTGACTCGCGCCGGCGGGGTCGTGACGCTCCTGACCGGCCTCCCGTTCGACTGGTTCAACCAGGTCCTGGTCGAGCATTCGGGGGCGACAGCAGCCGGCGTCCTCGCCGGGGTCGGCCTGGCGCGCGAGGCGGGCCACCGGTACGTCGTTCGCCTCCGCGAGGGCATCGACGATCGATTCGTCCCCACCGTGAAGCAGGCGGGTCTGGCGCCGACCGGGGTGGAGACCGCGACACCGGGCATGGTCGCGTTCCCGATCGACTCCGCCACGCTGGCCAGCCACGCGGCTTCCGGGCTCGAGATCCGCCGGGTGACCGACGCCGCCGGGATCGACGACCACCGCCAGGCCACGACCGAAGGATTCGGCTCGGATCCCGCGGTCGCCAACGGGACGGCGTGCGTGGACCTCCTCGATCGGCCCGAATGCAATGTCTACGTCGGCTACCTGGACGGCGACCCCGTGGTCTCGGGGCTGGGTTGGCGGACCGGCCGGACCATCGGGGTCTACAGCATCGCCACGATCGCGCCGGCCCGCCGGCGCGGGTATGGAGCCGCCATGACGGCGCGTGTGGTGGCCGACGGCATGGCCGCGGGCTGCGATGTCGCGGGGCTCCAGGCCAGCGAGACGGGCCGCCCTGTCTACGAGAAGCTCGGCTTCCGGACGGCGGTCAGCTACGCGTCGTACGGCGAGCCGGTCCCGGGCGTCAGGTCGTTTCGATCGTGAACATCCGGCCGTCGTGGCGGGCGAAATCCCATCCGTCGGCGGCGAACCCGCTCGTCGTCGGGTTCAATAGAGCGGAAACCCCGCATCGGCCCCTGACGAGTTTGTCGGCGGCCGAATGGTTCCCAGGTTGAATCGCCGCGGGTCCAGCCGGCCGTGGCGAAGGAGTGCGTCCATGCTGAGCGATCATCCGGTCTTTCCGATCCTCCTTTCGACGGACCTCGACGCCAGTCGAGCGTTCTACCGCGACACGCTGGGACTCGAGATCCTCCGGGAGGACGAAGGCGATCGGATCGTGTTCCGCTGCGGGAGCGGGACGCAGCTGGTGGTCACGCTGAGCACCGTGGGCACCTCGGACACCCAGACCCAGATGGCCTGGCGCGTGCCGGATCTGCGATCCGCCCTCGCCGACCTCCGGGCCCGTGGTGTTCGCATCGAGGAATACGTCGCCCCCGACCCGGTCACGACGGACGGAATCGCCGATATGGGTCACTCCTGGGCGGCGTGGTTCATGGACCCGAGTCGGAACGTGCTCGGGGTCGTCCAGCCGAAGGGTTGAGGAAGGGACCCGTTTCATCCTGCGGGCCATGACCAATGGCCGCCAATCCAGGCGCGACGCCGCCGCCGTAGATCGTCCACGTGGCGTACGCTCGCCCGAAACCAATCCACACCGTCAGGAGGAGATTCCCGATGCCGACCTACATGGATGTCCACGACCTGCCCGGCGTCAAGGCCGCGGACGTCGCCGTCGCCCACGAAGCGGACGTCCGCGTCCAGGGCGCCTACGGCGTGAACTACAAGCACTACTGGGTCGACGAGGAGGCCGGCAAGGTCTTCTGCCTCGTCGACGCACCCGATCGCGAGACCGCAACACGCGTCCATCGCGAGGCCCACGGCCTCGAGGCCCATACCCTCCACCAGGTCGAGCAGGGCGCCTAGCGTCCCGGCGGGCGCTCGCGCCCGAGACCACGCGACGTCGAGCCCGTCCCGGCGACCGGGACGGGCTTCGTCGCGCTCGACGCCATCGGCCCGCGTCTGTCACGCCGCTACCGGCCGTCGACGCGGGCGGACGCAGGTTGACGCGGGCGTCGTGCTCGATTTCGCAGGTTCACGCCGGCAGACGTACGATTCGGACCCACCGCGGGAAGGAGCCCTGCCGCATGGCCGACGACGACATCTTCGGACGGATCAACGCCCTCTCCGAGGAGGAGGAGCACCTCTGGGAGCACGCCGGCGACGGCCACGGACTGACGACCGAGGAGCACGCCAGGCTCGAGGCGATCAAGGTCGAGCTCGACCGCGCTTACGACCTCCTCCACCAGCGCGCCGCGAGGCGTGCCGCGGGGCTCGATCCGCGCGACGCCGAGCCCCGTCCGGCCGAGATCGTCGAGCACTACCAGCAGTAGCGTCGTCGCCAGCCGGCTCGCGGCGGCTGCGATCGGTCCGCCGCGGCCGAGATTCACACGGGCGAGAAATTCTGATCGATTGTGCGCGATCCGGGGCCCTATCCCCGTCCGGCACTTCGGATGTGCTCGTGAGGTGAGAACCCGCCCCGGTGCCTCGCGCTCGTACCGGCACCTCCGGCCGTGGTCAGGCCGGCTCGAGCTCCCGGCTTCGCGCCAGACGGCCTGACAGCAGCCCGCTCCGGGGGCCGAACAAGAGCGCAACGACGAAGAAGAGCGTCTCGATCAGGACGATGGACGCTCCGGACGCGAGGTTCGCGTAGAAGCTGATGTAGAGGCCGCTGACCGCGGCGATCGTCGCGAGCGCCGCCGCGAGGAGCATCAGCCGTTCGAACCGGACGACGAGGAGCTGGGCCGTCGCCGCCGGCGTGACGAGCATCGCCACGACCATGACGATCCCGACGGCCTGGATGCTGACGACGATCGTCACGCCGAGCAGGGCCAGGAGCAGGTACTCGAGCGCCACGACCGGCAGGCCCGAGGCCGCCGCGCCGAGCGGATCGAACGTCGCGAAGAGGAGCTCCTTGCGGATCGCGATGACGATCACGAGGACGACCGCGCCGAGCACGGCGACCTGGACGAGGTCGCCGATCCCGATCCCGAGGACATTGCCGAGGAGATAGCCGAGCAGGTCGGCGACGTAATTCTTGATCGTGGAGAAGAGCAGGATCCCTAGGGCAAAGGTCCCGGCGAAGAGGACGCCGACGGTCGTATCGAAGCGGAGCCGGCCGCGCCGCGAGACGAAGCCGATGGCCAGCGCGGTGCCGATCGAGGCGACTGCGCCGCCGAGGTAGAGCGGCAGTCCGAGCATGAACGCGATCACGAGCCCGGGAAACGCGGCGTGGCTGACCGCGTCGCCGATGAAGGCGAGACCCTTCAGGACGACGAACGTCCCCATGACCGCGCAGACGATCCCGACCAGGATTGCCGCCACGAGCCCGCGCTGCATGAACCCGTACGTCAGCGGATCGGCGACCAAACCGATGAGGTCCATCAGTGGCTGCCCTCGTGGTAGTGGGGCTCGCCGCCCGGTGCCTGGTCGTGATGGTGGGCGTCGTCGAGGACCAGCCGCGCACCGTCGTCGCCCGGCAGGACGAGGACGTGGCCGCCGTACGTGTCGGACAGGAGCTGCCGATCGAGGACCATCTCGGCCGGCCCCGTCGCGACGATTCGGCCGTTGATGAACGCCGCCTGGTGGAAGCGCTGGGCGGCGCAGATCAGGTCGTGGGTCGAGGCGATCACCGTCTTGCCGGCTCGGGCCTCAGCCTCGAGGACGTCCATGAGCTCTTCCTGCGTCGTCGCGTCGACGCCGGTCACCGGCTCGTCGAGGAGGTACAGCTCGGGCTCGGCGGCGATCGCCCGGGCAAGGAACACGCGCCGCCGCTGGCCGCCCGACAGGGCCCCGATCTGGCGGTCGACCTGACCGTGCATGCCGACGGTCTCGAGGGCCGCGTCGACCCGCTCGCGATCGACCCGACCGGGCCGTCGACCGAACCCCAGGCGAGCGTAGCGGCCCATCATCGCGACCTCGCCGACGGTCACCGGGAAGTCCCAGTCGACGGCCTCGGCCTGCGGCACGTACGCGACGGAGTGGGCCTCGATCCCCGGCGCGGCGCCGAGGACCGTGAGCGTTCCGCTGTCCGGCTTCAGCAGCCCGGCAATCAGCTTGAGGAGCGTGCTCTTGCCCGCGCCGTTCGGTCCGATCACCGCCAGCAACGAGCCGGCGCGGACCCTGAGGCTGATGTCGGCGAGGGCGACGCGCGGGCCGTAACCGGCGGTCACGTGATCGATGACGACGGTCGGCTCGCCAGGCGCCACGACCGGCCGGCCGGCCGGCGCGGTCCGGTCGCCCGCGCTCGGCGCGGTTGTCACGGGTCCCGATGCGCTCAGCGGAGGGCCTCCACGATCTGGCTGACGTTCCAGCGCATCATGCCTGGATACGAGTCCGCCGGTGGGGGCCCGAGGGCGTCGTTGTAGAGCGTCGTGACAACGCTCTTGATGCCGGCCTCGTCCGCCAGAGTCTGGGCCAGCTTCGGGTTGAACTGGGCCTCCGAGAACACGGCCCTGACGTGGGCCGCCTTGACCTTCTCGACGAGCGCGGCGAGCTCGGCCGCGTTCGGCTCCTGGCCGACATTGGCCAGGACGACCCCGACGAGCTGGAACCCGAAGTGCCTGGCAAAGTACGGAAAAGCGTCGTGGAAGGTGACGAGCTTGCGGTTCGCGACCGGGATCGTCGCGACCTCCGCCTGGAGCTCCGCGTCGAGGGCGTCGAGCGACTTGCCGTACGCAGCAGCGTTGGCCTCGAAGGTCGGACGATCGGTGGGTGACAGCGCAGCCAGGGCTTCGACGATCTTTGGCAGATAGCCGGTCTTCACGATCGTCGGATCGAGCCAGAAATGAGGGTTCGGCGCGCCGTCGACGTCGATCGTCGGGAGGCCGTCGCCGAGCACGAGCCGGGGCGTCGTTCCGCCACTGCCCGATGCGAGCAACCGGTTGAGGAAGTCGTCGAGGCCGACCCCGTTCGAGACGATCAGCTGGGCGTCGGCGAGGCTCCGGGCGTCATCGGGCTTGGGTTCGTAGTCCTCGGGTCCGACGCCGGGCGGAATGATCGAGTGAACGTTCGCCCGGCTGCCGCCGACCGCCGCGACGATGTCGGCGAAGACCGTCGTCGTCGTGACGACCCGGAGCGCGTCGGGATCGGGACTCGACCCGCTCGACCCGGGCCTCGTCGGCCCGGGGTTCGTGGTGCAGGCCATCACGAGCGGACCGAGGATCAGGAGCGCGACACCCGCCGCGACGGTGCGACTGAGTCTCAGTGGCTGGCGGTCGAACGGGCGGGTGGGTCGGGCCATCGGGTCAGGCTCGCGCAGCTGTCGGTTGGGCGGCTCGGGCCTGGCAGTGGCGGCAGAGGCCGAACAGCTCGAGGCGGTGGGCGTCGATCCGGAACCCGCTCTGGCGCTCGATCTCGCGAACCGCGACGCTGATCCCGGCGTCGTCGACCTCGGCCGTCCGGCCGCAGCGCGAGCAGACCACGTGATGATGGTGGGCAGGCGCACACGGGACATAGGCGTGCTCGCCGGACGGCAGATCCAGGCGCTCGACGACGCCCAGCTCGATGAGGAGCTCGAGCGCGCGGAACAGGGTTGCCCGGCTGATCCCGAGGCGCCTGTCGCGGGCGGCGGCGGCGAGCTCGAGGACCGTGAAATGGCCGTCATGGCCGGCGATCAGGTCGGCGACCGCAAGCCGCGGTGCGGTCAGGCGATAGCCGGCGGCATCGAGAGCTCGAACGATCGGATTGGCGGCATCCACGGCATTATCGTGCCGGGCTCGCGTCCATCCGTCAAGACTCAGTCTCAATAGGCGTGGCCCCATCCGGCGTGATGACGGGCACACGGCGCGGCAGGCGTCGGGGTGGACGAGTGCGCCGTCGGGTCGCGAGCCAGACCGCGATCGCCGTCGTCGCCGGCACCGCGACCAGGATGCCGATGCTGCCGACCACCGTCCGAACGACCTCGACGGCGACGATCTCCTCGTTGATGGTCAGGTTGAAGGAGGCGACCTGGATCGCGAGGACGACGAGGAGCGGCAGAGCGGCGCCCAGGTAGGCGAAGACGAGCGTGTTGACCGTCGCCGCAAGGTGGGCGGTCCCGACATTCATCGTCCGCCGGTACAGCTCTCGTCGGCTGAGCGACGGATCGAGGTCATGCAGCTCGTCGACCGTCGCCGCCTGACTGATCGCGACGTCGTTCAGGACCCCCAGCCCGCCGAAGATCACCGCGGCCAGGAGCAGGCCGGAAAGGTCGATCCGGCCCTCCGTCAGCTGCTGGAGGAAGACGACCTGCTCCGAGCCCTGGGCGACGGTGAATTGCGCGGCCTGGGTCACCACGACGGCCAGGACGCCGGTCACGAGCAGGCCGATGATCGTCCCGAGCACGGCGGCGACGGTCTGGCGATTGATCCCCTGGGTCAGGACCAGCGTCGCGATCGTGATCAGCGTCCCGAGGGTGATCGCCAGGCCGACCGGGTTCCAGCCGGCGAGCAGGGCCGGGATCAACACCTTCAGGGCAAGGACGAGGGTCAGTGCGAGCGCGACGAGGGCCCGGATGCCGCGCCAACCGGCGACCAGGATCGTGACGATGGCAAAGCCCCCGACGAGATTGCGGAGCAGCGGCAGCCGCCAGCGGTCGAGCACGGCGAACGTCACGCCGCCGTCGGGATCGGTGTCGATCGCGACGATCACCTCGTCGCCGACCGCGTAATCCGGTAGCTGGAGCTGGCCGCTCGGGCCTTCGACCTGGGCGTCGGCCGCCTGACCGGCCCGCGATCCGTCGACGAACTGGACGCCTGCGATCGGCGGCGACTGGTCCGTCGCGGGGGTCATGGTCACGATCCGCGCATGGGCGCGATCGGAGATGAGGCCGTGCGCGCCCGGCGGGGTGATGTCCGGCAACCAGGCGAGCAGGGCGAGGACGATGACGATCCCGCCGCCAGCGATCACGAACTGCCGATCGAATGAGCGCTGCATCGATCCCGCTCGGGCGCTCTCCGCCGGCGCGCGTTCGTTGGGCATGGTTGGTCGGTCCTCGATTCGCCCCGGTCGGCCCCGCTTTCCGGTCAGCGCGTGAGCGTCACCTTGCGCAGCCCGGGAGGGGCATCGGGATCGTAGCCGCGGCGACGCGCGACCGCTTCGGCGAGGAGCTGGCCGGGCAGGATCGTCGCCAGCGAGGCGAGGGCTTCCGGGAGGTCCGCCGGCAGCGGGAGGGCCATCAACCGATCCGGCTTCATGCCGGCTGGCGCGTCGCTGGCGACGGCGGAGCCACCGACGATCCACGGGACGCTGCCGGTCGCGAGCGCCGCCGCGATCCCCTCGTCGACCAACGGCCCCATCCGCCCGTCCGGCCGGATCGCGAGGATCGGCACCTCCGGCCCGGTCAGGACGACCGGTCCGTGGCTGAAGTCGGCCGACGAGTAGCCCTCCGCGAAGAGCCGGCTCGTCTCCTTCAGCTTCAGGGCGGTCTCGAGCGCCGTCGGGTACTCGAAGCCGCGGCCGATGACGATCGACCGCTCCGATGCGGCGAACTCGGCGACGATCGGTGCCCCGTCGTGGACGGCGGCCTTCGCCGTGGCGAGCGTATCCGCGAGGATCCTCGGCATTTCCGGCACCGCGTCGCGGAGGGACGACGACGGGGCGAGCGCCGCCACGAGCAATGCGCCTGCGGCGAGCTGCGCCACGTACGACTTGGTCGCCGCGACCGATCGCTCCTCCCCCGCCCGGCAATCGATCGCGTGGTCGGCGGCCGCCGCCAGCGGCGAAGCGGCGTCGTTGACGATGGCGATCGTGGTTGCGCCGGCGGCCCGCGCGGCGGCGACGACCGCCACCAGGTCGGGCGACCGGCCGGATTGCGAGACGGCGATGACCAGGCCGCCGCGCCAGCGGAGATCGGCGCCGTAGATCGTGACCGTTGACGGCGCGGCGAGCCCGGCCGGGATCCCGAGCTCGGTCTCGATGAGATAGCGGAGATGGATCGCGGCGTGGTCGGAGGTGCCTCGGGCGACGAGGCTCACCCAGCCCGGATCGGCGGCGCGGATCGCGGTTGCGGCCCGCTCGATCTCTGGACCGCCCTCGTCGAGGAGCCGGGCCACGACTCCGGGAGTCGCCTCGATCTCGCGCAGCATCGAGGTCGGCGCCGTCGACATGCGCGTCATCCGTCCGGAAAGAAGCGCGGTAGCCAGCGGCGGTTCGCGGCCAGGACCGCCTCGAGGAGGTCATCCGCCCGGTCCGCGCCACCGGCCAGCGGGTTGGCCGCGAGTGCCGAGCGGGCGATCGCCCGGTCGCCGCTGATCGCGGCCTGGACCGCGAGCCGCTCGTAGGCCTTGACCCGGGCGACGAGATCGGCCTGGGCCCCCGACAGGGCGTCCTGCGGGATCGGATGGGCGCCGTCGCGGTCGATCCGGGCCGGGACCTCGACGACGTCGGCGTCGGCCAGCCCGGGCAGGGTCCCATCGTTGCGGACATCGACGACCTGGACGTCGCCGCGGCCGTCGGTGAGCGACGCGATCAGCTGGGCCGCGGCCTCGCTGTAG
>Ga0207684_10004239_pt1 | contig 13608 bp, 11 predicted proteins | sample KBSK5501metaG_FD_184342 | JGI IMG/M metagenome (GOLD analysis project Ga0207684, IMG submission 184342) | Corn, switchgrass and miscanthus rhizosphere microbial communities from Kellogg Biological Station, Michigan, USA - KBS K5-50-1 metaG... | ecosystem: Host-associated > Plants > Roots >...
CGGGCGGTGGCGCGTATCCTGGCGGCGGATACGAACCAGGCAGGGGATACGTGCCAGGCGGCGGCCCATAGAAGCCGGCCATTGCCTGTTGCTGGGGTGCGTTGCCGCGCCCCGCCAGGCCGCCCAACGCGCCCAGCCCAGCGCCCAGGCCGCCGAAGAACGCCGTGCGCAGCACGACGCCGAAGATCGACGCCACCACTTCTAGGGAGTGCACGTCGATGCCGTTTGGTGGCACGCCCACGACGCTAGTAAGCAAGTTAGGATGCGTCAACACGACGGCGGCATTGGCGATGCCGCCGATTAACCCGCCAATGGCGCCGGCGATCAACCCGGAGATGGCGGCGGAGCCTACCGTCCCCGTTTGCCGTGCCGTCAGCATGCCGGCGAGAAAGTACAGCGCGAGGTCCACGAGAAAGAAGAGACAGCTGGCCAGGTTCGTCCCGGAGAGGGTCCCTGTACTGCCAATCGTCAGACCGTCAACGGTCGCGGCATATATCACGCCCCCTATAATGCCCAGGGCCGCGGCCACCGCCCCGAAGATCACGCCCCAGCGCACGGCGGGCCGCTCAAACAATTGCATGCAGTGTCTCCTCTTGCGGGCAAGCGGCAGTCAGGCGCCGCCAGCGAGCGCCACTGGCGGCAGGGTGCCGTAGCCACTTCGGTGCCTCACGCGGCACAGCGGCGCAGAATCAGTGCCGCCGTGCGACGACGGTCAGGTGGGCGGGTTCTGTGGCGGCTGAGGCATACCCTGATAGAGCGACTCCTGATACACCTGCGTGGGGAGCGCGGCCCGGTCGCGACCGATTCTGCCGCCCAGCCATCCAAGCCCCAGGCCAATCAAGCTCGCCACGATCAGCGAGATGAAGAGTCCGAGGACCGCAAAGCCAACTGCACTTTGATTGGTGTAGTGAATGCCACCACCCACGGCGTCGGCTGCGGTCTGATAGGCGCGCCGCACCTTGTCAACGTTCACAATCGTGAGCGCCGTGACCACGACCAGATCCACCGCCGAGCTGAATAGGCCTGTCACGAGTCCGGCGATCATGCCAGCGTTCGCCCGGCCGGTGGCCTGCCCGGCGCGCACGCCGGCGAATAGCATCGCGCCGATGCCGGCGAGCAGGGTGATGATCTGGCCCCAGCCAATGTCGGCGTAGATGTTGAGCACTGCGTTGATGACCAGCAACACAGCCAAACCGGCGCCGAAAATGAGTCCCTCGCGTACCGCGGGATTACGCGGCTGCATGTGCGTACTCCTCGACTATGCAACGATGCAATGCCGGCGACAAGCATACGCTTGTGCCACTGACTACGTCTCGCGCCGCCCTCAGGTTGGGGAAGGCCGTATGGTGCTCGCACGCATCTTCCCCTCAGTTAAGCATATCGCTCCTGCCAGGCGGCGGTGGAGGCCTGGCCCGCGAAACGGACGCTCTGCGCGCCGATGCGGCCCGCCAGCGCGCCGCAGCCGAGCGCGACCGCGAGGCCGATCACCTGCTGAAAGAGCAGGATGACGAGCTGCAAAGCATGGAAGAGCGCACTCGGATGTGTCACGTAGATGCCGGCGACGGGGGCGCTCTGCGGCGTGACGAGCGTGTAGGCGATGGTTGCCAGCAGCCACGAAATCGTGCTGTCGGCATGGAGCACGAGGGCGGCCAGCACCGAACCGGCGATCCAGACAAGCCCGCCTACCAGCATCACCCAATAGCCCGCTGTCGCGCCCACGTTGCGTTGGCGTGTCACCTGCGCCGAGACACGCCCGGCGTACCAGCAGAGGCCGAGTGTCATGAGGAATGAACAGAATGCCACACCGTAGGCGACGACCCAGAAGTGCAGCAGCAGGTTGAACGCCGGCGTGAGCAGCGCGCCGCCGCCCTCCGAGAGATCGGCCAGCGCATGCTGCATGGTGAGCACCGCCGCCTCGTTGAAAGCGGCGCCCGAGCTTACCACCACCACCTGCGTCAGCGCGAGCAGACCGCTGGCGATGCCCAGCGTCTGCCCCAGTCGTCGCGCTTCTCGCCGCGCTGCGACATCTCTCACTGGCTCCCCCCTGGCGCTCGTGCATCTCCATTGCCAAGGGTAACGCCACGGGAGCCTGCCGTCAATGCGGCGGAGCGCGAAACCACGAGAATCCCCTCCTCGCGCCGCGAAGAGGGGACCGTGGAGGCGGGCGGAACGCTAGTTCTCGCCGCCACCATCGAAGGTGATGTCGAAGGCGTCGTCCAGCAGGCCATCGAGCGACTCGGAGCCCTCCCGCGCAAAGCCGAGGCCGCCATTACCGTTGCCGCTGTTGTACGGGCGGCCCGTGCGCTCGCTCTGCACGAGCCAGTCGTAGAGCCGCTGCAGCTGGCCATCAGTGCTGAAGAACAGCGTGAGCGATCCCTTGCCCTTCACCGAGCGCTGCAAGCGCACCTTCATCTCGACGGCGCGCGTGAACTCCTCCTCGAGCTGGCGCGTCTCATAGGTCTGCTGCGCCACGCGCGCACCGCGGCGATCCGGCGTCAGGCGTAGCGCAGCGTCGGTGTAGCGCTTGGCCAGGTCTTCAGCCTCGCGCACGCTCATGCCCTTAGAGATAATCAGGTTCTTAAAGTTGATACGATCCGCCTCGCCAGCGATCTGCAGCACGGCGCGGGCGTGGCCCTCGGTGAACACCTTGGGCATCGTAATGAGCGCCTCGCGCACCTCCTGCGGCAGCTGAAGCAGCCGGATCGTGTTCGTGATGGTCGGCCGCTTGAGTCCGACCCGCTCCGCCACCTGATCATGGGTGAGGCCATACTCCTCGATCAGGGTCACGTAGCCCTGTGCCGCTTCGAGCGGATTCAGATCGGCACGCTGCAGGTTCTCGACCAGCGCCATCTCGAGCATGTGCCGCGGCGTCGCGTCGTGGACGATTACGGGGACGCGCTCCAGGCCGGCGAGCTGTGCCGCGCGCCAGCGCCGCTCACCGGCGATCAGTTGAAAGTGCGCCGACTCGTCGTCGGCCTCGGCGAGCTTGACGATCAGCGGCTGCAACAAGCCGTACTCTTGAATGGAGGCGGCAAGCTCCAGCAGCTGCTCGTCGTCGTCACTGATGGGCATGCGCGGCTGCAGCGGGTTCGGCGAGATCGCCGTCACCGGCACCTCGTAGAGCGCCGAAGGGGAAAGATTCGTATCCATTGGCAGCTCGTCCGCAACTGTGGTGGCATCGGGAACCGAGGACGCGCCGGGAATCAGGGCGTCCAGTCCACGTCCCAGGCCGAAGCGTTGCTTAGGCATGCGCTGCCTCCGTCATCGCAGCTCGCTCGATAACTTCTTCGGCGAGCTCCTTGTAGGCCAGCGCCCCCGGCGAGCGTGGCTCGTGCTCCAGGATCGTCTGCCCGTAGCCGGGTGCTTCGGCCAGCCGTACGTTGCGCGGAATCAGCGTGCGGAACTTCTCCTTGGGGAAGTGCTCGCTCACCTCGCGCACTACCTCGGTGCCCAGCTTGGTGCGCGGGTCGAACATCGTCAGCACGACGCCGAAGAGCGCGATCTGCGGGTTGAGCCGCCCGCGCACCAGATGGATGGTCTTCAAGAGCTGTTGCATGCCTTCGAGGGCGAAATACTCGCACTGCAGCGGCAAGATCACGCCGTCGGCGGCGCTGAGGGCGTTGACCGTCAGCAGCCCCAGCGAGGGCGGGCAGTCGATCAGCACGAAGTCGAACTGCGGCTTGACGGCGTCGAGCGCCTTCTTCAGGCGGAACTCGCGCCCTTCCTGGATGTAGACGAGCTCGATGTCGGCGGCATACAGGTCCACCTTAGCGGGCAGCAGCGAGAGGTTGGGGCGGATGTTGGCCTTCATCACCTCGCGTGCGGTCACGTGGTCGTCCACAAGTAGCTCATACATGGAGAGGCCGACGTGATGCGCATCCAGGCCCAGACCGGTGGTGGTATTCGACTGGGGGTCCAGGTCAATCAGCAGTGTCCTGCGGCCGGCCTCGGCGAGACAGGCGGACAGGTTGATCGCGGTCGTGGTCTTGCCGACCCCACCTTTTTGATTGGCGATAGCGTAGACCCGTGTGCCAGACATCCTGGCTCACCCCCTTTCGGTAGCGTGAAATCCATGCGCGGCACCGCTGCGCGTGTCCACCCTCGACCATGCCGGCCGGGTCGTCCTGCAAGACACACGTGGCCGCTCGGCAACCATGCGGACAGGCCTGCTACGCACCCATGAAAGGTAGGAGGCGCCGCGATTCGACGCCATTGTATCGTATGCACCTGGCAGGCACAAGGTTTACACATGGGCTGGGCCGTCTGGGCTACCCGAGTGAGCGGTATTACTCCCAAGTGGATTGGCAATTGGTTGGATCAAGCGGAAGATGAGGCAGGCAGATACGCCACCAGACGCGTACCGCCTTTGCATCGCTACCAGGTGAAAGCACGCCTACAGGCAAGCGTCTCTGTGCGGCCCGCCGAGTGGCCTGATGAGGTCCGACACGAATGGCGCGAGATAGGTCATTCGGTGAGGATTGGCCTGGTGAGGATGGCGAGGTAGGCACTCCAGGGGCCGACCGCCTCGGCGTATTGCCGTGACATTACCTCGACAATCTGGCCGATATGGTTGAGATCGTGAACAACCCAGGTTGCCAGCAGTTGACTCAAGGTGACAATTCCCAGCGCCGGATGCATGCCTTTGCGGGTGAGCTTCTCAGGGGTGATGTGCCACTCGCTCAGCGTCGCCAGATTGTTCGCGCGCACCTGCTCGAACGCCGCGAGCAGCTGGTCGAGTGTGCAACCCTGATACCGCTCGAACATGGCCGTCCGATCGAACGAGTCGAAGGATTGTTGCTCGCCGTGCTCGAGGATGCGGCGGGTGCGCTCGATCCAGTCGGCCTCTTCGCCGTGCAACAGGTGCCCGACGATGTCATAGGCGCTCCAGGTACTTGGTCCCTCGGTGCTCGTCGTCCATGCCTCCGGCAGCCCACGCAAGAACACCGTCAGGGTAGTCGGCGTCCGGCGCAGAATCTCGACCGCCTGCGCGTACTGATATTCCATGCGCGACTCCTTTGGGATGGCCAGCGGTAAAAAAGAGGGTATGACATACCGAGCATGTGGTGCCAGTGTCGCACTCTCCTGAGCCAGACGCAACGGGCGAGCGCGGCAGCGGCACGCCGAACAGGATGTTCGGGCTGCTGCAATTTTACCCAATGCTCGCCGGTCGCGCCGCGCCGCGGGGTCCCCGGCTCCCTCAACGACCGTGGGGGCACAGGTGTGCCACAATAGGGCACGGGAGAGGAGACTCGGCACATGGCGGATCGCGGCAAGTGGACAGGGGCGGGCCGCCGCGCGCCCGCCGAGGCCGCCGTCATCGCTGGCATGCTGCTGAGCCTGGCGGCGTACTATGTCATGCCAGCGCCGCTGCTCTGCCTGCCGCCGCTGCTGGTCTTCGGCGTGCTCGCCTGGTTTCGGCTCGAGTCCGCAATCTGCCTGCTGCCGCTGACCTTCCCCTTGTGGTACGTGCCCAAACCGGTCACTGGCCAGGTCGTCTTCCCCCTCAGCGAAATCGTCCTTGCCATCTGCGCGACCGTCGCGTTGGCGCAGGGCGCGCGGCACCTGCCCGCCCTCAGACACCGTCTGCCGCGCCTGGCACGCCTGGCACGCCTGGCACGCGCGGCCCTCGGCCGAAGCGGGCCGCGGCTGGCGCTGGGTGCGCTGTTGCTGGCGCTCGGCACGGCGATTGGGATCGTGATCGCGCCGCGGCCGCATGAGGCGCTGCGGGCGTGGCGCTGGGAGGTGGCGGAGCCGCTGCTGTATTTCGCGCTGGTCGTGCTGGTGGTGCGTCGCCCCTGGCGCGCAGCGCACCTGCTGGTGTGGGTGATGCTCGGCTCCGCGGCGATGGTCGCCGGGCTGGCGACCATCCAGGTGTTCTGGCTGCACGTCACCTTTGCTCCTCTGGCGCAGGGGAACAAGCTGATGCCCTTCGCAACGGCGGCGGGCGCGGTGCCGCGCGCGACGGCCATCATCTACGGCAGCGGGAACAGTCTCGGCGCCTGGCTGGCGCGCGCCATCCCACTGGCGCTGGCGCTGGCTTTCACACTGGTCAGGGGCCAGAAGCGTCCGGGGGATATGTATGGCATGGCTGGCGGTGCCGAACGCTGGCTGGCTGGTATCTGCGCGCTCTTGTGCCTGCCGGCGCTGATGTGGAGCGCGTCGCGTGGCGCGTGGGTGGCCTGCGCCGCGGGCTGCGCGATTGTCGCCGGCGGGTGGCTCTGGTCGGCGTTCTCCACCCGCGCAACGCGGCTGCGCGACGCGGGGCGGCGCCGGGACAGGGGATGGTGGCGATGGGGATGGGTTGTCGCGGCTCTCGGCGTGCTGGCGGTGGCGCTGCTCGTCGTGTGGCAGCCGGTGGTGACGCTAGCGGGACTACTGTTGGCAGGCCACGGCGGCAGCGGCGAGGTGCGGCTGTTGCTCTGGCGCTCGGCGCTGGCGATGCTGCGCGATCACCTACTATTTGGCGTCGGACCCGACCAGTTTCTCTCCTACTACAGTCCGAACTTCAGCGCGCATCCGTACTGGATACCAGTGCTCAACGGGCATCCAACCCTCGCGGCGCGTGAGCCAGACCTCTCCCACCCGCACAATCTGCTGCTGGAGGTCTGGCTGAACGGGGGATTGCTGGCCGTTGTGGGTTTCGTGCTGCTCGTCGTGGAAGCGCTGCGACGCGCGGCCAGACTCCACTGCGGGGCCGCGGGCTGGCAATCCGCGGCGGCGCTCGGGCTGCTGGGCGCAGTGGTGGCCATGCTGGTCCATGGGCTGGTGGACAGCGCCTACTTCGCGCCGGATCTCGCCTTGTGGTTCTGGTGGGCGCTGGCGCTCGTGGTGACGCTCGAACGGACCATCCCGCGGCGGGCATGAGGGAACCGCACCCCCAGCTCGTGGGAACCTCACCCCCGCCCATCTCCGGCGCGGAGAGGGGAGCCAGAAGGCGGGCGACGCAGGGGTGGGCGGGCATAGTCGCTCGCCACACGCAGCGGCTAAGCCGTGCGCTGAGGGGCGCAAAGGGGCGAGCGAGTGCAGGCGCGCGAGCGCTGAGGGGGTGATACGGATCTCGCTTGGGTTGTTGGCACACACGCGCTGGGCGTCAGCCCGCCGCGTTCCCCGTGCCCCCGTGCGCCGGCATGTGCGTGCCGCGCGCACCCACGAGGGATCGGTATAGGAGCCTATTTCGTGCGTACCAGACCGAGAAAGACCGCGAGATCGGTGGCGAGCGTTTTCCGGGTGCCGCCAGGGCCGACGGGGGTAAGTGCATACAGCATCGTGCCGACGCCGGCGCCGGCGAGCGGGAAAGACTTCGTCGAAGGCGGGTCGCAGATCAGCAGCGTCGCGCCGTCCGGCAGCCACGCCAACGGGTAGGCGCTAGGGATCAATGCAGTCGCACGATCGTGGTCCAGGTCTACCAGCCAGACGCCGGTCTGCTGGTGGGCCAAAAAGCCGCTCTCGTCGGGCCGGCCATCTGAGGCTGAGAGACTGATCGCGAGTACGTGGACACCCGGCTGCCAGGTCAGGTGTATGGACCAGTTGCCGCCCTGCGCGAAGCTGACATTGTCTACGTGCTGCAACAGCGGCGCGAATGCGTTGGTAATCAGCGGCGCCTCGCGCAATGTGGCGTCCCCCAGCGACACCACCTCGGCGGTGCTGTTCCAGAACGAGCTGAGAATGAGCGCTTTCTGTCCGTCCGGCGTCAGCACGATGTCTGCTGGCTGGGGCACTGCGGTGATCCTGCGCACGTCGCCGGTGGCAACGTCTAGCGAGCCGAAGAGCAGCATTGTCGTCCCGCCCGAGAGCGTGCGCGTGCTGAGCGGGCTACTGGCGGAACTGGGCGCGCGAGCAATGGGGCCGTCGAACAGGACGCCCAGGTGAGTCGCATTGATCCAGCCGATGATGCGGGCAATGCCAACGGGAGTGTCGTGCTCGCTCGCGTTCAGCGAGCTCACCGTGCCGTCGCGCGCGGCGATCAGCGTCACCTGTGGGGATGAGGCGGCGTCCACGTTGGCGGCGATGCGCGAGCTATCCGGCGACCAGAATAGGTCTTGCACGTGGACCCGGACGTCACGTGTGGTGCCGTCAAGAAGGTTGATGAGGGCCACTGGCACTCCCACGTTCATTGCGCCACCTGCGTATTCGGTGTACGCGAGGTAGTGCCCGTCGGGAGAGGCAGCGGCGTCATAATACGGCAGGGTGCTATCCGACTCGACGAGTCCGCTCGCCGTCGGCAACGCGGGACCGACGACCGTGCCGCCATCGGCGGCGGTGATGTGTAGGCGGCCGTCGCGGGCCAGGTAGGCCGCCCGCCGGTCGGAAAACTTCGGCAGCTCGCGCAGGCTGTTGACCGTCACCACATGTTGCGTCGTGCTTCCCGCGCTGCCGACACCGGAATGGACAAGTTGCGAGCGCGGCTGCGTCATGAAGGCCAGCGCCAGCAGCGCGGCAACCATCAGTGCCGCCATCCCCGGAACGAGCGCCGACGGCCAACGCGGGCCGCGCTGGCTCACCTCGTGCGCTGCGGCCGCCGCGGCTGGGGCGGCGCCCCGGCGTGTCTGGCGCTGGAGCGGCGAGAGGATGCGCGACTGTGGGCGGCCACGCGCGCTGGCGATACGGGCAAAAAGCCCCTCGCGCAGCGCGGCGTCCGGCGTGGGCTGGGGCAGGCTTCGCAGCGCGGCATCCATACGGGTGTACGCCGTGAGGCGCGACTGGCACCAGGCGCACGAGGCCACATGGTCCGCGACGAGGCGCGCCTGCTCGCCCGCCAGCGTCTTGTCGTGGAACTCCGGCAGCAGCGGCTCGATGCGCGGACAGAGCGGAGAGCGTCGGGCCATGGCGGGCGGCATATCGCTGGCGTCGTGCGCCGACGATGGACTGGCTCCCAACGGGACACCGCCATGATCCCTATCCATCGCTCTTCTCCCGCGTGCACTCTCGTCACGACCTAGCCCCATACACGTCAGGTCACACGCGTTCGTGACATGCTGGTGGGGTGGAGATAATCCGGTCCTACCCCCGCACGGCTCACTGTGACTGCCGGATACGAGCCTGGCCCGCGCGTATCTCGTATCACATCGTTGGCCTGTCGCGCAATCTCTTCACGCCTGATCGGGCCCGGCGCATGCCGTTCCTTGCGCATGCTTTGGTGGGGACGCGGCGACAGTCCAGCCAGCGGCCAATCAGCGCTTGATGCCTTCATCTGCCTCGTCGGGGGATTGCAGTGCGGTATAGAGGGCGCGGAAGCGCTCGCGCCCGCGGCTCAGCGTCTGGCGCGCGTTCGGCAGGGAGATACCGAGGGCCTGGGCGATCTCCTGGCAGGAATGCCCGTGAACGATGCGCAGGAGCAGCGCCGCGCGCTGGCGTGGGGGCAACCGGAGCAGGATGCGATCGATCAGGTCGCGGGCGGCGGTCTGCCCTTCCAGATCTAGCGTGTCGGCCAGCAGCTCGGCCTCCGAGCCGGTGTCGCCAGCATCGCTCTCGGTGCCGAAGCGGCGAAAGACCTGCGAGAAGCTGAGGGGGCGATGACGGCGCAGGTGGCTAATGGCAAGATTCGTCGCCACCCGAAACAGCCAGGCTTCCGGCCGATCGTACACGCGAATCTCCGCGAAATGACGCCAGGCTCGGAAGAACGCTTCCTGCGTGATCTCGAGCGCGGATTCGTCTGGCGGCAGCATCCGGCGCAGGTAGCCGTACAACGCCTGTTCGTGGCACGCAAAGAACGCGCTGAACTCCTGCTCGAACGGGTCTGGAACGGCGTTACGCCGCCTCGTGGCAGGGGAGGGCGCAGCGGGCGCGACACGGTCCGGCGGCGGGTTGTCGTGATCGGGCCGGCGCGCCTGGGCGACACTCGCCAGCGCCCCGGCGTCGCTGAGGCGCTGGCTCGGCGGGGGCCGTAGCTCCCGTCCCGCCCACCGCTCGCCCCCACCCGCAGCATTCACCCGAGACTCCTTCACGTGGCCAAGACGAAACAGTGCGGACGCTACACCTCATACCATCCCAGGATCACCAGGCGGGTGGACATGTATAGGCCATCCGTCTGTGACCTGCCTGTCACCAAAGTGGCGGTCCGGCCAAGACACGCGGCATTCCCCCAGTTAAGAAGATGCCACCGCACGGGCAAGTGTTCCGCGCATAGGACCCGCACATTTGACACTAGCTACCGGAGACGGAGACGCCAGGGTAGTGGCCGTCGGCGAGCAGCTTCGGCAGCGTGACGGGCACGAGCCCGCGCTCCCGCAGCCCAGCGAGAATCGCCGGCAGCGCGGCGGCGGTCTGGTCGCGCAGGGCGGGCCCGTCATGCATGAGCACGACGGCGCCGGGATGGGCGTTTGAGAGCACGTTGTCAACGATTTTGGAGACGCCCGGCCGATCCCAATCATCACTGCTGTCGTCCCAGGTGATCGTCGTCAGCCCATAACTCGCCGCCATCGTCAGCACAGCCTGGTTGTAGTCCGCGTACGGTGGGCGCCAGATCCAGACGCAGGCGCTCGCGCCGAGAATCGCGCGCATCTCCGCCAATGTGTCGCCGAACTGATGGCGCATCTGTGCGGCGGTGAGCTTGGACATTAGCGGGTGGTCCCAGGTGTGAAGCGCCACGGCGAATCCATCCTGCCACTCGCGCCGCAGGAGATACGGCCAGGTATGGATATATTGCCCCTCGACGAAGAACGTCGCGGGGGTATGCGTCTTCTCGAGGATGTCGAGGATCGGCGGCGAGGTATAGGGCGTGGGGCCGTCGTCGAAGGTCAAGGCGACTTCGCGTGGCGCCGGCCCCGGATCGCCCGGCCTCAAGCCGGTCCACAAGACATTGGGTTGCGGGGCGGGCGCGGATGGGTGGCAGCCGAGCGCCGCATTACGCAGCAGCAGGGGATCCGGTTTCGGCGTGGGGGGCGCGACGAAGTGTACTTGCCCCGCGCCCCGGGCGGACACCATAGGCGTGGTTTGCGCCCCACCACAGGCGGCGAGCATGCCACACGTGGCGGCCAGCGCCAGGCACAACGTCAGGGCAATCCGCCGTGGCTGTGTCGCGCGCGGTTTCATTCGCAGCGCTCCCTGCCTCATTATCTGCTCTCCCGCCACCCCACATTGCACGGCTGAGCCAGCATACAGGATTCTGCGCAAGAGTGCAATGTTGTGAAAGAAACTGCTTGGCTTGGTGTTCTACTCAGCACGCCCACTATAGTGGAAATTCAACAGCCAAACTATGCAGTAGCTCACACTTTTGTGCCTGCAAGGCGGCGTGGACTGCTGTCTGCTTTGGCGGGAAGTTGCGCGAAGTCTATCGTTCACTACTGTAGAATTCCCGAGCGGCGCGCATGTTCGCACCTGCTGCCCTTGTGTCCATCAGATGGAACGAGCATGGCGCGCCCGAACGTTGCGCTGTGATTGGGAGAAGCTCCAGAGGACCGCGACTGGCACAGGAACTACCTGCCGCATGTGCTCAATCATGCGGTAGACAACGGTGTTGCGTGTCCGCTTCCGGCTCTCTGCCGCGTTCTATCTCCTGACACGCGTGGCGCCAACTCCGCGGTACCGTCCGGAAGCACGACGGTGACGGTACCCGTACTGGCGAGATGTGGGGTGGAAGGAGCGCGAGGCGTGGTAGAGAAGGCCACGGATGCCCACGACGAGCTGACGCTGACGGAGCACGCCGCGCGCGGCGATCACGCGGCATTCGCCGCGCTCGTCCGGGCGTACGAGCCACTGCTACTGGCCTATCTGGTCCAGATGCTGGGCGACCCCGAGGCGGCTCGCGACGCGGCGCAGGAGACCTTCCTCGCCGCGTTCCAGGCGCTGCCCCGCTGGCGCCCACCTGATGCCGCCCGCGCCGATCCCAGCCGCCCGCTTTCGCCCTGGCTCTACCGCATCGCCACCAACAAGGCTCTTTCGCTGCTCCGCTCTGGCCGCCTGGCGGTTGTCGCCACCATGCGCACATCCGCCGGCTATTCCAGCACTGAGGTCATGGCCAGCGGATTCGAGGAGCGCTACGCCGCGCGGGAGCTGCTGCGGGGCGCGCTGCGTCACCTCTCCGAGCAGGACGCCGCGTGCCTTGTGCTGCATTATGTCGCTGGCGAGCGCTACGGCGAGATCGCGTTGCGGCTCGGGCTCACAGGCGAGGCCGTGCGCAAGCGCGTGAGCCGCGGCCTGAGGGTGCTCCGCGCGGCCTACACAGCACTAGACCCGGAGGCACGACGATGAGCGAGCATAACGGCCACATGCCCTTCGAGGTCGGTCTGCGGAATCTCGCATCCCGGCACGTGGACGATCGACTGGCCGCATACACCGGCGGCGAGTGCTCCGAGCTCGAGCGCGTCGCCATCGAGCGGCATCTCGATGCCTGCGCTGCTTGCCGAGCGGCGCTTGACGAGACACTACGCATTCGCGCGCTGCTCGCCCCACTGGCGACACAGTCCACTCCCATATCAGTCGCCGATTCTGTGCTTGCCCGCCTCGCCGGGTCCACAGGAGAAGGCTCCGCTGGGCCGCATATCGCCGAGTCCGCCACCGCGGAGGTCATCCCTCAACATACCGATTGTCCGGTTTCGCCCACAGGCGACGTTTCATTGCCGGTTGCGCGCCCCAGGGCGTCGTTGTCGTGGCGGCGCAGAGAGGGTGCGCCGGAAAGGACCACGACGGCGATGGAGCGACACACGTCGACGGGCACTCGGATCCGCGTACAGCGTAGGCATGCACAGGGGAATCGCACCGCAGGCGGAGCACCGGAGAGCGGTGGGCGACTGCGGTCGTTTGCGACGGTGGCAGCGATTACGCTGGTCGTGCTGGGCGCGGGCATTTTCGGCCTGATGAGCCATCGTACGACGCTAGGCCCCGGCAGCCGGCCGCTCGCTCCGGGCACGACACCTGCACCCTACGGTTGCAGCCAGGTGCCGAAGACGCCGGTGGCGACCTTTACGCCGCAGAACAAGCTCATCAAAACCGTCATCACGGCGACTGGCGCCGACAACAATCACGTGCCGATTGGTCCGACCTCGTGCTTTGTCATGACCAAGCCGAATGGCAGCCAAAGCGCCAGCGCGGTGGTCAGCGTCATCGTGTACGTCCGCGGCGTCCCCAAAGGGGAGCATCACACGGTTTCCGTGCATTGGTACATTCAGAATGTGGATGTCGGGCTCACGCCGAACGCCAACGTGATCGCTCAGGTCACAGCGGATGCCAACGTCCTCTTTACCCTGGCCTATCCGGAGCCTGGCTGGGGCACGGCGCGCATCTTTTTGGATTTACCCGGCAACGACACCAGCAATCCGGCGACTGATCCGCATCTGGCCGCGACCATTAATTTCGGCATCTTGCCACCCAACACCGGCACGCCGACGGCGCCCGTGAGCACGACGCCTTCGCCGCATGTGTCGCTCGGGGGCGGCGGAGTTGCCTGGCGCGGGCAGCCGGCGCTGTCCTAGGCCGGCCGAACGGTCGGGAAGTGAGCCCGCATCGCATACTCGAATGGCCGCGGCTACGTCATGGAGTGCCAGGACGGCATGTACAGCAGGTCCGGTGGCATCCAAGACTCGTGTTCGCATCACGGTGGCAACTGGCGACCGCTGTATTCTCATTAGCTCTGCTGCCGGCGTTGTGGCGGGCGTCTTAACGCCAGCGACC
>Ga0207684_10004240_pt1 | contig 13606 bp, 13 predicted proteins | sample KBSK5501metaG_FD_184342 | JGI IMG/M metagenome (GOLD analysis project Ga0207684, IMG submission 184342) | Corn, switchgrass and miscanthus rhizosphere microbial communities from Kellogg Biological Station, Michigan, USA - KBS K5-50-1 metaG... | ecosystem: Host-associated > Plants > Roots >...
GCAGCTATCAGGAAGCAGGGCGAGAACCAGTCACCCAGCCCGCAATCCGCGATGAGGCGCTCGACCTTGACGGGGCCGGGTCTCACAGATAAGGCGAGCGCGTGCTCCGGTTCGAGGCCATCGCCCACAACACCAGGCAGCTGCGCTGCGGCCGGTCCCTGGAGAAGTTCCCCGAGATCGCCACCCGGCTGCACGGCATGTGCGAGCGGTTCTGCACCACCCTGGACTGCATCGACGTCAGCTTCATCCCCGACGGCACCCTCGACCAGCTCCCGCTGCCCTCCCAGCTCGGCAACAGCCGCGTCGCCGGCATCGACCTCAACAAGCCCCGAACCCGCGCCGCCCTGGCGGCGGTGATCGCCCTATCGGCGGCACCCGGCGGGTTTACGGTCGCCGACCTGGCCGCCAAGGTCTGCGCCATGACCGGGCAGGCCGGCTACACCACCCGGCAGGCCGCCTACGACTTGCGCAAGCTCCGCGGCAAAGAACTCGTCGTCAAACCCGGCCGCACCCGCCGGTACCAGATCCCGCCCCAGGCCGCCCGCGCCATCACCGCCCTGCTCGTCCTCCGCGACCAGGTCACCGGCCCCCTCCTGGCCGGCATCCGCGTCCGGCGCCGCGATCGCATCCCTGCCACCTGGACCCCAGTCGACCGCGACTACGAGGCCCTCCGCATCGACATGAACACCCTCTTCCACGACCTCGGAATCCAGGCCACCGCAGCATAGACAACATTTTGTCGATCATGGATCCTTAAGCGTCTAATCCACCTTACCCGTTTGATGCGCTTGCCAATAAGACAGTCATCTACTTCGGACGGCGTGGGATTGCCTCAATAAGTGCAGCAGGTCTGGCATATCTAAATGGAAAGACTACAGACGAGTGGGTTGCGGAGACGTTGAGTGGAGCGGACTTGTCCACTAAATCGGCAATAGCGATGGGTCACTCCATCTCCCATCCGTTCGATGTAGGCCAAGCATTGGAACATCTTCGCCAACAGCTCGGCTAGCAGCGTCCCGTCGAGGGAGTTCAGCTAGAGTCGATATATTACACTCGACCTGTACGCTACGACCGGCAGGCTGGACCGTCAAGGTACTGGCATGAGACCCGGGTTTGTGTTCGTTGCCCGGCCCAGGCAGAGCCCGTACAGTCCGGAGCGGCCGGAAGGCAGTCCACACGTGCTCCTGCCCATTCAGGTGCCCGACCTTGCGCCTGCCGGCGGTCGCGTCGCAGGCTTGGATGGAAGGCCAGCATGACTACAGGGACCAGGGACTCCACAAGCCAGGCTCGCGGCGGCATCGACGGCACTCGACTGCGGGACGAGCGCGTCGGCGCCGGCCTGACGCTGCGTGACCTCGCGGCCAAGACTGGACTGAGCGTGAGCCTTCTGAGCCAGCTCGAGCGCGGGACCACATCGCCGAGCATCCACAGCCTCAAGCGCATCGCCGGAGCGCTGGGTGTCTCGATCTTCCAGCTTCTCGCCGAGGACAGCCCAGCTCAGTCCGTGGTGCGCGCCGCTCGCCGCCGCAAGGTGCTCCTCCAGGAGGGCGACCTCGACTACGAGCTACTGTCGCCAGATGCCAAACGCAAGCTTGAGGTCTGGCTCGGGCGCCTCGAGCCCGGTGCCTCGTCTGGTCCCGAGCCTGCCTCGCACGACTCCGAGGAGTTCATCTTCGTGCTTCATGGACGGCTGCGGATCGAGTTCGGTGCTGTCACCCATGAACTCGGCCCTGGAGACGCGATCCAGTACGACGGCAACCAGCCTCATATGATCAGCAACGCAGGGCCCGGCCAGCTTGAGTTCATATCAGCGCTGACGCCACCCACGCTGTGAGGCCGGAGCGGTCCACGTCGCGCAGCGCGGCAGCCCGGGCCAGCCGCGCAATTGTGACCAGGGGGCACCGATGGTGATACCTGTTGCTCAGCGTCACGCCGGGCGCGCCGTCCTGGTGACGGGCACATCCTCGGGCAACGGCCGGGCGATTGCCGGGCGGCTGGCAGCCGAAGGGGCGCGGGTGGCCTGCTGTGACTTGCGAGTCACCCCCCGTCCTGGTGGCTTCGATGAATCCGGCGAGGTGGCAACCCATGAGCTCATCCGGGCACGCGGCGGCGCGGCAACTTTCGTCGAGTGCGATGTGGCGGACGAGGAATCGCTGGAGTCCGCGATCGGCACAGCATGGGATCTCTTCGGCCGGCTCGATGCCTGCGTGCTCAATGCTGGCATATTCCTCCGCACGGTCTCGATCCTTGACGAGACACCCGTTGAGCATGACCAGATCATGCGGGTGAACGAGCGAGGCGTCTGGCTGGGCATCCGTGCAGTCGGCCGGAGGCTGGCCGACGCCGGCCGGCCAGGTCGCATCGTCTGCGTCGCGTCGATCTCCGGTCTCGTCGGCTTGCCGGGAGAACCCGCCTACTGCGCCTCCAAGGCGGCGGTGGTGAACCTCACGCGAGCGGCCGCCTTGGACCTTGCCCCGCGCGAGATCACGGTCAATGCCATATGCCCCGGCTTCATCGCCACGGCCATGCTGCGCGAGGAACTCGACGACCCGCAGCGCCGCGCCGCTCTTGAAGCGGCGACACCGTGGCCGCGACTGGGAACCGCGGAAGACGTGGCCGCCGCCGCGAGTTTCCTTGTGTCCGACGACGCCGCCTGGATCACAGGGGCGGTGCTCGCAGTCGATGGCGGCTACTCATGCAAGTGAGTCATCATGCCTCGGGGTGACGCCGCTATGACCCTGTTGGCTTAATTTCGGCTCAGGCGGCGACGGTGCTGGAGGCAACGTACGGGTGGTACTGGGCGGCGGACACTCTGGCGGAGGCGGGTGCGGAGGTGCACCTGGCGCACCCGCTGGGGGTGAAGGCGTTCACCTCGCGCTCACTTACTCTTGACATCCAGTCTGACTGCACATAGTGTGCTACTACTGTAATCGGGCGAGAGCCGCGCAATATTCGGATCCACGCTCGCGAACGTGGGGCAGTGTCGTATCGGTGGGAAGGGAGCCACCAAAATGTCGGAACCTCTAGCTGCGTGCCCACCGAGCGGTCTCGGCGTGGCTGTTTCCCGCCGAACCTTCCTTTCCAACACTTGTCAGGCGTTGGGTGTGGGGGCATTGATGGGTGGTGCCGGTGGTCTGCTAGCCGCATGTGGCGGAAGTACTAGCACCCAACCCAAAGGGAACTCCGCGGCCGCGGATTCTGGCGTCACACTTCAGGACGTCAAAAACGCTAAAGGCACCGTCAAGGTGTTGGGTTGGCAGTACTATCAGGTCCCACAAGAGAACACGGCATCGGTCGGATCGCACTGGGGATACCTCGGCAATAACGAGGGCACTATAACTAAGACAACCCAGCCCGGCGCCTTTGATCTGCTCACTATCCTCGCAGGGTACGATCCCGAACTTCTCGCGGCTGGCAGAGTAATCCCCACAAATCCTGACCTGATTCCGAACTGGAAGAATATCGATCCGGTATTTCGAAACTCTCCGACTCTGCGGCATAATGGGCAGCTGTACAGCGTCCCTTTCCAATGGGGATATGGCTATCTCGAATGGGATACTCGACACACGACTCGCCCGACCTCACTCGCCGACCTGATGTCACCAAAGCTTCGCGGGAGGGTGGGGCTCCCTGATGACCCGTATGGGACGATGACCACTTTCGCTGTGCTGCTCGGGTTCAAGACGCCACAACAATTGACTCGCTCAGAGTTCAACAAGCTAATCGCAACGCTAGATGCCTTTCGCCCTCAAGTCCGAGTGTTTCACCCCTACGGTGAGGAGCCAGCTTTGCTAGCGGCTGGAGATATTTATGTAGACTTTCCCTCCTATGGTCCCTCCTTCTTGACTGCGGACAAGGCCGGCGCCAAGATGGAAATCGAATACTTTGGCTCGTGGTCGTACGTCGATTGCTTGATAATGGTCCGGGGAGCGACCAAGGTGCCTCAGGCGCTCGCGTTTATGAACCACTGCCTGGAGCCCAGTGTGCAGGAGGCCGTTGTCCGCCAAGGTGCGGCCTTTCCCGTCGTAGACGCCGCAGTGTCCGCTGTCCCGCCTCAGTTGCGATATCAGAGCGCCGCAGCTGTTCTCGCGAAAGCTCCGCTGGAGCCTGGCGTACCGGTTACGAATGCTCACGGCTACGTCCCCTTCAGCGAATGGCTGACAGCCTGGGAGAAGTACAAGGCCCTATAGGGGAACCCCCCTATGACTCAGCCATCCGACCTTGACTCTAGTCAAGTACCCAAACTTAGAGACCACCACGTCGACATAGGGTCCGCAAAGGCGCCGCGACCAGAGAAGCTTCGCTCCGACGGTTGGCGTACTCATTTGGGAGACCACATTCTTGTCTGGCCGTACGTTGTCTTTGCGAGCCTCATCCTGGGTGTTCCGTTCGCAGTCCTCGTCGTATATAGTATCTGGGGGTCGGCGTTTTTCTCAGTGATTCGGCGCTTCACGCTTTCTAACTATGTAACCGTCTTTACCGGTCATCTGTATACGTTTCTTCTCATTAAGAGTCTTGCAGTCGGTGTTGTTGTCACGATAATTATGGCAGTGCTGGGATTTATAGTGGCGTACACCATCACCTTCAAGTTCAAGCGGTTCGGGAAGCTAATTCTTCTAGGTGTCGCGCTCTCGCTGCTTGCCTCATACATTGTGAGAGTTTATGCATGGGCCACTATTCTTGGTAACAACGGACTGCTAAACAGCGTTTTGATGAAGGTTGGTGTCATCAACAGGCCAGTAGGCTTTTTGTTCTTTGGCTATTTTGCGATTATTGTGACACTGATTTACGTCTACCTTCCCATAATGGTGCTGGTCATATACGGTGGGTTGCAGGATATTGACCCGGCCACACTAGAAGCAGCGCGGGACCTAGGCGCAAGCCGCACCAGGCGTCTTCTTGGCATTGTGGTCCCTCAAGCCAGCAACGCGATGAAGGCTGCGCTGGTGTTCGGGTTCATTCTTGCCACGACCGACTACATTACGCCAATGCTCGTAGGAGGTACCTCTGGCGAGATGGTGGGAGCTGTAATTGAGGATCAGTTCACCGGAGGAGGAAACTACCCGCTGGGCGCGGCGCTGGCGCTTGTGACCATCGGAGCGATCTTCGTCGTGATCGTGGTCCTTGGCGGGATCGGGCACTTTGTTCGGGCAGACCGATGGCGCCGGAGTGTCGACGAGCTTGTCAGCGGTCGGCGGAGGAGAGGTGGCAAGAGCGCCAGGTCATTGGGTCGGGAGGGGCGTTGGCCGCTGAGGGTGATCCGGCAGCTGCCCTACGCCGAGCTGGCTACGGTGCTGATCTTGCTGTTTCTGGCCACGCCGCTAGTCGTAGTTATCGTCTTTTCGTTTAACAAGTCACGAGTGCCAAGTTTGCCCTTCACTGGTTTTACGGGGAATTGGTACAGTTACATTGTTCATGCAACGGGGTTTGCTACGTCTGCGGAGACGTCCGGCGTTCTGGTGATTATTGCCGTCGCCGGCTCGATAGTTCTAGGGGTTCCGATCTCGTTCGCGCTAGCGCGTCACCGAACCCGGGGCCGTCGCGTTGTTGCTACGGCTGCTATTTTGGGACCAGTGATAGTTCCAGGGGTGGTCATCGGTGTCGCGGTTCTCAGCACCGCGACGCTGGTAGGAGTAGCACTCGGTGTACAAGTGACTGCTCTCGCACACGTCCTACTCGTAACTCCCTATGTCATTTTTGTGGTGACCGCGCGCCTGTCGGACATGGACGTAGGAATTGAGGAAGCAGCTCAAGATCTCGGCGCGCACCGAAGGCGTGTGTTCCGCGACATTACCTTGCCGTTGATAGCAGCATCAATAGTAGGTGGTGCCTTGCTCGCCGCCGCCGTGTCAATGGACGAGATCCTGGTTACGAACTTTACCATTGGCGCACAGTCGACGATACCGCTGTGGGTGTTGGGGCAGATAACTCGGACCTTGACCCCCGGAATTAACGCCGTCGCCGTTATAGTGCTAGGCGTTGCCTTGCTAATTGTAGCTATAGGAGGCTGGCTGATGCGAGCGTCCTTCGGCAGCCGAGCGTGGAGGTCTCGGTGATGGAGGCTGCGCTAACTGGAGGCGGCCGAGGCGGCGAGGTGTCCGGAGGACGCCTGCTTCAACTGACTGACGTATCGAAGCGATTTGGTACGGTGACTGCATTGAGTGACGTCAGTCTTTCGGTCGCCGAGGGTGAGTTCGTGACGCTACTCGGGCCGTCGGGGTGCGGGAAGACGACATTGTTGCGAATCATTGCTGGGTTTGAGCAAGCAACGACCGGGAGGTTGCTGTTTAGGGGTGCCGACATCGGTCGACGTCCCCCCGAACGACGACCATTCAAGCTTGTGTTCCAGAGCTATGCATTGTTTCCCCATATGTCGGTGTTCGATAATGTGGCCTATGGTCTGCGGGTTACGAAGGTAGAGAGGACGGAAGTGAAGCGGAGGGTCGCTGCCGCCCTTGAGATGGTCGGCATGAGCAGTTTGGCTCTGCGCCGGCCGAGAGCATTGTCCGGTGGGCAGCAGCAGCGGGTAGCGTTGGCACGGGCGCTGGTGACCGAACCAGAGGTCCTGCTCCTTGACGAACCCCTCGGAGCACTTGATCTTCAGTTGCGAAAGCGGATGCAAGTCGAGCTGCGCGCGATACAACACCGCCTTGGGACGGCGTTCATCTACGTCACACACGCACAGGACGAGGCGCTCACAATGAGTGATCGGGTGGTCCTAATGTCTGATGGGCGTGTAAATCAGGTGGGGACTCCACGTGAGATTTATTCTCGACCTGAAACACAGTTCTGCGCGCAGTTTGTTGGGGATACGAGCCTTGTTCCGTGTCGCGTACTGGGCGGTGACATGGGATCGATGGCTGTGGAGTTGGCTGGGGGGCGCCGGGCTGCGTTTGGGCATTACGGCGGGTCGTTGAGGCCGGGCGAGGAGGCACTCATCTCGCTTCGCCCCGAGGAGTTGTCTCTGACGTGCGTCGAGGACGGGCTGTTGAGAGGCCGAGTGCGTGACGTTGTGTTCCGGGGCGACAGCTCTCGATTCGAGGTTGAGGTCGATCAGGGACTGCGGGTGAGCGTCGACGTGCGTGATGGAGAGAAGGCTGCCATGGGAACGGACGTGGGGATTGCCGTGCGGCCGGACTGCGGGGTCGTCGTGAGAAGTGATCGTGGGGCGGAGACCGAGATTGCGACGGAGCCGGAGAAATAGTACGCCGTGGGCTGGTTCGAGATTCTGAGAAAGCCGCGCGAATGATGCAAGACCTGGCCGGGAGAGGCAGTGATAGGCGCATGATTAACCGAGAAGATGGGGCCTCATCGGCCATCGGAGCCCGGAAGCAGAGTCTCGTGAGTGGGAGTCGAGGAGGCACCGAGACCGAGGGCATCGACGGCAAACGCCTGCGGATCCTCCGCGAGGAGCAGGAATGGACACTGCGCGAGCTTGCTGAGCGGACCGGGCTTAGCGCGAGCCTAATCAGCCAGTTGGAAAGAGGCGTGACATCACCCAGCCTGCAGAGCGTGAGACGACTAGCGGAAGCACTCAACGTTTCCATCTTTCAGCTTCTGGCGGAAGGGCCTCAGAGCTATTCATACGTGCGAGCAGATCGGCGGCGGAAGCTAGTCATTCAGCACGGTGAGATCAGCTACGAGCTGCTGTCACCGGATACAAAGCGACGATTGGAGGTTTGGTTAGGGGCATTGGAGCCGGGGGCATCATCGGGAGACGACCCGTCTGTCCATTTCTCAGAAGAGTTCATCCTGGTCCTGTCCGGCCAGATGGAGATCGAGATCGGCGACCAGCGCCAGGTCCTGGGACCCGGTGATGCCATTCAGTACGACGGCTCCCAGCCGCACAAGATATGGAACCGCGGAGACGAGGCGCTCAGGTTCGTCTCCGCGCTGACCCCGCCAACCCTGTGATCACCTGCGACTGCACCCGCGAGGAGAGTTCCCGATGCGAATAGCGAGCGTGGAAGCCATACCGTTCCGGCTTCCCGTGCGGCAGGAATTCCGGTGGGCTGGGCTGCGCGCGAGTCTAGGCTCTTTCGTCCTGGTCCGCGTCCGCACCGACTCGGGGCTCGTCGGGCTCGGCGAGGCCACCCCGCTACCTGACTGGGGCGGTGACTTCGGCAGGCGGGCGGGCGAGACCCAGGAGACCGTGGTCTCGATGGTCACCAAGATCCTCGCCCCGGTCCTGATCGGGCGGGATCCCACCGCGGTCGAGCTGCTGCTGGCGGACATGGATCACGTCCTGTGGGGTCACAACTACGCCAAGGCAGCCATCGACATTGCCCTGCATGACCTGTGGGCCAAGGCCATGCGGCAACCGCTCTACGCGAGCCTGGGCGGAGCTGTCCGGCCGGCGGTGCCCCTGGCCCACATGATCGGGCTCATGCCGGAACAGGAGGCGGTGGCCGAAGGCGCCGGGGCGGTCGCCGACGGGATCGGCGCCCTCCAGGTAAAAGGCGGAGAGGACCCAGAACGCGATATTCGCGTGCTTAGCTCCCTGCGCGAAAGGCTCGGGCCCGGCGTGCTGCTGCGCCTGGACGCCAACCAGGGCTACGGCCGGGCCAAGGAGGCGATCAACATCGTCCGCCGGCTCGGCCCCGGCGTGCTGGACATGCTGGAGCAGCCGGTCACCGGGTTGAGGGACATGGCCGCCGTGACCAAGGCGGTCGATCTCACGGTGATCGCCGACGAAAGCTGCTGGGATGCCCGCGACGCGCTCGAGGTGGTCCAGGCGGAGGCTGCCGACGCCATCTCGATCTACGTGGCCAAGGCGGGGGGAATCGCCCGCGCCCGTCAGGTGGCCGCGATTGCGTCGGCTGCCGGGCTGCCCTGTGACGTCAACGGGTCCATCGAGTCGGGCGTCGGCAATGCCGCGAACGTTCACTTCGCCCTGGCCACGCCCGCGGTCACGCTGGCCTCTGTCATCCCGGTCAGCGCACCGGCCGGCTTCCAGCCGTTCCAGGTAGGCGGGGCGTACTACACCGATGACATCATCCGCGAGCCGTTCAAGGCTAAGGGCGGCGCCCTGCTGCCGCTGGAGGCCCCCGGCCTGGGCGTCGAGCTCGACGAGGAGAAGCTGGAGCGGTTCCGTGTCGATTGAGCTGGCCGAATACCGCGAGCGCCGACAGCGGTTCGCCGAGTGCATCGGCGCCGCGGGCATGGACGCGGCCGTGGTGATCTCCCGGGGCGGGGGTACCTTCGACCGGTTCGCCAACGTGTTCTACTTGACCGGCCACTATCAGTCGTACTCCTACCTCCCGGAGACCCCCGGGTTGTTCTCTGGCCGGTCGCACGCGGCGCTCGTCCTGTCGGCGTCGGACCAGGCCGTGCTCTGCGTATCGGTACCCGAGGTGGCCACAGACCGGGTGGCCGTGGACGACGTCCGCTACAGCGACGACTTCACCGCGACAATCGCCAAGGCATGCCGCGATCTGCGCGCGAACGCCGACCGCCTCGGCATCGTCGGCCACGATGTCATGCCGGCCCAGATGTGGCTGCGGCTGCGCGAGCTGCTCGGCTTCGAGGCGCTGCACGACCTCGAGGATCAGCTGGCGGCGCTGCGCCGGATCAAGAGCCGGGCCGAGCAGGCGCTGGTCCGCGCGGCCGCGGCGACCGGTCGCCGGGCGGTCAGTACGTTCCTGAAGATGCTCCGCCCGGGAACCAGCGAGGCGGAAGCGGTCGCCGCCGCCACATCGGCGGCGGTTGCCGACGGCGCGGGCGTCTACTTCGCCGCTGTCTCGTCCGGCCCGCAGTCCGGGTACTACTCGGCGACGCCGCTGCCCGGGTACGGGACGCGGCGGCTGCAGGACGGAGACCTGGTCCGGATCGATCTCGGCATCGTGCTCGACGGGTATCTGTGCGACTTCGGCCGCACCGCGGTGGTGGGAACGCCGTCCGCGGACCAGGATCGTCTCTGGGTGACGCTGACCGGGGCGCTTGACCGCGTGATCGACGGCCTGTCACCCGGGATGGCGACGGCGGATCTCGTGGCCGTCGGTGACGATGCGCTCGCCTCGGCGGGAGTCGGCGCTCCCGCGGCCGGGCCCAGCGGGATGTACGCGAGCTACCCGGCGCACTGGGGCCATGGCCTCGGCCTTGGCTGGGAAAGGCCATGGCTGGTCAGCTCGGAGCCGCTGACCCTGGAGCCGGGAATGGTGCTCGCCATCGAGCGGGCTATCACCCTGGACGGGGTCGGGACCGTCGCGGCGGAGCAGAACCTGCTGCTGACCGAAAGCGGCGCCGAGCTGCTGACCGCGGGACCGTGCGGGAGGTGGACGTGACCGGCCCGCTCGATGCGCTCGAGCTCACCAGTAAGCTCGTCAGCATCCCCGGCCTGTCTGGCGCGGAGGCGGACGTCGCCGACGAGATTGAGGCCGCGATGCGGTCGGCCGGCTTTCGTGATGTGTTCAGGGACCCGCTCGGCTCGGTGGTCGGCATCGCCGGGCCGGACGGGGACGCGCCTGCCCTGCTCTTTGATGGCCACATGGACGTGGTCCCCGCGGTCGGCGCCTGGACCGTCGACCCGTTCCGGGCCGTGATCTCTGGCGGCAGGCTGTACGGCCGCGGCTCGACGGACATGAAGGCCGGGCTGGCCGCGGCCATCGCCGGGGTAGCGGCTGCCGCCGCGTCTGGCCGGCTGCTCCGGCCGGTGGCCGTGTCGGCCACCGTCCTCGAGGAGACGGTCGAGGGTGTCGCGCTGGCCCGGGTGCTCGATGACATCCGCCCGGAGGCCGTGGTGATCTGCGAGCCGTCGGATCTCGCGGTACAGGTCGGCCAGCGCGGCAGGGCCGAGCTGGTGGTCACCGTCACCGGAACCCCGGCTCATGCCGCCTACCCGGAACGGGGCAAGAACCCGATCACCCTTGCGGCAGCCGGCCTGGCCGCGCTGGAGCGGCTGACGCTTCCCGCCGACCCCGATCTCGGGCCGGCCATCCTGGTGGCCACCGATGTCATCTCGCAGCCGTGGCCGTCGATATCGCTAATCCCGTCCGGGGTGCAGATCCGGTTCGACCGCAGAACGCTGGTCGGCGAGACCAGCGGGGATGTTCTCGACGCCATCGCCGGCGCGCTGGCCGCGGTCGACGCCGTGGCCTTCGACGTCTCGATCACGGCGGACCCGCTGAGCGCCTACACCGGAATCGAGCTCGACGCTCCTCGCTGGCTGCCCGCGTGGCGCACGGACCCGGCCCACTGGCTGGCTCTGGCGGCCAGCGAGGCCGCCCGGCGCGTCACCGGCGCGTCGCGGCTCGGCGTCTATGACTTCTGCACTAACGGATCCGAGTCCGCCGGGGCCCGCGGCATGCCCACGATCGGGCTCGGGCCGGGACTGGCCGCGGACGCTCATACCCCGGACGAGTCGGTCTCGGTAACGCAGGTCAGGCACGCCGAGAAGATCTACGAGCAGCTTGCGATTGACGCAGCAGGGAGACAGGCAGATGCGAGCGACGACGGCTAGCCTCAGGGACCTTTACCGGTCCATGGTCCTGATCCGCGAGGCCGAGGAGACCTTGCTCCGGCTCTTCTCGCAGAACCGGATGCCGGGCTTCATCCACTCCTATATAGGCGAGGAGGCGACAGCCGTCGGCGTCTGCGCCGCGCTGCGGCCGGACGACTACCTCACGTCGACGCACCGCGGCCACGGTCACATCCTCGCCAAGGGCGGCGACCTTCGGCTTTTCTTCGCGGAGCTGTACGGGAAGGCGGCCGGCTACTGCAAGGGCAAGGGCGGCTCCATGCACGTCGCCGACACCGATCTTGGCATCCTCGGGGCCAACGGCGTCGTCGGCGGCGGGATCGCGATCGCCGCCGGGGCCGCGCTCGCGGCCAAGCTCCGCGGAACCGACCAGGTCGCGGTCTCGTTCATGGGCGACGGCGCGACCGACATCGGCGCATTCCACGAGTCGCTCAACCTTGCGGCAATCTGGGACGTCCCCGTCGTCTTCGTGGTGGAGAACAACGGCTACGCGGACTTCATCGCACAGCGCGACCACCAGCGGATAGAGAAGGTCTCCGGGCGGGCCGCCGGCTACGGGATGCCGGGCGAGACCGTCGACGGCAACGACGTCGAACAGGTCCTGCGGGCCGCCAGCGAGGCGGTCGGCAGAGCGAGGGCGGGACTGGGGCCGACCCTGCTCGAGTGCGTGACCTACCGGTGGCGCGGCCACTTCGAGGGCGACCCGCAACCGTACCGAAGCCAGGACGAGGTGGCAGCGTGGAAGGAGCGGGACCCGCTGCTGCTTGCCGAGAAACGGCTGGCTGACGGGGGCGAGCTCGACGAGGCGGAGCGCGACGCGGTCCGCGAGGCGGTCCGGGCACAGATCGCCGACGCCGTCGAGTTCGCCGAGGCCGCCGCCATGCCGGAGCCGCTCTCGGCCCTGGAGGACGTGTTCACCGACACCGCCGAGGAGGGATGGTGAGCAAGCTCAGCTACGCCAAGGCGATCACGCTCGGCCTCCGGGAGGCCATGGCCGAGGACCCCGCCGTGTTCTGCCTCGGCGAGGACGTCGGCTACGGCGGTGCCTACGGCGCGACCCAGGGACTGCGTGACGAGTTCGGGGCGGCCCGGGTGCGGGACACGCCGATCTCGGAGAGCGCCATCGTCGGCTTCTCCGTCGGCGCCGCCATGGCAGGCCTCCGGCCGGTCGCCGAGATCATGCACATGGACTTCATCGCCTGCGCCATGGACCAGGTCGTCAACCAGGCGGCGAAAGCCCGCTACATGTTCGGGGGCAAAGCCCGCGTGCCGATGGTCATCCGGGCCGGAACCGGCGGCTGGCTGAACGCGGCCGCCCAGCATTCCCAGTCACTGGAAGCATGGTTCACCCACATCCCGGGCCTGAAGGTCGCGACCGCGGCCGCTGCCGCCGACATCCGGGCGCTGCTGCTCGCGGCGATCCGGGATGACAACCCGGTCATCGTCATGGAGCCGCTAAGCCTGTACGAGGCCAAGGACGAGGTACCCGACGTCCCCGCCGAACTGGTGCTCGGCCGGGCCAGCCGCAAGCGCGGCGGCTCCGACGTCACCATCGTGACCTGGGGCGCCATGGTCCCGCGGGTACTGTCGGCGGCTGAAACGCTGGCGGACGACGGCGTCTCGTGCGATGTGCTCGACCTGATCACGCTTACCCCCTGGGACGTGGACGCAGTACTCGAGTCGGTGGGCCGCACCGGACGGCTGGTCATCGCGCACCAGGCGTCCCGGCGCAGCGGTTTCGGCGCCGAAGTAGCAGCCATCGTCAGCGAGCGCGGCTTCGACCTGCTGGACGCGCCGGTCGCCAGAGTCGGCGGGCTGAACGTGCCAGTGCCGTTCTCCCCGCCGCTGGAGAACTTCGTGCTGCCCGACGCCGACCGCGTCGTGGCTGCGGTGCGGCGCCTTGGCTGAGCTAGACGGCTGCAGGGTGGTCGTGACCGGCGCTGGCCGGGGCCTGGGCCGGGGCATCGCGCTGGCCCTCGCCGCGCGAGGCGGCCACGTAGTCGCCCTCGATGTCAACGCCGGCGGCGCGGCCGAGACGGCGCGGATGATCGAGGAGACGGGCGGCAGCGCGTGGTCATGCCGGATGGATGTCACTGATGAAAGCGAGGTCGGCTCGGCGGTCGCCTTTGC
>Ga0207684_10004242_pt1 | contig 13605 bp, 12 predicted proteins | sample KBSK5501metaG_FD_184342 | JGI IMG/M metagenome (GOLD analysis project Ga0207684, IMG submission 184342) | Corn, switchgrass and miscanthus rhizosphere microbial communities from Kellogg Biological Station, Michigan, USA - KBS K5-50-1 metaG... | ecosystem: Host-associated > Plants > Roots >...
CACGGCTGGCTCCACGACTGGGGATGCAAGTGGCACCAACCACACTGCTACGACGCTTACGAGCCGTTCCAGTCGCCCCAGCAGGAAAAGTACGCGTGCTTGGCGTCGATGACTTCGGTGCGACACGAAGTCGCACGTGTAGCCGTAAGGACTCTCGAAAGGAGGATCTTACCTGGGGTTCTGCCCCCGAGTGCCCTACCAGGCTGAATCAAGTGCGCCTGGGACAATGTAGCCACGTCCGTTAGGACGATCTCGAAACCGTGAGGAGACGAGGTGACTGCTAGCATCAAGCGGTTAGGAGCTAGGGCGAAGCATGGTATGGTTAACATATGTGAACCGCTGATAAACGTCGTGATCGACAATAAGCCAAAGATGCTGAGAGGCTTGACCAAAAGGTAACGTGGTTGGTTCAGGGGCTCGAAATTCTCCTGACGCAGACAAGAGAGCCACCGGCGGAGAGGCGGAACCTAACCCATGCATGGTACACGTGCGGAACGTGGTAAGCCGGCTATGCTCCTCATGTGAGGGAAGTGGACCGTGAGGCCCACCTGTAGTGTGGCCGGTACAGGAGGAGGGAAGAAGCGAAGGCCGGTCTGTAATCGACCGGATAGAGGTTGCAACATCACCTCACGCGAAAGCGGGCAGACTTCCCTCTGGTCTTTGGGCGCGAGAATATTTGATGAACCGACCTAAGGAGGGAAAGCAGATGACGACGGAAACGACTGAAGCTCATGCTTCAGACCCCTCTGTTGGTGCGACCACCGACCTGCCGTTGGACTGGCACCAGATCAACTGGCGTCATTGTAAACGTCAATAGCATAGTGAGCCACGCGCTATTGGCAAAACTGAGCCACCTCCTTTCCCATTCATCTGTTAGGACTGTCCATCCTGCTTCTGTAAACTCTGCCGAAAGCGGAAGCTCTCGCCTTCCATCAGCAGCACATGACTACGATGCACAAGCCGATCCAAGAGTGCTACGGTCATTTGTTCATTGCCAAAGACCTGGGTCCATTGGGCAAATGCCAGATTGGAGGTGATGGCGACGCTGGCTCGTTCGTAGCGGTCGCTAAAAAACTGAAAAAGCAGTTCAGCGGTCTGTTTCGCGAAGGGCAGATAGCCCAACTCATCCACCAGAACCAGATCAAACCGGCGAAACTGGGCGAGCAGTCGCGGTAACCGCAGCTCCTTGTGGGCCACTTCCAGTTCGGTGGCCAGGGTGACTGCTGAGCGAAACAGCACGCGATACCCAGCCAGGCACAGGGCTCTGCCCAACCCCATCAATAAATGCGTTTTCCCAATCCCGCTCGGGCCAATGAGCAGGATATTGTCGTGGGCCGCCAGGAAGGCCCCTTGCGCCAGCTCCAGGAGTCGGATCTTGGAGAGGCAAGGTACCAGGGAAAAGTCAAAGTCCTCCAGGCGTTTCTGGTAGGGAAAGGCAGCCGCTTTGAGCCGCTGGCGCAACTGCTGCTCATGGCGCTGAGCCAGTTCCCCCTCCAGCAGGGCCTGCAGAAAGCCCAGATAGCCGAGACCTCGCTGTTCTGCCTCACGGGCGACTGATTCACAATCGTGCGCCATCCGCGAGAGGCGTAGCTGCTTAAGGTATGTCATCACGACCTCATTGCTCAGCTCTTCGCTCATGGCTGCACCTCCAGTAACCGATTGTAGGCCGCAAGGTCTGGAGGAGCGGTTATCCCCTGATAGGCCGGATAGTGGGAGAGATCAAGCGGCGCAGGTGGAATCTGTGGGGCACTCGCGAAGTTGAGCAACTGCCGCACCGCGTCTACACTCCAGCCTTCCTTGGTACGGACCTGGGCCAGCGCGGCCTCCACTGCCGGGATCTCGTGGGTCAGGCACAGTTCCAAGAGCCGAGCAAACTCCCGATTGCCGTCGGAGCGTTGGGCGACCAATTCCAGGCGTGCTGCCTCAAAGGTGGTCGGCAGATCCCCGTGGCGCAAGGCCGAGGCCCAGGGCACCGCAAACGACTTTTTGAGCAGCAGCGGGACGTAATGACGCCAATCCTCAATCACCTGGTGCTTCTGGTAGCAGCGCGGATGATCAGCCACCAGTTCCGAGTCGGCAAAGAGGTGGACGCGGAACGGATCAGCCTGCAGCACCAAACGTTGATGGGCATACTGGATAGGCACGGAGTAGTCGTTGGTCTGGAAACGTACCCGTCCGGTTGAGTGCACGAGCACTTCCACCAGCGGACTGAGTTCGGGCGGATGGGTCGGCAACGGTCCCAGATAGGTGCGCTCAAGCTCCAGGCGCGCAGCAATGGGATCGGTCCGCCTAGCCATGATGCGCTGCTGATCCAGCAGACACTGGGAGCGCAGGTCCGAGTTGATGGCTTCCAGGTCCTTGCCCTCGGGCAGCGGCACGAGGTAGTTTCTGCGTGCATAGCCCACCAAATTTTCGACACTACCTTTCTCCCACCCAGCGTGCACATTGGCAAAGAGGGCTTCAAAACGATAGACGCTATGGAAGTGCAGAAACACGTCGTGCTCGCGCCGGCTATGTCCTTGCAGGATTTGCAGGACGGCAGGTTTGAGGTTATCGTAGACTGCTATGCGCGGTACGCCTCCCCAGAACTCGAAGGCATGGCGCTGTCCCAGCAGAAAGGCTTCCTGGCGCTGGGTGGGGAAGCATTCCACAAACATGGCTCCCGAAAAGCGCAGCCGCCCGGCCAGGAACGGGACTTTGACCAACTGATCCCTGACTTTGACAGTCGCCTCGCCAAAGTCGAATTCCGCCCGTTCGCCAGGCGTAAAGTCGAGCGGAACATAGGCTGCTTTGGTTGGCTTGCACAACTCCCGCACGAAGAGGCGCACGGTCGATTCGCCAATGGAAATGCCTAGTTTGCGCAGTTCCACCCACATTCGATGCGCCGTCCAACATTGTTTTGGCGCCCAGCGTGCGAGCCATTCATTCTCTTTGAGCCAGCCCTGGATATACGGCAAGGCGAGGTCACGTACCGGTGTTTTGTGCGTGGTCGGCGTCTCCCGATGATACCGCCGTTTCTGCGCTGCTGGCTCCTCTTGTAGCAGCTTGGCGATCGTATTGCGTGAGACATCAAAGTGGCGGGCCGCCGCTCGCTGGCTTTTCCCCTGGATCAATACCCAGGCGCGTATTTCATCTCGAAGTGACACTGGATACACCTTTCTTTCCCTCCGCTCTGCTCGATTTTTCTTTCAAGCAGAGCGGAATTCTTGGGAAAGTGGCTCACTTTTCCTGATAGCGCATGGTCTTCTTTCATATTAGCGTTTACAGTCATGCTGAACGGACGGTTCGTCGGCTCCAAACCCGTATCGCGCAGGCAACTCAGGAGGGCAAGTGGAACAAGGTGAAAGCCTTACAACGCTTGCTCACCCGCTCGTTTAGCGGCAAAGCCCTTGCTGTCAGGCGAGTGACAGAAAATACTGGCAAACGAACGCCTGGCGTTGATGGGGAAACCTGGAAGACGCCGGAGCAGAAGATGACAGCCCTTCTCGCTTTGCATCAGCGAGGATATCGGCCCCAACCGCTGCGGCGTGTGTATATTCCCAAGAGCAATGGTGCTCGACGGCCTCTCTCGATTCCCACGATGCGTGATCGGGCCATGCAAGCCCTCTACTTGCTGGCACTTGATCCGGTTGCCGAGACGACGGCTGATCCAAACTCGTATGGGTTTCGGACAGCCCGCTCGACCGCAGACGCCATCGAAGCATGCTTCATTGCGCTCTGTCGCAACGACCGAGCAGAGTGGATCTTGGAAGGAGACATACGTTCCTGCTTCGACCGAATTTCGCACGAATGGTTGTTGGCCCATATCCCCCTAGAAAAAGCCATTCTCAAGAAATGGCTGAAAGCGGGGTACCTGGAAAACCATCAGTTCCACCCAACGGAAGAGGGTACGCCTCAGGGCGGCATCATCTCGCCTGTGATTGCGAATATGACGCTCGACGGGCTAGAACACTTGCTTGCCTCTCACTTCCCAAAGAGAGGGAAGGCGGGCCAGCGAGCCAAGGTGAACCTCATACGCTATGCGGATGATTTCTGTGTGACAGGAAACTCGAAAGAATTACTCGAACAGGAAGTGAAGCCTCTGATTGAGCAATTCCTGAGAGAACGAGGGTTAGAACTCTCAACGGAGAAGACCGTCGTCACGCATATCGAGCAAGGGTTTGATTTCCTTGGGCAAACGATACGCAAATATCGCAGGGGAAAACGCCCCAAGTTCTTCATTACCCCGTCAAAGAAGAACGTGAAGGCATTCCTCCGCAAGATCAGGACGCGTATCAAAGAAAGCCGCGACCTGACTGCTGGCGAGTTGATCGTAGCACTCAATCCGCAGATACGTGGATGGGCACTCTATCATCGTCACGTGGTCAGTAAAGCGATTTTCCATGCCGTTGACCACGCTATCTTTCAAGCGATTTGGAAATGGGCACGTCGTAGACACTGGCGTAAACCGCGCCGGTGGGTGAAAGACAAATACTTTCCCGATGAAGGACCCAATCGTTGGGTGTTTACTGGCTACCTCAAAGATGAGGAGGGGCAGGTCAAAGTGGTTCGGCTGCACGCGGCTTCGTCTATCCGCATCGAGCGGCATACGAAGATCCGCGCAGAGGCCAACCCCTATGATCTGACCTGGGAAACGTATTTTGAAAAACGTCTCGACGTGTATATGGAGGCCAGATTGAAAGGGAGGTGCTGGCTCAGTCACCTGTGGAAAGAGCAGAACGGCCTCTGTCCTGTCTGTCACCAAAAGATCACCAAGATCACCGGATGGCACAGCCATCACCTTCTCTGGCGATCGAAAGGAGGGTCAGACAGCGCTGAAAACCGCGTTTTGCTTCATCCGACCTGCCATCAACAAGTTCACAGCCAGGGGATTTCTGTGGAGAAGCCGCGTCCGGTCACACGGGCGGAACGAAAGGCTTGAGCCGTATGTGGAGAAATTCACCAGTACGGTTCTTAGGGGAGGGGGTGATGGCAACATCACTCCCCTTACCCGACCTTTTCGACGAGGGCACACGTATGGAACCATCCTCGTTGATCTAGAAACCCATAAGCCGGTAGATCTACTGGAAGATCGTACTGCAGAAACCTTCGCCGAATGGCTCAGGCAACATCCTGGCGTGGAAATCATCAGCCGCGATCGGTCCAAAGACTATCAACGTGGGGCAACCGACGGCGCGCCTCAGGCCCAACAAGTGATTGATCGCTGGCATGTCTTAAAAAATCTTCGGGAGCGATTGAGCGATTCCTCAGCCACACGCCGATGCCAGAGGAGGCGAGTAGGGACAGCAGACTGACGACTTCACCTCGCCAAAAACGAACCAGTGGTGAACGGGCCCGCTCTGCGGGTTCACGGAAGCGCCGACTCGCGCTCTATCAGCAGGTCAATGAACTCTATCAACACGGAGGGAGCATCCTAGGAATTGCCAGGCAACTCCAGATCGGCCATCAAACTGTGCGCAAGTTTGTTCGATCGCCCAGCTTTCCTGAATGGGGCAAACCCGCACGCACCAAGAGCGCCATTGATCCCTATCGAGCCTATCTACGAGAGCGCTGGCAGCAGGGATGCCACACCACGAGTCAATTATGGCACGAGTTGCAAGAGCGCGGCTTTTCTGGGAGCTGGATGATGGTCTATCGATGGGTCCAGCTTCAACAGGACGAGGGTGCTGGGATCGCCGGTAAGCCTCAACAAAACAAGAACACGACGGTGAACAAAATGGCCCCACGCCATCTCGCCTGGTTGTTTCTCAATGACCCTGGGCATCTGGAAAAACAGGAGGAGCAGGCCCTTTCCCTCCTGCAACAGGCTCCAAACATCGAAGTGGCCTATGGATTAACCCAACAGTTTGTAGCGATGCTTAAAGAGCGCAACGCCCAACGCCTGGATGCCTGGCTCCGGGACTGCCAGCAGAGCGGGATCAGCGATCTGGTCACCTTTGCGCAAGGATTGGAGAAAGAAAGTTCTGCTTTACACGCGGCCTTCACCCTTCCCTACAGCAATGGACCGGTCGAGGGAAAAATCAACAAGCTCAAGTATATTAAGCGCTCCATGTACGGCCGGGCCGGTTTCCCGCTCTTACGTCAACGGGTTTTGAAGGCCGCATGAGATAGCACGTGTTTCTGACAAAAGTAGGCTAACTGTTATGATAGAATGAGTCCACAAGCGCCCTTACCCCCAAACTTGCTCCTCTAAGAATGAGGCCAGGTGTTCATGAACACCTTCCCACCCACTGTATTCTCAAGCAGAGCCACCTATCGCAATCACAAAAAACTCGGCAACTTCACGCCACCGAGTTCCTCGCTGCTCATCGGAAGAGAGCCACCAAGAGTACAAACTAGCTTGCCCTGGTGCAGGGATCACGCCCAACTGGGTGCAGGGAGCACGCCAAGCTGTCGCAGCAGGCCCACTGCGTCAGAGTAGGTCCATTGTTCCACCATCTTGCCGCCAGAGAAACGCACGAACGAGATACCCGTCACTGTCACCTGCTTGCCTGTTGGGGGAATGCCCATATTGTTGCCTTGGTGGGTGCCATGAGTTGTATAGCGCCACGCGACGGTATCTCCTTCCGCGAGCATGTGCTCAATGGTCATCTGGATATCGGGGAAGGCGATGAAGACTGTCGAGTGGAAGTGTTTGACGGCTTCTGGCCCTTGCAAGGGCACTGCGTCATTGTACAGCACGAAATCAGGGACACACAACTCATCAAAGATTGCCAAGTTTTTTTGCTGGAAAAGCTCATCAACGTAGCGGCGTACCAACGCCTTGTTGTCTTCGGTTGTCATAGTAGATACTCCTTTGTGGGTGTTACTTCGTTGCTCGGATGGGTGTGTCTACGAACCTGAGAGCGATAACCTAAAGTGTCAGAAAATCAATACGATGCTTGAAAAGAGAGGGTGCCAGCCACTAGTATATCCTCACAACAGCCCAAGTGCAACAGGCGAGCAGTCCCATTTTGCAAGCTCTTTGATGTGTATGCTCCTCATGTACAACGGTGCCTGAAAACACAGGGGTGTAGAGCGAAGCTACACCCTTGCGGGGATAATTTCACCCCCTGTGTTCTCTCTGGCAGGATTTTATTGTCACATTTTGAGTGATTGGCCTCACTCACTGACATGAGTTTTATGTTAGCAGATGAAAGGGGGATTGTCACCTGCTATATGAGCAAAAACAAGCACGGAAAGTGCGGAAGAATCCAAAAGTTGTGTAATGTGCATAGCTGAAAAGCCCGGAAGCTAGATCTGGACAGGCTTTAGCGCCGTCTCATTTTACACCATTACACAAAATTGGGTATGGCATCTAGTGGAGTCCTACCACCACTACTCGATTGTACATTTTTAGATCATTTTTGAATTCGATGCAGTAGTTTCCCGTAACAATCCCTCGATATGTTATAATATCTAAAATCTCCTTTCTATCTTGCAGTTGGGGGCTCAAAACCGTAGAAAATTGAGGTGAGCCGTATGGGGATTCCACTTGCCTTAAACAATCTGGCCGCTAGTTTGAAAGAACGGAAACAGCATGCCAGACCTCCATATCATTTATTTCTTACCTCGACAATTTCATTGACTCCAGAAGTTCTTAATGAAATAAGTGGATCAGCCGATTGGGACAACTTTTACAAATCTCTACAATATTTAGGGCGTGATGACCGGATTTACAAGCTATCGGACTATTTGAATAGGCCCGAAGACCGCGAAAGGTATATTTTACTCGCTCACTTGATAGAGGACGGTTATTATTCAACGATTCTGACCACTAACCCTGATTCAGCGTTAGAAGACGCCCTTTCTTCGTCAAAATCTCAAATTGAACTATTGATAGTAGATAAGGATTCAGACGAGCATATCGCGACGGCACTTGACAGGGTATACGATGGTATTCGCATCATTAAGCTTCATGGCAGCCTTCATCACAATGTACTCACTCCAGATTATCCCAATTTTTTCGAGCTTCGAGAGCCAATCAGGAAGAGAGTGAAGCGCTATATCAATCAAGATGTTATAGTCATTGGCTCGATTGATAGAGAAAATGATATAGCTCCTTTGTTCACGAAAAACGGAGGAAGTATTTATTATGTTGTTCCTGACGCTCCTCCACCTCAGGATGATATCCTCAGAACAATGAGAGCGCGTGGTAATAACCCCGATGGATTCATCATTTCACGACCTTACGGTCAATTTGAAACATTCTGCCAGGTCCTTCTTGAAGCGCTCAATACATCGACTATTTTTCCTGCCCCTGCTCCAATTCGTGAGAAGCAAAAACAAGAGAGTCAACCAGCACGAACTCCGTTGCCAGCCCCTTATAAACCAACACAGAAACCTTTAGAACCACAGAAAATACAAACTTATGAGGTGTTTCCAAGATCCCAAGCATCGCCAGAACCGCGATCAATGACCCTTTCCAGGGCCATTACAACTAGAGAGGAGAAGCAGCAGGTATCAGTCCCCAAAGCGCAAGAGCAGGCGAAGGAAGAACAATCTGTGAGAAATATGATTGTAATGCTGTATGCCGCTGTTTTTGCTATCGTCCTCCTATTGATCGCTGCCGGTATATTCCTAAAACTGAACCCTACAGTTGGTTTTTTATTGCTGATTGTTCTTTTGATAGTACTGGCTGTGATCGTTTTTGGGCCGCTGCGTATTCTGAACGGCGAACAAATAACGCAAATTTTTTCTGGGGTGTTACAATTGTTGCCCAAATTAAATGGTGCTGGTTCATCTCAAAAAGCTGGGAATGCCTCTGAAAATGACACCAGCGATACTCCTGGCTCAGATACTACATCCTCATCAACTCAGGCGGTTTCTCATCAGCATAAAGCTGCACATATTCAACAGCCAGCAGATACCACAGCGCCTGCCCAGACCGATAAGCAGCATCAGAGCAACCCACGAACTGCGCAAGCACAACAAGAGACCTCTAATCCGTCATTCTTCCTGCCTGATGTGGCTGCTCAACCGCTGCCGATAAATGGATTTAGTTTTCCCATCAAAACAGGAACCAAAGAAGAAGACAACAGTTTAGATTTACCAGGCGGCTTAATCACAGAAGCGAATACCCACTACAAAGAAATCCTGTTATTGGAAACCACAGTAAACTATGCTACGTACCAGGTATTTGTCGTAGGAAAAGTTGTCCCCGATGATAGATATGTTCGTCTCATTCATTTCTTGGATAATGCAAAGCCGCCGGTAAATGACCTGTTGAATATTATCAAACGTTTTCCCGAAGAGATTAGCCCGCGTCGGTACCCTCTTACGAGAGCACTCAATACCTTTAGCACAACAGTGGATGAGTTGGAAACACTTATGAACAGACAAGACAGGATACGCTTGCAACAGGAGATCCAAAATAAATTCAAGTTGCTTTTGAATACTATTGAGGAAATTAAGCAAGCTTTCGACAAATTGGGTATCAAGCTTCAAGATGATGCATAAAGGATCGATGGTGATGCTCAATGATATCTGAGAAGCAAAACCTGATAAACATGGTAAGAGTAGAGATATCGTGTCGCAACCAAGCCCTTCACAACCGAATGAGCATAACTTTGGTAGCTCAGAAGAGCGAAAGCAACTGGAGATTCATAGGCAGACAGTCCATGCTCTTCAAGACGAATTAAAACCTGGAATAAAGCAACAAACAACAACAGATAAGCTTATTACTAACTATATAGGCGACTTAGAGAAGATCTTCGTATACTTGGAAGATTTAATGACCAGATTTAACATGGTGTTACTGTCTAATCCAAAGGCATTCCCAAATTTTGATGCTTTCGCAGGGCTAATAGGAGAGGCAAAAAATGGTATAAAAAAGGCAATGAAGCCTTTGAACAAGGCAATGAAGAATCTCGAGCTCATTAAGAAACTTGAGAACGACATCAAAGCGTTCGATAGTATCGATACAATCCAGGGTCAATTCATTGACAACTTGGACCAGTGTCGAGAAATTCTTAAAGAGGTAGAGCGGCAGTTAACCGACGCGCAAGTCTACATTGTTTAAGATAAGATCGCTAAAAAAGAAAAGGAGGTCCAAAGTGTCGCAGCCAGCATTTTCTTCTCAAGAAGCGTTTGAATCAACAGAACAAGGAAAAAGATCACGGATTTACAAACAAACACTGATGCAAATTCAAATGGAATTAGAACCCGGTTCTCAGTTACGCGAGTTAAATGCGAAAACAATTTCTAATTTCTTAGAAGACCTCACTAACATCAGTCGTGAAGTCAAATTACTAAAGAGTGAATCAGGCGCTATCCAGAATTTTGAATTAGCCGACATGGCTGATTCTATGTACTTAAATATTAGAAAGGCGATTATCGAATTGAGTCTTGCTTTGGACCTGCTTGACTGGATAGATAAAATTGTAACTAGTAACCAGGATTCGGCCCTGAAAGCCAGGCGTGATTATTACACATGCCTCAGCAATTGCCAGGAATGCATCCGAGAGGCGGTACAGAAACTTCGATAAGAGGACAAAGAAAATCAGAAGGAGGCTTGACAATTGGTACGTCATCAGCTATTATTGAACATATGTTCGCTGTATGAAAGGTAGAGAGCATGATCTACCGGACAGATCGGGTGATAGATGGCCCATGGACCAAGCTAACATTTGATGTATTTTACAAGACAGCAAGAGAAACTCAAGCAGATATTGAAGATATGCTTGAGATAGTACATTATACCCATGAAGTCTTTTATAAGAACGCTCATTTCCAACCTGAGCAATGCGACCGCACCATGATGGCGTTGAACATGCTCTATGGACCTGTGAACGACTTACTAGACCTAACTGCGCGTCTTCCAGAAACCCTGACCCCTTTACGCTATCCACTTCTAAGAAGGCTTCACGAGGTTGATAAAATTTTAAGCGACTTGTCGTTGCTCCTAGCCTCATATCGAGCCAATTGCCAGAAACCATCTCACGAGAACCTCATTCAGCGAAGGGAAATGCAAAGCAAGTCTGACGCACTTGTTCAAGGTTATGAGGGCATCTTACAAGAAGTAACCCACCTTCTTGATAAAGCCCATTTTCAAAATCAACTTTTAGACGGCTATAACTTGTGAAGCATTTGCTTCTCGAAAACGAAGACACCCACGCTAGACAGCTGTTGTGGTGGCTACTTTGTCAATAGCACCGAAAAAAAGGCCCTTGCGCTCTTTTGATGATGCTTGCTGAAGCCCTAAAAATTTTAACGCGTCTTTTACCCGCGAACGCATAATTCCTGCTAAACTGGTGGTACACTTGGATGAGTGAGGAACTGATGGAAGGAAGCGTTCCGTGAACTGCCAGACATTGCTTGCTGACCCACAATGCCTGCACCTGCTTCACCTGGAAGCCGATGCAGCCACGATTACCATCGTCGTCAAAACAATAGCTGAAGAAACCCCCTGCCCGAAGTGCAGTCAGCGCTCTTCCAGAATACACTCTCGTTATGTACGTATCCCTGCTAATCTCCCCTGGCTCGGGTACTGCGTGCGGCTTCGCCTGCATGTTCGTCGCTTCTTCTGTCCGAATCCTGCCTGTCTGTTGAAAGTCAATGATTCCTACCATCGCGTTGCATCATGAAAGAATCTTACCCGGAAGAGAGCCTTGCATCACGAGACATCTTACCATACGCCTGCATCAGCTTAAAGACCAGGGAGTCTGAGGGGCTATGCTCCTCAGCGGGGTCCAGGGGCTGGCCCCTGGTCACAGCGAAGCGCGCCACACCCCTAGCGAGGAGGGATGGAGAGGGTCCAGGGAGAGGTAAGGGAACACCACCGCAATGCGTGGTTCCCTTCCTCTCCCTGGCATTCAGAGGGCTCCCACTGTGGCCAACGCACGTAAGACTGGGGCCGAAGGCTGTCCATCGACTGGTTTGTGGGTGCCTTGGTCATCAAAGGTGATCAAAAGGCCAGCGCGCAGCTTCTGGAGGCCACGCTGCAAGGTGCGCACCTGGGTGTCGCGGAAACGACCTGGATACAGGTCTTGCAACTGCTGGAACAGAGAAACGCCCGTGCGTTCGGGATTGGCGATGAGCCAGGCGGTGATCTGTTCCCAGAAGCCCTCGAACGGATCGGGCCGGCTGCGCCAGTCATGGGGTCGCCGGCTCTTTTCATACTTTTTGTGCCGCCGCTTGGGCAACGGGAGGGGCTTGGCCTGCACCTGCGCCTCTGGCGAGGGTACGTCGGGAGCATCGCGGTCCAGCGAAAAGTGAACCGTCGCATGTGCGGACGCAGGTTGAGGCTGTGCCGTAGGAAGGAGAGCATGTCGCCACAGGGCTTTCTGCAGGCGCTCCAGTTGAGAAAGCAGCTGCAGAGGATCCAGGATCTGAGCGACTTGCTCAAGAGCGTGTAACTGCTCCGTGTCCAACACCCCAGCTGCGCATAGTCGCGCGAGCGGTGTCTGAGCTGCGTCGTACTTGCGGTGGACACGGCTGCCCTCGCGCCGTTTGCTCTGCAGCTTCATGGAGGGTTGAAAGATGTTGACATACAACCGCAGCGCCCGGTACAGTTCCGCCAGCTGGCGTAGCGCCGCCTCCCCCGAGAAACGATCATAGCCCACCACTTGGCGCACGATCGCCCCGTTCTTTTGCTCGATGTAACATTGATCGTTGCTCTTGTGGGTGCGTCCACGCGTGAACGTGATGTGTTCGCGCTCGCAATAGGCCAGCACTTCCGCGTTGATAAACTCGCCACCATTGTCGGTATCCAGACCGAGCATGGGAAACGGGAGCAACTGGCGCGCTCGGTCGAGCGCCTGAATGACCAAAGCCTGGCCCCGATGGAGCAGCGGCACGCATTCGGTCCAGCCGGTGGCCACATCGGTGAGCGTGAGGGTAGACAGATAGGATCCCTCGTACAAGGTCCCGCAATGGGCCACCACGTCAATTTCCAGAAAGCCGGGTTGGGCATCGTCCCAGCCCTGAAAGGTGCGAATGGGGATCTGTTTCTTGAGCAGCGTTCCTGCCCGCGTCATCGAGCGAGTCCGTGGGAGCACTCGATACGGACGCAGGAGCCGATCGGCGGTCGCCGAGCTGATCGTGTGCAACTGCGTCCGTACCTCTGGAGTCAGCTGCAGATGCCCATGGCGTTCCAACGCTTCGACCAGAGTCGGCAAAAACGGAACCAGGCGCTTGGCGCAGATGCGATTGGCCGCCAGCCAGGCCAGGTGCAGTGCCTCTTGCACCGCTGGCCCGTAGCGGGGAACGCGGGAACGCTCAATCTCCACCTGCAGCACACCTGGGTGATTGAGCCGCCGAATCGCATACTTGCGGGCATAGCCGGTAGCCGCGACGAATTCATTCAGGATGGCGACTTTTTGAAGCTCTGTAGCCTCCTGATAGCGAGGAGCGATTTGATGCAACAGCTCCTGCTTGCTTCGAAAACTCATGCATGACCTCACTTCTTGACCCTCCGCTCTGTAATGGAACAGTGCCTTGGGTTACTTTACTCATGATGCAACCCTCTGTCAAAGTAAGGTCTTTCGTGATGCAATTCGTGCCTTGCCATGCAGGGCTGTTGCAAAGTTGGGAATAAAAAGCGACTCTCGTGAGTATGAAGGAATAGAACGAAGTATCCATCATCTCACGAGAGGAGTCCTATACAAGTGACAACAATTTCTGAAC
>Ga0207684_10004243_pt1 | contig 13605 bp, 13 predicted proteins | sample KBSK5501metaG_FD_184342 | JGI IMG/M metagenome (GOLD analysis project Ga0207684, IMG submission 184342) | Corn, switchgrass and miscanthus rhizosphere microbial communities from Kellogg Biological Station, Michigan, USA - KBS K5-50-1 metaG... | ecosystem: Host-associated > Plants > Roots >...
GCTTCATCCTCTACGTCACGCGGGTCAAGCGCCTCACCGTGGTGATGATCGAGCACGACATGGGCGTGGTCATGGACATCTCGGACCGCGTGGCCGTGCTGGACTTCGGCAAGAAGATCGCCGAGGGCGCCCCCGCGCAGGTGCAGCAGGATGCGAACGTCATCAAGGCCTACCTCGGCGAAGACGTAGAGGTCGCATGACCCTCCCGCAGATGCTGGCTGCCCATGCCCGGCGCTACCGCCGCGGCAAGGTCGCCCTGCGCGAGAAAAAGTACGGCATCTGGCAGGAAGTCACGTGGGAGGACTACGCGGCGCACGTTCGCGCCGTCGCCCTCGGCCTCGAGGCGCTCGGCCTGCGGCGAGGCGAGACCATCGCGATCGTCTGCGGCAACCGGCCGGCGTGGCTCTACACGGAGCTGGGCGCCCAGGCGCTCGGCGCGGTCCCGGTCGGAGTCTACGTCGACAGCCTGCCCGACCAGGTCCGCTACGCGATCGAGCACAGCGAGGCGCGGATCGTGATGGTGGAGGACCAGGAGCAGGCCGACAAGGTCCTCGGCGTCCGCGCCCACCTGCCGCGCCTGGAGCGGATCGTGGTCGACGACACGCGCGGCCTCGAGGATTATCGCGAGCCACTGCTCATCAGCCTCGAGGAGGTGGAGCGGCTCGGCCGCGAGGCGGATGCCCGGGACCCCGCGCACTACGACGCGCTGCTCGAGCGCGGGACGCCGGACGACGTCGCGCTGCTCGCTTACACGTCCGGCACGACGGCGGCGCCGAAGGCGGCGATGATCTGCCACCGCAATCTGCTGGCCATGGCGACCGGCGTGACGCAGGTCGATCGCGTGTTCGACACCGACGACATCGTCTCGTTCCTGCCTTACTCGTGGGTCGGCGAGCAGCTGCTGAGCGTCGCCATCGCGCTGCACGCGGGCGCCACGGTGAACTTCCCCGAGGAGCCGGCCACCGTCCGCGAAGACATGAGAGAGATCGGCCCGCACGTCATGATCGCCCCGCCGCGCTTCTGGGAAGCGATGTGCTCGGAGTATCAGGTGAAGATCGCCGACGCGGGCCGGCTCAAGAGCGCCGCAGCGCGCGTCGCGCTCGACATCGGCATGCGCGTGGCCGAGCGCCGGATCCGCCGCCAGCCCGTCGGCCTCGGACTGCGCCTGCTGGCAGGCCTGGCGCATCTGCTGACCTTCCGTGCGCTCCGCGATCGGCTCGGGCTGTCGCACGTCCGCTACGCCTACACGGGCGGCGCCGCGCTCGGGCCGGAGCTGTTCCGCTTCTTCCGCGCCATCGGTCTCAATCTCAAGCAGGTGTACGGCCAGACCGAATCCGGCGGCATCTGCGTGCTCCATCCCGACGACGACGTGAGACCCGAGACGGTCGGCAAGCCGACCCCGAGCACGCGAATCCGCATTTCCGAGGCCGGCGAGATCCTCATCTCCAGCCCCTCCGTCTTCCTCGGCTACTACAAGAATCCCGAGGCCACCGCGCAAGCGCTCGACGACGGCTGGCTGCGCACGGGTGACGCCGGGCTGATGGAGGAGGATGGCCACCTGGTCGTGATCGACCGCCTCAAGGACGTCCTGCGGCTCGCCGACGGCTCGAGGTTCTCCGCCGCGCTCATCGAGAACAAGCTCAAGTTCAGCCCGTACGTGCGGGAGGCGGTGGTGGTGGGCGAGGATCGGCCGTTCGTGGTGGCGCTGATCCAGATCGACATGAGCACGGTCGGCGACTGGGCGGAGTCGACCCGCGTGCCGTTCACCACGTTCAAGGACCTCTCGGGCAAATCGGAGGTCTTCGCGCTGATCGGGCGGGAAGTGGCGCGGGTGAACGAGGACTTGCCGGGGGCGGCCCGGATCCACGCCTTCGCGCTGTTCGACAAGGAGCTGGACGCCGACGACGACGAGCTGACGCGGACCAACAAGGTTCGCCGCTCCACGATTCTCGGGAAGTACCGCGACATGATCGACGGGCTCTACGTGAGCGCACGATGAGTGATCAGATCGTATTTCTTCTTCAGCTCGTCATCACCGGCGTCGCCGTGGGCGCCGTCTACTCGCTGATGGCGCTCGGCTTCGTCCTGATCTACAAGGCTTCGACGGTGGTCAACTTCGGCCCCGGCGAGCTCGTGCTGTTCGGCGCCTACGTGGCGTGGGCCACCATCCTCAACATGAAGCTGCACCTCGCGATCGCCCTGCCGCTGACGCTCGTGGTGGCGATCCTGCTCGGGCTCGTCATCGAGCGCGGCGTGCTGCGCCCGCTCATCGGCGAGCCGATCATCGCGGTGATCATGGTCACCTTCGGCTTCGCCAGCGTCGTGCGGGGCGTGCTCAACATGACGTGGGGCAGCGACACGCGCCCGTTCCCGGCCCTCTTCTCGTCGCAGCCGTTCCACCTCGGCCCGGTCCCCGTCTCGCCCGTGCATTTGTGGAGCTTCGTGACGGTCATGGTGCTGCTGGCGGGCTTCTCGCTGTTCTTCAAGTTCTCCCTGCTGGGCACGGCCATGCGGGCGACGGCGGACAACCAGCAGGTGGCGCAATCGCTCGGCGTCAGCGTCAAGGGCATCTTCGCGTTGTCGTGGTGCATCGCCACCGTGGTCTCGGCGCTCGGCGGCATCATCCTGGGCAGCGTGCGGGGCGGCGTCGACTTCTCGCTCGCGGATTACGGTCTCAAGGTCTTCCCGGTCGTGATCCTCGGCGGCCTCGACAGCGTGACTGGCGTGATCGTGGGCGGTGTCATCATCGGGGTGCTGGAGAACCTCGCGGGCGGCTACCTCGACCCTGTCTTCGGCGGCGGCGTGAAGGAGGTCGCGCCGTTCGTCGTGCTGGTGCTGATCCTCATGGTCCGGCCCTACGGTCTGTTCGGGAAACGTGACGTGGAGCGCGTCTGATGCAGAGCGGCGACTTCCGCGTGACCTACGCGTCCGACGAGCGCATCTTCGAGACCCGCCTGCCCATCGTCGGGGTGGTGGCGTTGCTCGCGGCGCTCGCTTTCGTGCCGCTCATCGCGGGGACGTACTGGCTCGACGTCCTGAACCGCATCGGGATCGCGATCATCGGCGCCATCGGGCTCAATATCCTGGTCGGCTTCACCGGACAGATCTCCATCGGGCACGCCGCCTTCCTGGCCGTGGGCGCGTACAGCACCGCGATCCTCGAGACCAAGGCGGGGCTGCCGTTCTGGCTGGCCATCCCGCTCGCCGCCGCGGTGACCTCCCTGTTCGGGCTCGTCTTCGGCGTGCCCGCGCTGCGCCTGAAAGGGCTCTATCTCGCCATCGCCACGCTCGCCGCGCACTTCATCACCACCTACGGGATCATCCACTGGGAGCGGATGACCAACGGCGTGCTCGGGTTCAACGTGGCGCCGGCGATGGTGTTCGGCCTGCCGCTCGACTCCGACGCGCGGATCTTCTACCTGATCTTCGCCCTCGTGGTCCCCGCGGTGTTCTTCGCGAAGAACCTCTTCCGCACGCGGGTGGGCCGCGCGTTCATCGCGGTGCGCGACCGCGACGTGGCGGCCTCGGTCATCGGCGTGAGCCTCTATCGCTACAAGCTGCTCGCGTTCGTCATCAGCTCCTTCTACGCGGGCGTGGCCGGGGGCCTCATGGCCCACCACTCGCGCATCGTGTTCCCCGACGCGTTCAGCCTGCTCGTGGCCATCGATTATTTGGCCATGATCATCATCGGCGGCATGGGCAGCATCATCGGCTCGATCTACGGCGCGGTCTTCATGACCCTGCTGCCGGAGGTGCTCAAGCTCAGCGCCACGTCGCTGACCGGCGTCTATCCGAACGCCTTCGGGCTGATCGCCTCCGTCCGCGACATCGTCTTCGGCCTGGCCATCATCTTCTTCCTGATGTACGAGCCGCAGGGCCTGGCTCGCATCTGGCTGCGATTCCGCAGCTACTGGAAGCTGTGGCCCTACGCGTACTGATAACTACTACTTAAGGAGGTCGTCATGAGACGGATCCCACGCCCGCTCGTCCTGTCCGTCGTGCTCGGCCTGCTCGCGATGGGCCTCGGCGTCATCCCCGCCGGCGCTCAGACCATCAAGATCGGCAACCTGGTGGACCTCACCGGGCCCACCTCGGACCAGGGCAAGGACATCGCCCAGGGCCGCACCGACGCGGTGCAGTACATCAACGAGAAGGGTGGCGTCAACGGCAGGAAGCTCGAGCTGGTGAGCGTGGAGTACGGCTTCCAACCGCCGCGCGCCGTCGCCGCCTACAAGAAGTTCGTCGAGGACGACAAGGTGCTCCTCGTGCTGGGCTACGGCACGCCGGACACCGAGGCGCTGCGCCCGTTCATCACCAAGGACAAGATGCCGTACATCTCCGGCTCGTACTCGGGGCACCTGACCGATCCCAAGATGACGCCGTACAACTTCCCCGGCGGCATCGACTACACGAGCCAGATCCGCATCTTCCTCAACTGGGTGAAGGAAGGCTGGAAGGACACCAGTCGCAAGCCGAAGGTGGCCTTCATCTTCGCCGACAACGCTTACGGGCGGGCGCCCATCGAGGCGGGCCGCGCGTACGCGAAAGAGATCGGCGTGGACCTCGTGGACGAGGAGGTCATCCCGACCGTCCTCACGGATGCGACGTCGCAGCTCCTGACCATGAGACAGAAGGACCCCGACTTCGCCTACATCAACACCAACACCCAGTGGGTGCCGGTGGTGCTGAAGGACTCCTACAAGCTCGGCCTGAAGACGAAGTACGTGGTGAACAACTACGGCATCGACGAGCGCACGCCCGCGCTGGCCCGCGAGGCGGCCGAGGGCGTGTACGGCATCCAGGACGTCGCGTACTGGGGCGAGAACGTCCCCGGCATGAAGACGTTGATGGACTGGCACGCGAAGCACCATCCCAACGACACGCACGCCTCGCCGTACATGCGCGGTTGGCTGTGGACGCTCATGGCCGCCGAGGCCATCAAGCGCGCGGGCCCGAACCCGACGGGCGAAGGCGTGAAGAAGGCGCTGGAGACCTTCAAGGAATGGGACACGTGGGGCATCACCCCGCCCTTCACCTACACGAACGAGGACCATCGGCCCACTAACCGCGCGCGGCTGGTGGTCATCAAGGACGGCAAGGTCGTGCCCATGAAGGAGGTTTCGGTGGAGCGCGACATGAAGTGGATCGGCAAGTAGGGCGAGGCGACCGCGCCCCATGCTTCGGCTGAACAACGTCCAGGTCATCTACAGCGACGTCATCCTCGTGCTGAAAGGGCTGTCGCTGGAGGTCACCGAGGGGCAGATCGTGGCGCTCCTCGGGGCCAACGGGGCGGGGAAGACGACGACGCTGAAGGCCATCTCCGGCCTGCTCAAGACCGAGGACGGCCGCGTGACCGACGGCAGCATCGAGTTCATGGGCCGGCGCATCGACGGCCTGGACCCGGAGGACATCTGTCGCCGGGGCATCGTGCAGGTCATGGAAGGCCGCAAGGTGCTCGAGACGCTCACCGTCGAGGAAAATCTGAGGATCGGCGGCTACACCCGGCGCGACGCCGACGGCATCCAGCAGGATCTGAAGATGATCTACGACTACTTTCCCGTCCTGGTGGCGCGCCGCCACCAGGTCGCGGGCTACCTGAGCGGAGGAGAGCAGCAGATGCTCGTCATCGGCCGCGCCCTCATGGCCCGGCCAAAGCTCCTGCTGCTGGACGAGCCGTCACTGGGTCTCGCGCCGCTGCTGGTGCGCGAGATCTTCGACATCATCCGCAAGATCCACGAGGAGCGGGGGACGACGTTCCTGCTCGTCGAGCAGAACGCCCAGATGGCCCTGCGCATCGCGGATTACGGCTACATCATGGAGAACGGCCGGATCGTCTTCGACGGTCCGGCCGCCAAGCTGCGCGGCAACGACGACGTGCGCGAGTTCTACCTGGGGCTCAGCGAGGCCGGCCGGCGCAAGAGCTTCAAGGACGTGAAGTTCTACAAGCGGCGAAAGCGCTGGGCGTTCTGAGACGGTCTCCGCCGACAGAGGCTACGGGAGCAGCGCTGCGACGGGGATGGGCGCCGCCGCCGGAACACCGATGGCCGCGACCGCGCTCGGCGGCGTGAAGCGCTCCACCGACATGTAGCGCCAGCGGTACGGCGCGGCGAGGTCGGCGCCGGGATCGCGGTAGACCTCCACGACACGATCCACCAGGTTGACGATCCAGTAGTCGACGATGCCCGCGCGCGCATAGAGGCTGCCCTTCTCGATCCGGTCGAACCTGAGGCTCGTCTCGGCCACCTCGATGATCAGCGCCGGCCGCGCCGGATGAGCGTGGCGATAGTCGGCGCGGGAGCCCCGAACGACCGCGATGTCCGGCTCCGGCGCCGACTCGTCGTCCAGGGCCAAGGGACCTGCCCGCGGACGATCCAGCCGGCCGGGAGCGCCGCGCGCAGCGCATCGTCGGCGATGCCGACCGCCGTCGCGTGCTCGCTGCCCTTAGGCTCGGCGACGATCAGCTGGCCGCCGATGAGCTCCACCGGATCGCGCTCGAAGGCGCCGAGGTCGACGAGCCGCTCGTATTCCACGCGTCTCCAGCGCCGAAGCGTGAAGGGTGACTGCTTCATGACGGCAGCGTCGCGAGGAGCGAGTTGTTGGTCAAAGAGAAGGTCCTCGCCGCGCATCGCGTGGGGGTGCGGACGGTGTTCCTGCGGCGCCACAACGGGCGCGATGTCGAGGATGTGCCGGCGGAGGTGCGGGCGGCGCTGCGCTTCTGTTCGTCGAGGACGCGGCGGAGGTGCTGAGGGAGGTGCTGACGCCGGCGGAGGCGGCGGTCAGGTGAGGAGGCGCGCCGGCTACCGGCTTTCGGGTTGACGATTCGTAAAGCCGGCGGGATATTACAGCCGCCTATGAGGGCTGCGAAGCGGCTCGTTTGCGTGCTCGTCGCGCTGATCCTCGCGATCGGTGCGGGCCTGACCGTGGCCAGCATCGCGCAAGCTCAATCGATTTCCAAAGAGGGACCCGTCCTCCTGGCTAAAGGGGGTGGCGGAGGCGGTGGCGGAGGCGGTGCCGGTGGCAGTGGCGGCTCGGGCGGGAGTGGCGGCTCGGGCGGGAGTGGCGGCTCGGGCGGGAGTTCCGGCTCGGGCGGGAGTGGCGGCTCGGGCGGGAGTTCCGGCGGCACAGGCAGTTCGGGCGGTAGTGGCAGCTCCGGCGGCGCGAGTGGTCCCGGCGCCGGGGGCGGCGCGGCGCCCGGCGGCGGCGGTGGCGGAGGCGTGTCAGGCGGCGGGGACGGAGCGGTGAGCGGGGCGATTACGTCGCCCACACCGGCGGATGTCGCTGTCGCGAGGGCGCAAGCAGGACCTCGCGCGGGGCGACTTCAAACGCGCGCTGGCAGGCGCGGAGAGGGTGGTCCGATCGGACGCGTTGGCGCCGCAGCGTGCGTCCGCGCTGTTGATTGCGGGAGACGCGGCGTTCGCCTTGCGCGACTATGCGCGGGCCTCTGTCCATTACACAGCGTTCCTGGCGAGCGATCGCACGCTTCCCGAAGCGCCGCGCGCGGCCATGGCACTCGGATGGGCGAGATTCCGCGAGGGCGATGCTGGCCGCGCGCACTGGACCTGGTCGTACATCGGCCACGAGTTCTCGCACGACGCGCGCGCCCCGCTCGCGCTGATCCTCGCCGCCGGCGCGGCAAACAAGGCCGGCGATCGCGCGTCGGCCCAGGCGGTGCTCGATCGCCTGCTGACCAATTACCCGGACAGCCCGTACGTGCGGGCGGCGCTACTGCAACACTCGCTGCTTGCGTTGGACGGCGGAGACGAGGACGCCGCCGTGCGCGAGCTGGGTGACGTCATCCGTACGAGCGGGACGGCGGTGGTGCAGGACCACGCGGCGATCGCCTCGGCGTTCGCGACACCCGGCGCCGAGACGGCCCTGGAGTCGGCATCTGTGCGCCCGCCCGCGCGCGGAGACTCGCTCGAGCGCTTCGCCACCGCCGTCATCGACACGCGCGAGCCGCAGACGACCGCGCCGCTGCTGCACGGTGTCGCGCTCGTGGCCGCCACCGAGCGCGGCTGGACGGACCCGCTCGTCGACTCGTTGGCCAACCGTCTCTTCGACGATTTCCCTTCCTATGGCGCGGCGCCGGCGCTGCTGACCCGCGTCGCCGCGGCGGCGGCCTCGGCCGGACGCTGGCAGGTGGCCACGCGGGACTACGAGAAAGTTGTCACGCGCTACGGCGACGCGCCCGCGGGCGGGCGTGCGCGCCTGGAGTTGGCCGAGGCGTTCGTGCACGCGGGCGCGCTGCCGCAGGCGCGTGAGCAACTCCGGCGTGCCGCGCTCGCCGGCGGTGAGGAATCCCCGCGCGTGTGGCTGCGGCTGGCCGAGGTCAGCCAGATGATGGGCGATCGCCGCGAAGCGCTCGCCGCCTACGAGCGCGTTCCGCGCACGATGCAGCGCACGCCCGAGAGCTTGCTGTCGCAAGCGCGACTGCTGCAGGAGGCGGCGCAGGCCGACGGCGCGCGCACGTTGCCGCAGACGGCAGCGCAGACCTCGAAGGGCGCGACGGCGAGCGAAGCCGCATACGAGCTCGGGCGGCTGGCGGGCGAGCGCGGGCAGCACGCGACGGCGCTCGAGTGGTTCACTAACGCGATCAGCGCTGCGCCGGACTCGCGCTGGGGCCGGCTGGCTCTCCTCGGTACCGGCGACTCGCTCGCTGCGCTGGACCGGAAACCGGAAGCCCTCGCTGCCTACACGAAGCTGATCGACGCGGTACCGGTCGATGCCTGGCGTCGTAGCCCGGCACACGCTGCCGAGCGTGAGGTTGCGGGCGAGGCCGCCTATCGCGGTGGCAAGCTGCTGCGGTCCGCCGGCCACCATGGCGAAGCGCTCAACATGTTCATCATCTCGGCGTTGCTCACCAGAGGCTCACCGGCCGAGGGCCGCGCCTTCGTCGGCGCCGTGGACTGCCTCGTCGCCACCGGCGATCGCAACGCTGCCGAAGGGCTCTACCGCCAATTGCAGGCCGGCGGCGCCGAAGAGTCCGTGCTCGCCGAGGCGCGCCGTGCGCTGGACACCAACGCCGCCGTGGCCGAATCGACGCTGCCGCGCGGCGCGCGCTAGCCAGCGCGCGCCGCCACGCACGGACACCTTACAGCGCCAGTGTCCGCTCGATCTCGTCGAGGTGTTCACGGCGATGCTGCGCCCGCAGCAGGTTGATCGGATTGCCGGCGGCCGCGTTCTTCGCGAGCAAGTCGTCCGGTAGTGTCGCGACCGCGTGGTCGATCGCGCGCGCGGTCTCGACGGCCAGCGTGGCGGCCCGCCGCGGCGGCAGCGCGAGCTGCGTCGGCTTCGCGGCCGCGTTGATCCACTCGACGTCGATCGGGTCCTCCGCCGGAACCTTCGCGCCGCGCTTCAGGAGCTCGATGAACGTGACGATCCGCTGATCCCAGAACGCCAGGTGCGCAAGCACGCCGGCGACCGTCCAGCCGGCCGGCATCGGTCGACTCAACGCCGCGTCGTCGAGCTTGCCGACGAGGGTTTCGAGCCGCCGACGTTCACGATCATTCTCGGCGATATACGAGCGGTCGGCTGCCATGCGTGGCCTCCTGCGGCCGGCGCCTTCGCTCAGCGCGGCCGCGTCTCAGAGTTTACGGCAGCCTCATATGCTCGCGCGCCGGCGGGGTACACTGACGGCATGTCACTGAGCTCAACGCCATTCATCGATAGCGATACGTCCGGCGTGGTCGCGTTCGCGCGTGCCGCCGTGGGCGCCGAGACCGATCCCGTGCGCCGCGCCGTCGCGCTGTACTATGCGACGCGCGACCGCGTGACGTATACGCCGTACTGCGATTACCGCTCGCCCGAAACATTCCGCGCCAGCGCGGTGCTGGCGAAGGGCGCGGGGTTCTGCGTCGGCAAGGCCGCGCTGCTGGCGGCCGCGGCGCGCGCGGCGGACATTCCGGCCCGGCTGCGGTTCGCCGACGTGCGCAACCACCTCTGCACGCGGCGGCTGCGCGAGCTGGTGGGCGGCGACGTCTTCTACTACCACGGCTACGTCGAGCTGGAGCTGGACGGCCGCTGGGTGAAGGCGACGCCCGCGTTCGACAAGACGCTCTGCGATCGCTTCGGCGTGCTGCCGCTCGAGTTCGACGGCCGCACCGATTCGATCTTCCAGGCGTACGACCGCGCCGGCCGCCGCCACATGGAGTATCTGCTCGACCGCGGCATCCACGCCGACGTGCCTGTCGCCGAGATCATGGCGATCTTCGCACGCGAGTATCCGCGGCTGGTCGAGCGCGGCGCCGGCGAGTCGGTGACGCGGTTCAGGGAGGAAGCGAGCGACTAGTTCGCCGTTTTGAAGTAGACCGGCCCTTGGCAGGCTTCGGTCGGAACGCCCGCCGCGGCGTCAAGCCCGCGAATGCGCTCGCATTCGTCGCGGTTTCCAACGATCGTGACGTCAATCGGCATCCGGCCATAGGACCAGCCGGCTAGCGCTCTCATCTTCACTCGCGCCTCGTACTGCCAAGCCTCACGCGCGGTCGTATCGTCAGTCATTTGCACAGTAGGCAGGCTTTGACATGCAGCGGCGGTCATCCCCGGCGGGCACGTGCTCACGATTTGATCCCAGCCTTGCGGATGGTGATAGAGCCACGCCTGGCCTCCGCAGCCAGCGAGGAACAGGACGAGCGCTGCGAATGCGACAGTTCGAGCCTCGCGCATCCTATCGTGTCCTCGGCGGAGGGCCTAACGGCCCGCAAGAGTCCGCAGTCGGCCCTGTGGTGACGCGACGGCGTGCGCCAAAGTGCGCGTGAATCGCGGGAGGAACACACATGGTAACCACGTTGAGGCTGCTTCTTCTCGGATCGCTCATCACCACCACACTCTCAGGCTGTGCCGGCTCGAAGAGTCCCAGTGCCAGCGCCAGCGCCGGTCCCGCCGACTTCTCTGGTACGTGGATGGGAGGCACCGCAACAGGAACCAAGGAGATGACGCTGCGCCTGCAGCAGACCGGAACGAATGTGACGGGGACCCTCGCGGGCGTCGGCGCCCCGGACGGGCCAATCAACGGCACCGTCGGGGGCGACACGATACAGCTCAGCGCCCAGCGGGGTGCTTTCGCACCTCGGCTCGTCATCCGGGGCGATTTGATGAACGGAGTCCTCGATGGCGTCCCGCTGAATCTTGTCCGATTCAACGGTCCGGCTCCGAGCTCGCGCTGAGGCGGATCTTCGAGCGCCTAGCGCCGCGCCGTCGTCGGCGGCACGATGCCGTTCATTCGAAGGTAGACCACGAGCTGGCCGCGGTCCGCTGCCATGCGTGGCCTCCCTCATATCCTCGCCCGCCCGCGGGGTACACTGGCTCAGCCGAAGAACTCGACGAGCCCCGTTTCGAGGTTGTACATGCTTCCGACCATCCTCATCGCACCCGAAGTTTCGAGGTCAGCGAGTACGGCACTGCGCCGACGGATGTCTGCTATCGTCAACTCGACATTCTTGCGCGCCACGGCATCGACAAAGTCATAGTTCTTCGCTGAGCGTTCTCCCTGATACCGCGTCGCCTCCACGGCGGGGCGGATCTTGGCGAGCAGCCCGGTGAGTTTGCCGAGCTGCACCTTGTCGATCGCGCCTTTGATCGCGCCGCACGCGGTATGCCCCATCACCAGCAGGACCTTCGCTCCGGCGACCTTGCACGCAAACTCCATGCTCCCGAGGATGTCGTCGTTGGCGATGTTACCGGCGACGCGCGCATTGAAGCAGTCGCCGATGCCAAGATCCATGATCGTCTCGGCGGGCGCGCGGGAATCGATGCAGCTCAGGATCACTGCGGCGGGATATTGACCTTTGGCGCTTGTCTTCTGCTGGGCGAGGTAGTCGTGAGGGGACTCCTGGCCAAGGCGGAAGCGCTCGTTGCCCTTCTTCATCAACGCGATGATGTCGTCCGGCGACAGCCGGTCGCGCTGCTCCTTAGTCAACGCGGCAGCGTATGCGAGGCGGCCGGCGGGAGCTGCGATCAGGATCGTGGCGGACGCGATGCCCGTGAGCGTGAGGAATCCGCGGCGGGTCACCCGAGCCTTCATCGAGCCTAGCGCCGCGCGGTCGTCGGCGGCACGATCCCGTTCATTCGAAGGTAGACCACGAGCTGGCCGTGGTGGTTGCGGATCTGGTACAGCGGCCCCTGCCAGTACGTGTAGCGGGTGACCATGCGGTCCCCGAACGGAAACTTCACGGTCTCGAGCAGCTGGGCGTCGGTCAGCTGGGCGACGCTGTCCTGACCGCTCTGGAACGTCTTTTTGAGCAGGGCGATGACCTCGGGCTTCGCCATCGCGCCGTGATGCGCGGCTTCCGTTTTCACGCCCTTCGAGGTGTCGACAAACCGCTGGACGAGCCCGGCGACGTGGACCAGCTGGTCGCCGAAGGTCGACATTTCGGGCGTCGGCTTGAAGCTGTACTTGTCGGCCGGCATCGCCTCGGCGACGTCGAGGATGTCGTTGGAGGCCCGCTGGAAGCCGGCCGCCATCTCCTTCGTGATGCTCGGTGCCGGCGTCTGGGCCCACGACAACGACGGCATGACTGCTGCGATGACGAGAACGACGACGCACGCGTGGAGCAGAGCTCTCATGGTTTTTTCCTCCCGGAAAGACAGCGTTGACTTCACCGACACAACGTTCGATAGAGCGCTTCGTAGCGCGGCACAATAACCTCGGCCGAAAACCGCTCGCGCGAGCGCGCCTGCGCGGCGCGCCCGAGCGCGTGACGCCGCGTCTCGTCCTCGAGCAAGGACTCGAGCGCCTTGGCGAGCGCGGCCGCGTCGCCGGCCGGCACGAGCACGCCGCTCTCGTTGTCCTCCACCACCTCGGGAATTCCGCCCACGCTGGTGGAGACGCTCGGGCAGCCGAAGCACATGGCCTCGAGGATGCTGAGGCAGAAGCTTTCGGCGTCCGACGTGTAAAGACCGATGTCGGCGATCTGCAGATAGTCCTCGATGGCGTGGACCTTCTCGCGAACGATCACGCGGTCGGCCAGGCCGAGGCGGCGCACGTCGCCGGCGAACGGCGCGAACGGTTCACCGGCGAGGACCAGGAGCTTGAACGCGCGGCGCGGGCGAACGCGCCTGACGGTCTCGAGCAACAGGTCCACACGCTTGCCGGGCCGGAGGTTGGAAGAATGCACCACGACGAGCTCGTCGCCGAGGCCGAGCTCGCGGCGGACGGCCTCGGGCGAGCGGCCGGGCGGGCGCGGCGCGAAGAAATTGTGAATGACCTCGATGGGACCGTCGAAGTCGAGCACGCGCTCGGTCTCGCGCCGGAGCGACTGCGACACGGCGGTGACGGCGTCCGACGAGGTGAGCGCGTGCTTGATGGCGGGCGCGTATCCGGCATCCTGGCCGAGCAGCGTGGTGTCGGTCCCGTGCAGCGTCGTGACCACGCGAGGCCGCTGATCGGGCGGCAGCATCGCCCGGGCGAGAATCGCCGCGGTGGCGTGCGGCACGGCGTAATGGACATGCAGCACGTCGAGCCGGTGATCGCGGCTCACCTCGGCCATGCGCACCGACAGCGGTAACGTGTAGTCGGGGTATCGGAACAACCCGTACTCGTTGATCGCGACGGGATGAAAGTGCAGACGCGGCGCGTCCGCGGGCAGGCGGAACGGGCGCTCGTAGGCG
>Ga0207684_10004247_pt1 | contig 13593 bp, 13 predicted proteins | sample KBSK5501metaG_FD_184342 | JGI IMG/M metagenome (GOLD analysis project Ga0207684, IMG submission 184342) | Corn, switchgrass and miscanthus rhizosphere microbial communities from Kellogg Biological Station, Michigan, USA - KBS K5-50-1 metaG... | ecosystem: Host-associated > Plants > Roots >...
CGCTGCTGCGGCGTGAACCCGCGGAACTCGATCATCGCCTGCTTGCCCTTGATCGCGTTCACCTCCGCGGTGGCGTCGGTGATGAAGAACGCCTTGTAGCCGTCGAGGTAAGGCCGATCCTTCTGGAAGTAGTCGGGATTCTTCTTGCCTTCCCAAACGGAGCCCTTGGTGTAGTTGACGAAGGTGAACGGCCCGGTGCCGTCTACCTTCTTCTCGTAGTACTTGATGTCCTCTTTGAGCCTCGCCGCGCTGTAGATCCAGTTCCACGGAGACGCGAGGTTCGACATGAACGACGCCGACGGGTACTTCAGCTTGAAGACGACGGTGTCCTTGCTCGGCGCCTGGATCCCGTCGACGGCCGCGTACGCGCCCTGCCGCGCGCTCACCACGCCCTGCGGCGGGAAGATGATCTTGTTGTAGGTCGCCAGCACGTCTTCGGACGTCATGAGCGCGCCGTCGTGGAACTTCACGTCGGTCCGCAGCTTGATCGTCCAGGTCAGCTTGTCGGCGGAGACCTCGGGCATCGCGGCCGCGACGTCGGTCGTGATCTTCGTCAGGTCGTTCGGGTCGTACTTGTACAGCAGGCTGTAGTGCGGCGAGGCGGGATGCAGCACCGCGAAGGTCGTCTCGCGGTGAGCGTCGAAGGACGGCGGCTCGGCGTTCACCACGAAGGTGAGAATGCCGCCCGGCTTGGGCTGCTCGGCGGTGGTGCCCGCCGTCGTCGGGGCCACCGGCGTGGATGCTTGCCCGCAGGCCGCGAGGATGAGCGACGTGACGACCGCGAGGCGGAGACCCATCGAACGCATCGCAATACCCCCCGTACCCGTCAGCGCTTGGTCCGCTGCCTGGTCGGCAACTATACCGTTCGACCTCGCGAATGGATCACTTCCCGATAGAGGTCCTCGAGCTGCTTGGTGACGTGCGACCAGTCGTATTGCGGAGCGAGGAGCGCTCCCGCGCCGCCGAGCTGCTCCCGCAGCCCGGGACTCGTCACGAGGCGCTCCAGCGCCGCCTCGATCGCGTCGGCGTCCTTGGGCTCGACGAGCAACGCGGTGACGTTGCGTTGCACGACGCGCTTATAGCCGTGGATGTCGCTCGCGACGATCGGTAGTCCGGCGGCCATCGCCTCGAGCAGCACGATCCCGAACGACTCCTGTCCGGTGGACGGGGCGCAGAACACATCCGCCGTCTTGTAGAAGCGCGCCTTGTCCGCGTCCGACACGCGGCCCGCGAAGAGGACGTCCGCGACGCCGTGCCGGCGCACGAACCGGCGCAGCTCTCCGAGCTGCGGGCCCTCGCTCGCGAGGATCAAGCGGATCTCGGGCTGGCGAGCCTTGAGCGCGGCGAAGGCGCGCAGGAGGTACATCGCGCCCTTACGCGGCTCGCATCGCCCGACGAAGAGGACGTTGACCTTGCCGTCGCGGTATTCGGGGAACGGGCGTGCGTTCGCGTAGAAGTCGACGTCGACGCCGTTCGGGATGATGCGGTAGTCGCCGGGGAAGTAGCGCGACACGAAGTGCCGCGCCGCGCTCGAGACCGCGATGCGCGCGTCGAGCTTGCGCATGTAGTGCTCGCCGATCGGTCGACCCAGCCAGTACGAGACGGAGAACCCAGCGAAGGTGTGGAACGTCGCCACGTTCGGGCACGTCGCCCGGTCGAGGATCTGCATCGACAGCAAGGGCACGAGCGGCTCGTGGTGGTGGAGGATGTCGAACCGCTCGCGCTCCAGCATGCGATTGACCAGCCACTCGAGCCGTAGCGAAAGCGTGATGCGGCCGATGCTGCCGTTGTACGGGATGGCGATGGCCTGGCCGATCGGAATGACGTCCTGGGCAGGCGGGTCATCGCCCCACGGCGCGGTGATGATGCGGACCTCGTGTCCGAGCTTGCGCAGCTCCTCGTAGCTCTCGCGTATGTACGAGTTCGCGCCGCCGGGGCGCGGATACGCGTAGGGCGAGACGATGCCTATTTTCATTCGACCTCGCGCCGGGAGCTCGGCCTCCCGGGCTTTCCCCGGCCTCCCCGGCGCAGCCGCTTCCAGGGGTCGCGGATCATGGATCGCCACTGCTGGCGCGCCACGCCGTCGAGGTGCTCGCCGAGCGTCCAGGATCGACCGGCGGCGACGGTCGTTCGGTCGTGGATCGCGCGGCGCAGCGACGAGGCGTCGCGGCCCGGGAACTCCGTCCACGCGGTCCCGACGAGCTTGGCGTGATGCGCGTCGCTCGAGCCGGTCTCCGCGACGCGCAGGACGTGCGCGTTCAGCCAGGCCGCGCGCGTCGCACGGACGCGGCCGGCGTACGAGGGATTGCGCAGCTCGATGCCATCGATGAAGCACTCGGCATCGCCGCTCGCGGCGAGGCCGCGCAGCGCGCGCTCGCCGAGCGAGAACGTCAGGTAGGAGAGCGGGTGCGGAGCGATCGCGAGCCCGCCGGCGCGATGCACCGCGACGACGGTCTCGGCGAGGGGGCGGAGCATCGGAAGGTCGTCGTCGACGAACAGCGCGAGGAGGTGGCCCGAGCGCGTGGTGACCTCGGTCCCGATGACGACCTCCACCGGGCTCGACCGCCGCGCGGCCAGATCGCGAAGCTGGAACGCGCCGCGGACGTCGTCGTGGTCCGTCATCGCGATCACGTCGAGCGAGGCACGCTCGGCCGCGTCGAGGATCTCTTCGATCGAACCGAGACCGTCGCCGAGGTCGGAGTGCAGCTGGAGGTCGGCGCGGCCGCGCCCGTCCGTTCCCGCGTCCATCAGCGATCCCAGATCCGCTCGAACACGGACCATTCTTCGGGCGCGCGCAGGATCTCGCGCTCCAATGTGCGCGCGAACGCCTGCACACCACGACGGACGTCCTCGCTCTGGTCTCCCGTGCGCTCGAGCTCGATCGGCGGCCGCAGATCGGCAACGTAGCGGTCGCCCTCGCGGCGCGCGAAAGCTGGGACGAGCGCCGCGCCCGAGCGGAGCGCGAGCGCGACGTGCGCCGACGGCAGGAGCGCCTCGCGCCCGAAGAACGTCACGCGTTCGCCCACGCCGGTCACCGCACGATCGGCGAGGATCCCGAGGATCTCGCCGCGCCGCAGCACGCGACCGATGCCGAGCGCGGACTCGGTCTCGACGAACCGCAGGCCCATGGCGCGACGCGCGCGGTTCACCGATCGGACCAGCGCGGACGTCTCCTTTTCGATCGGCATCGTCAGGGGCATGCCGCGCGCGGTGAAGATCTGACCGCAGAGCGACACCGGCCCGACGTGCGCACTCGCGAGGACCACGCCCCTGCCGGCGCGATGGGCGCGCTCGAACGTATCCCATCCGATGATGCGCACTTCTTCGATGATCGCCGCGGGGCTGAGTCGCACGAGACGGAAGATCTCCAGGTAGTGGCGCACCTGGTTCACGAACGTGCGCCGCACCAACCGCTCGCGGTCCGGCCGGTCCGGGGCGACGATGGCGAGGTTGTCGCGTACCGCGGCTCTGGAGCCGGACGAGAGCAGGTACGCCGCCGTTCCGGCCACCTCGCTCAGCGGGCCGTCGAGCCGGCTCGGGAACGCCGGCACGACCCGTTCGACCACCCAGACGAGCGCGGTCGCGAGCATTTCAGATGGTCGCCTCGGCCGGCGCCGGCCACATCGGCCGGAAGATGTACCACTGGTCCGGCCAGCGCCGGACGAAGTGCTCGAGCCCCGACGCGATGGCCTGTGTGGCGCGCTCGATGTCCACAGCCGCCTCGCGGCTCCTTTCGACGAGGATCGGGGGCAGCGCGATCCCGCGGAAAGTGTTGTCGCGCTGGCGCACGACCGCGGCGACGATGATCGGCGCGCCGGACACGCGCGCGAGCGCGGCGGCGACGGCGGGAAAGCGCGTCGGGATCCCGCAGAACGTGGCGAGCACGTTGTCGAATGAGTCCGCCCGCGGTCCGAGATCCATCATGAACCCGACCATCTCGTGCCGGCGCAGGGCTCCGAGCACCTTCTTCGCCGCGCCATCGGGCGAATGCAGCGTGATGTTCTTGTGCGCACGATTTCCGATGAGGAGGTCCATGAGCCGCTGGTTGTCGAGCTCGTCGGCGATCACGTTGAGCGGGATCTCTTCCGCGATACGGGCGCCACCGAGCTCGAAGTTGCCGAAATGGATCGACACGAAGATGAGCCCGTGCTTGTGATCCATCCCCGCGCGCAGGTTCTCCCAGCCGTCGATGTCGACGAGCCGATGCAGCTCTTCGAGCTCGAGCCGCGGGAAACGCATGATCTCGGTCACGTACTTCGCGAAGTTCCGGAAGCTGCGTCGCGCGACCCGCGCGACCTCGACGTCTCCCACGTCGCGTCCAAGCACGATGGCGAAGTTGCTCTTCGTGATCCTCCGCTTGGACGTCCACAGCAGGTAGCCGAGCTCGCCTCCGACGACCGCCGCTGGATACGTCACCCGCTTCGGCAGCCGCTGCACGAGTCCGGCGGACGCGCGCCACAGCCAGTAGGCCGTGCCGTGGCCCAGGCGGGAGCGCAGGCTCACTGATGGAGCGGCGAATGCCGCACCAGAAAGCCGGAGCCGAAGGCGGAAGTCACGCCTTCCCGATCACCGTCGCGTTGTTCGTCCCCTTGATGAAGTCTTCGACCGCCTGGTGGGCGAGATCGTCGGGGATCTGCCGTGGTGGCGACTTCATGAAATACGACGACGGCGCCACGATCGCGCCGCCGAGCCCGCGCTCGAGCGCGAGCTTCGCGCAGCGGATCGCGTCGATGACGACGCCGGCGCTGTTCGGCGAATCCCACACCTCGAGCTTGATCTCGACGTTGAGCGGGACGTCGCCGAATGTCGTTCCCTCCATGCGGATGTAGCACCACTTGCGGTCCAGGAGCCATGGCACGTAGTCGGACGGGCCGACGTGCACGTTCTCGTCCGCCATTTTGTAGTCGAGCATGCTCGTGACGGCGTTCGTCTTGCTGATCTTCTTCGACTCCAACCGCTCTCGCTCCAGCATGTTGAGGAAGTCGGTGTTGCCGCCGAAGTTCAGCTGATACGTGCGATCGAGGCGGACACCCCGGTCCATGAACAGCCGCGTCAGCACCCGGTGGGTGATGGTCGCGCCGACCTGGGACTTGATGTCGTCGCCGATGATCGGCAGCCCGGCCTGCGCGAAGCGCTTCGGCCAGGTGCCGTAGGGGTCACGCGCGATGAAGACGGGGATGCAGTTCACGAAGGCGCAGCCGGCCGCGAGCGCCTGCTCGACGTACCACTTGGTCGCCTCTTCGCTGCCGACGGGCAGATAGTTCACGACCACGTCGACCTTGCGCTCCTTCAGGATGCCCACGACGTCGTCGGTGCCGTGATCGGACTTCTTGACGACGGACGCCAGGTACTTGCCGATCCCGTCGTGGGTCATCCCTCGGCTCACTTTCACGCCGGTGCGCGGCACGTCCGCGAAGCGATACGTGTTGTTCGGCGGTGCGTAGATCGCGTCCGCCAGGTCCTTGCCGACCTTGTTGCGGTCGACGTCGAACGCGGCGACGAAGTCGACGTCTCGCACGTGGTAGCCGCCGAGCTCGACGTGCATCAGGCCCGGGATGCGATCCCCCGGCTTCGCGTTCCGGTAATAGTGGACGCCCTGCACGAGCGAGCTCGCGCAGTTCCCGACGCCCACGATGGCTACGCGAATGGGTCGCCGCCCGCGTCTCTTTCTCGGTGCGGACTTTGACTTCGATCTGATCGCTGCCATGTTGTGGTCCTCCCTGTTGTTATCGCAGAGCGCGCGCGACGTGCGCCACGCGCTGCAGGAGCGTGAGCGTCGAGAGCAGCGCGACCGCCACGACGGCGGCAACGAAGAGCCAGCTGGCGCCGAGGACGGCCGAGAGGCCGAGCCCGGTGAGGAACAGGACGAGGCGCGCCTCGCGCGGCCCGACGCCGACGGTGGCCTTGACCCCGAGGGACTCGGCCTTCGCCCGCGCGTAGCTCACCATGAACGACGCGACGAGCCCGACGAGGCCGCCCCAGAGCAGGACGGCATCGCCGCGCGTCGCGCCGAGCGCGACCACCGCCGCGGCCATGGCGGCGTCCGAGATCCGATCGGCCGTGGAATCGAGGAACTCGCCGAAGCGCGTGCCGCCACCCGCGACGCGGGCGAGGGCGCCGTCGAGGGTGTCGGAGAGCGTCCCGACGAGGAGCACGGCGAACGCGGGCAACGTGCGGTCCGCGGCGAGCAGCGCCGAGCCGGCGAGCGTGATGAGCAGGCCGAGCACGGTCACCCCGTTGGCCGTGACGCCCAGGCCATGGAGCCGCTTCGCGAGCGGCGCCATCCCGCCGCGCGTGCCCTCGGCCACCTCGTTGGGTAGCACGCCATGGCTCATTCCACGTGCGCCCTGTTCATGAGAGTGCGGAAGCCGCGCTCGTGCAGCGCCGAGAACGCCTCGCGGTCGAAGGAGCAGATCACCTCGCGGCCCATCCTCCTGGTGCGCACGACGCCGGCGCGCGTCAGCCGGCGCAGGTGCCACGACAGGAGCGGTTGGCTCAGCTTGAGGCGCGCGGCGATGCCGTGCACCGTCTGGTCGCCCTCGGTCGCGAGCAGCTGCACGATCCGCAGCCGGCTCACGTCTCCCAGCGCGCGGTAGTAGACCTTGAGGTCGCGGATCGATCCCTGGCTGAGCATCGCTCCCCTCGACCCGCAAGCGAATAGATAAACGATCGCTTATGGGTCGCCGCGAAGCCTATCACGCCTGATGTGATACTCGGCGGATGCCGGGCAAGCGACGTCCGACCGAGCCGCGCGCTTCGAGGGCCCTGTTCGGGCACCTCGAGGCCGGTGCCGAGGTCCGTGCGGGCCAGCCGCTGGCGGCGCGCATGCGCCCGCGCGACCTCGACGAGTTCGTCGGCCAGGATGCGCTCGTGGGCTCCGGCCGCATCCTTCGGCGCGCCATAGACGCGGGACAGCTCCCGGCCATGGTGCTGTGGGGCCCGCCGGGAATCGGGAAGACGACACTCGCCGCGATCGCGGCGCACCGCGCGAAGGCGCGCTTCGTGCCGCTGTCCGCGGTCTCGAGCGGAGTCTCGGACCTGCGCCGGATCATCGAGGAGTCGCGGTCCGTCCGCACCGCGACCGGAGAGCGCACCGTCCTGTTCATCGACGAGATCCACCGCTTCAACAAGGCGCAGCAGGACGCCGTCCTGCCGGCGGTCGAGAGCGGTGACGTCACGCTGATCGGCGCCACGACCGAGAACCCCTCGTTCGAGGTCATCTCGGCCCTTCTGTCGCGGACGCGCGTGTTCACCCTGCAGCCGCTCTCCGAGGACGACGTGCGCGTGATCATCGGCCGGGCGCTGGCCGACGAACGCGGGCTCGCCGGGGCTGTCACGCTCGACGCGGACGCCATGGACGCGCTCGTCGCGGTGAGCAACGGCGACGCCCGCGTCGCGCTCAACGCGCTCGAGCTGGCATCCGATGCGGCCGAGGCCGACGCCGCGGGCAAGCGCCGTGTGTCGCTCGCCGCCGTCAAGGAGGCGATGCAGCGGCGCTCGCTCCTGTACGACCGTGCCGGCGACCAGCATTACGACACCATCTCCGCCTACATCAAGAGCCTGCGCGGATCCGATGCGGACGCCGCGCTCTACTGGCTCATGCGCATGATCGACGCGGGCGAGGACCCCCTCTTCATCGCGCGCCGGCAGGTGATCCTCGCCGCCGAGGACATCGGGCTCGCGGATCCACAGGCGCTCGTCATCGCCTCGGCGGCGCAGCAGGCGGTGCACCTCATCGGGATGCCCGAGGGCTACTTCCCCCTGGCCGAGGCGACGATCTATCTCGCGCTCGCGCCCAAGTCCGATTCGGTGAAGGTCGCGCGCCGGCTTCTCGACCGCGACATCGCCGAAACTCGTGTCGACCCGGTCCCGCTCCACCTTCGGAACGCGGTCACCGGACTGATGCGCCAGCTCGGCTACGGGAAGGGCTATCGCAATGCCCACGAGCAGGCCGAGCACTTCGACCCGGCGGAGACGTTCCTCCCCGAGTCACTGCGCGGTCGCCGTTACTACGAGCCGACGGAGATCGGCGCCGAGGCGGAGCTCAAGCGGCGCGTCGAGAACGTTCGGCGAAGCGTGCGAGAAACACGCCGAGCTCGAACAGGAGATACATAGGGATCGCCACCAGCATCTGGTTGAACGGATCGGGCGTCGGCGTGATGATCGCGCCGATCACCACTACGAGCACGATGACGTAGCGGCGCTGCTTCGTGAGCCACGACCGCTTGACCACGCCGACCCGCACGAGCAGGAAGATGACCGCGGGCATCTCGAACACGACGCCGAGGCCGAGGATGAAGGTCGTCACGAACGAGAGGTATTCGGAGCAGCGCAGCTGGTTCTCGATCACCGAGCCGCCGAAGTTGATGAGGAAGTTCAGCGCGTTCGGCAGCAATAAGAAGTAGCAGAAGGCCATGCCCGCGACGAACAGCCCCAGCACGAACGGCCCGGAGGTCAAGACGAGCTTGCGCTCGTGCTTGTGCAGCGCCGGGTCGATGTACATGTAGATCTCGTACAGGATCACCGGCATCGAGAACGCGATGCCGCCGAACAGCGCGACGCGCATGAACGTCGTGAAGTTCTCGGTCGGGCTGAGCGCCACACACCGGGAGATGCCGGTGGGGATGAGAAGGATGCGGATGATCTGCTCGGCGAAGAAGAACGACACCGCGGTCGTGATGGCCACCGCGATGGCCGCGACGGTCAGCCGCCGGCGCAGCTCGTCGAGGTGCTGGATGAGGGAAAGCTCTTTGTCGCGCTCGCTCAATGTCACGTGCGAAGGTTAGACGGACCGGCGTTCACGACCGCAGCAGCGGATAGAATCGGGTCATCGCCCCCGTAGCTCAGTGGATAGAGCGTCAGCCTCCGGAGCTGAAAGCAGCGGTTCGAGTCCGCTCGGGGGTACCGCCGGGGGCATCGCGGTAGCGCCAGCCGCGTCACGGGTGCCGCCGGGCATCAGGCGTATCGATGGATGTCCGTAGCGCGCGGAACGCGCGCACGAGCGCGGGCATCTGGTAGCCGGCGGTCCGCCCGCTCGGGTTCGGGAGCACCCACACCGCCGCGCCCCCGATGCGCTCCTCCTGCCGCCCGACCTTCGCGCGCGGCCGCGCGAACGCGCCGCGGTACGCTCCGACGCCGAGGATCGCGACGGCTCGCGGGCGATGACGGCGGACGAGCGACGCCAACCGTCGCGCGCCGCGATGCAGCTGCTCGATGTCCAGCTCATCCGCGCTCGCGGTCGCGTAGTTCACGATGTTGGTGACGCCGAGGCCGAGCGCGAGCAGCTCCCGCTCGTCGTAGGGCGAGAGCAGTCGGGGCGTGAAGCCGGCGCGATGCAGTGCGGGCCAGAAGCGGTTTCCCGGCCGCCCGAAGTGATGGCCGATGGCCGCGGTGTACAGGCCCGGGTTGATCCCGCAGAAAAGCACGCGCAGCCCCGGGGCGATCACGTCGCGTACCCGCTTGCCGTGTGCCGCCTCGAGCTGCGCCCGGGTCGGCCCTGGACGGTTCGGAGTGCCGCTACTACGTAGCCGCAAGGCGAAGTAGCAGGACGGTCGCATCACCGCGTAGCGGTGATTCGACCACCTACGCCTCCGGCGCGCGCAGGCGTCGCACGTGGATCCAGAAGCTGCCGAAGCGGTTCTTCACCAGCCACTCCTCTCCGTTCGGGGACGGTCGGACGAGCTTGCCCTCGCGCCACAGGTCCGAGTGGGCCGGCGAATAGACGACGGTCGCGCCGGGACGAAGCTCGAGCGCCCGCGGCTGGATCACATCAGGAACGATATGTCCTCTCATCGAGACGGCGCACGTACTCGCCGAACATCGGCTCGACGAAGTCGTAGCGCCCGCGCCCCAGCCGCACCACGAGGCCCCGCGCGCGGAGCGATTCGAGCGCGCGCAGCACCTCCGAGCGCGGAACGTCGGCGCCACCGGGGTCGGTCGCGTACAGCACGGCGCCGTGCGCGATGCGCTTGGCGACCTGCTGCAGGTACTTCTGCGAGCCGAGCTCCGACCAGTGCAGCGCGAACGGGCGCTCGAGCTCGCGCAGCGCCTGTTCGTACGCGACGGCGACGAGATCCGCCGACGTCGACCGCGCGCCTGCCTCGCGCATGAGGTAGTAGAGCGCGGCGCAGAGCTGCATCGTGTCCTGCGGGTGCCCGCCGGTGAGGTCGAGCATGCGATCGGTGTCGCTCTCCGCGAGCGCGATCTTCCGCGACCGCAGCTTCGCGACGAGATACGCCAGCCAGTCGTCCGGGTCGATGCCGAAGCGGTGCCCGCCCGCGTCGATGAGGTCCATCGGCAGCGCGAAACGATAGAACGCGCGGCCCTTCTGGCTGAAGAGCTGCTCGAGGATGCCCTCCTCGGAGCCGAGGAACGCGTAGGTGACGCCACGCTGGGCCTGGAAGCGCGTTCGCATCAGGTCGAAGACGCGCGGACCGAGCCGTCCTGCCGCCTGGAACTCGTCCAGCGCGATCACGACGCGCTTTCCGGTACGCGCGGCGAGCGTTCGCGGAAGATCGAGCGCGGCGTCGAAGAAACGGGCGGCGTTCTTCTCCCGCGCAAGCTCCAGCGCGATCTCCAGATGCTCGTACCGGAGTTTCGCCGTCGGCCGGATGCCGGAGGCCACCGCCTTCGCCTGCTCGAACGCGCGCTCGACGCCGGTCACGTTCTCGAGCACCGCGTCCGCCAGGCGCTCACCCAGCGAGCGCAGGTCCGTCGGGCCGAGGCAGTCGACGTAGGCCACGAGTGCCCCGCGGCGCCGCGCTCGCCGCAGGACCTCGAGGATGATCGAGGTCTTCCCGATGCGGCGCGGTCCGGAGATGAGCAGATGGTTCCCGTCGACCAAGCGCGTCGCGGCGAGGCGGATGTAGGGCTCGCGCCCGACGAGGTCCTCCGCGGGCACGGGCCCTCCGACCGGGAAGAGGGGCGCGGGCGCAGTTCGGCGGCCCAGAGTAGGCATGGCGCGATCCTACACGGGATGCAGCAATTGCATGCAACAGATGTATACAGATACCTGTGGGAGGATGACGTACGTGGAGCTGCTCGCCTTCTTCCGCGGGCGCCGCTCGGCCGCCGATCAGGCTGAGCTCGATGCGGCGGTCGCGGCCGTCGATCGCGAGCTCGCCGCGAACCTGGAGCTCACGACGATGTTCGATCAGACGCGGCAGGCGTTCGTCCTCGAGAACGGCCAATTCGCGATCCATGCCGAGACGCTGCGGCGCCTGGCCCCCGCGGCGCACGCCGAAGCCGCCGCCCTCTACGCGGGCATCGTCGAGGCGGAGCTGGCGATGGAGCGCCGCGGTCCCGCGAATTCCATGGCCGACGCGGATCGCGCGATCGTCGAGACCTGGGAGGGTGACGCGCGTCACGTGCAGCGTCGATTGCGCGTCGCGGCGTCCACCGCACCGCCCTCTGGTTGGGACCGCCTTCGCGCTCGCCTGTCTGTGCGGTAGGCACACCGCACGGCGAGCACTCCATTGGCGTGGCACAGGGCGTGCATCCGCTGGCTGCGATGGCCAATCGCAATGGATCGCTGCCCGGGCATGCGTATCGCTCCTATCGCTTTCCGCTGCGGAAGGGCGGGCGTCTCTCGCGGCGCGTCAGCGGCGTCGGGCAGCGCGTGGGAACGCTCGCGGGCGGCCTCTCCGCGATGCTGCTCGCCTTCGGCCTCTTCGCCGGCGTCGCGGCCGCGGCGGTCATCGGCTACTTCGCGGCGGATCTGCCCGAGGCCCACGCGCTCGAGACGGCGCAGATCCCGCTGTCCACCTATCTGTACGACCGCTCCGGGGAGCACGTGCTCTTCCGGCTCGAGGACGAGCGACGGATCGCCGTGACCCTCGACATGGTGCCGCAGCGCCTGCAGGACGCGACCGTCTCGATCGAGGACAAGACGTTCTGGACGAACCCGGGAGTCGACATCGGCGGGATCGTGCGCGCGTTCCAGGCGAATCAGAAGAGTGGTTCGATCTCGCAGGGCGGGTCGACGATCACGCAGCAGCTCATCAAGACGCGGCTCCTGGGCGACGAGCCGACCTTCGCGCGCAAAGCCAAGGAGGCGATCCTCGCCGTCGAGGCGACGCGCACGTTCAGCAAGCAGAAGATCCTCGAGATGTACTTCAACCAGATCTACTACGGCAACCAGGCGTACGGGATCCGCGCCGCGGCGTACACGTACTTCGGACTCTCCGACATGAGCCAGCTCACGCTCGGCCAGATGGCGCTCCTCGCGGGGCTGCCACAGGCGCCGTCCGACTACGATCCCGTGCAGAATCCGATCGCGGCGAAGGCCCGTCGCGCCTCCGTGCTCGACACCATGGTCGACAACGGGTACATCACGGAGTCGCAGGCCGAGACCGCGAAGGCCGAGCCGATCAAGGTCACCCCGGCGGCGACGTCGATCTACGCGCCGCACTTCACCTTCCGTGCGCGCGAGCAGCTCATCCAGCTGCTCGGCGAGAGGGCGGCGTACCGCGGCGGGTACAAGGTCTACACCTCGCTCGACTGGAACATGCAGCAGCTCGCCGAGAAAGAGGTGAGCGAGCACGTCGCCGGGCTTCGCTCCTCGAACGTGCACAACGCGTCGCTCATCACGCTCGATCCGACGACGTCCGAGATCCTCGCCTACGTGGGGAGCGTCGACTACTACGACCGATCGCCGCAGGTGCAGGGCGACTACGACGCCGCGGGTATCGCGATGCGACAGCCCGGGTCGACGTTCAAGCTCTTCACGTACCTCACCGGCATGCTCAAGGGGCTCCCGACCGGGCCGCTCACCGCCTCGACGATGCTCTACGACATCCAGTTCGAGGTCCCCGACGGGCGCACGAGCTACAAGCCGCAGAACGCTCCCGATGGATTTGGCAAGTGGAATCAGCGCGGGCCGATCTCGCTGCGCCAGGCTCTGCGCGAGTCGCTGAACCTCCCCGCCCTCTGGACGACGCGGATGGTGGGCGTCGACGCGATCATGGAGACGATCGACCAGCTCGGCATCAAGCGGGATTGGGGCGATCGCTCGCGGTACGGGCTTTCGTTCGGCATCGGCGCAGGCGAGCTGCGGCTCCTCGACATGGCGAGCGCCTACGAGGTCATCGCGAACCGCGGCATCCGCGTCGAGCCGACGTTCATCAACCGCATCGTCGACCGCGACGGCAAGGTCGTGAAGGACTTCACGAAGCCCGAGGGGCGCCGCGTCATCGACGAGCGGATCGCGTGGGTGTTCTCCGACATCCTGAAGGACAACACCGACCCGAACGGCTCGTTCGTGTTCGGACCGTGGACGACGATCGGCCGCCCCGCCGCGCTGAAGACCGGAACGACCGACAACCTGCAGGACGTGCTGGCGATCGGCTTCACTCCACAGCGGCTCACCGCCATCTGGATGGGCAACTCCGACAACTCTGAGATGCGCGGGATCACCTCCGCGCTCGGTCCGGGCGTGCTGTGGCGCGACTACATGAAGTCCGTCGTCGGCGGGCTGCCCGTGGTCTGGTACGACACCCCTCCGGGGATCGTCGACCGCGTCGTCTGCACCAATCCCGCGCTCATCGGTGGCGGCGGATCCGGCAAGCTCCCCGGGCCCGGATGCCCGGGCTATCG
>Ga0207684_10004248_pt1 | contig 13591 bp, 10 predicted proteins | sample KBSK5501metaG_FD_184342 | JGI IMG/M metagenome (GOLD analysis project Ga0207684, IMG submission 184342) | Corn, switchgrass and miscanthus rhizosphere microbial communities from Kellogg Biological Station, Michigan, USA - KBS K5-50-1 metaG... | ecosystem: Host-associated > Plants > Roots >...
CGGCAGTATCCGGCGCGGCTACCGCTGACGCGTCGACCACATCAATCGCTGTACTCACAAGGTCACCTGCCAAATGTCAAAGCTTCGTCCGGGGGCAGATCAATTGTCTTGATCTCGTCGGTAAGTCCCAGATACTCCCATCGCTGCAGTGCTATGGGTACGTTGCCGTTCAGCCACACAAAGTCGTGGAATGCTTTAAGATCAAACTTAGCTCCCAGCTTCAGTCGCGCGTCAGCCAGGAACTTTACGATCTGCAGCTTGCCGATCTGATAGGTGATCGCCTGACCAGGTGCAGAGGCGAAGAACGTGGCTTCCTGTCGGGCCGTCGCGCGATCGATGGGCACGATTTTCTCGAGACAATCAGTTGCTTCGTCTATGGTGAAGAGTCCGAGCGCCAGCTTGACATCAACTTCGACCCGAAGCGCTCGCAGTCGCATGTAGCTGTACATGATCTCGCGCGTGCGCGGACTATCATCGAAGAGCCCATACTGCAGCATCAACTCTTCGGCGTAGAAGCCGATGCCTTCATTTGCTCCCGAGTCGTAGTAGCGACGGCGGATGGGATTCTGGTGGGCCCACGAGAGCACCAATTGAAAATAATGTCCCGGCACCCCTTCATGAACGATGAGCGGGCGCGGGTCTTTGGCAATTGACAGGGAGAAGTAGTCGAGATCTGCTGCCGGTGGTCTGATGTAGCTGATGCCATCCTCATTCAGCCTGGTGGCGGAGGTGAGATCATCCGCCACACCCATGAGGGCAAGTGGCTCAAGATAGGCCGGCAACGGTAGATTCCGGTAGTGCTGTACCCAGTCGGGGAGAGTCAAGATATGCTTCGCTCGGAGAAACTGCCGAATCTTTTCCTCTTCCTGTGCTTCGCGTTCGATTTGCGCAGCTTGAGTGGGAAACAGAGGCAACTCTGGCAAGCCCTCGTTGCGCACTCGTTCATAGGTTTCGCAAGCGACTGAGCGCTCCCACTCCTGCGTTCCCATCGCCAGTAATTGCTCGGGCGTTAAGGGCATCAGGGCGACATTCTTGAGAAAATAGATGTAAGGATCGCGACCAACCCCGGTACTTTCCGACATCTGGGAAAAGTCCGCTTCGAGCCAGGTGCGAAACGATTCGAGGGCCTGGATGGCGTTACCGGTAGCCTCGTAAAGATCTGCAGAGCTGACACCGGAAAGCAAACGGATGAGCTCTTTGGCAGTCTTACTTAGCCGCGCACTCACATCCGTCAATTTGTCGATGGCTGCCTGTGCGAATGGCTTTACTGCGTTGCCGGCAAGATTAGCTCTCGCATCGTTAACAGTCTGCGGAATGCTGGCTATGCGGCTGAGGATTTCCCGGCTGCGCACCTCATCAAAAGGCGGTGGTTTGAGCAACGAGAGGTAGATGGCTCCGAGAGTCTGGTCAACATAAAATCCGGGATTGCGCTCCTGAGCGCGCGTGATGCCCAGTTCCCAATGCACGCGCGCCAGGGCAGATCCTATCAAGCGGTAGTCGACCTGCTGAGCGATGGGCCAACTCTGCGCGTCGATTCGCCGCCAGCGCTCGTCAAAAAGAGCGAGTTCTTGGCGCCGACGCTCAATGGCCTCTTTGGACCAGTCAGGGATCCAATCAGGCGAGCGTTCGATGCGCGGAATATCATCACTGGAAACGGGTTGATGCAAAGCGCGCCAGGCCCAGAAATCCTCCGCGAGCGCTTCCAGATCGCTATAGGAGTTGCTGTTCTCGCCAGTTGATCGTGCGGTTGCAGTCATGGGATTAACCTAGACTCCTTTATGTATCTCAACGAGCCAGTGGTCCTGCGGGTAGGTTCTCTTTGAGAAAGCGTGTCAACAACTCATACAAGTGTCTCGTAGTGTTTTCTCCCTGGCTGATGTCGTGGCGTCGGTTTGGATACTCCATCATCGTGAACTGCTTGTTCGCTTTTACCAGTGCGTTGACCAAAACTTCGGTACTCTTGTAGTGGACGTTATCGTCGCCCGAGCCGTGGACGATCAGGAGTTTCCCCTTGAGGCCGCTGGCGTAGGTTACAGGCGAGCCACGCCGGTAATCTTCTTCGTTATCCTGCGGCAGCCCCATGTAGCGTTCCTGATAGATAGTGTCGTAGAAATGCTGATCGCTGACGGGGGCTACGGACATTCCAACTTTGTAGATATCCGGGTAACGGAACATCTGATTGAGAGTCATTGACCCGCCGCCGCTCCAGCCCCAGATTGCTATGCGGTTCGGATCAACATAGGCCCAGCTTTGGATGACCTTGGCGGCCGCCGCTTGTTCCTGCGCAGCAAGGGTGCCGATCTGGCGATAGACTACCTTGCGCCAGGCGCGACCTTTGGGCGCAGGAGTGCCACGATTATCAAAACTCATCACAATGTAGCCCTGTTGCGCCAGCAGCTGATGCCAGAGTTGGCGGCCGCCACCCCAGCGATCGACAACTGTCTGGCCCGCAGGTTCTCCGTACACATAGATCAAAACCGGATAGCGTTTCGTCTCATCGAAGTCAGGCGGCTTGACGATCCAGCCGTCGACGCTGATGCCGTTACCGATATCCACTCGGATGAACTCGGCCGACTTGATCCTCAGTTCTTTCACGCGCGCATTGAGGGCTGCATTTTCGGCAAGCGTTCTCACCCGGGCGTGATCCGGCAAGCTAACGAGCTCGATGCGCGGCGGCGTGTTTATTGTTGAATAAGTATGAAACGCCCAGCTGCCCTGCGGCGCCAGCGTGTAGGAGTGTGTGCCCGGCTGCGCCGCGGGAGTCAGCCGTTCAGGCTTATCTTTGCCGCTCAGTGCTACGCGATAGAGATAGCGCTGCGTAGCGTTATCCGGGGAGGCAGTGTAGTAGAGCCAACCGCCTTTTTCGTCCACGCCTTCAATCGTCAGGATGTCGAACGCGCCGTCGGTTATGAGTTGCGGCGCTCCAGCATCGCGCGGTGCTATATAGACGTGGCGCCAGCCATCGCGTTCGCTCACCCAGAGAAAACGTTTGCCTCCTTCCAGCCAATGGAGGTTATCGCCCTCGACATCGATCCAGGCCTCATCCTTCTCCGTGAGAATCGTGCGCAGCTGTCCGCTACGAGCGTTTCCGATCATCACCTCGAGCAGGTTCTGCCGGCGGTTGAGATGCTGTAGTACCACCTCATTGGAGTTCCCGGCCCAGTCCATTCGCGCGATGTAGTTGTTCCGCGGATCCCCCCGAATATTCAACCAGCGCGTCTCACCGCCAGCAACGCTGACAACGCCAACGCGCGCTGCGGAGTTTGTCTGACCGGCTACCGGATATTGAATCGTGGTGAGCTTGGGGTAAAGCGAATCGGTGTTATTGATGAGGTAGTAATCGGGCACGCCATCAGTATCCAGTTGCCAGTAGGCGATGCGCTGGCTGTTGGGACTCCAGCGCCAGCCGTCGCGCAGGTCCAATTCCTCTTCGTAGACCCAATCGAAGGTGCCATTGATAATGCGCTTTGAGCCGTCCCCAGTTAGCTGGGTAATCTGATTGTCTGCCAGACGTTCAACGTAGAGATTGTTCTCGCGCACATAGCCAGCGCGCATGCCGTCGGGTGAGAACTTCGCGAACATCAAGGTTGAAGCTAGTGCATCCTTACCACCGAGCTTCGTTAACTTCCCTTCCTTGATAGCGTAGACCCAGTAGTCGCCGCGAGTGTTCTGCCGCCAGACCTGTTTCGAATTAGTAAAGATAAGCAGCTTCAACCCATCTTTGGACCACGTGTAGTCATCAATTGCTAGCGGCGTCGACGATTCTGGCGGCGTGAGTGAGGCAGCAGGAATCAGCACACTGCGCCGACCAGTCGCTGCTTCATACCGAACGATATCGCGTGCCTCTTTAATGGTGGTTGAGGGCTCCAGGGTAGTATAGGCCGTACCATCGTCAAGCCACCGAGCTGGGCCAAAAGTTTCCGAGCGAAACTCGCTTGAACTGAAGATGCGATCGAGGGTAAGGGCTGACCTATCGCTTTGTTGAGCGTAGAGAGGTAAAGCAAAAAAGATTAGTAGGACTAAGCTAACTGGGATTGCTTTGTGTTTAATCTTAATCATACTCAAAGCCCAACTCGTTCTAGTTATTGCTTCCCGTGGTTACAGAGGTCACCCTCCTGCTCGCAAGCTGCCGCAGGATCACCTTGATTGTTTCGTCCAGCTCGGCGCCTTCCAACTCCAGACGCGGGGGCCGAACCGTGGTAGTGCCGCGTCCCACTTCCCGCTGTACCAGTTTGATGAGTTGCACAAACTTCGGCAGGGTGTCGAGCCGCAGCAGCGGCAGGAACCATTCGTAAAGGTTTTGCGCTTCATCGTGCTGCCCGGAAGTGACGAGATCGAATAGCCGCACCGACTCGCGTGGCAGAGCATTCACTAATCCCGCAACCCAGCCTACTGCTCCCACCGCAGCGCTCTCGAGAATCGCGTCGTCGAGCCCAACAAAGATGGCGAGCCGGTCACCCAGCAGTGCGCGAATGGCCGTTACCCGCCGGACGTCGCCGGAGGATTCTTTCACTGCATGCAGATTCCCGTGGCGCTCCGCCAACTCGCGGATCTGCTCCGGGATGATATCGGTACCATAGGCGATGGGGTTGTTATAGAGGATGCACGAAAGCAGCGTCGCCGCAATAACAGCGCTCAGGTGGCTTTCGGTTTCGCGCCAGTCGCCCCGGTAAACATAGGGAGGCAAGATCATCAAGCCATCGCATTCTGCCGCCGCTGCGGCCTGGGCCAACCTTACAGCCTCAGCCGTGCTCAACGCCGCTATGCCGGGAATTACTGGAGCGCGTGTACCCAACGCCTGTTTGCAGGTTCTGAGAATCTCGATCTTTTCGTCGAAAGTGAGGGTCGCTCCTTCACCGAGTGACCCAAGCGCGACTATGCCACGGCATCCGTTATCGACGAGCCATGACACGTGCTTCTGCAGGGCTTCGTAGTCAACCGTTAATTCTTTTGTGAAAGGAGTAGTGATGGCCGGGAAAACTCCCCGCCAGTCCTGCTGTTCCATTGCAATTACCTCGTCAACAACGGTCTACCCGGTCGCTACTCTAAACATGAAAAGGGCGCTCCCGGTTCTGAACATTCATTCTACGGATTGATCTGTATGGTCTTTGTTTCGGTATAGAAGTCGCGCGCGGCCGGTCCCTGCTCGCGGCTCCCGCTGCTTGAGCCTTTCATACCCCCAAATGGTGCGTGCGGATCAACACCCGTCGTATCACCGTTCACGCGAACGAGCCCAGCCTCAATTTTGTGCAGGTAAGTAAGCGCGCTCCGAAGATCTCTGGTGAAGAGTGAGGCGCTCAGGCCGTACTGCGTTCCGTTGGCAAGCGCAATTGCCTGCTCAAGATCGTCAACAACGAACGTAGCCAGAACCGGTCCGAACAATTCCTCCTGTGCGAGTTTGTCTTCCGGCGCCACGCTCCTGACTACCGTGGGCGCAAAATAGAATCCTTTGGTGAACCGTTCATCGTTCGGCAGCACGCCACCGATTATCTGCTCGACATTTACCTGAGCAAGTGCTGTCTGTATCGCGCGCCGTGAATCCTCGTTGATAAGCGGACCGATAACAGCGCGCGCGTCATCCACTGGTCCCAGCGCTAATGCTTCGATCTGCTCACGCAGCATCTTCAGGAACGGTTGCTCGACTTCCCTGGCGATGATGACCCGACTGGTCGCAGTACACTTCTGCCCGGCATAGCGCATGGCGCCGTTAGCTGTTAAGGCTGCAGCGAGGTCCAGGTCGGCATCACGGTTGACAATCACAACGTTCTTACCACCCATCTCCGTCTGATAGCGAATGTTGCGACCGGCGGCAACAGAGGCAACGCGCGCTCCCACGGCGCTCGAGCCCGTAAAACTGACCGCACGCACTGCCTCACTTTTAAGCAACGGGTCACCGATCACTCGACCTGCTCCGAGCACCACATTGAATACTCCAGGGGGAAGTTCCGCGGCCGCGGCCGTCTCTGCAAGCAGCACACCCATGTGCGACGCCGCTTCGGCAGGTTTTAGGACCACTGTGTTGCCGAATGCCAGGGCGGGCGCGGCCTTCCACAAAGGAATGGCAAGCGGGAAATTCCAGGGAGTGATCAGGGCGATCACTCCGAGCGGCTCACAAAGACTGAACTGCAGTGCTCCCACGATTTGCGCGGGAATGATCGCGCCGGTTTCGCGCACTGCTTCACCAGCGTAGTAGCGCAGGATGGTAACGCAACGCGTGACCTCCCCACGTGCTTCCGTTATTGGTTTGCCAACTTCGCGCATCATGCTCTGCGCTAGTTCTTCCTGACGCGTGGCGATCGCTGCGGCCCAGCGATAAAGGTGTTCGGCGCGCGCCGGCCCAGTCAACTCGCACCACCGTGGCAATGCTTCAGCGGCGGCCTGCACTGCCGCCTGTACATCATCAGCCGTGCCCTCCGGCACTTCGGCGATGATGTCTGTCGCATCAGACGGGTTTACATCAGGCACGAACCGATCTGAGCTTCCATTCTGAAATATGCCGGCAATAAAGCTTCTGAGTCGTTTGTCGATTGCAGGTTCCGGCATCTCATGCTCCTCCTGTGGTGAAGACCGGCTCACCCAGCACGTCGATGCGCGGCCGAACGCCCAGACCGGGTTCGGTTGAAGCCGCAAGGCGGCCATTCTTTCGTTGCGGCGCACCCTCGGCGATGCTCATAGTTATGTAACTGTTGAAGTCGGTAGCTGAGAACAACAGCTCAGGTGGCGTGCTGTGTGCGAGGGCAGCGATCGCTGCCGTGACGATATCTCCACCCCACGTGTCTTCAATCGTCATGGCGATGCCCAGCGCCACACACAGATCCCGAATCTGACGCGCTTTGCTCAGTCCGCCCACCTTCGATATCTTCAGGTTGATAACGTCTGCCGCCTGGTCTGCCACTGCGCGTACAACCGTCCGGAGATCATCGATAACCTCGTCGAGAATGAATGGGCGGTTGGTATGACGGCGGACTACCAGACATTCTTCATAGCTAAAACACGGTTGCTCAAGATAGACATCTACGTCTCGTACCGCATCAGCGACGCGCAGGGCCTGGTGCTGCTTCCAGCCGGTGTTGGCATCGGCAATGAGCACATCACCGGTTCGAAGTTTCGCGGCAACAGCGTGGATTCGTTCGATGTCTTCGTCCGGGTTGCCGCCAACCTTCAATTGGAATTTCGTGTAGCCTTCTGCACGGTAGCGACCCACCATCTCAGCCATTGCTTCGGGCGTATCCTGCGAAATGGCTCGGTAGAGAGCGAAGTCTTCACCGTAGCGGCCGCCCAGTAGGGTCGTGACAGATTGATTGCTTGCCTGGCCGAGGATGTCCCAGCAAGCGACGTCGATCGCTGATTTAACGTAAGGGTGACCACGCATTGCCTGATCCATGCGCTGATTAAGCAATCCTAGCTCGGTCGGATCCATGCCGAGCAGATGCGGCGCCAGTTCGGCAATGCCGGTGCGCGCCCCGGCCGCGTAGGCCGGGAGATAAGCGGGACCAAGCGGGCAGATTTCTCCGTATCCGGTGACGCGGCTATCTGTCTTTACGGCGACGACAGTCGAATCGAAGACCGACACGCTGTTGCCACCGGACCAGTTGTAGCTGCCTTCATGCAGCGGCAGCTCAACACGATAGGCAGAGATTTCAGTTATTCGCATAGTAAACTCACAAGAAAAGCACTGGTGTGATAGTTGCGTCTTGTACGAGTAAATGATGACTTGGATCGGACTAGGGAGCGGCCGCAACTCAAGCGCGCAATGATCGTTCTGGTCGATGTAGACTCTCGTCACTTCGTTTTGGGATCCGCAGGCACCCATTTCGCGATGCGCCCACTCGGTCCGACTGCCCAGCCAGCGTCTGGCCCAGCGAACGCAACGCTGTTGTATCCTACTCGGTCAATGCTCTTCCACGTCCTGCTATCGTCAATAGAGTAATCCGACCCTGATGGTCCAACGGCCACGACTGTTACGCTCTTACGTCTCGGGTCGATCACATAGGCAACGCCGGACCTGAAGCCTGCTGGCAAGGAACCGGAAATCGCTTTCCACGTAAGGCCACCGTCAGTGGTAAGGGCGACGTTATCCTTTGCCTCTTCCGGTTTCTGATAATCGCCGCCAACAGCGACACCGTTTTTGGCGTCCCGGAATGCCAAAGAGAAAATTCCCGACGACTTGGTATTGCTAGTCACAGGAGTTGTTGCAACCTTCCATGTGCGTCCGCGATCGCGCGAGCGGAAGACGCGGGCCACGGCTCCGCCTCCGGTGCCGAACCAGACGTTGTTCTTTCCCTGAACAATCAGACAGGTGCCACTGGCGGCAAAGGCTGCTTCACCCGGAAGCGCAGGTGGAAGGTTTGTTGTGGGAAGCTCTTGCCAATTGGCGCCACCATCAGACGTGGTGACGATCAGGAAATGTCCAGCAACAGGATCGCTGAGCGCGATCCCGTCAGTGGCATCCCAGAATGCCAGCGCATCAAAGAATGCTTCCGGTTGGGTGTTGGTATACTGCAACGTCCAATGTTCGCCACCATCGGTAGTCTTATAGATCCTTGATAACTCGCCCGCACCAGCGCTGAGAAGATAGGCCGTGTTGGCGTCGATTGCGTGGACGTCTCGAAAATCCAATTTCTCACCACCGGGTACAGTGGAGGCGCGCCACGTTGCGCCGCCATCGATGGTGCGCGCATAAGTGCCGCCAGTTCCGCTCGCCCATGCCACAAGATGATTCACTACGCTTAAGCCACGGAGATCTGCGGTGGTGCGGCTGTCTTGCGGCCGCCACTGAGCGTGCGCGACGGCTCTGGGGCAGAAGATAAGAGCCAAGAACAACAAGGCAAACTTTCTTTTCATGAAAACGCAGATCATGCTACCAGCCCTTCAGACTCAGATTCAGAAACTCTTGTTAGACTGTCCACCCGCGCGGGAAATATTGGTGGTCTTACTGATTCTACTTGCCAATCGAAGAGAAACTCGGTTGCTGGTCCGCAGATGCGCCCCTGACAGGGACCCATGCCGCAGCGCGTCTGGAGCTTGGCCGCGCGCCATGAGTCAAAAGCTTGCAGGCGTGCGAAGGTCACATCTTCGCAACGGCAGACGATTGTTTCAGCAGTCGGTAGTCCCTTCAATTCATGGCGGAGCGCAAACGTGCAATTGAGCAAGTGCGCGAACCTTAGCAGTCTGGCGCGCGCCCGAAAGAGTCTCCGCGCTTCGTTCAACATTCCCCCGGCAGCTAGCCCAGCTATTTGACCTTCGATGAGAGAGAGGTCCAGGCCGCCGATTCCGGTAGACTCTCCAGCAGCATAGACCCCAGGTAGAGATGTTTGCTGAAAGTCATCAACGTAGACATTTCCCTGTTGCACCTTGCAGCCGAGCAGCATTGGCAACTCGAGATTAGGCAGGAGATGATAGCCGCAGGCCAGGTAATCGCAGGCCGCGTCCCAGACCATTCGGCCCTGGTGTAGTCGTACACTCTCCAGCTTGTTGTTTCCCTCGGCAGCGACTACCCAGCAGGATAGATGATAAGGAACGCGGCGAAGACTTCTGTTGAGTTGGAATGCCTGCTTTGCACGGGAGTAGTCCGCCAAGAGTCCTAAAGTGAACCGCGACAGACGAACGAACGCAGCCTGTTCCGCAATCAAGAGAACCTCGGCACCCTGCTTCTTAAGGTAAGCGGCAACTGCCAGTAACAAGGGACCACTTCCGGCGACCACCACTCGCTGTCCGGCAATGGGAAGGCCGCCCTTCACCAAAGCCTGCAATCCGCCGGCACCCATCACATTTGGCAGTGTCCAGCCAGGAAAGGGCAGGAATTGTTCGCGCGCGCCAGTCGCCAGTATTAACTTCCGGAAGCGCAGCTCGTATCTACCGTTTGCAGTCTCAGCGATTAACAACCCAACTTCCGGCTGGGAGACCACGCGAGCGCCAGGAAGAAATTGTATTGCTGAGGTTTGAACCTTCGTGAACCATGATCGTGACGGTGATGGTTCGAAAGCTTTGTGTTCACCACGCCAGATCTGCCCACCCAAAGCGGGGTTATCATCGACAATCAGAACCGTTTTGTCGCTTTGGGCGACTGCGTGTGCCGCCGCCATTCCCGCAGGACCTCCGCCTACGATTAACACATTGCAATTGTATGAGAGAGTTTTCATTCGCTAATCGACAGGCCCATCATGCTTCGTTGTTAACCATGTACGCTGAAGCGCCACGAAACGGAGAACCGCAAAAAGACCTAGCCGTAGCTAAGAGTCTGTAGGGAAAGCATCTGCTAACTTCTCATTCACACCGTGGCTTCAGCCCGGTGATCTGGGCGCGATAAAAAATCAGTGAACCGTTTTAACGGTTTGCTTCGGTGCGGATGCACTTTCTTTAGAGAACTTTTTCGCTGAAGTTCCTCAGAGTCAGCAACTTAACATCCCGGGCGACTTGAGTACCCCCAAGAAAAACCGTTGAAACGGTTCCTCGACTCGGTTTGGCCGTTTGCATCACCGGGCTGAAGCCACGGTGTGAATGAGAAGTCAGAACCCCTTTTCCCGACAGACTCCTAGATCACTCACTTGTCGGTTTGCACATCCATCCCCTCTTCACACAGTGTCTGACAGCTTCGCGCATGGAACTGGCCATTAACGGTTACGCGACATTCAAAGCAGATTCCCATACCACACAAGGGTCCGCGTGGTTCGCCGGTTACGGATCTCCGAAACAAGGTCTCGCCCGCAATCACGATCGCGGCAGAAACCATCGTACCGGGGCGAACAGCGATCAGAGCGCCGTTAACCAGGACTGTGATTGGCTCAGGCATGCGCTGTCTCTGCCGCAAGCCTGCCCGGAAGATACGGCGTCAGCGGAATCTCCGAGGTACGGTTGATTATCTGGTCAACGAGCAGCTTTGCAGTGCCGAGCGATGTCGTGATGCCCAGACCCTCATGCCCCGTGGCGAGATAGTGCCAGTGATTTCCAGCACACGGGCCAATCAGCGGAAGTTTGTCGGGAGTTGCAGCACGAAATCCAGTCCAGGTTCTAACGGCGTTCAACTCGCCCAAACGCGGCATATACAAGCGTGCCCGATCAATCATCCTGCCCAATATCTGCGTATCGACTTGAGCAGACGTGGCGCCGTACTGACGCGACGAACCGATCAGCAGTTGCCCGGTCTGCCGCGGCTGAATGTTGAAGGCTACAGAGTCTGCTTGGACTGCATGAGCGCTCTTCAGGTAACCCAGCTCGATCAGTTGATGCCGAATAAATGCTGGATAGCGGTCTGTGATCACCAGATGTCCTTTACGAGGTTGAACGTTCAACCCGGGAGTGAGTTGCGGTGACCAGCTTCCGGTAGCGTTAACAGTAATCGCGGCTGGGATGAATGAGCCATCGCGCAACTTCACTCCCTGCTTGGTAATTTCCGAAACGGGTTGGCCGACGCGCAGAGCCGCTGGTCGTGTGCGATGGTTCGTTGCTTTTTCCAGAAGAAACCGCGCGGCGCAGGGCGGATACAAGACACTATCGCCGGGCATACGCAGCCCCCCTGCCAACCCTTCTCGCAAGTTTGGTTCAGCTTTTGCGAGGTCGTGCTCGTCAAGTATTTCGACAGTCACTCCACGCGCTTCATAGAAATCTCTCTTACTTCTCACCGTAGCCATCTCTGCTTCGTCCGCCGCCACCCAGATCGTGCCACATCTCTCAAACTCGCAGTCGCGGGGTAACTCAGGCGCCAGCTCATTCCAGAGCTCTTGCGAATAACGGGTGAGCGCAAACTGTCCTTCCGAGTCGTCCATCACGACGATGTGCCCCATCCCTGCCGCCGTCGCGCCACCAGCAATGATCCGGGATTCGATAACGACCACACTCAACCCTTCACGTACCGCTTCCGCGACACAAGCTGCGCCAACTATGCCGGCGCCGATGATCGCCACATCAAACGCGGTTGAGGTCATCGGCGAATGCCCATGCAAAAAGGATCCCGGTCGTCAAAAATCAACTCGGATTCTGCGTTGATGAAGGCCGTGCCTTTAATGCGCGGATAGAGTTTTCCCTCAACGAGAGAAAGACTGCCTTCAAATATGCTGCCTACAATGCCCTCCTGTCGCCACACCTGTCCCGGCTTTAGTTTTCCGTCTGCATAGAGACAGGCTAGTTTGGCGCTCGTTCCCGTGCCGCACGGCGATCGGTCATAAGCTTTTCCAGGACAGAGGACGAAGTTTTTGCTGTCGGCGTTTCCGTCGGTAGCCAGCCCAAACAGCTCAATATGATCGATTTCCTGGCCGCCTTCGCCCGCGATGCCTTGTCGCGCCAGTGCTTCTCGAATTCGCCAAGTGAAATCAGTCAGTTCATCGACTCTCGCGAGACTCAACTCCTGATCATGATCGTTCACGAGGAAGAACCAGTTGCCGCCCCAGGCAACGTCTCCGTAGATTCGTCCATATCTTGCAACATCCACGCCAACGCGACTGGCAAAGCGATAACTCGCAATGTTGGTAATAGTGATCTCGCCTGATTCGTGCAACTCCGCAGTCACGTTGCCCACAGGAGTCTCGATCATGTGACTGCCAGGCTGAATCCGGTTCAGGTAATAAAGGGTGGCGATGAGGCCGATCGTGCCATGGCCGCACATCCCCAGATAGCCGACGTTGTTGAAGAAGATCACGCCCGCAGCGCAGGAACGATCGAGCGGCTCACAAATGAGGGCACCCACCAGGACATCAGAGCCGCGCGGCTCATTGACCACAGCCGAGCGAAAATTGTCATGCTCGTTTCTAAATCGCTCCAGTCTTTCGTCCATCGAGCCGCCGCCCAGCTCTGGACCACCGGCAATAACGGTGCGTGTCGGTTCCCCGCCGGTGTGAGAATCGATTACTTGAACTCGCGTTGTAAGTACATTGCTCACGAGCTATACCGTCTTCTCAAATACCACCGATTAGGAATCGCTGGATTATCGGGAGGAGTTAGCTGTTTTGTCTTGTATGATCGAACGGCGGCTTGGATCGAATAGGAGGCCCTCGTGTTACCGAGAGGCAGCAAACGTTGAGCAACCTCTGCAAAAAGACTATTGCACTGAGAATCTATAACTAGTAACCGAACGGTAATGCTCTCCTTTGCTGAGCACTGTTGAAGGGAAAGCTGGCTTGTTGGGCGAATCCGGGAAGTGCTGGGTCTCAAGACAAAACCCGTGGCGCAGGTTGCAGACTCTGCCGCCTTTGCCTACGACTGTGCCATCAAGGAAGTTGCCAGAGTAGAACTGCAGGCCCGGTTCTGTCGTCCAGACCTCCATAACACGTCCGCTCAATGGTTCATAAACTTTTGCTGCCTGTCGAAGTCGGCCGATCTGACCTTCAAGCACAAAGGTCTGGTCGTAACCTCGGCCAAACCTTAATTGCTCATCATCGGTATTAATCCGCGCCCCAATTACTGTCAGTCTGGTGAAGTCAAAGGGAGTGCCGGTTAAGCTACGCAGTTCGCCCGTCGGAATCTGTTCGGCGTCAGTGGGTGTGAATTGATTGGCGTTAACCATCAGCTCATGATTAAGAATATCGCCATTGCCTGCGCGCGCAAGATTAAAAAACGAATGGTTGGTTAGATTAATGACCGTGTCTTTGTCGGTCGT
>Ga0207684_10004249_pt1 | contig 13585 bp, 13 predicted proteins | sample KBSK5501metaG_FD_184342 | JGI IMG/M metagenome (GOLD analysis project Ga0207684, IMG submission 184342) | Corn, switchgrass and miscanthus rhizosphere microbial communities from Kellogg Biological Station, Michigan, USA - KBS K5-50-1 metaG... | ecosystem: Host-associated > Plants > Roots >...
CCCAGCCCCTGGCCCGCCACCTCTCGGGCGATGTCCGCCTTGGAGGCGTCCTTGCTCATGTCCTGGATCACCGCGACCCCGCCGGTGCGGAGGACACGATGCATCTCGTCAAGAGCGGCAACCGGCTGCCGGAAGTTCTTGAACGCCGCCTGGCAGACGATGAGGTCGAACGACCCGGCGTCGAACGGCATCGCGCTCGCGTCGCCGTGCCGGAAGTCGACGCTGACCTCCGCCTCGCTCGCGTGGCCGCGCGCGATCTCGACCATGGTGTGGCTGATGTCGAGCCCGGTCACCCGCAGCCGGCCGGAGCGGGCCATCTCGATGGCCAGATAGCCCGGCCCCGGCGCCACCTCGAGGACGGCGGCGCCGGCGGCCAGGGCAGCCGTCAGCTCGCCCGCTTGGTTACGCCAGGCCGCGACCTGGCTCGGCGTGCCCCGCTGCTTGTCGTACCAGCGGGCCATCGGGCCCTCCATCTCGGGGAGCAGGAGCTTGCGCTTGCTCATGCTGATGCCACCCGCGCCGGGTCGTCGATGGCGGTCCAGCGGCCTTCGCGGTACGCGCGCTGGACGTCGGCCAGCGACCGCCACCGCTGCTCCTTGTAGAGCCGCCACAGGTCGCGCAGGTACTCGCCGGTCAGCATCGCGGAGAGGATCGCGATGCCGCCCCGGTTGATCCGGAGCTCGGCGGTCCGCAGCTCGCCGGTAACGCGGATGCGCCGGCCGCCGGGGGCGGGAGCGCCGCTCCAGTCGACGAGGCCGCAGCGGCCGACCCGGCGCAGGTCGCCGTCGTCGACGATCGCCCCCTCAGGGACCAGGAGCTTGACCATCGCGTGGTCCAGGTCGAGCCGGACCTCGATGTCGCCGGGCTCTATCCGGGGCGAGCGCAAGTCGAGCACGACCGCCCCTCGGGATGCCCGCACGTCGAAATCGCGTGCGCTGGTCCAGTGACCGAGCCTCCGCAGGGAAAGACCATGGGCCTTGAGTTGTTCCGTGCTCGTGTTGCTCATGACGGGATAGTAGCAGAGAGACTAGTCGCATAGCAACTAGATGCCGCAACACTAGTTGCTACACTGGCGGCCATGCGTCCCTCGCCGCTGGCGCTGACGGTGCTCGGGATCCTGGGCGGCGGGCCGCTCCACCCCTACGCGATCCAGACCCGGATCAAGGCCTGGGGCAAGGACCAGGTCGTCAACGTCGGCCAGCGGGCCAACCTCTACAAGACGATCGACCGCCTGCGCGCCGCGGGCCTGGTCGCGGTCCGCCAGACCGAGCGCGACCAGCGCTTCCCCGAGCGCACGGTCTACGAGATGACGGAGGAGGGGATGCGGGTGGGCCGGGAGTGGCTCACGACCATGCTCTCGACGCCCCGCAACGAGTTTCCCGAGTTTCCGGTCGCGCTCTCCTTCGTTTTTGCGCTCACGCCGGAGGAGGCCACGGCCGCGCTGGAGAAGCGGGCCCGCCTGCTCCGCGCGCGCCTGGCCGAGATCGACCGCGAGCTCGCCAACGAGGCCGGCCCCCCGCGCCTGTTCCTGGTCGAGGCCGAGTACGTACGGACGGTCACGGCGGCCGAGCTGGACTGGGTGGACGGCGTCGTCGACGACCTGCGGACCGGGCGGCTGGCCTGGAGCTACGAGTCGATCGCCGAGATCGCCAGGAGCTTCCCGCCGCCCGACTAGCCAGTCCCGGCCAGGGCCACGCACTCGATCTCGACCAGGGCGTCGGGATCGAACAGCTCCGGGACGCCGATCAGGCTGGTGGCCGGGAAGTGCTTGCCGAAGACCGCCTGGTAGGCGGCGCCGATGGCCTTCAGCTGGCGCCGGTAGGCGGCCACGTCGACCACGTAGTAGGTGAGCTTGACGGCCCGGGCGGGCGTCGAGCCGGCCGCCTCGAGCGCGGCACCCACGTTCTGGATGGCGCGGGCGAACTGCTGGGCCATGTCCGTGGGCTCGAGGATGTGGCCGCTCTCGTCCGAGCCGACCTGGCCGCCCAGGAATACGAATCCCCCTCCGCGGCTGGCGTGTGAGAAGCCGACGGCGGGCCCCAGTTTCGGCGGGTTGAAGTTCTCGACCATGCGAACATGATGCGGACGATGGGCTCCCGCTGGAGGCACTTCGACTACCGGGAGTCGGACGGCGTCGCCACCGTCACCTTCAACCGCCCGGAGCGCCTGAACTCGCTGACTTTCGAGGTCTACGCGGACATCCGCGACCTGGCCGCCTCGCTCAAGCCGCGGCTGGACGAGGTGCGCGTGCTGGTGCTGACCGGCGAGGGCCGTGGTTTCTGCTCCGGCGGCGACGTGGACGAGATCATCGGCGAGCTGCTGAAGATGGACACCCGCGGGGTGTACGACTTCGCACGCATGACCGGCGGGTGCGTGCGCAACCTGCGCGAGCTGCCCCAGCCGGTGATCGCGGCCGTCAACGGCATCGCCGCCGGCGCCGGGGCGGTGCTGGCCGCCGCTTCCGACCTGCGCCTCCTGGCGGAGTCCGCATCTTTCCGCTTCCTCTTCACCAAGGTCGGCATTAGCGGGGGCGACATGGGAATCTGCTGGCTGCTTCCGCGCCTGGTCGGCCTGGGCCGGGCGACCGAGATCCTCATGCTGGGCGACAAGATCACCGCCGGCGATGCGCTGGCCATGGGCCTGGCCAACCGGGTGGTGCCCGACGCCGAGCTCGAGGGCTGCGTTGCCGAACTGGCCGGGCGGCTGCGCGAGGTCGCGCCCTGGGGCCTGGCCATGACTAAGGAGATGCTCAACCGGGCGGCTTCCATGGACTACGCGTCGGCGATCGAGATGGAGGCCTGGACCCAGACCCTGCTCATGACGGCGGCCGACTTCCGCGAGTTCCACGCCGGGTTCACGGGGAAGCGCAAGCCGGTCTTCACAGGGCGGTGAACTTCGAGCTCGGTCCCGAGCTGGAGCGGTTCCAGGCCCGGGTTCGCGAGGCGGTCGCCGAGCTGGTGGCGCCCCAGGCGCGGGCCGCCGACGAGGAGGGCGGCTTCCGGCGCGAGGTGGTGGAGGCCCTGGCCGCGACCGGCCTGCCGGCCTGGGCCCTCGACCACGGACCGCCGGCCCTCTCGATCTTCTACGAGGAACTCGGCCGCGCCGACTCCTCCGTGCGCGGCTTCTTCACGGTCCAGCTGGGGCTGGTCTTGAACTGCCTGGCCGCGTCCGGCTCGCCGCGTGCACAAGCCGTGGCGCAGATGCGTGAGATCGGCTGCTACGCGCTCACGGAACCGGAAGCGGGCTCCGACGTGCGCTCCATGCGAACGCACGCCGAGCCGGTCGACGGGGGGTGGGTGATCAACGGCGAGAAGCACTGGATCACCAACGGCGGCGTCGCCGACCTGGCGCTGGTCTTCGCGGGCACCGAGCAGGGCATCACCTGCTTCGTGGTGGGCACCGACGCTCCGGGCCTGGAGCGGCGGCCGATGCCGGGGCGCGAGCTCGGCCATAGGGCCTCGGACCACGTCCAGATGATCTTCCGCAACCTTCGGGTGGCGGACACCGACGTGCTGGGGGAGGTGGGGGGCGGGTACCGGCTGGCGATGGGCGCCCTCCAGCACGGGCGGCTGGGCGTGGCCTCGGGCGCCGTCGGCATCCACCAAGCCTGCCTGGACGCCTGCCTCGATTTCGCCCGCTCGCGGCGCCAGTTCGGGCAGCGCATCGGCGACTTCCAGATGATCCAGGCAGCCCTCGCCGACATGAAGGCTGAGCTCGACGCGTCCCGCCTGCTGGCCCGGCGGGCGGCCTGCACCATGGACGCCCAGGACCTGGCCGTGGCCAAGCTGTACTGCTGCGACGCCGCGGTGCGGGCAGCCGACCAGGCGATCCTGATCCACGGCGCCCGTGGCTACTCGTCCGAATACCCGGTCGAGCGCTACTGGCGCGACGCCAAGGGCATGCAGATCTACGAGGGGACCGCCCACATCCAGCGCCTGATCATCGCCAGGTCGCTGGTCGGCAAACCGGATTCTTAGCCGAACAGCCTGACCTGCTCCTCGCGCAGCCGCCACAGGTAGCTGCTGGTGTCGACCTCCACGTCGTCCAGGGTCAGCGCCTGGTCGCGCGCCACCGGGCGGGTGACGCGCGTCCCCGCGTAAGCGAACCCGAAGGGCAGCAGCCGTTCGCGCTTGGCGACCTCGTAGCGCTCGGACAGGCCGTACACGGTGTAGCCGCCGCCCCCGTCCAGCTCCTCGCCGGGCGCCAGGTCCTTCTTGGCCACCGCCACCAGCTCCGCCACCATGCCGCCCCGCAGCTCGCCCGTTGGCCGCCCCTGGATGATCGCCCGCGCCACCGACATCGGCACCTCGACGCAGGCCAGGTGGTAAGGCCGGAAGAGGCCCCAGTTCGGCCCCCACTGCTGGGCGGTGCCGCCGAAGCCGGGCTCGAAGAGCGCACTCATCGAGGAGCGCACGCCGGGGTGGGGGGAGGTGACGACCACGAAGACGCCCGGGAACACCTTGTCCTCGTGCACGTAGTCGCCCGACTCGTCGACGGCGTTCGCCATGTCGATCACGCCGGATTCCTCGAGCAGGCCGCCGTCCGGCTGCAGCGCGAAGACCTTGCCCAGGTCCTGCCACTTGCAAAAGGGCTCGTGCATGCCGCGCCTTGCCGGCGGCAGCTTGAGCACATTGGAGACCGCGACCATCTCCAGCTGCGACTTGGTGCCGTCGCGGAACTCGTTGTACATCTTGGGGTTCATGCGGTTGCGCCGCGCGATCTCCGCATAGGTCTCCGGCGTGGCGTGGTGGTCGTCGGGGAAGAGGACGGTGCCGCGGCCGGCGCAGACGATCTCTAAGCCCAGGCAGCGCGCCCACTCCACCATCTCGAAGATGGCGCCCGGCTGGTCGCCCGCGGCCAGGGTGTAGACGACGCCGTTCTCGCGGGCGCGGTGGGCCAGGATCGGCCCCACCACGACGTCGGCCTCGACGTTGAGCAGCACCGTGTGCCGCCCCCGCGCGATGGCCAGGTCGGCGACCTCGGCGCCGACCTCAGGCACGCCCGTCGACTCCACCACTGCGCGCAGCTCCAGCTCGGGCACCAGCAGTGGGTCGCTGGTGGCCACGGGCCGGCCCTCGCGCAGCGCGTCCTGGGCGAGGTTCAGGTCGTCGGTGACGCAGACGGCGTCGGGGTCCCAACCGTTCTCGGTGAAGCCGGCCAGCGCCCGCCCGCCGTCGACGTCGGCCAGCGCCATCACGCGCAGCCCGGGCATGGTGGCAACCTGGTCGACGATGCCGCGGCCCATCCGGCCGACCCCGACCACCCCGATCGGCGCGGGGTCAGAGGCCATCCGCGTCAGCTCGGCCAGGTACATGTCACGGAAAAATAGAGCACGGTGTCCGGCTCACGCGAGCTCGCGCGCGTAGCGCTCAACGAACCAGGCGCAGAGCAGCGCGATCGGCCCGGCTCCCAGCAGCATGGCGGCGAACCGGAACCCCGGGTTCTCGACGTCGACCGTGGTCGACTGGGCCGCTCCCATCACAGTCGTGGCCTGGTCGCCGGTGACCAGCACATACAGATAGAGGTAGTCGTTGAAGACGACGGCCACCCCGAAGATGGCCAGCGCGGCCAGTGCCGGGCGCGCCAGCGGCAGCACGATTCGGAGGAGCATGTCCAGACCATGGGCGCCCTCGATGCGCGCTTGGTCCAGCAGCTCGCGCACCGGCTCCCGGCTCAGGAGGCGCCAGAGCGCCCAGGTTCCGAAGGGAATCACCAGCCCGGGATAGGCGAGCAGGAGGGCCCAGACGGTGTCCGCGACGTGCAGGCGGCTCACCATCACGAGCAGCGGCAGCGCGAGGACCGTCTGCGGGAACGCATAGGTCGCCAGGAGGACGGTCACCAGGGTGCGCGCGCTCCGCCGGCCCAGTTGGGAGATCGCATACGCCGCCGTCAGGCTGGCGGCGAGCGCCACCAGCACCGTCCCCACGGTCACCAGGAGGGTGTTGACCATCCAGCGGGCGAACTCCGGCGAGTTCAGCAGGTCGCCGAAATTGCCCAGATAGGGCGGTCGGTTGAGGATCCAGGGGTTCCCCAGGGTGATCTGGTCGTCGCCGGCGCTCAGCGCCACCAGCGCCATCCAGTAGAAGGGCAGCAGAGACAGCGCGACCGCTGCTGTCAGGACCAACACGCGCACGCCGGACAGGGCGCGACTCACGGTCGAAGCACGAGCCGCATCACAAGCACGAGGGCGACCAGGTAGGCGGGCACCACCGCCAGCGCCATCGCGATCCCGGTCGCCAGGCTGCCGCCGCGCAGGGCCTCCGCGAAGGCGAGGCTGCTGACGATGTGCGTCTCGCCGCCGGGCCCACCGGCGGTGACCAGGTGAACGATCGCGTAGTCGCCGAAGGTGCCGAGTATCCCGAGCAGGGCGGCCAGCGCCAGTGGCGCGATCAGCGACGGCAGCTGGATGTGGCGGAAGCGCGCCAGCGCCCGGGCCCCGTCCACTCGCGCGCTGTCCAGGACGTCGCGCGGCACCGACTGCAGCCCGGCCAGCGCCAGCATCACGACGAGCGGCGTCCCGTGCCAGACGTTGATGGCGACCAGGACCAGCAGGGCCGAGCCGCCGCTGCCGGTGAACGCATATGGCTGCCGCAAGACGCCCAACGCGATCAGGCCTTCGTTGAACGCGCCGTGGACGGTCGAGAAGAGGAAGTACCACGCGATGCTGTCCATGACCACCGGGAAGAGAAGCGGCAGCATGAGCAGCGCGTAAACCGGCCGCCGCCCGCGAAAGGGCGCCGCCAGCGCGACCGCCACCGCGGTCCCCAGGCTGAGCTTGAGAACCAGCGAGAGCCCCGTGTAGATGACGGTGTGCGAGAGCGCGGCCCGGTACTCCGGATCCCGGGCCAGGAAGGCGTACTGCTGCAGGCCGACCCACTGGCCGTCCTCACCGATGGTCGCGTCGCTGAGGGTGTAGCGCACCGCGAGCGCCAGCGGGTAAGCGATGACGCCGAGCACGAGCACGACGGCGGGCGCGAGCAGGACCGCCACGCCGGCGCGCGAACGCGCTGAACTCAGCCCTTGACGGCTCCGGCGGTCATGCCGGCGACGAAGTAGTCCACGAACAAGGAGTAGAGCATCGCCACCGGGATCGAACCCAGCAGCGCGGCCGCCATCAGCTCACCCCAGAAGAACTCGTCCCCGCGGATCAGGTCCTGGGTCACGCCGACCGGAATCGTCTTGGAGATGGGGTCGTTCATGAAGATCAGCGAATAGAGGTACTCGTTCCAGGAGAGCGTGAAAGCGAACATCCCCGCCGACAGGATCCCGGGGAGGGCCAGCGGGATGACGATCCGGAGCATGGCCTGGATGCGGGTGGCCCCGTCCACCAGCGCCGACTCCTCCAATTCCCGCGGGATGCCCTTGAAGTAGCCGATCAGGAGCCAGGTGCAGAAGGGGATCAGGAAGGTCGGGTAGGTGAGGATCAGCGACCAGAGGTTGTTGTAGAGGACGAACACCTGGATCAGCTTCGCCATCCCGAGGAAGAGCAGGGTGGGAGGCACCAGGTAGGTGACAAAGATCGCCCAGCCGATCCAGTTGGCGCCCCTGAAGCGCAGCCGGCCCAGCGAGTAGCCGGCCAGGATGCTGCAGAACAGCGAGATCGCGGTCGAGACCACGGCCACGACGGCGGTGTTGAGCGCCCAGTGCGGGAAGAAGGTCTGCGTGAAGAGGTGCTCGTAGTTCTTGAGGGTCGGCTCGCGCACGAAGATCGGCAGCTGGTGGAAGTCCAGCAGCTCGGTGTCGCTCTTGATGCTGGTGATGAACATCCAGTAGAAGGGGAACAGCGTCACCACCACGAACACGAGCACCGGGATGTAGATCCGTAACAGCCGAGCCAGGAAGGGGTCGCCGATCTCGATTCGCCCGCGCGGGGCCTTCTGACGCCGGCGCAGCCAGGCGGCTCCGCCGATCTGCTCGGGGACCTGGGCCTCGGCCACTACTCTGGACGTCTCAGCAAGAGCAGGACGACCCCGATCACGACGGTCAGGACGGGGAACAGGAAGAGGGAGACGGCCGCGCCGATGCTGAGCTGGTTGCCGGGGATCGCGATCGTGTAGGCCCAGGTCGCCAGCAGCTGTGTGCTGTTGTAGGGGGCGCCGCGCGTCAGCACCCAGGGCAGCTGGAAGTCGGCGAAGGTGAGGATGGTGGAGAGCAGGATCACGACCAGCAGCACCGGGCGCAGCATGGGCAGCGTTATGTAGCGGAACTGGCTCCAGCGGGTCGCCCCGTCGACCTTGGCGGCCTCGTAGAGGTCGATGGGGATGGTCTGCAGGCCGGCGAGAAAGGCGATGCCGTAGAACGGCGTGCCGCGCCAGATGTTGACGATCATCATCGCGACCATCGCGGTGTTAGGGGTCCCCAGCCAGTTGACACAGGTGGTAGAGCCGTGACAGATCGGCAGGTGCAGACCCGAGTTCATGACCCAGTTGATGACGCTGAAGGTGGGGTCGAACATCCAGCGCCAGGCGAGCGTCGAGAGCACGCTCGGGATGATCCAGGGCAGCAGCAGAGCCGCACGCACAAAACGCTGGAGCGGGAAGACCTGGTTCAGCAGCAGGGCCATGCTCAAGCCGAGCACGAACTTCACGATCGTCGTGTAGAAGGTGTAGGTGAAGGTGTTCTGAAAGGCGGTCCGGAAGACGCCGTCCCGGGCCGCCTCGAACACGTAGTTGGCGAAAGCCACGAACTGACCGAGGGCGTTGTCGCCGACCTCCGTCGAGGTCGTCGAGAGGACCACGCCGTAGATGAAGGGAAAGGCCAGGAAGATCGTGAGCATGAGGACCGTCGGCACCAGCAGCAGGTAGCCGAGGAAGGCCTCGTTGTCGAACGGACTTGGGCGTTTCCGGCGTACGCCGACGCGGCCCACGCCAGCACGGGTGAGGATGCTCACGGGTGACTTGCGACCCTGGGGGCTACCGAGACCCTCTAGGGCTTCTCCCAGATGTTACGGAGCCGGTCCTCAGCCTCCTTCACCGCCTGCTGCGGCGAGGTCCCGGCCAGCGCCTTGGCGAACATGTCGGCGGTGATGTATTCGGCCTGCGTCTGGCTGGATTTCTTGCTGGGCGGCGCAGGCCAGCCCGGCCAATAGCCAACCGGCTTGCCGGTCGGGTCGTAGGCCACATCGTGGAAGGCCTTGAGCTTGGGATCCGACTGGAAGATGGGGGCGTTGTTGATGGCTGCGAAGGGCCCGATGTCATAGCCGCCGGCGGCGGCCATCCACTTCAGATAGTTGTCCTTGTCCATCTGGTACATCACGAAGGCCTTGGCGGTCTCGGGCTCCTTGCTCCACTTCATGACCGCCTGGTTGAAGATCAGGTTCATCGTGAAGACGCCCTTCGGGCCGGCGGGCATGACCGCGTTGTCGGTGACCTTGTCGAACTTCTTGTTGGTGTCCCGCTCCTTGATGTAGATGGAGGGTCCGTTGAGGGTGGCGCTGATGTTGTCGGAGTGGTAGGCCTGGTTGTTGTCCGGGTCCAGCCACTCGGGGTGGAAGACCTCGCCCGCGGCCTTGGCCCGGAGCGCCCAGTCGATGGCCTTCATCGTCTCCGGGGAGTTGATCGAGACCTTGCCGCTGGCGTCGGTCTCCTTGCCGCCATGCGCCCACAGCACGGGCAGCCACATCGTGAGTGAGTCGCCGTAGGCGTGGCCGACCGTCTGAGCGATCGGCTTGCCGGTGGCCTTGGCCAGCTTGCCGGACGCGATGATCATGTCCTCGAACGTCTTGGGGAAGGGTGAGACGCCGGCCTTGTCGAAGTAGTCCGTCCGGTAGCTCCAGGCGTTCATGACGATGGTGTAGGGGACGGCGCGGTAGACACCGCTCACCTTGCAGTAGGCGTCGTTGACCGGGTGGATGGCCCCCAGCTTCTGCTTCAGGAGGTTGACCTCGTTGGTCACGTCCAGGCAGGCGCTTGTGTACAGGTGGGGCCAGGAATACTGCATGGAGATCACGTCCGGGCCGTCGCCGGCCTGCACATAGGCGGCGGTCTTGGCGATCAGGTCGTCTTGGGTGATGGTTTGAACGACAACCTCCACGCCGAACTGGTCGCTGAACTCCTTGGCCTGCCGCCGCACCTCGGTGTCACCAGCCGGGACGAAGCTGTTCCACTGCGTATAGACGATGCGGGCGCCTTTGCGAGGCACGGGTGGCTTGCCGGTGGTGCCGGTGCTGCCGCTGGTGCTGGACCCGCCGCAGGCCACCGCCCACATTTCCGCCAGCGAGGCCGTGACGACCAGGGCTCCGGTGCGCTTGAGGAAGGTGCGCCGGGTCCAGTCAAGGAGCTCCGGATCCCGTTCAAAGACTTCCACGAGCTCGTCGTTCGTCATGTCTCCTCCGTCTCCGTGCAGTTGCCACCGTGACCGGCCGGCACTCTTGGGCGGATCGTACCCCGGGGTTCGGGCGCCTTGCATGTGACGATCCGGGCCGGCCCCGTCGACCCGCGGCCTCTTGCGGACCGCGGGGCCGAATTAGGATAGGTCGGCGATGGCATCCGTCACCTACGACCACGTAACCAAGAAGTTCTCCAGCGAGACCACGGCGGTCAGCGACCTCAGCCTGCAGGTCCACGACGGCGAGTTCATGATCCTGGTCGGTCCGTCGGGCTGCGGCAAGTCGACCGCGCTGCGGATGCTGGCCGGTCTCGAAGACGTCACCGACGGCGACATCAAGATCGGTGATCGCATCGTGAACGAGGTCCCGGCGCGCGAGCGCGACATCGCCATGGTCTTCCAGTCCTACGCGCTCTACCCGCACATGAGCGTCTACGACAACATGGCCTTCGGGCTGAAGATGCGCGGCACGCCGCGCTCTGAGATCGAGGGCAAGGTCAAGGACGCCGCCGGCATCCTGGGCCTGGAGCGGCTGCTCAAGCGCAAGCCGCGCCAGCTCTCCGGCGGCCAGCGCCAGCGCGTCGCGCTGGGGCGCGCCATCGTCCGCGATCCCCAGGTCTTCCTCCTCGACGAGCCGCTGTCCAACCTGGACGCCGCGCTGCGCGTGGAGACGCGCATCAACCTGCAGAAGCTGCACCAGCGGCTGGGCTCCACCTTCATCTACGTGACGCACGACCAGGTGGAGGCCATGACCATGGGCGACCGGATCGCGGTCATGAAGGAGGGCGTCCTGCAGCAGGTGGCGCCGCCCCGCGAGCTCTACGACCACCCTGTGAACATGTACGTCGCCGGCTTCATCGGCAGCCCGCGCATGAACTTCATCCCGGTCACGCTCGACGGCAAGGCCGCCAAGGCCTCTGGCTTCACGGCCGAGTTCCCGAGCGCCCCCGGCATCGAGAAGGGCGTGCTCGGCATCCGCCCGGAGGACCTGGACGAGCAGCTGCGCGAGGGCGGCCCCAAGATCGAGATGAAGGTCGAGGTGGTGGAGGTCCTCGGCTCCGACCAGTTCCTCTACGGCAAGGTCGGAGGCGACGACGTGATCGCGCGCGTCGATCCCCAGTTCAAGGCGGCGCCGGGGGACACCGTGCGGCTGGGCCTCAACATGCGCCGCCTGCACCTCTTCGACGCGGAGACCGAGAAAGCCCTCAACTGATCGGCCCGGCCCTGGCGCTGGTCCTGGCCGCCGCCGGGATGCACGCCGCCTGGAACGTGATGCTGAAAGGGTCCCCCGACCCGCTCCGGCTCTCGCTGCGCGCGCTGGCCATGGGCAACCTGATCTTCGCCCCGTTGGTGCTGGCCGTCTGGCTGCTGACGGGGCGGCCCGGCCTGGCCCCGGTGGGCTGGCTTTGCGTGGCCGGCTCCGCCATCGCCGAGCTGTTCTACTTCGTCTTCCTCAGCTACGCCTACCGTCGCGGCGAGCTGTCGTTCGTCTACCCGATCGCCCGCGGCACCGGGCCGCTGATCGCGGTGGCCGGCGGGCTCCTGGTGCTCCGCGAGCAGCTGGCCCCGGTGCAGTTGCTGGGCGTGGCCGCACTGCTGGCGGGGATCTGGCTGGTGCGCCGGCCCTCGGGCGCTTCCGGCCCGCTGCTGGCGGCCCTGCTGACCGGGCTCTGCATCGGCGCCTACACCGTGATCGACCGGGTCGGCGTGCGCCTCGGGCCGCCCTGGCTCTACGGGTGGCTGATGTTCATGCTGACCTGCGGGCTGCTCGCGGCCTGGGTGGCCGTGTTCGGTGGGCCGGGCAGCGCGCCGGGCTGGGGGCGCTCGACGGTGGTCGGGATCCTGATGTCGGCCACCTTCTACGTCGTCCTGATTGCGTTGGCCATCGCCCCCGTGACCGTGGTGGCCCCGGCGCGCGAGTCGGCGATCGTGCTGGTCAGCGCCTGGGGGGTCTTGCGCCTGCGCGAACGCGCGGGGCTGAAGCTGAAGCTGGCGGGCGCCGGCGCCATCCTGGTCGGTGTGGTGCTCTTGATAGTGTAAAGGCGCCGAACGTCCGTTCGGCTTGCTATACTACGAACATGCGTTCGGAGGTGTCAAGCAAGCTCGGCTACCTCAGCCGGCGCCGGGTCGAGATGGATCGGGCCGAGCTGGAGTGGTCGCGGCTGGCAGCCGAGGTGGCGGCGAGCGGCGAGCACCAGGCGCACGGGTTCTTCAATCCGGTCGACTGGCTCCGGGTGACGTGCGCCATGGGCGAAGGCATGGTCCGCGACCGCATCACGGTCGGCCGGCAGATGAGCCGGCTTCCGCTCGCGGTGGCGGCCGTCGAAAGTGGGGAGATCGGCTTCGGCCACCTGGTGGTCCTGGCCCGAACCGCGGAGGCTCTGCGAGACCGGCCGGTCGATGAAGCCAGGCTGTTGCGGGCGGCTCGCGAGCAGACCGTCGGCCGCTTTCACTACACCTGTGAGAGCTACCGCCACGCTGCGGACGCCCAGGCCTTCGCCCAGGCGGCGGAGGAGCTGCACGAAAAGCGCGAGCTGATGATCCGGCGGCGCCGCGACGGCATGTTCACGATCTGGGGCCGGCTGGAGCCGGTGACGGGGAGCGCGCTGCGAGCGGCATTGGCGCCGCACGCACACCGCCGCGGCGGCGATCACCGCACCTTCCCACAGCGCCTGCACGACGCCGTCGCCGAGCACCTCGCCGGCAGGCAGACCACGAGCGTGAACGTAACCGTCAGCCTGGACACGGTTCTCGCGGTCAAAGGCTCGCCCGCCGGTGAGATCCAGGGCGCGCCCCTGATCGCGCAACCCACGGTCGAGCGCCTGCTGTGCGATTGCGCGGTGCGCCGGATCGTCCTGGATCCAGGCTCACTGGTGGTCGACGTCGGCCGCTCGAGGCGCGTGGTTACGCCGGCGGGGCGCTCGGCGGTGGAAAGTCGCGAAAGCGGGGTCTGCGGTTGCCCCGGTTGCGACCGTCCCGGACGGACCATTCACCATCTGAAACCCTGGTCGCAGGGCGGGAGCACCGACCTGCCGAACCAGGTGCTCCTCTGCTACTGGCATCACCGCATGGTCCACGAAGGTGGCTGGCGGCTCGCCCGGCAGGAATCGGGCGAGCTCCTGATGGTGCGCCCGCCGCCCGACTTTCGATCAGACCTTCATGGCCAACAGCAGCCGCACGACCTCGTCGGTGAAATCGCCGGGCTGGCCCCGGCCTACCAGGTAACGGCACCCTCCGACGCGCTCTTCACCAGTGCCGC
>Ga0207684_10004251_pt1 | contig 13578 bp, 14 predicted proteins | sample KBSK5501metaG_FD_184342 | JGI IMG/M metagenome (GOLD analysis project Ga0207684, IMG submission 184342) | Corn, switchgrass and miscanthus rhizosphere microbial communities from Kellogg Biological Station, Michigan, USA - KBS K5-50-1 metaG... | ecosystem: Host-associated > Plants > Roots >...
TGTAGCCTGCCAACACTTGTGAACGATCATGCCCCAGCCGGATTGCGCTGTGATCACGGCCGCGTGCCAAGTCCATCAGGTAGGACAAGTCGATCCTCGTTGGCGCTTGGCACGCTTCGGCGCCGCCCGTCGAGCGCGCCACATTCGCCGCGCCCGCCCCTAAGCTGTGCGCCGCGTCCTCGCATGCGGGGATCTGTGGCCATCTGCCCGGCACCGGCATGACCCGCCCGCTGGCTGGCTGCCACGATTGGCCACTGGCGGATGCGAGCACGGCCGATTGCGGCCTAGGGTCGATATCGACAAGCGGGTCCGTGGGTCCGCGGAAGGAGGCGTGATGAGCGCACAGCAACGGGTCGGCGCGGCTGCCGACCTCCCGCCGGGCAAGGTGGTGGGCGTGGGGCGCTATGCCGTCGGCAACGCCGGTGGGCGCTACTTCGCGGTCACGCGCCGGTGCCGTCACCTTCGCGCTGACCTGGCGGGCGGCAGTATTGATGAGGACGGCTGCCTGGTGTGCCCCTGGCACCACTCGGCCTACGACGTCGGGACCGGCCGGATGGTCCGGGGACCGCAGGGGATCTTCGCCAAGGTGCCCGGCCTGGACTTCGGATACCTCATGCTCACGCGGGTGCTGCCACTGGGGCGGGCGCCGGTGACCGAGCGCGACGGTGAGCTCTACGTCGGCGGCTGAGCGGTGGCTGCAAACCCGTGAGCGAGCGCTCGCCGCGATCGGGGAAGCCATCGTGCCCGGCTCCAAGGCGGCAGGTCCGCGCCTCGGTGCGATCACGACGTCGGCCTGGGTACGGCGCCCGGGCGAACCGCATGACCGAAGGAGAGTGAGGACGTGGAATCACAGCGCCGTGCCGGAGATTGAGCCGGCCTGATTGGGATCATCGGCGCCGGCCACATCGGCCAGGCATTGGCTCGCACGGCGCTGCGGGCCGGCCGGGAGGTCGTGATCTCCAACAGCCGCGGCCCGCAGTCTTGGCACCGGTCGTCGCCGCCCTGGGCCCGGGAGTGTCGGCTGGCGCGGTGCGCGAGGTGGCCGCGGCCGGCATCGTCGCGATTACGTTGCCGTGGGCCAGCGTCCCAGCGGCGGTCGCCGGGCTGCCTTGGAACGGCCGGGTCGTCATGGACGCGACGAACGCCTTCAACGCCGATCTTGGCGGCCGCACCTCCAGCGAGATCGTCGCGGGCCTCGTGCCGTGCGCCCGGCTGGTCAAGGCCGCCAACACGCTGGCGGCTAACGTCCTGGGCGCGGATCCCCATGAGGCGGGCGGTCGCCGGGTGATCTTCCTGTCCGGCGACGACCCCCCGGCCAAGGCCGCGGTCGCCGGGCTGTTCGACGCGGCCGGTTTCTTCCCCATCGACCTCGGTGGCTTGGTGACGGGCGGGCGCCTGCAGCAGGTCGGAGGCCCGCTGCCGCCGCACAACCTCGTGCGGCTCCCTCCGCTCAGATAAGCCACGCTCACCGGGATCCGCCCAGATCGCGGCCCCTTGGAGAAGCAGAGACCGGCATGCGAGGCACTGCCACGAGGCAACCGTGACGACTGGCCACCGTCGGGGCCGACGACTGGCTGCTGGCGGATACGACGAAGGACCCGGGCAGGTTAGCTTCCGTGCATGAGCTGTTCCTCCGGAGGTTTGCACTCATGATGACGCCGCAGATCCTGATGGAAGACGATTTCCGGCATGGCCTCGATCTCACGGACAGGTGGGCGATCACGCGGTTTCCGCCGCGGCTCAGCGCTGACGACGGCATCGTGTCGGCATCGGATCGCGGTCTCTACGTGAAAGCGGCGGGGACGAACTCCCAAACGGGGGAGCCCGCCTTTTCGGAAACCGCAACTGGCGAGGACGATCACGTGAAGTGGATGGTCGATACGCAGCATCGTTCGTCGAACTCGGTGCCGGGCTTTGATGCAGTTCCCGGTCATGAGCTCCAGATCGGCATGTGGCTGCGGGGCCGGACGTTCGGCACCGCCGCGCATCCGTTCGGCAGTGCGGTGACTGATCTCGACACAGATCTGCGGCTCGCGTCGTTCGCGATGAACACGATCGACGTGGAGACCGGGATGGTCTTCGACGTCTGGATGACGAACAACGCGATCTACCCCTATTACGAGCGGCTCAATCTGACCGGCGCGGCGACCTACGCTGTGTTCTCGTCGGTGTTCCCGCCGGTCTCGCGGACGCCCGGCGAGCAGGCGAAAGTGGCCGTGGCCTACAACCGAGCCGCCGGTACCGCGCGCTGGCTCATCAACGACACGGAGGTCGCTCGCGTCAGCAAGGTCGGTCTTCCAGCACCGGGCGCGACGACGATCATCGATCATGGCGGAACTCCGGAAGTGGTCTCGCCGCGGCAGCTGAACTCTGGGATGGCGATGTTCACGCTGCTCGACGGCGGGCTGGCGCCCTCGGGAACCGGGCTGGTATCCCTTGCGCCGCCGTATAGGTTCCCAACCGGGTTCGCCGGCGGCCCGAAGCTTTTCGGCCAAGGTGCCGAGCTGTACGTCGAGCGCTTCAACGTCCAAAGCTGCACGCAAGAATGACATGGAAATCGATCGATCCAGCAAGCGGCCAGGCCGTACACGTGCGCGCTCATGCCGCCGGGCCGTTGTTACCCGCTGCCGGCTGGCTGCGGGGACTGGCCATTGGCGGATGCGAGCACGCTCTTGCTCGCGTCATGCTTTCACCAGCAAGTACATATCTTAAATGAATTGGCGGCTGAGCCGCGCCGCGAGGCGGGCTCTGCGCACAACCGGAAGGAACCTATGACGCACAGTACGATGCCGGACAGGCGCCGCCCGGTCCTGGCGCCGCTGGACGACGACGTTGATCATGTCCGCGGCCCGGCAGCCGGCCGCTTCATCCTGGAGTACGGCGATTACGAATGCCCGTATTCCCGGCAGGCGTACCGGGAAATCGAACGTGTCGAGGAAGAACTAGGCGGGGGCATCCGGTTCGCCTTCCGGTATTTCCCGCTGACTGAGATCCACCCGCACGCCTTCGCCGCGGCGGCCGCGGCCGAGGCCGCCGCGCGCCAGGGCCGGTTCTGGGACATGCACGACCTGCTGTTTCATCGGCAGAAGGCGCTCGGTGAGAGTGATTTGAGGCGTTACGCTGCCGACCTCGGACTGGATGCCGCGCGGTTCGACGACGACCGGGCCGGCCCCCTGGTGCTGGGCCGGATCAGCCGGGATGTCGCGAGCGGGATGGCGTCGGGGGAGGTACTGGGCACGCCGACGCTGTTCATCGACGGCGTCGTGCACCGCGGCGGCTACGACGCGGCTACCTTGCTGGCGGCGCTGGCCCGATGAGCGCGATCTGCTCGCACACTGCCAGCATCGAGCTGACCGAGCTGCCGGAGGCGATCGCCGGGGTGCCAAGAGTGCCTGGCGATCGGCGGCACGTGCACCTGCGCATGTGCCAGACGTGCGGCCGGATCAGGTGCTGCGACAGCTCCCCGCACCGTCATGCCTCGGCCCACGCCCGCACCTCGCAGTATCCGATCGCCCGCTCCGCCGGGCCGGGAGAGGACTGGAGCTGGTGCTACCTGGACAGGTCGCGTTCGTGGTCACCGGGCGGTGACCGCGGTACGGCGCGTGCCGTCCTCAGTAGCAAGGTGATCGAATATCTAAGGAGCAGGTCATGGCAGACGCCCCCGGGCAGCAGCCGTCCTTCCAGCCGCCACCGGGATCGGCCACGGTCGCGGAGGTAATGCAGCCGCCGCTCACCACGGTGGAACAGGATGATCACGTGGCTGCGGCCGCCTACCTGATGAAGCATGCGGGCGCGACCGCTCTGGTGGTCGTGGATGAGTGGACCGATCAGCCGCTAGGCATCATCACGGAGGCGGACATCGCTCATGCGGTCGCGGACGGAAAGGACCTAAGCAGTGTCCGGATTCATGACCTGATGACCATTCGCCCGACCGTCATCACCACCACGACCAGCGTCCGGGACGCGGCCAAGACCATGGCGAGCGGCCATTTCCGGCACCTGCCGGTCGTCGGTGATGCCGGCCTGGCCGGCATGGTCGACATCGTCGATGTATGCCGCGCTTTGATCGACTCCGTTATCTCCCCGCAGCCCGGCACCGGCGTGGCCCAGCCGGATTAGCCAGCGGTGGCGGCTCCAAGGCCGTCACCTTCCTGGCCAGCGGCCAGTCGCCGCAGCCAGCCGGGGCGGGTACCATCGGTGCCGGTCAGATGGCGACACATTTCCCCGTCCAAGGGGCCACTCCAGAGTTGAGGGGCCGACGCCTCGAACGCCGGGTGCTGGACCGCCTGGTCGATGCTGTCCGGGCGGGTGAGAGCCGGGCGCTGGTGGTGGCCGGCGAGCCGGGTGTGGGCAAGACAGCGCTGCTGGACTATCTGGCCGGGCAAGCGTCAGGCTTTCGTGTGGTGCGTGCCGCGGGTGTCCAGTCGGAGATGGAGCTCGCGTTCGCTGCGCTGCATCAGTTGTGCGCGGCGATGCTGGATCGGCTCGAGCGTCTGCCGGTTCCGCAGCGCGACGCGCTGCGGACCGCGTTCGGCCTGAGCGCCGGCCCGGCGCCGGACCGGTTTCTGGTCGGCCTGGCCGTGCTGGGCCTGCTGTCGGAGGCGGCCGGGGAGCGGCCGCTGGTCTGCCTGGTCGATGACCAGCAGTGGCTGGACCGCGCATCGGCGCAGGTTCTCGGGTTCGTGGCGCGCCGCCTGGCGGCGGAGCCGGTGGGTCTGGTCTTCGTGGCCCGCGTTCGGAGCAGGGAGTTGGCGGGGTTGCCGGAGCTGGTGGTCGAGGGCCTGCGTGAGGGTGATGCGGCAGCGCTGCTGGACTCGGCGCTCACCGGGCCGCTGGATGAGCGGGTCCGCGACCAGATCGTCACCGAGACGCGCGGCAACCCGCTGGCGCTGCTGGAGCTGGTACGAGGGCTGACGCCGGCGGAGCTGGCGGGCGGGTTCGGGCTGCCCGGGGCGGCACCACTCGCGGGGCGGGTCGAGGAGAGTTTCCGGCGGCGGGTGGACGCTCTTCCGGCCCAGACCCGGCGGCTGCTGCAGCTCGCGGCGGCCGACCCGACCGGCGATCCGGGCCTGGTGTGGCGGGCAGCGGGGCGGCTCGGGATCCCGGTTCAGGCGGCGACACCGGCGGCGGAGGCCGGGCTGCTGGAGTTTGGCGCCCGGGTGCGGTTCCGGCATCCGCTGGTGCGCTCGGCGGCCTACCGGTCAGCGTCGGTCCAGCAGCGGCAGGATGTGCACCGCGCGCTGGCGGAGGTCACCGACCCACAGGTCGATCCTGATCGCTGCGTCTGGCACCGGGCGCAGGCCGCGCCTGGGCCGGACGAGCAGGTCGCTGGGCAGTTGGAGCTCTCGGCCGGCCGGGCGCAGGCGCGCGGGGGGCTGGCCGCGGCGGCCGCGTTCCTCGAACGCGCGGCGATGCTGACGCCTGAACCCGCTCACCGGGCGCAGCGCCTGCTCGCAGCGGCCCGGGCGAAGGCCAGCGCCGGCGCGCTGGATGCGGCATTGGGGCTGCTCGTCGCGGTCGAGGCAGGGCCGGCTGACGCGCTGCGGACCGCCGACATGGAGCACCTGCGCGGACAGATCGCGTTCGACCAGCGGCGCGGCGGCGACGCCGCCCGGCTGCTCCTCAGCGCCGCCAGGCGCCTCGAGCCGCTGAACGCCGAGTCCGCGCGTGCAACGCACTTGGAGGCGCTCGGCGCGGCGATGTGGGTCGGCGATATGGACAGCCCCGGCGGAGTGCTGGCTGCGGCCGAAGCCGCGCGTGCAGCGTCCCCCGGGCCCGGCCCGCCGCGCGTGGTGGACGTCCTGCTTGACGGGCTCGCGGCGCGGCTGACGGAGGGATACGCAGCCGCCGGGCCAACGCTGGCGCGGGCTGTCGAGCTGCTTCTAGCTCTGGACGTCGCCAACGACGAAGCCGACCGCAGGCTCTGGGTCGCCGGTGGAAGAGCCGGCATCACCGTCGCCCTGGAACTGTGGGACGCCGGATCCTGGCATGCCCTGGCCGCTCGCCAGGTTCAGTTCGCCCGCGACACCGGCGCGGCCGTGCAATTGCAGGTTGCGCTCAACCTCCGAGCCTGGACCCACCTTCTCGCCGGCGAGCTGACCACGGCGGCGCAGCTGCTCGAAGAAGATCGCTTGATCGCGGAGGCGACCGGGAACCCACCGGTTGCGTACAACGAGATAATGCTCGCGGCCTGGCAGGGCCAGGAGGCACCCGCGTTTGAGCTGATCGAGGCGACCACGCGGGAGGCGGCGGCAGGCGGTCTGGGCCGGTTTGTGCTCCTCGCGAGCTACGCGAGCTCGGTGCTGTACAACGGCCTCGGCCGCCACGTCGCTGCGCGCGACGCCGCCTGGCGCGCGTTCGAGGGTGATCAGGTGGGGTTCGGGCCGTTTGTCGTGCCCGAGCTGGCCGAGGCGGCGTCCAGGACCGGTGACGTTGCGCTCGTCAGGGCCGCCTTGCAGTGGCTGTCCGAACGCACGGCTGTGACGCCGACCGAGTGGGCGCTGGGGATTGAAGCCCGGGTCCGCGCACTGCTGACTGGCGGCGGTGCCGCTGACAGCCTGTACCGCGAGTCGATCGACCGGCTGGGCCGCACCCGCGTCCGCGCCGAGCTCGCCCGCGCCCACCTGCTCTACGGCGAGTGGCTGCGCCGCGAGCGCCGCCGCGCCGACGCGCGCGAGCAGCTGCGCACCGCGCACGACATGCTGGACGCAATGGGCACGGAGGCGTTCGCCGAGCGGGCCCGCCGCGAGCTAGCGGCCACCGGCGAGACCGCCCACAAGCGCACCACAGAGACCGCCGGCGAGCTGACCGCCCAGGAGGCCCAGGTCGCGCGGTTGGCCCGCGACGGCCTGTCGAACCCAGAGATCGGCACCCGGCTGTTCATCAGTCCGCGCACGGTCCAGTACCACCTGAGCAAGGTCTTCACCAAACTCGACATCCGCTCCCGCAGCCAGCTCGACCGCGTCCTGCCCGCCGACCCGGCCACCGCCCAGCCGCACTAGCCCGGCCGGCAACTCGGAAACATGGCCGCCGGACACGACTGGCCACCGGCACTGTGCACTGGCGGATACGAATGCGGCCGTCGCGGCATGACAATCGCAAGTACGCAGCGGTGACGGGGGACGCTCGCGTGCCGCCGCGGCCGAGGCCGCATCGCCGTCACGCCCGAGCGAATCCAGTGGCTGGCTGCGGCTATCTGAGGTCGCCTTGCACCGGCGAGCCAGAAAGAAGGAGTAATGACCGATCTGCTGGAAACTGTCATCGCGGCCCACGGTGGCCTTACACGCTGGAACCAGCTGGACGCCGTCTCGGTCCATGCCGTCAATGGCGGCGCCCTGTGGGCTCTCAAAGGCCAGCCAGGCGTGCTCGACGACGTCTTCGTCAGGGCAAACCTGCACCAAGAGAGGGAATCACACCATCCATTTGGCGCTCCTGACCGCCGCAGCACTTTCACCCCGGAGCATGTCGCCATCGAGACGACGCAGGGCGACGTTGTCGAAGCCCTGAACCAGCCGCGCGCATCGTTCGCGGGTCACACCTTGGAGACGCCGTGGAAAACCCTTCAGCTGGCCTACTTCGTGGGCACGGCGATGTGGACCTACCTCACGCAGCCCTTCACCTTTGCCCTCCCTGAATTCAAGACGACTGAACTGGACCCATGGCAGGAGGCAGGCGAGCGGTGGCGCCGGCTGCACTTGGTCTGGCCGGGCTACCTCGCCACGCACAGCACCGAGCAGACGCTGTACGTGGGTGCCGACGGCCTGATCCGGCGCCACGACTACGACGTTGAGATCATGGGCGGTAGCGGCGCCGCGCATTACATCTCCGACTACACGCGTATAGCGGGCATCATGGTCCCTACCAGGCACAGGATCTTTCCGCGAGGGCCGAGTGACGAGGCGCTCAGCGAGCCACTCCTGGTATCGATAGACGTTAGCGAGATCGCATTCACATGAATGCCGTGACGTATTCAGAGCTTCCGAACATGCTGGTCAGTACCACGAGCGGCCCTGGACGTCATCGGCGCGGTCGGCTCACCCGAAACCAGCCCCGAGGTACCTCGGGGCTGGTTTACACCCGGTCGCCGGAAAGCCGACCCGCCGGCGAGCGGGCTCTGCGGCGGGTGTTCGCCAGGACAGAGAACCGGGACCAGCCATTGCCACCGTGCGCTGGCGGATACGAGCGCGGCCTTCCCCAGCAGGACACTCACAGGGAGACGGTCGGCGGATGTGCACGGCTGCAACTTGAAGGAGTGGCACCGTGACCACCTGGCTGAACACACCCATCCAGATGCAGTTCCGGGTCATCGATGGGTTGACCGTCCGCTTCGCCCAAAGCGAGGGCCGGGCGGCTGATGCCCTGTTGCTGAGCCCGTGGCCAGAAAGCTTGCTCGCCTTCGAGCCGGTGTGGGCCCGGCTCGCCGAGCAAGTGCACTTGGTGGCGATCGACCTGCCGGGATTCGGTCATTCCCAGCGCTGCGACGCGCTGCTGTCCCCGCGGGCGATGGGCGAATTCATCATCCGCGCCGCCGACGCCTTCGGGCTCGGCCACCCGCATGTCGTCGGCCCCGACATCGGCAGCGCGGCCGCGCTGTTCGCCGCCGCCCTATATCCGGGCCGGCTGCACAGCCTGGTCGTCGGCAGCGGGGGCGCCGCGGTCCCCCTCCAGCTGGGCTCACGGCTGAAAGAGTGGGTAGAGACCACCGACCTTCAGGAGTACCGCAGCGCAGACCCGCGGCAGATCGTCGCCGGCGCGCTGACCGGCATTAAGCGGTATGCGCTTCCCGATGCCATCCGTGAGGATTACCTGTCCTCCTACGAAGGTGACCGTTTTGCCGAGTCGATGCGCTACGTGCGCACCTACCCGGCCGAGCTTCCGGTCCTGCGCGACCTGCTCCCGCAGATCGGCACGCCGGTGCAGATCATCGCCGGCCGGCACGACACCGCGGTGCCACCGGTCAACGCCGAATTCCTCCATCACCGGCTGCCCCACAACAAGCTCGACATCCTTGACGCCGGCCACTTCACCTGGGAGGACGCAGCCGACGAATACGCGCAGCTCGTCTCGACCTGGTGGGACGGAGGCTACGCGATCACCGGATCTGCGGCAGCACGCTGATCGAGACCGTAAGGAGCCGACAGATATCCGTTCAGCAAACAAAGGAGCCTGCAATGGCCGTCGCCGTCAACATCGACATCCCCGACGAAACCAGCAGATCTACGAGCAGCTCACCGCAAAGCTCGCCGCTGAGCCCAGGAACTAGTGGACAAGATGATGGCACGGCACGGCGACCTCGGTGACCCGCGCAGGTGATCCTCAACGGCCACGGGTACGTCGCCCGGCAGGCGCAGGCCGGCGTCCGCAGCCCCCGCCAAGGACGCAAGCCCGCGCACCGGACCCGCATTGACCGCGACTACGAAGCCCTCCGCAGCGGCATGCAAACCCTCTTCCACGACCTGGGCATCACCGTCGACGCCGCCGCGGCATAGACAACATTTTGTCGATCGGAGAACTGCAAGCTCCCAGGCAGGCTCCGCCTGATACCGCCGAGGTTGCTGGTTCCGCGTGCGGTTCCGTGCTGGTGAGCGCATCCTCCGTTCGTAGGCCACGTCCTGGAGGGTGTCATGGCGTCGCGGATCAACCGGTCGGTGCCGGTCACGGTGAACGACGTGCTGGACGGGCACGTGAAGCTGGACCTTCAGTGCCTGGACCGCCTCTACCTGCACGGTTATCTCGGCCGGTTGCAGGTCAGCGGCCAGCTCGTCCAGTTCCTTAAGTGGGTGGCCCTGGAAGTTCGTCGGGGGTTGTCATGCGGCTTGCGGTAGCGGTTCGTTCTGAGGGTTGTCTTGCTGTTCGTGGCGGCTGATGCGGTCCATGAGGCCGTGCAGGTCGCTGGCGGTGAATTTCCAGCTGAACGGCCGGGCGGTCTGGTTGTAGCGGTCTACGAAGCCCAGCAGGGTAGCGGAGAGTTATTCGAGGCTGTCGAAGTCGTTGGGGGTGACGACTTTCTTCTGGATGACGGAGAAGAAGATCTCTCTGGTTCAGCCACGAGGCGTGCAGCGGGGTGTGGATCATGATCGCGTTGGGGTGCGCCTTGGCCAGCCGGGTGATGGCGGCCTGGCCGCGGTGGTCTGAGCCGTTGTCCACGATGACGAAGACCCGGGGCGCGGTGCTGTATTCCGGGCGGGCCAGGACCTGGCCGGCCAGGTCCATGAACGGCCTGATCCCGGTGGTGCCCGGGGTGGAGGCCAACACCTGCCCGGTGTGGACGTCCAGTCCGGCCAGCAGTGCGAGGGAGCCTTTGCGCTGGTACTCGTGCTCGTAGCGGACGGGTTTGCCGGGCGCGGCGGGCAGGGTGGGGTGCAGGCGGCTGCGGGCGTTGATCTGCGGCTTGGCGTCGAAGGACAAGATCCGGTCACCGGGGCCGGGCGGCTCGCCCTGGTAGCAGCCCTGGTACAGGTCCAGGATCACCTTCGCCCTGGCCTCGCGGTCCGGGTCGCGGGGGTAGATCCACGACTGGTACTGCCACGGCTTGACCGGGTGCTCGGCGAGGATCCGCAGGACCGATGATGGCGACATGGGGCTGGCCAGCCCCCGGGCCGCCAGTTCGGCGGTCAGTTCCGGGCCGGTCCACCGGCCCAGCGGCACCCCGGTGGCGGCGGGCAGCTGGCAGGCCAGCGCGACCACCGCGGCCCGGTCCGCCGCGCTGATCCGCCGCGGCCGGCCGGGCCGGGGCCGGTCGGTCAGCCCGGCCAGGCCGCGGGCGGCGAACCGGCCCCGCCACTTGCGGACCGTATCGACGCTGATGCCCAGGCTGACGGCAATCCGGGCATTCGGGTACCCCCGGGCGGCAGCCAGCGCGATCTGCGCGCGCAGCCGGTCCCGGTAGGCCGTCTTCGCCCCCCGGACGCGTTTCTTCAAGGTCGTGCGCTCGCCGGCGCTCAGCATGACCGGCACGGCGCCAAGCAGCGGCATGGCAGCTCCGAGGCAGATCACAGCGGTGTAATCCGCTCCCGGGCACGGGATCGTAACCGCCCCAGGCGCCCTCGCGCGGCATGATGAGGCACGTGCCCGCCATCCCGGAATCGACCCGCAGCTCGATCACCGTGCGGCTGCTGGATCACGCCGAGAAGAACTGGCCGCAGCTGGCCAAAGTCCGGGCCAGATACCACGGCAGCTTCGCCTACATCACCGGCGTGCTCCGCAACGGCGAGCAGATCCCGCTGTTCCGGCTCCGCTACGGCGGCTCCGCCCACTCATTCGGCTTCGCGATCTACTCCGCAGCCAGCGACCGCGCCGGCCGCATCCAGTCCTTCCTCGGCGCGAAATACCGGCGGCTGACCCGGCGCATGCCCAAGAAGAAAGCCCTCGTCGCCACCGGCAACTCGATGCTCACCATCATCCACGCCCTGCTGGCCGACCCCGAAGCCCGCTACAGCGACCTCGGCGCCGGCTACTACGAACAGCGCATGCACGTCCGCCGCCAGGCCCGCAACCACGTCCTGGGCCTGCGGCGCCTCGGCTACCAGGTCACCATCCAGCCCGTCAACCCCGACACCGGCGAACTCCAGGCCGCCACCGCCTGACACCCCCCGACCGTTTACCCAGAGCCCGGCGGCGCTGGCGCGCCGCCGGGCGCTGCCGCGCGCCCCGCCGAGGTCTTATTTTCGGACCAGGTGTTCTGCCGCGATGGAGGACCGGCGGCCAGCCTGGTTTGCCCGACGCCTCGGGGATCGCGAGGCAGGCACCGGGGCGACTTGGATGTGATCGCTGTGGCCGCGGGGTCGGTGAGGGCCATCGGCTGCGCGGCCGGCTGGTCCTGCTGGGATCTGGCGGGTCTTCGAGGGTGACGCTTGGCTTGTCGTCGGTGGGCCCGCCGCGCGTGTTGATGATGATCCAGTTGTTGGCGAGTGCGGCGACCGGCGGCTCGCCCTCCATCAGTGTCTTGCCGCCGGGGACGTCGGGGTAGAGGCGCCGTGATCGGGCTACGTCGTCGGAGACACGACATGGGTGAGCATGATGCCTTCGGGGGGGCCGGGAACTCGGCCTTGTGATGTGTCCTTCTCAGTTGTCTTGGTTCGGGATCGGGTCACTTACATCCCAGATTTGCCCGGATTGGGGTCCGGTGAGGCGAGCGAGCATGCTCTCGGCGGCGGTCTGGGGGGTGATCAGGGCGCCGGAGCTGAGCATGCCGGTGAAGGCGTCGTGGAGGGAGGCGCCTATCTGCTCGCGTGGCTGGGCGCGGATGTAGGCGTGTACCGAGGTGTCGACCGTGCCTGGCCGGTAGACGTTGACGGTGACGCCGGTGCCGTCCAGCTCGGCGGCCAGGTTGAGGGTGTGGGCTTCGAGGCCGCCTTTCGATGCCGCGTAGGTGTTGAGCCCGGGGAGCATTCCGGGGTGCCCGGCGATCGCAGCGGAGACGTTGACGATTCGCCCCCAGCCGGCGGCGAGCATTCCTGGCAGCACGCGCCGGGTGATGGTCATCGGGGCGACCACGTTGATCGTCATCGCGGCCGCCACCGCGCCAGGGTCGACATCGTGCGTCGGGCCGAGCGGCCACACCACCGCCGCATTGTTGACCAGCAGCTCGACCGGACCGAGTTCGCCGGCCAGTCGCTCGAGAGCGCTGCGCGTCTGGCCGGCGTCGCCGATGTCGGCGGCGAGCGCTATCGCGGTGCCGCCGTCGTCTCGGATCTCGGCGGCGACCTCGTCGAGGTCACGCTGAGTGCGAGCGAGCAGTCCCACCCGTGCGCCCCGGCGCCCGAGGTCGATCGCGATCGCCCGGCCGATACCGCGGCCGGCTCCTGTGACGAGAGCCGTTCGCCCGTCGAGCGTGGCGGTCATTACGTGCCTCCTGGGGGGTTGTCGGCGTCGTGGATCATTGGTGTGGCGCCGTCAGCAGAGCTTTTCCTGGCGCACGGGCAAGACCGCGGCACCGAGGACCAGCGCATCCTCGGCGACGGCGCCGTAGGTGTCACGCCCGAACTTGCTGGCCGCCCAGGTACGCCAGAGCAATCCGCCGTGCACGCCTGCAAGCGAGCCACCAATCGACACTCCAGCCCCCAGCAGGGGTCGCTGCCGCGACCGGGCGGCTAGCAGGGCACCTCCGCCGGCGGCAAGGACGAATCGGGGGATGAGCTGGACTGGGGCCAGCCGGCTCTTGGTCCTGTTCAGCTGATCGCCCACCGCCTCGCCGGCAACGAGCAGCGCCGATATGCCGCGGGTAAGTGGCGCCCGGACCCACGCCGGGTCTGAGGGGGAGGCCGGCCAGGCCAGTGCGGCTGGCGTCGCCGAAACCCGTGCACCCGTAGCCGCGCCGAACGCGGCAATCCGCAACACGCCGGTCACCATCGTTGGATCACCCTGACCGCGTGCCGGTTCCGGTCAGATCCATCGCTTGGAGGATCTGCCCCGGCTCGGTCCGGCTGGTGTAGTGGGGATGAACGTCAATCCAGCGGATCGTGCCCGCGGCGTCGAGGATCACAACGGCCGGCATCGGAGTCGTGTCGGTGCCATCCGCGTTGTGTTCGCCGATAATCAAGCCGAGGCTGGCCTGGGCTTGATTATCGGCGAACACAA
>Ga0207684_10004253_pt1 | contig 13578 bp, 14 predicted proteins | sample KBSK5501metaG_FD_184342 | JGI IMG/M metagenome (GOLD analysis project Ga0207684, IMG submission 184342) | Corn, switchgrass and miscanthus rhizosphere microbial communities from Kellogg Biological Station, Michigan, USA - KBS K5-50-1 metaG... | ecosystem: Host-associated > Plants > Roots >...
CGTGTGATGGGAAACCATCAAGCACGGTTTTGAAGCCGAGCGGGGGAGGTGACTCCTCCGCTTAGGTTAACAATGGATCGCTGATCTCTTGCGTCACGGCCTGCTCAAAGCCAGCTTCATTCCCCCGAAGCCGATTCGGGAACTGCGTGACCTGGTGCGGACCCAGACCCACTTGACCCAGGAGCGGAGTCGCCACATTAACCGCATCCACAAGATCCTGGAAACCGCTAATATCAAGTTGAGTTCGGTCGTCACCGATATCCTCGGCACAAGTGCCAGGCACATGCTGGAAGCCCTCATTGCCGGAGAAAGCGACCCGGCGAAGTTGGCCAAGCTGGCTCGTGGTCGGATGCGCCCGAAGATCGCTCAACTCGAGCAGGCTTTGCAGAGACACTTAGAACCCCATCATCGCTTTCTGCTCACCGAGACCCTGGCCCATCTCGATTTTCTGAAGCTTCGTGTTGGGCAGTTGGAGCGGGAAGTGGCCGAGCGCTTGTCGCCTTTTGAGAAGAGTCTGACGCTTCTGCTGACGATCCCTGGCATTTCTCGCCGCTCGGCCACCATTCTGCTTTCGGAGCTCGGGACCGATATGGCAGCGTTTCCGAGTGCGGTCCACCTCGCTTCGTGGGTGGGGATTTGCCCTGGCAGCCATCTCAGTGCAGGCAAGCGTCGCTCTGGCAAGCCGACCAAAGGCAACAGCTATCTGCGCTCTGTGCTGGTCCAAGTGGCTTGGGTGCTCACGCGCATGCGCGACAATTACCTGTCGGCTCAGTATCAGCATCTTAGACCTCGCCTGGGTGCGAAGAAAGCCGTGGTAGCAGTCGCGCACAGCGTGCTGGTCATCGTCTATCATGTCTTAGCCAAACAAGAGCCGTATCAAGATCTTGGGCCAGATTACTTTCATAGGCAAGACAAGCAACAGCAAGCGCAGCGCTTTGTCCGCCAGTTAGAAACCCTAGGATATCACGTCGAACTGGCTCCGCAAGAGGAGGTGACTGCCTAATTCTTCCCTCTCCTTCGGGCGTAGCTACACGCGCGTCGCTCATAGCTTTGACGCGAGATAGGGGATTTTGTCTGTCTGCGAGAGGGCCAGCATTCCATTTTCGAAGGATCATTCAGCCCAATTACCACCCGGCCAACGGCAAAGCCGCGCTTTCCCGTTTTCGATGACATAGCAATCGACCTCCACTCATCGTGTTCAAGAACAGGGGTTCAACAAGGTTGCTCAGATGTCCAGGTGAGTAAGCCATTCCACCAGGTTCAGGCAACCAGACTGGAGTGGAAACGCTCTCAGGTGTCCGCCTGTTCCACGTACCTATATGAGACATTCACGATCTCACGCTCAGCAACAGACAGAGTATACACTCTCCCCCCGAGGGGAGAGTCAAGAGGCAGATTACACCGCACTATGGCACGGGTCTGACGCCAACAACTGCACCAGCGCGGATGCGGCGGGCCGAGCTGGTGTGCCGGCGCATGCGGCTTGAAACTCCAGGATACGTTGACGCAGCGCCTGCAGGGCGGTGATGCGAGCCTCGACACGGGCGACGGCAGAACCTTCCTCACCCCCTTATTGACACAGATGATCCTCGCATTTAGGGCGCTTCGCTTTTCGCCCTCCCTCGTTCAGCTGAGCGATAAAAGCCGACGCTCTCCGCCGTTTTGAGCATGGCGACATTCGTGCTCTCTGTCAAGATGGTGGCCTTGCGACCGTGTTCGAGAATATGAGCCGTCACAAAGCAGACCACAGCCTTGCCATACCCTCTCTGACGAGAAGCTGGAGCAGTACTGACAGCGGCCACTTCCCAGTGGGTCTCTGAATACGTCCAGACTGCAGCCAGAGCGGCAATGGCCTCCTGCTCAACAATGGCGCAATAGCGAAAGCCGTCGGCACGCTTCTGCTCCCAGTCCACACGCTCCAATGGGGGGGTCCTGGGGCCAGTAAGCCCGGGACAGAGGATAGTCGTTCTCCCAGTCCAGCCAGCGAACGCGCGAGCAGTCGCTCGAACGAAACGATTCGGGTGTACAGATCAGACTACAATACGTCATAGTCCCTCCAGTTGCATTCAAGAGCATTTCGATCAGCTTTTTGCTGAGAAGGTCTGGTTCACAGCGATCACTGCATCGCTGAGCCCGTTAGCTCTCGCGCCTGGGCTGGGCATAATGCTCAGGAGACAGATTGCCTAAACCCTCAAGGGGATGCAGCTCATTATAAAACGTGATCCACGCTTTCGTACAACGGCAGAGTCATTGGACTTGACAAAGAGCCATTGCGTTGGGCATAACAAGAGCAGACAGATTTCTATTGTCTGATGTGTTATAGAGAAGGGGAGCGTTCGTTATGACTGAACCTGTCAGGACGCACATCATGAGACAGTTGGCACGAAACGAACAAGAGAACATTCCCGTGCTGCTAGCACAGGAGCTGCTCCGCATCTTCGTCGCAGATGTGTGCCTTGGATTCTCCAAAGCCTGGAACCCCCATCCCTCGTTCTTTAGTGGCTGACCGAAGATTCCTGGCCCCTTGCCAGAGACGGGGCCAAGTCTTCTCAACCATCCCGTGGCGTGCTCGCTCGAAGCCGCGCATGCCCACTTCTGCCAGGTAAACCGAGTTCCGTTTGCCCTACACAACTTCATCGAAACAGCGCCACAGCGCAAACGGGAAGGGCATCTTCTCTCCCATGCTTTCCCGCTTGTGCAAGGGTTCGTTTTGCAAAAAACGCCGCCATCCCTCAAGCCCGTTCGCCTCCACCTGATGACGTTCTTGCTGCATCTCGCATCGACGTCCGTCTCACGGGCTTGTCTGCTTGTTGTCTTTTTTGGGAGAACGCATCCATGTGGAATTTCCTTTTCTTCACATCCTTTGGGCAAGGACTGGTTAGCACCGCACGTACCTGCTGGACGACCGTGAAACTGGCCTGGAAAGCCGCCCCTCTCTTACTGGTCGGCATGCTGCTGCTCTTTGGGGTAGAGTCGGGTCTTACGCCACTGCCATTGGCGTTATCGCGTGCTGTCATCGATAGGCTGGCTGCTCCTGTGGGACGCACAGCCGCGCTTGACCCCCTCGTTACCCCTGTCCCGCTCGCCGTCTGGATTGGGCTTACCCTCGCTGTGGTAGCGCTCGGGCAGCTCGTTGCACCGCTGACGGCTCTGCTCCAGAGCCGGGCCAGTGATCGCTTGACTGGCTACGTCACCGAACAGGTGATACAGGCTGCCAATCGCTGGCAGGGCCTGGAGCGCTTTGAAGATCCGAGCTTCGCCGACGATCTGCAACGCGCACGCGAGGCCGCTAACCGTGGCGTCGATCTGGTCTACTTCGGAGCCATCGTGGCGTCGGCGCTACTCACGGCTCTCAGCCTGTCGATTGCCCTGGGAGGACTGCACCCGCTGGTCCCCTTTCTGCTCATCCTGGCGACGCTGCCGCAGATGGCGCGTGCTTTCGCGTATGACTGGTTTATCGGCGGGCATCTCTACACTAGCACGCCCCAGACGCGCCGCATGCAGGAGAGCCTTGAGATGCTGCTGAGGCCCTCGCCGGCCAAGGACGTGCGCCTTTACGGGCTCTTTTCGTTTTTCCGCCAGCGCTACGAGACGATGCTTGCCCAGGTGATCAGGCCCCTAGCGCAGGAGCGCCAACGGATGATCCGCCCCATGTGGCTGGCCGGGACGCTGACGGCCTGTGCCTGCGGGGCGGTCTCCCTCTACGTCATCTGGCTGGTGGCCCACGGCCAGCTCAGTGTCGGTGCGCTCGCGCTCTATGGCGGGGCGGCGACCCTGTTGCAAGCGGAGCTGCTGCGTTTGAGCTACTTCACCGGGCTGTTCCCCATCCATCTCGGCTTTCTGCCCAGCTTGCTGCGGGTGATCGAGGCGCCTCCCGATCTGCCGGTCGCTCCCCATCCGAGGCCAGTGCCGGAGCAGATCCACCAGGGCATCCTGTTTGAGCGCGTGAGCTTCACCTATCCCGGGCAGACTGCGCCGGTCCTGAGCGATGTCTCGTTCCGCCTCGTGCCGGGGGAATGTGTGGCGCTGGTAGGGCACAATGGCGCCGGGAAGACCACGATCGTCAAGCTGCTGCTGCGGCTCCACGATCCCACCAGCGGGCGTATCTTACTCGACGGGGTGGACCTGCGCGAGTACGATCTGGGTGAGCTGCGCCGCAAGATGGGCGCCATCTTCCAGGACTTCGGGCGCTATGAACTCACGGCAGGCGAGAATATTGGCCTGGGGCGGCTCGAACACCTGGACGACCGCGGACTTCAGCGTGACGCGCTGGTGAAGGCGGGAGGCGCATCCCTGCTTGAAAGCCTCCCGCATGGCCTGGAGACGCTGCTGGGGCGCGAACTGGGCGAGCTCGAACTCTCCGGAAGCGAATGGCAGAAACTGGCGCTTGCCCGCGCGTACCTGCGCGACAGCCAGGTCCTGGTGCTCGATGAGCCAACCGCCGCGCTCGATGTGCAGAGCGAGTATCGCATCTACACCCGTTTCCAGGAACTGACCCGGGGTCGCCTGACCCTGCTGATCAGCCATCGTTTCTCAACCATCCGCATGGCCGACCGCGTCCTGTACCTGGCCGATGGGCGCATTCAGGAAGAGGGGAGCCACCACGAACTCATGAAGCGGGATGGTGAGTACGCGCGCCTCTATCGCCTGCAGGCCGCGCATTATCTCGACACAGAACAGGAGGTCGATCAATGAAAAGAGAACAACGCAACCTGCTGCTGCATGCTGCCAGGCAGCGCCTGCGTCCACATCTGGAGAGCCTGCGTATCTACTGGAGAGGTCTGCAACTGCTGGGGGCCTCTGCCCCTTTGCCTACGGCCGCCTATCTTGCCCTGCTCGTCCTGTGGAGCCTCGTGCCGGTGATGCAGGTCTGGCTGCTGAAAGGGTTGGTTGATGTCCTCTCAGCACCGCCGCATCTCACGGGCGGGCAGGATGGTATGCTCGATGGCGGTCTGCTGATGGTGCTGGCTGCGCTCTACCTGCTCACCCTTGTGATCCCAGGGGGCCTGCAGCCCTTCTACGACAATCTGGAGGCGATCATCAAGGAGCGCGTTATCGTCGAGGTCGACCGGGGCATCATGCAAGCCTCAGCACGCCTGGTTGACCTGGGGCGCGTCGAGGCTCCGTCCCTCCACGACGAGGTCAAGCTGATCCGGCAATCCTCCTACGAGGTTCCGCAGCTGCTGGGGATGCTGTCGCTTGGCCCCGGTACCATGCTCACCCTGGGAGGACTCCTCCTCCTGTTGGGGCAGATCCACCCGCTGCTACCACTCCTGTTGCTCCTGGTGGGCATCCCGAACCTGCGAGCGCAACGCCGCATGGAAGCAGAGAAATACCGTTCGCTGGCCGAAAATAGCCGCGTCGCCCGCGAGATGGAGTATTATACACGCCTTGCGCTGGAACCGACCGTCGCCCACGAGGTGCGCGTCTTCGGGCTCGGCGCTTTCTTGCTGCAACGCTACCGGCAGCGGCGTGACAGGATAATGGCGGAGGTACAGCGCCTGCGACTGCGCGAGTTCGGACAGGCGCTCGCCTATTCGGGCATCACGGCGCTGGTCCTGGCCGGGGCCTTCTCCTATACTGCTCTTCAGGCCAGTGCCGGGCATCTCCAGGTTGGGGATATCGCCCTGTATCTTGGGGCGGTGGTGCAGGCGCAGCAGAGAGCCTTGACCCTGGGGAACTTTTTTGCCAACCTGCACCGTGTCCAACTGCACCTGCGCGGCCTGTTCGACTTTCTCGACGGTGCCTGGCCGGCTATCGCTCTCCCTCCACAGGGGCAGGGCATCCTCGCTCCCGCTCGTTTCAAAGAGGGGGTTGAGTTGAGAGAAGTCCACTTCCACTATCCAGGAGGGAGCCAGGACATGGCGGTGCTCCAGGGGGTCAACGCGCGGCTCCCGGCGGGAAAAGTAACCGCTTTAGTTGGGGTCAACGGGGCCGGGAAGAGTACCCTGGTCAAACTGCTGACGCGGATGTACGATCCCACCGGCGGCCTGATCCTGCTCGATGGCACTCCCCTGGCGCACTACGACCTGGCGTCACTGCGCAGTCGTCTGGCGGTGGTGTACCAGGATTTCGCGCGCTTCGCCTTGACGTTGCGCGAGAATATCGCGGTTGGCGACCTGCAGACCGAGCCCGATATGCAGCGCGTCGAACAGGCTGCACGCTGGTCGGGGGCCGACGAGGTCGCTACCAGACTGCCGCAGGGCTACGCGACCGAGTTAACACGGCGCTTTGAAGGCGGCGTGGAACTTTCTGGGGGCGAATGGCAAAAAGTCGGATTGGCCCGCAGCTTTCTGCGCGATGCCGCCCTGGTGATCCTGGATGAACCGGCCTCAGCGCTGGATGCCGATGCTGAATACCAGCTCTTCCAGCATTTCCGCGAGCTTATCACCGGGAAAACAGGGCTGCTGATCAGCCATCGCCTCTCGACGGTGAGGATGGCCGACCAGATCCTGGTGCTGGATGGTGGCCGTATCGTCGAGGAGGGAAGTCACGCGGAACTCATGGCCAGGGAAGGCCACTACGCCTCCCTCTATGAGATGCAGGCCGGTCGCTACCGCTAGGCTCTCATCCGGCGCCTTGACAGGGGCGCGCGCGTGATGTGATACTGTGCTTGCATCCTTATAGGATGCAGGTACAGTTTGCGATCGAAGGAATACCCATGTTCGCTCATGCTAGCATGATCTAACCTCTTCTCTGGTTCTGGCTGACAGGCAGAAGCACTGCCAGTGCTGAGCCACTTTCCCGAACACCAGTCTCCCCTGGTGTCTTTTGTGGTACCCATCTATCCCGCGCACCTCCTCGCTTTCCAGGCGCTTCACCTTGTCCTCATCCTGGCGTCGTGCTATCCCCTATTTCCTGCGAGGAGTTGTTTTATGGACAATCTATCATCTTCAAATAGCCATCTAGCTGAGACAGGTCTGGTGGAACTGCATCGCGAACTGGCTCAGGCCTGGGGCATCGATTTTCAGCGCGTGCGCGCCCTCGTGTGCCAGCTCACGAGTAGTAGCTGGTGCTCGGTCAGCGAGTTGATCGCACGGACCCTCTTGTCCCACTGGAACGTCACCCATCTCCTTCTTGCTCCATCCCTGGCTGGAGCAAGAAGGAGATCGCGTCCGCATTTGCGTCGCCTTCCAGGATCTTTTCCGCGCCGTTTTCGACTGCTCGCGCCTCTCAAGCGAGTTCTTCCTTATCCCCTATGAGATAGCGGCTAAAGCAGGTGAAGAGGCCGCACAAGCCGAAGCTGTTCTTGCGTCAATGGAGCGTGTCGTGAACGATCTCCCTCTTCGCCCGGTCAGACACCTTGATCACGTCTCGGCGACACCGCTCACCTGCCTGAAGCGGGCGCTCTTCCTGGCAAAGAATTATGAACTTGGGGGAGCGACTATCCTCTTGCTCGGCGACCACGATCTGACTTCCCTTGCTCTGGCCCAGGTCGCACCGAGCGTCGCCATCACGGTTGTCGACAGTGATGAGCGCATCCTGGACTATATCAGTATGGTCGCGGCTCAACACGGCTGGACGATCCGCACGTTGTTCGCCGACCTGCGCATTGAGCTTCCAAGAAGTGTAACAGCTTCCTGCGACCTGGTGTTTACTGACCCTCCGTACACCCCGGAAGGCATGCGACTCTTTCTCGCGCGCGGGCTGGAGAGCCTCAGGCCCACTAGCTCGGCGCGGCTGCTGTTTTGTTATGGATTCAGCGAACGCCACCCCGGACTCGGCTTGAAAGTGCAGTCCGTCCTGCATGACCTGCACCTGGTGACCGAGGCGATTTTGCCGCATTTTAACCGCTACCGTGGTGCGGAGGCGATTGCAAGCAGCGCGGCGCTCTACATCTGCCGCCCGACACGCAGAAGCCTGCCAGCTGCCCAGGCCCTCAAAGTCGATCCGCGCATCTACACACAGGGCAAGAGCGCCGAAGAAACCACAATGATGGCGTTACCGCGAGATGTCGTAGACACGGTGAAACGCTTCCTGGCCACACAGACACCTGAGCGCGTGCTCCTGGTGGGAGACGGCTGGCCCACGGACATGACGAGCACCATGGAGGCCGTTTCACTCAAGGGCTATCTACATACCCTGTCTACTCACCGGCAAAGTGCTCGCTCGCCTTATACAAGCGTGGTCGCAGTGGACCTCTTCCCTTACTATCATGCCTATCTCTTACGTATGCTCCTACTGACTGCCGCCAAACAGCTCCTCATCGCTGTGGCTGATCCTGTCGCGGACAGCCTCTTCAACGCGAACAAGGATGATCCGCTGCGAACGTTCATCGACGGCAGCTATCAAGTGGTGGCAAGAGAGAGGGGCAATGCAAAACAACCAGGAGTGGTCCTGTTGCAGCGGAGAGGTCCGCAGGATGCTGATGCGGTCAAGTCGCTCTTACGCTTGCTCGTCGATCACCCGCAGGCCAGACTCGTCAATGCGTGGCGGGAGGCCTTGATCGCGCGGGGAACTGATCAAGGGCGTCGTCTCTCGAAGAACCAGGCCCGGCAGGTCATTGAGCGGCAGCGACTGGGCATGATCCATGCACCCAGTTACCTCTCGGAACTCTCGCTGAGCGACCTGCGAGCGCTGGTCATTGCTGTCGAGCAGACTTTTATGGCACTCGGTCAGAGAGTCAACGAGGAAAAGCCAGAGTAGCAGTGTTGCCGGGGGTTGATGCCCGGCTTACTCATGCACTTTCGAGAGACTGCGTTTGGAAAGAGGGGAGCCGGGGAAGGCTTTGCATTCCAGCAAGCGCGTCCCCGGCCCTCGTACCTGCTCTAGCACCAGGTACTATGGCTTGCGGACCTCGATGAGGCGCTGCACGCCGCCCGACGTCAAGCCTCCTTCCGTCTTCATATGTTGGTGGAGTCTGTAGAGACGTTCACGATAGCGATTGACCTCGAAGTCGATGATGACCCAAGGGACCGCTTTTAAGAAGTACACCACGGCCCCAATGTCGCGATAGGTGGTCGTGACCTGCCGCTCGATCTTCTCGACCGTCACGAAGCCTGCCTCATCGAGCGTGGCATCGATATCCCAGCCATACCCCGGTTGGGTCCACGCAGGCTCGGTCCCCTCCAGGAACTCAACGAGTCCTGGCCCGCCTTTCTGCTCTGGGGCATCCTTCTGGGTTCCACCCTGCACAGTGAGAAGCGTTCCCCCCGGTTTGAGGATACGGTACACTTCTCTCGGACAAAAGGAGGTCGAACGAGCGAGCACGAGATCAAAAGTGTCGTCTGCAAAGGGGAGGCGTCTGTGAGGCCACTGTCCCTGCGGCTGCGGGCCGCGCGAATCCGAACAGGCAGGATCGGTCCAGATCACCTGCACCCCAAGAGGTGTGAGCCGTCTGGATGCCTCCGTGACATTGGGAGGATACGCCTCAGTAGCCATTGCTACCTTCGGGAACGGGGCTAAACGGGAGAGGACCTCACCGCCTCCTGTGCCCAGGTCGAGAACTGCGGAAGCCTTCGCTACGCAAGCTCGTGCCCGCCCTTCATAGTCCATGTCAATGTCACCACGCGGGTCTGGGGTTTCTACCCGGCGACCTTCCAACCAGGAGAAATCCCATCCTGAGAAAGGAGCCTGGAGGGCTTCACTAACCAGGCGCTCAAATTCATCGTTGGTCTCGACTGGCCGCGCACTGGCCTGTTTGATCACCAGAACGGGCACACCATCACGCAGAGGATAGGAGAGCGAACAGTTTTGGCAGTCCAGCCGTTCGCTGCCTGCTGGACCGGGTTGCAACGTCCCCGAACATTGGGGACAGATGAACAGATCGCTGTTGATTGGTTGCATGAATACTTCTTCTCCTTGCCTGAACACAACGGCATGTGTCTTTGCACAAGTGCAGAGACAGTCTTCTCGGGGGAATAGACACATGTCAGCGTGAGCGGCCAACGGTCACATCAGGGACCCTCGGTGCCGCTCGTCCAGGTGTGGAAAGAAAGCAGAGAAAAAGGAGCGGGTCAACGCGGCTTGTAGGCGGGGTCAGATGTGGCGTGGCCTCTGGTGTTCTGCTCAGTTCTCATAGGTCACCTCCTTCTTCTCTCGCCAGTCGTCTTTCGCGAGATCGATCCAACCTTCCTGGCTCCATTCTATCACCTTGCGGTCCTCATCGACAAGCAAGAGGAGGACTGGAAGACCTGGTTTTTGTCCAAAAGGACTGATCCCCCGAATCTGCGCATCAAACGGCGAGGTGTCTTACCGCAGGGATGCTCACAAGAAGCATCCCTGCGGTAAGCAAGCGCACTGGTTTAGAGCTGAGTGAGCCATTGATCGCGCAAGATGGCCTTTATTTCCGCGCTTCCGCGCAGGCGCAGCCAGATTGGCCCCAGGTTTGGCTCATAGTGCAGCTCGAAGGTAAAGAAGGGGCAGCACTCTCTCTCTTCGGCAACGAACGTCACCACCCTTTGGATCCATTCAGACTCCCCTGGAAACTGGAAGGCGTAGCCGTCCTCAAGCTCCTGCAACTTTTGATACGAAGCCATGAGCGGTCGAACGACCTCAACTCGCGCCGCCAGGTCTCCTCCCGTGAGCAAGCAGGCCAGTGCGATGGCCTCTGCTTCCTGTTGAGTATCGGGCATAAGAAACATCTCTTTCTTTTTTTAGCGTGTCGACACTTTCATGAGAGGGAACACCACTTGTGCCCCCTCGAAAACCAGTGTACAATTTCAAGTACACTTGAAGTCAAGAGGGGAGAACTACCACTTTGAACGAACCGAAACTGACCATTGGCGAAGTTGCGCGCCAGGCAGGGCTGCGCTCTTCGGCCATCCGTTATTATGAGGACATCGGAGTCTTGCCCAGGCCTGAGAGGACACATGGACACCGGCGCTATTCCTGGCGTGTCTTTCAGCAGTTGGCATTCATCCAGCTTGCCCGAGCTGCGGGCTTTTCCATGGCGGAAATCCAGACGCTTGTTTCCGGTTTCGATGAAACCGCGCCGCTGGGCGTGCGCTGGCGCACACTGGCCGAGCAGAAACTGGCCGAACTCGAAGTCCTGATTACCAGGGCGCAGGGGATGAAACGAGTGCTGGAAGAGGGCATACGCTGTCAGTGCCTCAACCTGGATGAGTGTATTCCCCTGGTATCCGGGTGTTGTCTTTGAAACACATCAATCTGTGTCTCGGAAACTAGAACTGGGGGGAGTGCTGTGAAGTAGGCGGTGGGCGCGGTCCCGTTGGCCGTACATCCTGCGAGAGGTGTTTGTTCAGGATCGGTAAGAACGACGTTAGAATCGTGGCGACCAACGCGAAGCACACGGCCATCTTACGCTTCCGAAGCCTCCAATGGCGGCTGCATCACCACGATCCCAGTGACCGTTTGCGTCGTGGACGTGGCCCATAGGGAGTCGCCTTGAGAATCACAAACCATTCAACCTGGTCTGGCGGCCAGAGGTCTAACTGCGGGCTTTGATAGGGGTCCCAACATTTTCCTCTCCCCAAATTCCCGCTAAGGATTTGTCGAGGTGATTCTCCCTTGTTTTTCCCAGGCTTCGCCTGGAAAAGAGAAAAGGACACGCTCATCGGATCGAGATCGACAGAGCGCTTGACTTTCGGGCAAGCAGAGGTTTATTCTTCACCTATCTTGTTTTGGGAGGTATCATTCATCATGCCCTCAGCCACAGCGAAGGTGTTGCTCAGCGAAGTGAGCTGTGTCTATAACTGAGCACGGTCGTTTTCATGCGGGTCATCGCTCTGATGCGCCCTCTTATGAAGTGCGACCCTACTCTTCCTTAGAGAGACTACAGGGAGGGACTCCTCTCTTGGGTAGACTGCTTTTTCGCTCTTCACAACCAGCCCACTTCGCCTCGTAGGGCTCCTTTTGCTTGCCTGCTCATCGCACGCAGCAAATCGCCTTCCGTTCAGCATCACCGCTCTCCACCACCATAGCCTGGAAGTTTTAACATGTTCATGGCGAAACTTTGCGCATTCCGCTAAGGGTAAGTTAGCTAAAACACACTTTTGCACGGCTCATCCACAGCAGAATGCGCAAAAATCCACCAGCTTCGTTGGAAAATGTACACATGGAAAGTGACAACAATCACTATGAGAGATCCCTATCCACTGCGTCCCGTAAGCTCCGACGAGTTCAAGACGTGGGCCCACATGATCGCCAACACCTACGGCCAGGACCGGCGCGATGCGGACCTCGAGCACGAACGATCTACCATCGAACTCGAGCGCACGATCGCCGCGTTCGACGGCGCGGAGCCAGTCGCAGGTGCGGCAATCTACACGCGGTCCATGACGATTCCTGGTGCTGTGCAGCCGATTGCAGGCGTCACATGGGTCGGCGTCTCCCCGACCCACCGGCGTCGAGGAATCCTCATGTCGATGATGCGCAAGCAGCTTACCGATCTGCACGAGTCCGGCGGCGAGCCGATCGCTATGCTCAACGCCTCCGAGGCCACGATCTACGGTCGCTTCGGGTATGGCATTGCCTCGCACGCAGCCCAGTTCGACGGCGAGAAGCGCTTCATGCGCTTTCGGCCCGACATTGAGAGCGGTCAGGGAACCATCCGGCTCCTCAACCGCGATGAGGCCCGCCCAATGATGGAGAAGGTCTACGACACCATCCGTATCGAGAGAGTCGGATGGGTCGACCGGGCAGGCAAGTTTTGGGATGCCTGTCTCTACGACGAGGAGCATGTGCGCAATGGCGCGACAGCACTGCGTTTCGCTGTTCATAAGGAGCCGGACGGCGCAGTCACCGGGTACGCGCTCTACCGCTATCACAGCGAGGGGAACGGTACGGTGCAGGTCAAGGAGGTAGCGGCGGCGACACGACAGGCATATGCGGCGTTGTGGCGCTTCCTCATTGACATTGATCTGTATCTGCAGATCACCTACGAGGGAGCGATCGATGAGCCCTTACCCTACTTGCTCTTCGACACGCGAGCAGTGCGCTCGACGGTTGTCGACAGGCTGTGGGTGCGGCTGGTCGACGTCGACCGGGCACTGGCAACGCGCCGGTACGCAATACCGCTCGACATGGTCTTCGAGGTCGAGGATCCCTTCTGTTCGTGGAACAGCGGGCGCTACCGACTGCAAGCTGACGGCGACTCGGTCACGTGTGAGCGCACGCAGGCCAGCGCCGATCTCCAACTGACGGCGGCTGAACTGGGCGCGATCTTCCTGGGGGGAACAACACTGGCGCAGCTTTCCGCTGCAGGTCTGGTCAAGGAACTGCGACCCGGCGCAGTGGCCACCTGCACGGTCGCCTTCCGCGGCGAGCGGGAGCCGTTCTGCCCCACCGGTCGAGAGTTCCCAGCGTATTGAACCCCGTCTTGAGGCTCTTCATCCACCTCGAAATGGAGCGGCCCGCAATGCGAGAACAGATCAATGCTGATCGATCAGCCGGTGCGACCATCGGTCTCCCTCCTGCACGAGCGGTAGATGAAGCATTCCAACGGTCAGTCAGTGCAGGTCATCGAGAAGTGTTTCATGGCCCCGCTGGGCCTTCCAGAGAGTTTGGAGGTTGAGCAGTGGTCCAGGGGGGGAGTGGCAAGGGTGTCCCAAGCAGAAAGGCGCGGATGGAGGCCAGGTAGAGGTCAGGTTGGTCCAGATAGATCACGTGACCCGCATG
>Ga0207684_10004254_pt1 | contig 13577 bp, 6 predicted proteins | sample KBSK5501metaG_FD_184342 | JGI IMG/M metagenome (GOLD analysis project Ga0207684, IMG submission 184342) | Corn, switchgrass and miscanthus rhizosphere microbial communities from Kellogg Biological Station, Michigan, USA - KBS K5-50-1 metaG... | ecosystem: Host-associated > Plants > Roots >...
CAGAAGACGGCGCTCGTTCTTGAGCAGCACGATGCTTTCCCGCGCTACGTCGAGTGCTGTCTGCCGTCCTGACAGGTTATAACGAGGAATAGTGAGATCGGTCTGCTCTCGATCAAGCCAACCAAACCGCGCCGCGGTGCGCAGAATCCGTCGCACCTTATCATCGATTGTGGCAAGCGAAACCTTACCGTCGGCAATCGCGGTTTTCAGACTTACGCGATTGAAGAACTTTCCGGAAGGCATTTCCAGGTCCATGCCTCCATTCGCGGCTCCTACGGTGTCATAGGTAGCATTCCAGTCGGACATGATGATGCCGTCAAAGCCCCAGTCTTTTTTGGCCACCTGCTCGTTCAGATAGCCATGCTGCGTCGCATGGGTGCCGTTGATCAGATTGTAAGAATCCATCATGGCGCCGACATGTGCCTCTTTAACTGCGGCTTCGAAGGTCGGCAGATAAATCTCGCGCATCGCGCGCTCGTCAATAATGGAATCGGTACTGTGCCGATCAAATTCTGAGTTATTCCCCATGAAGTGCTTGATGGTGGCACTGACGCCCTGGCGTTGCAGTCCGTTGATGTAGCCAACAGCAATCCGCGAAGCGAGAAAGAGATCTTCGCCGAAGTATTCAAAGTTCCTTCCATTCAGCGGACTGCGGTACATGTTCACTCCTGGTCCAAGCAGGAAATGCACCCCTTTGGCTCGCGCGTCGCGACCGAATTCAATACCAACACGTTCGGCCAAAGCCGGGTTCCAGGTAGCAGCGAGCGCTATTCCGCCCATTGCTGTGGCTGGGCCGAAATTGCGGACGCCAAATGGACCATCCGCCATTTTCAGACGCGGGACACCGAGCCGAGGAATGCCGCGAATGAAAAAGTCATCCGCGCCGCCGATGAGATCAAGCTTCTCGTCGGTTGTCATCTGCTGGAGGATCGATTCGACGCGGCGCTCAATTGAAATTGTGGAGGTGGAAACCGAGGAAGATTGTGCAAACGCGGAAATGGTGTGCTGAATTATCAAAGATAGAACAATCATGAACCATGGGATTCTGGAGAACACGCCGGCCGCCCTTTCGGGCGTCGCAAACTCTGTGACCCATGGGCTGTTCCGAAATGGCGTTGTACGATCAGGCGATATGTCACGCGTCACTAATGATTTGTCCTTGAAACGTGTAAGTGAGTTTGGTGTGATCGAAGCCATTGATACCCGACACCCAAGAACCAGATGCCAATCAAGCGAGTAGCTTTTCAACCAGCTCACCATGAACATCCGTCAAACGAAAGTCGCGTCCCTGAAACCGATAAGTGAGTTTCGTGTGTTCAATCCCCAGTAGATGCAGGATGGTCGCGTTGAGGTCGTGGACGTGCACTGGATCGTTTGCAATGTTGTAACTGAAGTCGTCCGTTTCGCCGATGGTGATGCCGGGCTTCACGCCTCCCCCGGCGAGCCACACCGTATAGCAGCGCGGATGGTGATCACGTCCGTAATTATCAGCAGTCAGTTTGCCCTGCGAATACACAGTGCGGCCGAACTCTCCGCCCCAGATAACAAGCGTGTCGTCGAGTAAACCTCTTTCTTTCAAATCCATAATGAGCGCCGCTGAAGGCTGGTCCGTGTCTTCGCACTGTTTCTTAATATTTTTTGGCAGGTTGCCGTGCTGATCCCAGCCGCGGTGGAACAACTGAATAAAGCGCACTCCACGTTCGGCGAGCCGCCGCGCCACAATGCAGTTGTGAGCAAAAGTCCCGGGCTTCCGGGCATCCGGGCCGTACCGGTCCAGCGCCGCGGCGGATTCTTTTGACAGGTCTACAAGCTCGGGCACCGAAGCTTGCATACGATAGGCCATCTCATACTGAGCCATCCGAGAGGCAATCTCCGGGTCCCCTAACTCGACTGCATTCTGCTGATTCAATTCGGCAAGGTCATCCAGGAACTTTCTGCGGATCTCGCGCGAGACACCTGGTGGATCTGAAAGGTAAAGCACCGGGTCGCTGCCGTTGTAGAATTTCACTCCCTGATAACGTGACGGCAAAAACCCGCTTCCCCACAGACGCTCATAGAGAGGCTGATCACCTCCGGTCCTCCCGACTGACACCATTGCTACGAACGCAGGCAACTCCTGATTCTCACTTCCCAGTCCATAAGAAACCCAGGCGCCGATCGATGGGCGTCCCGCCAGCTGAAAACCAGTGAGCGCAAAAGTCTGGGCCGGATCGTGATTGATCTGCTCCGTGTGCATTGACTTGATGAACGCCAGGTTGTCGGCAACTTTTGCGGTGTGTGGCAACAATTCACTCAGCCATGCGCCTGACTGGCCGTGCTGCGCGAACTTAAATATCGAGGGCGCGGTGGGAAGACTTGCCTGGTAAGCCGTCATGCCCGTTAGCCGCTGGCCCATGCGGATAGACTCAGGCAGATTCTGTCCGCGCAGGTTGTCGAGATTGGGCTTTGGATCGAAAAGGTCAAGCTGCGAGGGCGCTCCTGCCTGGAACAAATAGATGACGCGTTTAGCCTTCGGTGCGAAGTGCGGGAGACCGGGCAACCCGATGCTTTGCCCGCTGCTCTGTGTTGGTTGTTGAAGTAATGTGCTGGCCAAACCGTTCTCATAGAGGAGCGTGGCCAGCGCGGCGGCGCCGATCCCCAGACCGAAGCGACCGAAGAAATGCCGGCGGTTCATTGTCAGCTGTAGCTCGTCGAAAGGGTTCACTTCGCTTCTCAGTTTCGGAACGGAACTATTGCCGGGTAATGACCTCATCGAGGTTAAGCAGCAGGCTCGCCGTCATCGTGTACGCGGCCAGTTCTGATGCGCTCAGATTCTTGTCATAAGGCTTCACGCCTACAGACAAAAGCTTCGAAGCTTCTTGCTGGTTGCGGTTGAAGTAATCGATCTCTGTTTCTAAATCCCGCACGACGATCTGCTGCTCTTTTGTGTTTGGCTGCCTCGATGTTGCTGCACGAAACGCCCACGACACGCGCTCAGCCGGGGTCTCGCCGCCTTTCTTCAACATCCTTTCAGCAAGCACGCGCGCCGCCTCGACATACGTCACGTCATCCATCAAGTCGAGAGCTTGCAACGGCGTGTTTGTCCGCCCCTCTCGCACCTTGCAGAACTCGCGGGTCGAAGCATCGAACACCTGCATATTCGGGGCGAGCACCGTCCTCTTCCAATAGGTGTAGAGGCTACGCCGCCACAATCCCTCACCCTTGTCTTGTTTGTAATCCGTCAAATTTGAGAAGGCCATGTCTTTGTAGAGACCCTCCGGCTGGTAAGGCTTTACCGACGGGCCACCAACCGTCTCCACCAGCAGACCTGACACATCCAACGCCTCATCGCGAATCATCTCGGCCGATAAACGGAATCGAGACCCGCGCGCCAGCAACCTGTTCTCAGGATCACGTTCAAGCAGTTCGGGAGTGACCTTCGACGACTGGCGGTAAGTCGCGCTCATGACGATCATCTTTAACAATCGCTTCGTGTCCCAGCCACTCTCGCGATATTCAACTGCTAACCAGTCCAGCAACTCCGGGTGCGAAGGCCGCTCGCCCCGCGTGCCAAAGTCCTCTGCGGTCTTGACGAGCCCAACCCCAAACAGTATCTGCCATAACCGGTTCACCTGGACCCGAGCGGTGAGTGGGTGATCAGGACTCACCAGCCACTTCGCCAGGCCAAGTCGATTTGCCGGGTACTCCTTCGGCATCGGCTGGAGAACATCCGGTACGCCACGACTAACCTTAGCGGCAGGGGCGTCGTATGAGCCGCGTCGCAAGACGAATGTGGGACGGTCCTCAGGCATTTCCTGCATGACCATCACAGTGGGGAACGTATCTTCGAGTGCCCTCCTTCTCGACTTCAGTTCGCTAAGCTTCTGCCATAACTCTCGAGTGTCAGCGGGCGCACCTTCCTGCAGGTAGGCGCTTAGTATTTTTGATTTCTGCGCTGCCGTCCGTTTCTGCGTCGGGACGCCCGCGATTTCGTCAAGGAAGTCATGGCAGGCCAGTACCGAGAGCTCTAGTTCGTCGAGCACCTTTGTATAAATGCGTAAGTCGCCAAGTGCTCCGCGGAAACGCATTTCCGGACCGCCGCCGCCGCCGACTCGCAGCGGCTCTCTTCCACTACCTTCAAACTCGTAGAAGTTCCGCTGATTGATCTTCAGCCGGCACGACTGGCCATCGACGTAGATGCGCACTCGGTCGTCATATTGGGCGTGCCCGTCAAAGATCACTCCGACGTGATGCCAGCTACCCGAGTGGAACGAGTCTTCCGTCTCTGCGCGAAAGCCATTGTCGCCACATCCGCCGATTGTCTGGAAATGGAGTTTGCTGCCGACGAAAAAAAGTCCCCACCCTCCTCCGCAGGGAACGCCATCCTTTTTCTCATCCACGTTCTCAGACATCTTGGTGATGATCGCGCCTGCGTTGTCAGAGTCAGGGCGAATCCACGCCGAGATCGTGAACCGCTCGCGGTAATCGGTGGAGGTTGATCTATATTTGAAGTTACCGAATGGCCCAGCGTCGAAATAAAGCTTGCCATCAAACTGGGCAGCCTTACCAATGGGCGATTGAACATAGGTGGGGACACCTTCGCGGAAGCTGATCGGTTGAGGCTTGGTTTCTGCTTGACTCTTTCCGGCTTTCTGCTCTTCGTAGGTCTTCGTAGCGCTCTTCACTGGTCGATCGAGGTACGGCTTTCCCGTCTCATTTACGACGGGCGCCGATGAGTCATCCAGCGGAAGACGAAAATAAAGTTTATCCTCAGGGAACCACTGCCGGCCCGGTGTAGCTACCAGGCTGCTCTCCCAACGTCGCTCAGGCGAGGTTAACTTTTCGACTCGTTGTTCTAATTGCCGCTCAGTGAGCGCAATCTGCTGGTCTAACTCTTTCAGCCAACACTGGCCGACGCTTGTAGGCGCGGCAATCCAGGGCGGCGAGTTCCCGTAGTCAAAGGCGCGTCCATCCTCAGGGATGTTGTTGAAGTATGCGAAGAGTTGGTAGTACTCCTTCTGTGAGATTGGATCGAACTTGTGATCATGGCAGCGCGCGCAGCCGACCGTGAGCCCCATCCACACTGTAGAAGTCGTGTCGACCCTGTCTACGGCATACTCAGTAGCGTACTCTTCAGGAATGATCCCGCCCTCGGCGTTGATGCGGTGGTTACGATTGAATGCGGTCGCAATTCTCTGGTCCAGTGTCGGATTCGGTAAAAGGTCACCGGCCAATTGCTCGATCGTAAATTGATCGAAGGGCATATTTCGATTGAAGGCATCGATCACCCAATCTCGCCACCGCCACATCTGGCGGTCGCCATCCACCTGGTAGCCGTTCGTATCGGCATAACGCGCTGCATCCAGCCAGCGGGAAGCCATCCGCTCACCATAGCGAGGGCTCGCTAACAGACGATCAACCAGTTTCTCGTAAGCATTCGGGTTCCGATCCGAGATAAACTGATCAACCTCAGCAACCGTTGGCGGCAATCCAGTTAAATCCAAACTCAGGCGACGAATGAGCGTCTCCTTCGCAGCTTCTGGCGATGGACTCAACCCTTCCTTTTCCAACCTGGCGAGCACGAAGCGATCAATCGGATCGCGAATCCACTTCCTGTTTTTGACGGCCGGCAGGGGCGGCCGAATCGGAGCTACGAAGGCCCAATGCTTTTCAAGCTTGTCTATCTTGTCTATGGCAGCGCTCTCGGGCCAGATTGCGCCCGTCTCAATCCAACGACGAATCATCGCAATCTGTTCTGGCTTGAGCGGCTCCCCCTTGAAAGGCATGCGTGGCTCGTCACCTTCGCCAAGAATCCGATGAACCAAAGTGCTCTTTGCACTGTCACCGGGGACAATCACCGGACCGGAGACTCCACCTTTCATCGCCAGCGTTTTGGAATCAAGACGCAACTGCGCTCGCGGCTTGTCGCCCGAGTGACATTGATAGCACGACGCACGAAGGACAGGCTGAACATCGCGCGTGAAATCCACCTCTGCAGTTCCTGGAGTCGTTTGCGCAACAGTTTGAGTTTTTGTTTGGGTTGTCGCCTGAGCCGGCTTGACGGTTGTGGCCGCTTCGTTGGGCCAGTCCGCGCCCTGATCGATCCAGAGGCGAAGCAATCGGATCTGCTCAGTCGGGAGTGGTGGGGCTTTGAACGGCATTTGGGGCCCGTCGCCCAATCCCAGAACACGCTGTATCAGCAAACTCGCTGTGCTGTTGCCCGGAATGATAGCCGGCCCCGAGTCGCCGCCTTTCAAGGCCGCCTCTTTCGAGTCGAGGCGCAGTCCTCCTTTGTCTTTCTCTGGTCCATGGCACCGGTAGCAGTTTGTGCTCAGAATCGGCTGAATACCTTTTCTGTAGTCGACCTTCGCCACTGCATTTTCCCGAGCCTCTCCTGCTGCGCGAGCATTGACTTCGACAGTCGGGATCAGGCGACTCAAAACGCAGAGCAGTGCAACGCCCAAAAGAGCAAAGATGATCAGCTTCAACTTTCGAAACCTTCTTTTACTCAACCCATTACTTCCCTTCCTTGAAATCTGAGTAATCTGTGGAGGGGCTAAACTCTTCGTAGCTTTGTAACTCGCCCCGACAAGAGCCACTCATGAACGTATAGATTGCCGTGCTTGTCCCAACGCACACAGTGCGGCGAGACGAAGATTCCATCCTTCCATTGATCGGACGTGATCTTATTCGTCGCCCGCAGCTTCGGATCGGCATTGTCACCAAGCTCTGCGATTACTCTGTTATCTTTGTCGAGAATCGTTACTTTGCCGGCCAGATCAGCAACCGCTAAGTCATCGCCGTGCTGGTCCATATTGGAAGGCATTCGCATCCCCTCCGTAACGAACCCCTGATGCTGGCCCTCAAGGCTGAAGAGCTGAAGACGATGGTTGCCGCGATCGGCTACCACGACGACCGGCGTCTTCCTCCGTGTGTCGACCCAGATGCCATGCGGGTTGTTTAGCTTGCCTGGCTCGCTGCCTGTTCCGCCCCAGGAGCGCAAGTAATCACCGCGTGAGTTGTAGTGGTGGACCCAATCCTTACCGTAGCCATCCGCAACGTAAAGGTCGCCGTTGGGCGCGAACGCGATTGCAGTCGGTTTGTACTCGCTCGCTGCTTTGTAAACGCCTAACTCTTGAGGGAAGCCCCGTGTCCATACCTGCTCACCAGCCAGTGTGAGCTTGATCAATTCGTTACGGTTCTGGTGAGTGATATAGATGTATTCGTCCTTGCCTTCTCTGCGGATCATCATGCCGTGAGATCCGTGCTGATAATCCTTACCAAAGGCGTGGACGAACTTGCCGTCGGGGTCGAAGACCATCACGGCATTTTCAGTCTCCGTATTCAGATAGACCAGCCCATGAGAGTCGAAGCATATACCGCCATGGCAACTGCCGAGTTGCATCCCTGCGGGCAGCTTCAACCAATCGCCGACCCACTCATAAGTGTGCTTGCCTTTACCGAGAATGAGTCCTTTGCTCGTGTGCGGTTTCGCGGCAGTCGGGCGCAGCCACAATGGAGCAACTGCCGTAGTCAATATTCCTGCCGTCGCGGAACGAAGGAAGGAACGCCGTGGCAGATCACTTGCCGTTTTAATCCTCATAGGGAGTCGGTACCACCTGCCTTCGCTAGTGCCTTTGGCTTTTCTGTCCTTTTGAAAAACATTTCATTTTGTGTGCGAAACATTCGGGCGGCATCAATGAAGATCGACCCGCTGTCCCGTTTGTGCGGACCTGCGCGCGGCGTCGAGAATCTCAGTGGCGATGAGGTTCGTTTCGAGCGAAGATGGACCAGTGGGTTTCATGCCGTCTGCGACAACCGCTTTCAAGTACGCCAGCGAGTCATCCTGCGGGGGCACGAGGGACTGCGCTACCACCTGCTCCTCCTTCTTCCCCCATCGCCGTATACGAAGCGAGTCGGTGCCGACCGTGATCGCGTATCCGTTCTCCCCGTAAACTTCCATATCCTTGCGATCAAAAGGCCAGTTCCACGATGCCTGCAGGATGGCTTGCGTTTTGGGATACGTGAGAATGATCGTCGCCTCATCATCCACGCGGGTGTAGATGTCGGGCTTCATTGTTTGGGTCACAGCCGTGACCGAGGTGGGACGTTGGTTGTCCATCAACCAGGTAACCAGATCGGCGCCATAGCAACCGAAGTCAAACAGCGCGCCACCGCCATTTAGTTTCGGGTCGACCAGCCATCCTCGGGGTCCACTAAGCGGGCGGGAATTGCTATGACCATCGTTTACGATGATCTTGCGCGCAGCGCCGATAGATTGATCATGCAACAGCGTGTAGGCGGCGGTGCTGTTGGGATACCAGGTTGTCTGATAGTTTACGAGTACATGGATTTTTCCAACCCTGGCGGCCTGGGCCATGGCCTGAGCGTCCTCCAGACTGACCGCCAGGGGCTTCTCCATCATTGCGTGAACGCCATAACGGGCCGCAATCTCCACCGCGCGGCGATGGTCATACGTGTTCGTATAGATGACTATCGCCTGGGGATGTGTCTTCTCAATCATTTCGGCCTCATCCGTAAAGAGCAGCCGCTTATCCAAACCCTCGTTCACATAATCCGCCACTGCATCCCGAGATGGCTCGCAAATACCAACGACCTGGACATCCCTACGGCGAAGCATGCTCCACACGGTCCCCGCATGTGGATGAACAAGACCAACGACGGCGATTCGCAACGGAGTTGTGGAGTCGGCCGGCGCGGTCTGCGAACGCGTGACGGTTGGGGCAATCAGGACCAGAGCCGAAGTAACGAGTGCGACGGCCAGTGTCGAAATCTTGATACTGTGTCGAGTAATAGTGTCGTTCATAGATTCTCTTTAGGGCTTCAACACCCCTTGCGGCTCGACTGCATAGATTGCCGGAATGCGTTTGGCGACCGGAGCCATCACGGGAAACTTCCGATGTGACTCGCTCTGATACCAGTAACAGCAGGAGTAGAAGTTATCTGCCCGATGACTGGCGTGACCGTGCTCGATCGTATCTTTCATATACCTGGTGAAAGTCACCGGATTATCTCCGTGCCAGCGGTAACGTATCGTCCGCCTACCCGCTCCGGACCCAAAATGTAAGATGCCCCGTTGTAGAGATGAGCAAAGCTGATTGAGTTTGAAAACCCGCCAAAACTTCGTCTAAGGCGGGGTTAACCGATCGGTGCGCTGTGACATATCATCTACGTTGACCTGATATTGGCATCTCGGGTGGAGGCAGCTCGGCTGCTTCAATGAAACTGATCAGTCCCATCAGCGTTCCCCATGAGTAAAACTGATCGCTGTTCAATTTCGAGTCATCTCCTGTCCGCATGATTGCAGAATAGTTCTCTCTGATGAATCCACTGCGATTCCACTCTTGCAGGAACATCTCACGAGACTTGACCGCAAGCTCGTGTCGCGCCTGGGGCAAGTTGTAGTTTCGCAGACTGAGATAAACCAGAAAATTCAGTGGCGGCCAGACTGCGCCCTTCCAATTTGCTTCTTTCGGAAACGATGGATCGTCACGAGCGATAGAGGGGATGACGTACTCGCCTCCAAATTCGGTCGGATTCAACAGGTGGTTTTCCACCATGCTCTCTGCTCGTTCCGGCTGCGGCAACCGCGCCAGCAGCGGGTAAAACATTGTCGGCGACATTCGCTTTGACAACTCGCCTGTATCCGTCCTGCGGTTCAGATATAATCCTGTCTCTTTATCCCAGAGGATCGCCATTGCCTTGCTGAACTGCTCCGCTCGCGTATGTAATTCGTGGACATCGTTTGTTCTGCCTAATACTTCAGCAATCTCCGCCAATGCATTGCAGTCGGCGATATACAAGCTGTTTAGCCCGACATCCTGCAATTCAAGCATGTTCTTTTCAGGGTTGAATGGAACCTCATCGTACATGGGCGAATCGTCCATCCCGGACTCATAAGCAGCGGTGGTCCAGGTATGGATGTCTTCCTGTTTGTACGGGTTCCTGGCGAGGTCTGAACCGTGGCTGAGCAGGTCTCCGTTCAGGCGGCTCTTGAGCCACCACCGATTCCAGGTAAGCAGATCATCGAAAGAGGCCTCCAACAGCCAGCGGTCTCTGTATCGCTTGAAGATCTCCTTCAACATGATTGAGCCGACAGGAGGCTGGGAATGATCCCAGGATTTGGTGCCATTTCCGCGATCATCGTTCGGGATAAAACCGCCCTCAGTCATGCTTCGCATGTGCTCAGCAAAATTTGCGTAAGCCAGGTCTTTACTGATTAAGGAGCTTGCATAAGATATGAAAAAGTTGTCCCATCCGAAGACAATAAAGCCGCCATACCTTTCGTTCCAGGGGCGGGCCATAGTCGTAATCAGGCGATCGAACTTGGGCTCATAGATCGTGTTCCAGGCGATGCCAGATTGAATGGCGTTGTAGGCTGCCGCCAATTTGCCATGTTGCGTGGCTTCTTTCTCAAGCCCGCTTTGTTTGTTCTGGAGAATGCTCCGAATCTGCTTCACCCCAAGGGGCTCGTTGGTTGAAATGCCTAGTTCTTGATCAAGCTCAAGGCTGAGGTAAGGAGTGTCTGCCTGTACATAAGGGTCTGAGACTTCTTGGCCGGTCGTATATACACGGATGATTCGTGACGGCAGCTTTGCTACGAGTTGATCGGCTTCGCGCGAGAGTAGACCTGGACGGTTCCACAACATCCCGGTTGAAACCACGGCCTCGAGCGGCAATTTAGGCTGATTGAGGGGTGTCACGAGAATTACGAGGCGGTCCTGGTCCGATGCGGTTTCAACACGCAGATGGACATCATGCCATCTAATCTCCACTTCGGAATAGCTTCCGTCGAGAGCATGCAATCCTGGCTTGATCTCGACATCAGTCCTCTGCAATATGAGAGCTCGTTCGAAGTATCTGTACCCCCTCCACCCGGTCTGTTTAAAAGCCATATTGATGGAGAGCGATTCGGGAAGCAGTACCTGCTTGAGCATGTTCCTGGAGTCCCATGTTCCCCAACCACGGACCAGCTTCTTCTTTATCGTCAGGTATTCAGGGCGCTCATAAACCTTCGTGGCCGCATCTACAGTAGGTGTAAAGGAGATGTTAGACAGCAGGATTAACAGGTGACTGGAGACGAGAAAGGCTGGTTTTATATGGTTCATTTTATGCACGGATTGTAGTAGGTCACAGAGTGCTGTCGATCCTTACCTCTGCTCCGGCAAGGCCCTTGCTCTTCACACGCAAAGTGATCGCGCCTGTGGCTCTCGCTTTTGTGCGCACAATGACGAGAACCAAACCGTTATAAGTCGCGCGCTCTTTTGACTGAAATGATTCTAAGCATGTCGCGTCGCCATTATCAGTCGCGACAATTTCCCCAGGGCCACTAACTTCGAAGCTCACCTGGTTTTTCGCTCGCGGCACGAGTAGCCCCCCTTTGTCAGCCACCTTGACGGTGACGAACGCAAGGTCTCGACCATCGGCGCGCAAAGTGGTGCGGTCTGCCGTGAGCACAAGCTTCACAGCGGCGCCGGTCGTCTGCACGACGTCCTCAGCCCACCGTGCACCGTTCCTATAGGCAATGACCCTCAACTCCCCGGGCATATAACGCACATCATCCCAACGCAGTCGATATTCGAACGGCCCACGCCTTTTGCGACCCAGTGATTTTCCATTGAGAAACAACTCGGCCTCATCGCCCGACGTATAAACGTGCACGGGAGTCACCTGCCCCACTCTCTCCGACCAGTTCCAATGTGGCAGGATGTGCGCCATCGGCAAATCAGGCCGCCAGCGGGCCTGATATAGATAGAAGCGATCCTTCTTGAACCCAGCGAGGTCTACGATCCCGAAATAGGAGCTGCGCGAGGGCACCCGAATCTTGCCGAGTTCCCTTAATTCCTGCGCCGCCCGGTCCTTCAAGACTGGATCGGTAAAGGCGAGCGGATTGGCGGAATCCTCGCTGTAAGGCTCAGGCTCACCTAAGTAATCAAAGCCGGTCCACACGAACTCGCCGGCCACGAATGGCGCCTCATCCAGTCCACGAAACTCCACCTCTGGCTGAAAGGACCAGGTAGAAAAATCGTAGCTGCTGACCTGGAAATCTGCGATGTCATTTATCGCCCGTCTTTCGCTCTTGTCGTCACGGACTGGGAAGAAATAGTCACCACGCGAACTGATACCCGAGGCAGTTTCACTGGCCACTATGGGCTGCAACGGCCCAATTGCACGGAATGGGATATATCCGCTCGATTGATAATTGAATCCGCTTACATCGAGGGCGAGTTGAAAACCGTTGAGGGAGGCACTAGCCGAATGGCAGCCAACTGTCACCGGTCGTGTGCGATCCTCACTGCGCACGATGTCGGCCAATTGTGCTGCCATTTGCCAGCCTTCAGAACTATCATCTTCGCGGATCTCGTTACCGATGCTCCACAAGACGACGCACGGATGATTGTGGTCGCGCCGCACGAGGGCGCGCAAATCTTTCTCGTGCCAGCTGTCGAACAAAAGGTGATAGTCGTTCTTCTTCTTCCCTCGTCGCCATGCGTCGAATGCCTCGTCCATCACAAGGAAACCCATCCGGTCGCACAGCTCCAGCAATTCCGGCGCCGGCGGGTTGTGGCTCGTGCGGAGGGCATTGACGCCCATCTCGCGCAATATCTCCAGTTGTCGCTCAAGAGCCCGCACGTTTAACGCAGTTCCCAGCGCGCCGAGGTCATGGTGAAGGCACACACCCTGAAGTGGCACCTTTTTGCCGTTGAGGAGAAAGCCCCGATCTGCGGTGAATGCGATGGTGCGGATGCCAAATGGCGTTTCGACCCGGTCTACAACTTTGTCACCGCTTCGAACGGTGGTAATGGCGGTATACCGTTGAGGTGAGTTTAAGCTCCACAGTTTCGGATGGGTGATGGCAATGTATTGCACCAGTAATCCACAACGATCCGACGCAATCGGATGTGGGGCAGCTATAGGTACCGTTGATGCGACTGCCTTGCCTGCAATGCGGCCGACTGCGTCCAATTCGAAAACTTCTGTGGAGACATCTATGGGTGTGTCGTTAACGGCGCGATTCTCGATGGTCGTCTGAACCCGTACCAAAGCAACTTCGTCAGTTATCTGTGGGGTACTGACAAACACTCCCCAATGAGCGACATGGATCGGCTCCGTTTTAACAAGCCAGACATTTCTATAGATCCCTCCTCCCGGATACCAGCGGGAGGAATCGGGCGGATTATCCAAACGGATCGCCAGGACATTCTCCGCGTCGAATTTTAGGAATGGCGTCAAATCGAGTTGCCACGACGCATAGCCATATGGCCAGCCCCCAACGAATTGTCCGTTGAGCCAGACAGCCGCATAAGCCATTGCGCCATCGACATCGAGATAGATGCGCTTCCTCGCGTCTTCTCTGGGTACGAGGAAATGCTTGCGGTACCAGCCCACTCCCCACCACGGCAATTTACCCGTTTCGCCGGGGTAGTCCTGGTTGAACGGTCCTTCGATGCCCCAATCGTGCGGGAGATCAAGCTTACGCCAAGAGCTGTCATTGAAGTTGGGCTGAGCATAAGCCACGGAAGCACCCAAGTTATGCTCTGGCCGAACTGGCTTTGGGGCGGCGCCGCTAAGAAGGT
>Ga0207684_10004256_pt1 | contig 13577 bp, 14 predicted proteins | sample KBSK5501metaG_FD_184342 | JGI IMG/M metagenome (GOLD analysis project Ga0207684, IMG submission 184342) | Corn, switchgrass and miscanthus rhizosphere microbial communities from Kellogg Biological Station, Michigan, USA - KBS K5-50-1 metaG... | ecosystem: Host-associated > Plants > Roots >...
GCGCTGGGCCGCGTTGAGCATGCTGCCCCACGACGGCGCGGGCGGCTGCTGGCCGAGCCCCAGGAACGACAGGCTTGCCTCGGCGATGATGGCGGCCGCCACCGTGATGGACACCTGGACGAAGAGCGGCGGCAGCGTGTTCGGCAGGATGTGGCGGAGCGCGACGCGCGGGCGCGAGCAGCCCAGCGCCTGCGCCGCCTCGACGTACTCCTCGGTCTTGATCGCGAGCGCCGTTCCGCGCACGAGCCGGACGAAGGTGGGCAAGGCCGCGATCCCGATCGCGATCATGGCGTTGCCGAGGCCCGGGCCGAGGAAGGCGGCCAGCGCGATGGCCACGATGAGGAACGGAATCGACAGCATGGCGTCGGTGATCCGCATTATAAGCCCGTCCAGCCAGCCCCCGACGTAGCCCGAGAGCAGGCCGAGCGGCACGCTGAAGGCGACCGCGATCGTCACCGGGATGACGCCGGCCAGGAGCGAGGCGCGCGCGCCCCAGAGCAGCCGCGAGAGCACGTCGCGGCCGACCTCGTCGGTGCCGAGCGGATGCGTCGCGGACGGGGGCTTGCGCAGCGCGCGGTAGTCGATCGCGGTCGGGTCGAACGGCGCGAGCTGCGGCGCCGCGAGCGCCACCAGGATGAAGCCGAGTACCACCGCGAGCGCGACCAGCGCCGCGGGCCGGCGCGCGAGCTGCCGCGCGGCCTTGTAGCGCCGTCCCGTCGCCACCGGCCGCGCAGCGAGCACGGCGGGGGTGACGCTCACGCGGAGCCTCGCAGGCGCGGGTTCGCCAGGAAGTAGAGGACGTCGGCGCCCAGGTTCAGGAGCACGTAGAGACTCGCCGAGACGAGTACGACGGCCTGCACGACGGCATAGTCGCGGTTGAACACGCCGTCGACCAGCAGCTTGCCGAAGCCCGGGATCGCGAAGACCTGCTCGGTGAGGACCGCGCCCGACAGCAGCCGCCCGAACTCGATCGCGCCGAGGGTGATGATCGGGATCAGCGCGTTGCGGAGCGCGTGCTTCAGCACCACCAGCCGCTCGGGCACGCTCTTGGCCCGCGCGGTGCGCACGTAGTCGGCGCCCAGCGTCTGGAGCATCGCGCTGCGGGTGTGGCGCATCATGACGCCGGCCACCCCGGTGCCGAGGACGAACGAGGGCAGGAGGATGGTGGTCAGGTTCTGGCGGAGATCCTCCCAGGGCGGCACGTAGCCCGAGGCCGGCAGCCAGCCCAGCCGGACCGCGAAGAGCAGGATCAGCATGATGCCGAGCCAGAAGTGCGGCACCGAGAGGCCCGAGAGTGCCAGGAGGTTGGCGACCACGTCCACCGAGGTGCCCTTGCGCACGGCCGAGACGATGCCGGCGGGGATGCCGATCAGGAGCGCGATGGCCATCGAGCAGGCCGCGAGCTCCACGGTGACCGGCAGCTTCGAGGCCAGCAGCTCGCGGACCGGGATGCGGTTGCGCAGCGACTCGCCGAAGTCGCCGCGCAGCACCCGGCCGAGCCAGAGGCCGTACTGCACCGGGATCGGCCGGTCGAGGTGGTACCGCGCGCGGATGGCCGCGACCACCGCCGGGTCGTGCTCCTCGCCGGCCAGCGCCACCGCCGCGTCGCCCGGCAGGAGCTGCTGGAGCGAGAAGATCAGCACCGAGACGAAGAAGAGCGTCGGCACCAGCACCGCGAGCCGGCGGGCGACGTAGAGCCAGAGCGCCATGCGATCTCAGTTCAGGCGGAGGCCTCGGAAGCGGATGATGCCATCCGGGTAGGGGGTGAAGCCCTGGACCTTGGCGCTGAAGCCGGTGAACACGCGACGGTGCCACAGGATGAGCCGCGGCACGTCACGCTGCATGATCTCGGTCGCCTGGTCGTAGAGCTTCTTGCGCTCGCCCAGGTCCGCGACGTGGCGGGCCTTGGTCAAGAGCGCGTCGACGTCCGCGTTGCAGTAGTGGCTGTCGTTCTGGGCGCCCTTGCACGTCGTGAAGGAGTAGACGTTGCCGTCGGGGTCGGGCCGGCCGGACCAGAAGGTGAAGTAGGCCTCGAAGTCGCCCCGCCGTCCCGCCTGCAGCATCGTGACGTTCTCCTGGGACTGGATCGTCATCGTGATGCCGGCCTCGGCCAGCATGGCCTGGAGGATCAGGGCCGCCTCCTGGCGGTCTCGCTCCGGGGGGACCACCAGGGTGAAGGTCAGGCTCGGCTGGCCGGCCTCGCGTAAGAGTTGTTTGGCCCGGGCCACGTCGCGCTTGCCCACCGGCACCTTCGCGTCGTAGAAGGGGCTGGCCGGGCTGACGAACTGGTTGCCCGCGATGTACTCGCCGGCGAACACGGTCTTCACGAGCGTCTCGCGGTCGATCGCCAGGTCGATCGCCTGCCGCAGGCGGACGTCGGCGAGCGTCTTGCTCTTCGCACCGTTCGCGATGTTGAGGGGGATCATCTGGTAGCCGAGCTCGGGCACGCCGACAACCTTCACCTTGGGGTCGGCGCGGATCTCGCCGAGATCCGTCGGCGACACCCGCTCGATCATCTGCAGATCGCCGGAGCGCAGGCTGGCCAGGCGCGAGCTCGAGTCGGTGATGGGCACGAACTCGATGCGGTCGATGGAGAAGCTCGCCCTGTCCCAGTAGTCGGCGACCCGCTCGACGACGATCTTGCCCTGGGCCACCCGCTGGACGAATCGATAAGGGCCGGCGCACACGGGCTGGGTGCCCAGCTTGTCGCCGAGCGCGCGCGCCGCCTTGGGCGACACCATCATGCCGGCGCGGTCGGTCAGGGCGGCCAGCAGCGGCACGAGCGGCTGGGAGAGGTTGAATCGCACCGTGAGGTCGTTCACGACATCCACGCTCTGGATCTCGCCGATCTCCGACTTCCGGAACGACCCCGGCGTGTTCTGGTGCCGCTCGATGTTGAAGCGCACCGCCTCCGCGTTGAACGGCTCGCCGTCCTGGAAGCGCACGCCCGGGCGCAGCTTGATCACGATCGACTTGCGGTCCGCGGCCCACTCGTAGCTGGCGGCGAGCTGGGGCACGATCTTGAGATCGGGCGTGACGTCGAAGAGCTTGTCGCAGAGCGCGGCGAAGACAAGACGGCCGGTGTAGGCGCGGCTGATGGTCGGATCGAGCGCGTCCGGGTCGTCGTTGAGCCCGATGCGGAGCACGCTCTGGGCGCGGGCGGGGCACGGGAGGAGCAGCAGGAGTGCGATCAGGGCGGTCAGGATGGCGTTCACTCGGGTCCTCCGACGGGATACTGCGGTGGCGGCGCGGCACTGTCAAGGCGAGCCGGATCGCGGTACTGTATCCGCGAAAAGCTGGCTCTCGGAAAGGACCCATCGATGCCACGGATCATCGACATGGAGTGCAGCGTGCCGTACGGGGCCGCGGCGGAAGCGAAGCCCGCCCCGGCGGCCGGCGCCGGCGCGCAGCCCGCCGGCTACGGCATGGCCAACTACGGGCGCATCTTCCGCGCCCGGCGCGAGGGCGCCGACCACCGCCCGGACGTGGAGCTCGACACCTACGTCGAGAAGCTCGGCAAGCTCGGCATCGTGCGCTCGGTGCCCTTCGGCGTCTCGAACGAGGAGACGGTGCAGCTCCTGCGCCGGTTCCCCGGCCGCTTCCTGGGGCTGGCCCGCATCAGCATCACCGCGTTCCAGGGCATGAGCGGGGTGCGCGAGCTGGAGCGGCTGGTCCGCGACGAGGGCTTCTGCGCCCTCGGCGTCTCCGCGCTGGTCGACTGCATTCCCGCGAGCGACCGGCGCTACTATCCGCTCTACACCAAGGCGGCGGAGCTGTCCATCCCGGTGCGCATCTACTCCTCGATGAACTACGCGAACGATCGGCCCTACGACCTCGGCCACCCGCGGCATCTCGATCAGGTGGCCATGGATTTCCCCGAGCTCAAGCTCATCGGCGGGCTCGGCGGCTGGCCCTGGGTGAACGAGATGGTCGCGCTGGTGCGGCGCCATCCCAACCTGCACGTCGACACCTCCGCGCATCGCGCGAAGTACCTCGGCCAGCGCGGGTCGGGCTGGGAGATGCTGATCCAGTTCGGCAACACCCTGATCCAGGACAAGGTGATGGTCGGCCTCTCCGCCGGGCTCGTCGGGCAGCCGTACGAGACGCTGATCGACGAGTATCTCGGGCTGCCGCTGAAGGACACGGTCAAGGAGAAGTGGCTCTACTCCAACGCGGCCCGCGTCTTCGGGCTGAGCTGAGGCGGTCATGACCGAGACGCTTGGCCTTCCGGACGCCGGCCGCGGCGGCGCGCTCGCCGGCGTGGTGATCGTGGAGCTGGCCGGGACCCCGGCCGGCGAGCTCGCGGGCGGGCTCCTCGCCGATCTCGGGGCCACCGTCATCAAGATCGAGCCGCCGGGCGGATCGCCCATGCGGCGGCGGGGTCCCGGCCTCGACGGCGAGGATTCGCTCGCCTTCCAGTCGGAGAACCGCGGCAAGCACTCGGTGCAGGCCGCACTCCCAGAGCTCTCGACCGATCCGCGGCTGGCCCGGCTGCTCGCCACCGCCGACGCGCTGATCGAGGACCTGGGACCGGGGCGCCTCGAGGAGGCGGGACTCTCGCCGGAGGAGCTCGAGCGCCGGAACCCGCGGCTCGTCACGCTGCGCATCTCGCCGTTCGGCCAGACCGGGCCGCTGGCCGGCGAACGCGGTGACGACCGCATCGCCCAGGCTTTCTCCGGTATGCAGTTCGTGACCGGATTCCCCGACCGCGCGCCGCTGCCGGTCACGATCCCGCTTGCCGAGAGCTGGACCGCCGTCCATGGCGCGAACGGGCTGCTGATGGCGATCTTCCACGCCCGGTGTAGCGGGCGCGGGCAGGTCGTGGACATCGGCCTCTACCAGACCGCGCTGCGGTTGCAGGAAGAGGTGGTCGTCCGATACGACCGGAGCGGCACGGTGGCCGAGCGCCTCGGCACGGAGTCGCCCATCGTGGTTCCGGCGAACGTGTACCGCACGCGGGACGGCGGCTGGATCGCGGTCTCCGGCGCGGGCGACCAGCCCTTCGCCCGCCTCTGCGAGGCGATCGAGGCGCTCGACGCGCCGAAGGATCCGCGCTTCGCCACCCCCGCCGCGCGTCTGCAGAACCGGGCGGCCTCGGACGAGCTCGTCAGCTCCTGGATCGCCCGGCACGACCAGGCCGACGTCGAGGCCCGCTTCGCGGCGGTGGGCGTGGCCGGCACCGCGGTGCGCTCCGCCGACGACATCATCGCGGACGCGCACGTGAAGGCGCGCGAGGCCATCCTGCACCTCCAGTCGGCGACCGGCCGCGATTTCCTCGCGCCCGCGTCGGTGCCCAAGCTCACGCGGACGCCGGCGGGGAGTCCGCGGCGCGCCCCGAGGCTCGGCGAGCACACCGAGGCGGTCCGAGCGGCTCTCGAGCGGCTCGAGGCCCGGCCGAGAGTCGACGCGCCGGGCCGAGTGGCGGCCGGGGACGGCCCGGGGGCATGGGGCCCGCTGGCCGGGGTCCGCGTGCTCGACCTCTCGCAGTGGCTGGCCGGTCCGGCCGCCGCCGCCCTGCTCGGCGACTTCGGCGCCGACGTGATCATGGTCGAGCTGCCGAGCGTGGCCGCGGATGCCCAGGGCCGTAAGAGCCCCGGCTTCGTGGTCACCAACCGCAACAAGCGCAGCATCACGCTCGACGTGCGCGCGCCCGGCGGCCGGGAGGCGTTCCTCGCGCTGGCCCGCGTGAGCGACGTGATCGTGGAGAACTTCCGGCCCGGGACGCTCGAGCGCTGGGACCTGGCGCCGGCCACGCTCCTCGCGGCCAACCCGCGGCTCGTGCTCCTGCGCTCGTCCGGCTTCGGGCAGAGCGGGCCGTACACCGCGCGCGCCGCGTTCAACCCGGTCGGCCTGGCCTTCGGCGGCATCACCTATCTCAACGGCTGGCCGGATCGGCCGCCGCTCCGCGACGGCGTCATGGCCGGCGACTACTCGACGGCGCTCTTCAACGTGCTGGGCATGGTGGCCGCGCTGCTGCGGCGTGACGTCGACGGCCAGGGGCAGGTGGTGGACACCGCCATGTTCCAGGCCGCGCTGCGGCTGACCGGCGACCTGCTGGCGGTGCGCAGCGCGCTCGGTCTCCGTCGCGAGCGTGCCGGCGGCGACTCGCCGCTCTATCCGGCCAGCGTCACCGTCGAGGCCGCCGACGGCCGCTTCGTCGTGGTATCGGGCCCGTCCTGGCAGGATGTCTCGGTCGCGCTCGCGCGACTGGGCCGGCGACCGCCCTCGGATCGCGACGGTGTCCGGGAGGACGTGGCCAAGCTGGTGGGCACGCTATCCACTGTCGATGCGGTGTCCACGTTGCGGGGCGCCGGGCTCGCCGCGAGCGCCGTCAACTCGGTGGCCGATCTGGTCCGCGAGCCGCATCTCTGGAGCCGCGGCGATCTGGTGCGGCTCGCCCATCCGGAGATGGGGGAGATCGTCACGCAGGGAATCGTGCCGCTGCTCTCGCGCACTCCGGGCCGGGTCGCCGGCTGGTCCCCACACCCGGGATCCGACAATGAGGCGGTCCTCGGAGGGCTCCCGGGCTACCCGGCGACCCGGTGACGGGATCTTTCCACTCGCAACGCGGTCGGCGCCACCGCTGCGTCGATCATCACCACCTTGTCCACCTGGCTGAAGTCATTCCCCTGCAAACGGATTCTCGCCGTGTCCGCGCCGCTGAGCCGCAAGACCGTCTTGGTTCCGGCGCGGGGGCGGAGGCCCTGGAGCAGGCAGTCCCGCACCGAGCGCAGCCACAACAGTGGCTCGGCCTCCGCCGCCGGCGCCGCCTGAAGGGCTCTTACCTTGGCGTGGTCCACGTCATCCAGCACGACCGCGGGACGCGCGTCCGGTTGATCGACGCTCAGGTCGACCCCGTCCACCGTCAGGCCGCGGACGTGTCGGCAATAGAGGCCGTACGCGGGTAGGTCCTTGAACATGTAGGCGTCCGGATAGGTCTTTTCCAGCTCCGGCACATTCTGCAAGACGGGTTCAGCTTTGCCGCCGCCTTTGGCGGTGACCCGGATGTTCTTCAGGGCAATCTCGGCCACCGGGTGGCCGGGTATGCCCGTGATGGACGAAGCCGTCATCGCGCCGACGGCCACCACGTTCGAGATCGAGATGTTCCTCAGGGTGCCGGGCATGGGTACTTCCTGCCCGCGGCCGCGCTTGCCCAGCCGGACGAAGATGGGCGCCCGAACGTTGGTCATCCGGATATCCGAAACCACGACGCGCTCGACGCTGCCCCCATCCACCGTTCCGATCGAGACGCCGGAGCTCAGGTCGCCCTTCCACGCGTGAGAGCGCGCGACGATGGTGCAATTGCTGAACACGATATTCCTGAAATCCCCGGTCGTCTCGGTGCCCAGCTTGAGGGCATTGTGCACGGTGGTGAGATAGCAGTTGCTGACCGTCACGTCCTGCGTGGCGCGGCGACGGCCGAGGGCGAAGCTCGTCTTGAGCACGATCGCATCGTCCCGCGAGTCGATGTGGCAGTTGGCGATGCGCACGTCCTGACAGCAGTCCGGATCGATCCCGTCCGAGTAGCCGTTCAGAACGGTGACGCCCACGATCTCCACGCGGGCGCAGCCGAGGAGACTGATATTGTAATTCGGCGCGTTGATGATGGTCAGGGCGCCAATCCGGATATTCCGACATTGCTTGAGGGCGATCGGCTTCGGGCCGCCGCGTTTCGCCCGGTTCCCATCGATCCGGCCCGGACCGAGAATGCTCACGTCCGTCAGGTCCTGTCCCTGGAGAAGCGCGAAGCGGAAGTCGGTGGTCTCGCGGTCCGAGGACGAATCGTGGTCGAGGTGTTCGACCGGATCGAAATCCGCGTCGTCGGGAGTGGCGACCAAGGTCGCGCCGGCGTCGAGACGAAGGGCGGTGTGACTGCGGAGGTGGAGTGTGCCGGAGAGATACTCGCCCGGAGGAAAGTAAACGGTTCGCCCCGACCGTCCGGCGGCGTCGATGGCGGCTTGAATGGCGCGGGTGTCGATGGCGTGGCGGTCGCCCTTTGCGCCGTGGTCGCGGACATTCAGCTCGGCCCGGACCTCGGCGGCCCGTAAGGGCCGCGGCGAAAGAAGCAAAGGCGCGGCGAACCCGGCGGAGCGCCACAGGAAGGCTCGCCGCGAGTGATTCATCTCACGCGCCTATGATCTGGATGTCGATACTTCGCGTTCGCGGTCCATCCCACTCGCAGAACAGAATCGACTGGAACCGCCCCAGAGACAGCTCGCCGGCCGAGAGGCCTACGACCACGCTCTGACCGAGCAGGCCGGCTCGGAGGTGAGCGGCGCCGTTGCCCCGCTCGCAGTCCGAGTAACGCGGATCGTTGTGCTTGTATCCTCCGTCGTCGGCGACCAGGCGCTCCATCAGTTCCGTCAAGTCGTCGACGAGCGCTCCCTGGAACTCGTTGACCAGCAGGCAGCAGGTGGTGTGCAGGGTGTTCACGACCACAAGGCCGTCCGCGACCTCCGCCCGCTTCACTTGCTCCCGCACCTGCGAGGTGAGGTCGAGAAACTGGCGGTGAGTCCGGGTTGACAGCGAGAGGGAGTGCCTGGCCATTTTCAGCATTGCCGACTCCTCCAGGTTCCACATGAAGGGCAACGACCGTGCCATGGCGTTCGGCGGTGACGTGAGGGATAGTCCAAATCCGGAGAAATGCAAGACGGGGGGAGGGTGGTTGCCCACTCCGGCATCTCGTCCCGGACCTGGCCACACGGAGCGAAACCAGGTAAACCGTACCGACCACCGGAATACTTGACCCTCGACACAGCGCGTCTAGCGAACCGGGTCGGCTCCAGTTACGATAGCCGCGGAGGTACCGGCAATGAAGAAGCTCGCGGTTGCGATGCTGGCGGTCGTGCTGGTGCTCTCGGTGACAGTGGTGCCGAGCGATGCCTGGAGCCGCGGTCATTTCCGCGGCGGCTGCTGTTGGGGCGGCTGGTGGCTGCCCGGTGCGGTGATCGGCGGGCTAGCCCTCGGTGCCGCTGTTGCCGCGACGTATCCCCCGTACTACCCGCCTTACTATGCGGCGCCGCCGGCAGTCGTCTACCAGTCGGCACCGGCATACGCGGCGCCGGCACCGCCGGCGGTCCAGCGCGAGGTCGTGTACCCGAACGGCCGATACGTGCTCTACGGCGATGGAGTCAGTCAGGCCTGGCAATGGGTGTGGATCCCGGCCGCGCCCCCACCACCGCCGCCGCCCCGGCAATAGGTCGCTCAGGCCGGCGTGCTCGAGGGCGTGTTCTGGTCGATCCACTCCTGCGCCCGCTTCAGCTCGAAGCTCTCGGCCTCGGCTTCGGTATCGAACCGGACGTCGGATATGGGCAGATCGATGTTGCGCTGACCGGTGGAGGTGGACTGCTGGACGGTCGTCACCGCTGACCATTTACCATCCTTCATTCGCTCGGCGGCCACGGCGATGGTGTAGCCACGAGCCGGGAACGTTTTTCGCTCCACCATGAGTCACCTCGCTCGAGGGATGTGGCCACCCACTACGGCCGGGCCGCGCGCGGAAACGCTTCCTCCGGCCACAGCCCGGAAATCACGGCCTGGCACGTGTAGCGACAGCGCGGGCACTCCAGCAGGGCCACGCTTGGTCGCCCATATTGACTTACGGTGTGAATCGCCTGGAGCAGGCGACGGCACCGCGGGCACGGTCCTTCGACGGAGCTCGAACCGAGAACGCTGTACGCCTGCGATTCCATGGGTGCGCCCTCCTCGAAAGAGCATCACGCAATCGGCATGCCGTGCAGACAAGTGCAGATTGACGCGCCGATGCGGAGCAGGCCGACGATCGGGAGGGAAGAAAGGTCGTGTAATTTCTACAAGGTAGCGCGAGGCCGAGACCGGTGTGAGCGCAAGCCGGAACCGAGAGGAGCGAACGATGCGGAAGCGAGTGATCAGTCCGATTCCCAAGGCAGTCGCGACTCCCGAGCTCCCGTGGCTCGACGTGGAGAAGCTGGCCCAGGTCGAGGTCACGTCCGAGGACGCCGAGCACCCCATCGAATCCGCTCTCCTGCCCTTCGATTCGCCCGGGTGGCGGGCCGCGCAGCCGGGCGAGCAGACGATCCGGCTCGTCTTCGACCGACCGCAGCGGCTGAGTCGTGTGTGGCTGCTCTTCATCGAGCCGGACACGGCGCGCACGCAGGAGTTCGTGCTGCGCTGGTCGCCGGACGGTGGACGGTCGGTCCGCGAGATCCTCCGCCAGCAATGGAATTTCGGGCCGCCGGAGACGATTCGCGAGGCGGAAGACTACCGCGTCGAGCTCTCCGGGGTGACGGTGCTCGAGCTGACGATCATCCCCGACAAGAGCGGGGGAGATGCGCGGGCGTCGCTCGCGCAGTGGCGCCTGGCCGGCTAGTTGCCCGCCGAGTCCGGGCTCTCCGGCTACGGGCCACCTGGCTGGACATAGCCCTTCACGAAGTCTTCCGCGTTCTCTTCGAGGATCTCGTCGATCTCGTCCAGGAGATTGTCGAGCTGCTTGGTGAGCTCCGCGCCCTTCTTCGTCAAGTGGGCCTGGCCCACGCTCTGCCCTGTCGGCTGTGCCATGACGGATGACCTCCTCGAGTGTTGTGCTTCGAAGCTACCGCAATCCGTATGCCAGGCGATCGGGGGCAAACTCGGTAAATCCGGCCGACTGCTCACGTGCGCCGCTTGCGCGCCAGGAGCTCGGTGGCCTGGCGGGCGATCTCGGCTACCAGGTGTCCGATCTTGGGGTGCTCCGGCTGCAGGTCGGGCTCGACCCCGTGCTGCCGAAGGGCAGAAGTCGTGATCGGACCGATCGAGCCGACCACCATTCTCCCTCGGAGCGCTTCCCGCAGCGCGTCCGCCGAGCCCATGTCCTCGGCCAGGCGGAAGAGGTTGTCGATCTGCGTGGCGCTGCTGAACAGCGCCGCCTCCACCTCGCCCGCCACGACCCGCGCGATGGCTGCCCTCAGCGGGGCGGTGTCCTCCGGTAGCGCCCACCCGTAGACCGGCACCGTCGTGACGTGGGCGCCACGTTGCCGGAGCCCGGCCAGGAGCTCCTCGTTGCGCGCGCCGTACTCTTGCACGGCCACGCGCTTGCCCGCGATCGGTAGCTGGCCGTCCAGCGCCGAGAGCAAGTCGCGCCAGGTGTTCGGCTCCGGCACCACGAGTGTCGGAGCGAGCCCGGCCTCCTTGAGCGCCGCGACGGGCTTGGGTCCGCGGCAGACCAGTATGAGCCGGCCCAGCGCGGCCACGACCTCTTCCCTCGGCCGGCGCGTCGCCAGGGTGGTGATCAGCAATCGGGCGCCGACACCGGTCAACAGGATCACGATGTCGTGGCCGCCGGCGAAGAGGGTCTCGCCGAAGGCGAGCGCCTCGTGCTGGTCGGCCAGCGGGATCTCGCGCATGGACGGCGCCTGGATCGGCGTGCCGCCGTGGTTGCGGATCAGCTCGGCCACCTCGGCCGACCGGCGGCTCTCGAAGCTCACCACCCGCAGGCCGGTCAGGCCGCGAAGCATCGTCCGCTCTGGCCGGTGCACCCGGCGGCTCCCATGGGAGCGATTCTAAGCCCGCGCCCCTCAGCTCCCCTCTCCCCAGAGGGGAGAGGGGACAGGGGAAGGGTCGGAGAAGGCAGGGCGGTAAGTCTTACCGTATCCGCGGACGTGACGGCGCGGCGGCTCACCCGAACTCTTTGACTTTGCATGCCAGCATATTGCTCGGTCCATGGCATGCTGATTGCCTCCGAAAGCGTCAGGGGAGGGCGTCCATGCGCCATTTGCTTCTTCGTGGAGCGCTCGCGTGCCTGCTGCTCACGCCGGTCATCGCGGGGTGCGTCGTCCCTCCGCCGCCGGGCGCGGCCGGTCCTCCCGAGGTGCTCCGGGCCGATGCCCGGGCGCTCGTCTACGGCCGCTCGGCGAGTGAAGTCCTGGAGAATCCGCAGCTCCGTGAAAAGGTGCGCGCCCTGTTTGGCGCTGACTGGGGGCCGCCGTCGCCGGGCGCCGGCAAGCTGACCCTGGCCGCCCCGAAATACTTCGAGCGGGGCGGGCCCCTTCGGATGGTCCACATCGGAGAAGCCGACTACATCGCGATCACGGGCTGCGCGCCCGAGGCCTGCGCGGGCCGGCGCGGACTCTTGCTGATCAGGGAGGGCGGCGAGCAGCTGATGGCGCGGCTGGACGAGGGCGGGTTCTCGCACCACTACGCCTACGGGGCACAGATCGGCGGCCCCAGCGGTGCGCCGGCGGTGCTCGATAGCGCGCTGCGCGCGCTCGAGCGCACGTCCGACGGGAGTCCCTATCCACGGCCCGGACCGTAACGCACAGGAGGCTGACGATGAAGAAGCTGCGTGACCTCATGCGGCCCGGATTTCTCTTCACGGTTCAGGGTGAGGCAACGGTGAGGGAAACGGTGCGGGTCATGGCCGCCAACAACGTCGCTATCGCCATCGTGCTCGAGGGCGACCGGCTGGTCGGCGTCTTCTCCGAGCGGGACGTGGTTCGGCGGGTGGTAGACCGGGGGCTCGATCCTGATCGCACACCGGTCGGCGATGTCATGACCTCGGAGATCGTCGTCGGTGACCCGGACGAGGATTACCAGTCGGCCATGCGGAAGATGGATCAGGCCAACATCCGCCACCTGCTGGTGGTCAAGGGCCCGCGGATGCTCTCCATGATCTCGATCCGCGATCTGATCCGGGTGGACATGCAGGACAAGGGCGAGGAGATCCGCTACCTGCGGGAGTACCTCTACCAGGTGCCGCCGGAACCCGCTCGGCCGGCACTTTAGCCTCGCCCCTGACCCTGGGCCCCCTCACCCTGCCCTCTCCCCGGAGGGGAGAGGGGGAGAGAGGGTAGACTGCGGGTCGATGGCACGCTCGACTGCCACCGTCGCCCGCCTGGAGCGGGCTCATCGCGCGGTCGATCTGGCCGAGGCCCTGCTGCGCGAGGCCCGAGCCGGGCAGACCTCCGACGAGCGGGCCCGGGCCGAGCGCCTCGCCCGCCTGATGGAGGACCCGCGCGGCAAGGAGCTCACGATCGCGCTCACCGATCAGGCCTTCCGCAGCCGACGGCCGGCGCGCATCGCCGATCAGCTCGGCTACCTGATCGAGCGCTACGGCGCGCCGCGCTTCATGGAGTGGTGGGAGCGCATCGGCCTCACGCTCGGCGCGGTGATGGGGCACTACCTGCCGAGCCTCGTCGTGCCGCCGATCGTGGCCCGTCTGCGCCACGAGACCGAGCCGCTGATCCTGCCCGGGGAGGACGAGGATCTGCGCCGCTACCTGGCGGAGCGGCGCGCCGCGGGCATCCGGCTGAACCTGAACCAGCTCGGCGAGGCGATCCTGGGCGAGGCCGAAGCGGCCCGCCGGCTCGAGGCCTACCTGGCGCTGCTGGCCCGCGAGGACGTCGAGTACATCTCGGTGAAGGTCTCCTCCGTGTCGAGCCAGATCGAGTTGGCCGCGTTCCGGCAGACCGTCGAGGCCGTGAAGGACCGGCTCCGGACGCTCTATCGCCAGGCCCTGCTCCACCACTACCGCCATCCGGACGGGCGCGTGACGCCCAAGTTCGTCAATCTCGACATGGAGGAGTACCGCGACCTCGATCTCACCGTCACCGCGTTCCGCGAGG
>Ga0207684_10004257_pt1 | contig 13574 bp, 19 predicted proteins | sample KBSK5501metaG_FD_184342 | JGI IMG/M metagenome (GOLD analysis project Ga0207684, IMG submission 184342) | Corn, switchgrass and miscanthus rhizosphere microbial communities from Kellogg Biological Station, Michigan, USA - KBS K5-50-1 metaG... | ecosystem: Host-associated > Plants > Roots >...
CTGCCCGCGAACGATAACCTCGCGCGCCGACACATCAGCCTTCACTTTTCCGTTTGGCCCGACGGTGACGCTGGCGTTGCCCAAATCCAACTTGCCTTCCAACGTGCCATCGATAAACAGATCTTCCTTGCCCGTGATTTCACCCTTTATCCGAATTCCTTGTGTGATGCATGCCGTCGCGCGCGGCGAAACAGGAAGCGTTGCGGAAGGTACGGCGCTGACAGGTGCACTGGCTGGTGCGCTAACCGTGGCGGGCTGCGAACTGACAGTGCTCGGAGCCGGCGCCTGAGGCGCCGCCTGCGGCTTCGCTTCTTCTTTCCTCCACATGAGACACCTCGACCAAATAGTTGGATTTTCGAAGTCGTCGGGCTGGAGGGCGGCGCGACTCAGAAACTTCAAGATAGTACAGGGTTTAGAGTAAGTAAAGCGGAATGCCAGAGGCCAGCCCCCGCGTGTCCGGTAAATCAATACCCCCTGTCCTGTAGTCCGATTCTAGCAAAGTCTACGGGAACTGAAGCGCGCGCTCAGGTTCTTTCGCCCGTGGGATCAGCCATGCTGACCGTGCAGTTCCCACCATGCCGCGACATAACCGGCCACCTCGTGTACAAACCGCCTCACTGACCTGCGGTGCTCATACCAATGAGCCGGATCAAAGTCTCCATCGCGCGCGCTGGCGAAACGAACCACAACTCCGTCCCCAAGCACTATCGTGAAAATATATTTCGCGCGGCGCGTATGATAATTCGAAGTCACAACGATCACACTCTTCCATCTTTTTTCCTGCACCAGTTTTCGCAACGCCTCGGCTTGTTCCCGTGTGCTGTCTGCGTCCTGCGGAAACGGGAGGATACGCTCTTTGGGAACGCCGCGCTCGATCAAATCGTGGGTCATAAGTTCAGCCATTCCCGCGTTCGGCCGAAGGCGAATTCCACTTGCCACGACCACAGGCGCAAGATCCTGGCGAAAGAGTTCCGCGGCCCGAGTTGCGCGGTCGGCGTAAAAATTATCGTCGCTTAATACGATGATCGCGTCCGATTTTTCGAGCGGATCTTCGACAACCAGCCCTTCACCTATAAAACGCAGCAGCGGATGCCGCGCCAGGTAGATTCCTCCAAGCAAAACAACCAGGAAAACCAGCGCAACGAGCGTTGAGATGATTCCGCCTCGCTCAGCCCGCTGTTTGCCGAATCTCATCAGTTTGGATCTATCCCGCGAAGCTGCTCTGCTGCCTGCTCCGGCAGTACGGCATTGAAATAAGTTTCCTTGATGCTGTAGGACTTGCTCTTCGTCTCGACGATCGGAAGAATTTCGATGTGCCAGTGAAAATCATCGGCCAACGTTTTCCAGTAGCCGGCAAGCTCGCCCTTCTTGCTCCGTGTGCTGGGCGCGGTGTGAACTACCATGTGATACGCGGGTGCGACTTTTTCGAGCCGACGCAAAACGCGTCCCAGGAGCGCCGCCAGCTGCCGACGATCCGAGCCTGCCTTTGGTTGCTCGAAAAGGTGATTGTGGCGCCTATGCAGCAGCCAAACTTCGAAAGGGACCCGCGACGCATACGGGCACAATGCGTAATAGTCGCCTTGCACATCCACAATGCGCTTGCCCTTCTTTTCTTCCTGCCGGACGATGTCGCAAAAAACGCAGCGCTCCTTTTCCTTGAACCACTCGCGCGCGGCACGCAATTCGTACTTGATCCGCCGCGGGACAAAGATCGTTCCGGTAATTTCGGAATGAGCGTGCGCCCACTCTTCTCCCGCAAGTTCGCCCTGATTCTTGAACACGCTCACATACTTCAGGCGAAGATCTTTTTTCAGATCGGCGATTCGCGAGACCCATACTGTAAGCACGCGGTCAATTTCTTCGTCGCTCAGATGTGAGAGCCTTTTGTTGTGATCGGGAGTCTCCACCACGATTTCGTGAGCGCCCATGGAACCCATTCGGTCGTACATGCCGTCCGGCTGGCGACCGGGCTCGCCTTCGATCCGATACAGCGGATCCGGGTGCGGCAACACGCGCACCTGCCACGGCCCCTCGGCCGGGCTTGTTAGTATCGTCTGCTGTTTATCAATGGCCGGTCGTTCAAAGGGGCATGCGTCCGTCTCCGCCGGCTCGCGGTGACCTGCAACCACCCAGCTTTGCGTTATGGGATCCCTGCGAATTTCCATTCGTCTCTTTTCAGTCCTGAGCGGGATGTGCGTGCATAGTCTCGCCCATTATTTTGTTCCGCGTCGTGAGAAAAATTCCTTGCATCGCGCTTTAGTTTCTTAACGCATGCCAGTAATGTCAAGCAATCAACCGCCGCGCCGCCTGACTCCGCGGCACGCAGCCAGCGGCTCTTGCATGTTATTCTTCGAATGCTGCGGGTCCTGATATGGACGATACCGATTACATGAAGCTGGCAGTGGAGGAAGCGCGCGCCGCCGCCGATGCGGACGAAGTGCCCATAGGCGCAGTGCTGGTAAGTGGCGGGGAAGTTCTTGGACGCGGCGGGAACCGGACGATTCGCGATTGCGATCCGACGGCGCACGCGGAAATCGTAGCTTTGCGCGAAGCGGCAAAGCGCGCGGGGAATTACCGGCTAAGTGGTACGACCCTCTACGTGACACTTGAACCGTGCGCCATGTGCGCGGGGGCCATCATTCAAGCGCGCGTGGCGAGGGTTGTGTATGGCGCGGATGATCCAAAGGGTGGTGCGGTGCGCACCTGCTTTGAAGTGCTGACACATCCGAAGTTGAACCACCAGGTCGACATCACGTCGGGAATTCTGGTGCAGGAGTGTGCAACGCTCTTGCAGAAGTTTTTCACCGCCCGCCGTTGAGTTTTGCATTCTTCGGGCGTTTGTTTTGCACAGCAACCATTCCCAGCGCGGCGTTGCCGCTTCGCCGATTCGTCTGTTAATCTTACTTTCATTGACCGCGGAGAGGTGACTGAGCGGTTGAAAGTACTCGCCTCGAAAGCGAGCGTACGGGAAACCGTACCGTGGGTTCGAATCCCACCCTCTCCGCCATACCCTTAAAACACGCATAAAACCACGTCCATTGACAGCTTGCTACCCATGCTACCGTTTTTCAGGATTTAATTGGGGAGGTGTCCATGGCGAGTGTGTATGCGAGGTTCCGAGGACCCCAAGGCTGGGAGTATCAGAAGGTCGGCCGTGGTCGGCCCCCAAAGGACGCAAAGTTCCATATTCGGTTCACAGATGCCCTAGGAAAGCGTCGATGGAGCCAACCCTACAATACCCCTCAGGAGGCCCAGGAGAACGCCAACGGGATCGCCGTAGCCACGCAGGCAGCCGCCCAAGGACTCACCGTCGATGAATTCCAGGACACCATCAACGCCGGCCGCACCACCGTCAAGAATGCGATCGGGGCGTTTCTAAAGCTTCACCGCAATGATCGGCCTAAAACGGTCCAGCAGTATGAAGGAGCCCTGAACCATCTTCTCGCGAACCTTCCGCGCGGAGTCAAGTTCGTGAAGGAACTTGCCACGGCAGACGCACTAGATGCATACCTGCAAACACTGGAAGCGGATAAATACGCGGCTAAGACGATCAAGACTCGCATGGGTGTCATCTTCTCGCTGCTCAAGGATCACACACGGGAAACCGGCGTCGAATATGCCTCGAAGCTTGTCAGCATGCCGAAGCCCGTGCAGAAACGCCCCAAGGCTTATACCGACGAAGACATCAATAAGTTGTTCGGAGCTATGGTTGATGAGGAAGCCGACCGGACAATGAAGAGAAGGCGAGGTATCTTTTCTTCCTGCACACCGGATGTCGGGAGCAAGAAGTGATGTATGCGACGTGGGATGACGTAGATTTCAAGCAGAGGAAATTTCACGTCACCGGCGATCGGAAGAAAGATGTGAACTTTGTTCCGAAAAATCACGAAGAGCGCTGGATTCCACTGACCACTGAACTATTCGAACTGTTGAAGGAACGAAAAGCTAAGACGAAGGGCCGCTGGATATTCTCGAATGAAGACCACAAGCCTGAAGGACATTTTCTGCGGAAGTTTAAGACAATTGCCAAGAAGGCCGGACTCAATTGCGGGCATTGCAAAACCACGATCATGGATGGGAAATACCACCTCCGAAAGCCAACAGAAGTCTCCTGCGAGACTCGGCCTGTCTGCGAGAGGCATTATCTTCACCGACTGCGCAAGACTTGTGCGACTCGCTGGCTGCGAAGCGGCATTGATTTGATGACGCTTCGTTCATGGCTAGGGCACAAGAGCCTCGCCGTGACGCAGATTTACCTGGAAGACGTTCAGCACATCGACACAAGTATGCAGGCCAAGCTGGACAAGGCAGGTAGCTACAACTAAGCTGCCGCCCTCCGATGCACGTCAAGGAAGGCGTCCATGTCTTCTTTGAGAATCGTGTAGTGACGGCAAAGCCTAAGGGCAGGCAGTTCCTTTGCACGAATCTTTTCCTCAATGAACCACGGGCTCACGCCCATGTACATTGCGGCTTCGACAATGCGAAACCCACGACGTGGCTGTAGCTGTGAATTTTGTGTGGGAAAAACGGAAGCAACGTCCCGTTTCTTTTTGATCGGCACAGACATGGGCAAAATCCCTATCGGATTAGCGCCCAACGCTGCTCGTGCGTGGGATGCGGAGAAGTCTGCTTGACCTTCTACGCTTAGTGTAGCCGAATCGAGAAATCGCAGGTGACAGGCCCACTTGCGGGTGCCCAGTGCCTGACGATCTATCGCCGTTCGCCGACCTCTCGTTAACGCTGGGAGTGCCGACTCGATCCAAGTGTTGCTGTGATTCCGCTCGCCGGCTTGAAGCACGGGCGGTCGCACTCGGACCTGTACTTACGAGAATATAAAAATCAATCAGGAAGTACCTATAGTACATCGGTTTACTGAACGTGATAGACCAACCTGCGCTGATGCAACCGGCCTGGGTCGGCGTGACGTTGTTTGCGCCGAGAGATCGAGAGCGCACGGCGGGTCTTATGAATCACGGGCGGCTCGTTCAAGGCTTCGGCGGCATGGGTGGCTACATTTAACAGCACAATGTCTGCTGCCTCTCGGACGCCAAACTCGCGCGACGAAATGTGTGCTATGTCCTCTGCGGCCTTCAGCCATTCAATCTTGGCCATTAGGGTCTCAACGCTGCTCGATTGATTCCGTCGCAAGCTCAAAATCTCGGTTGTGATGCTCATAATATTTTTACCTGCCCGGTGCAAGCTGATTTCCAAATTTTACGCCTTCAAATGTCTGACGGCTAGATGGAAAATATTCTTTTGTTTCTATTCGTGTGAGCTTACATGAAAGGTACTGCTATAGTGCGGAAGGCCGATAGTTCCCTCGGCTGCTCTATCCTGATAGTTCCATTGACACGCTGGAACGACGGCGGCACAGTAAGCACAAGACTGGGAGGGAGTTTGGTCGATGGCAACGTGCCCCGCTTGCAATCACGATGTAGCCACCCCTGTTTTCCTTAACTTGGATGCCTGGAGGTGGCTCGTCTGTCCCCATTGCAAGGTAAGACTAGAAATGAAACCGCCCAGCTCTTTTCTGTTAGCCCCTCTCATAGCACCCCTGTTTGTGCTCGCCAGGCAGGGCCGCATCTTAGAGATCATTGCGTTCGTTTATATGTTCGCAACCATCTTCCTTCTGCTACTGGAAAGCGTCCGTCCTAAAGTGCGGCTCCGGAAAAGGCCCCTGCCCAAGCCCACAATCCAGCTAAACATTGACGGTCCCTCAAATTCTTAGATGCGAGAAAGGCCGATAGTCCCTCGATCGACGAGCGGCCCCATTTTGTTCCTCAGCTACCGAACGCTTCCTTCTCACGTTTAGCACGAACCGACTTCACTTCGGCTGAACGATCGGCCGAGACCTCCGCTCCGGACTTCGCAGATTTTACGTGCCGACCAAGAGTCGCTGCACTCTGGCCCACCTGGCGTTTGGCCGACTCGCCCTTCCCTTCGAAAATTCCGGTCTCGTGCTTGCGAACAAATTGCGTGTTCTTATCGAGCACGGATGGATTCTCAGGTGCAAGTTCTTGTTCACTCTTGCTGCCTGCGTTTCGATTTGAACCGAGATTTTTCTGGCCTCCAACTGATGTTTGACGCTGCTCTTCTCTTGTACTCATTTCTGTTACTCCTATAGGAAAAACTGCCTACTTCACGGATCGCGTTAACAACGATCCGCTTTCTCGCCGCCGATGTTCTCGGAGGGCAAAACTCGTTTGGGAATCAACCTTCCGGCTCGCGTCACTATTCCAGTTTACGAATCAGGATGGAGGTCAGTTGGTGCAGAACTGAGATCAAACCACGGCTAAAAATGTAAACGACGGCTACGCAAGCCAGCAACGCCAAGCCTTGATAGAAAAGATGCATCATGAGTGTTTCCTCCTGATCCAAAGTCTACAGGAGGTTCAGTCCCCGTGTCAATACTAGAGAGTAATATTATATGTATATTATACACGAATGGGTGAAACGGAAAATGTACGCCGTAAAGCTATATGATTCACGTATGCGTACACTGTTTATCTGCGAGTGCCTCGACGGCTTTTTCAAGTCTTGATTCTTTCTCTTCGATGACGTTCTCTCTGTTCTCAAGCCGTTTGCTCCGCGCACGAGACGTAAAGAAATCTGCGACAGAGACCACCAACAATAGAGCCGATAGTACAAGCGCAACATCAATTTTCATTGCGCCATTCTCCGCGCTCAATGCGTGTCTCAACAGTGCGCTGCCAGAGGTTAGACAGGGTTGTCTTCCTAGCAAAACCTCCGTGTAAGAAATGCGGGTTATGGGATGACCTTGGTGATGAAAGTGCCCCAGTTGGCGCGTATGACGCGCGGCGCATTCGGAATCATTTCATTCCCCATCCAAATGTTGCCGTCCTCGTCTGCGACAGCTGCTGAATAATCTCCCCAACGGGCTACCCGAAAGGCCCCAAATTGCACGTATCCGCTGAAGCCGTCTTCCGGCGCCTCCCCCGCACCGGAGATAACAATCGGGCCGGCTCCATTGATCTCATCCAATGCCGCGTAACCTGCACTTGGGAAGAAATCCTGCCCGACTACGCTAAGCGCGATCACCCCTTTGCCAGACGAATTAACGCCAATGGACGGGTAAATCACATTGTTTTGATTGGGCGAGTTGATGGACACGTAACCTTGGTTCGCGACTGTTGCGCCAACTTGGGTATTGTCGCCGCTAACGTTAACGGAAGGCAATAAGATGAACCACGCTGCACCGGTGCGGACAGGGCCCTCGAGCGTCTTCACGACAGTATTCAGGCCGGTCCAGAGTTTGCCGTCGGCGAATGTGACCTGCTGCATTCGATCGTCCCCACTATCGATCAGCTCGAGGTGATTCTGGTTACGTCCAGGGGGAAAAAGCGTCGCCAACACGTCCAACTGTGGGGTCGGCCCCGGCTTTTGCTGTGCACTCGGAGGCATGCCATAGACCTCCGTGGTGACAAACTGGAAGCTCAGATGAAGGTCGGGTGTCGTATCAAGCGAACTCGTATTGGTCAGGGCCCAGACAGCGAGATGGTCGGCGAGCGTCCCGGTGAAGTCAAGAGAGCTGACGAAATATTCCGTACCGCCATTGCCCGTCTCAAAACTGCCCCCCGGCGGCACTGCGGCCGGCTGAATACTGAAGCCGAAAATGAGGTTGTGGAAACGAACCGCGGTGACAGAGGGTGGCGTCCCGGTAATGAGCGCGTTCTTGGAGATGGCGTAGAGTTGCGTGCCGCGGAAAAAATGCGGCGTACTAATCGTGAAGGCATTGGTGTTGATATAGAAACCGTTTTGGTCAGCTCCGATCAGTGGCTGATCACCGAAGCACGGGCAGGAACCGAAAACGCTATCGCCATCGTTAGTGACATCCAGCATAAAGATGTTCCAGCTGCCCGTTGGATCGTTGGTCTGGCTGACAGCGATAAAGAGTTGTGAAGGAGACACCAGGGCGCCGGTGCTCGGGTCCCTGCCAATTTCCGTTTCCGTGATAAAGAAGTGTCCGGTGCTGGAATCAAAGTAGGCTCGGGGATCGCTGAGATCCGGACCAAAGACATTCGGCGTGGTCGCCGTGGCTCTTACGATCGCCGGCGGAAGGCCAAAAAACTGGTTCAAAGGTTCAGGGCCGCTTAGCAACGATCCATCTGCGGCACTGTAAACGGCCAAGACGTCATTCACCGGCTCAACTACAAAGCCATTGCCCACCGCAAGACCCTGGTCGGGCGGCTCGATGTTGAACTGTGTATTCGTATAAATACCGGTTCCTGACAGTCGCTGATCGCGATGCGTGAGGCCGAGGAAACTGAAAAAACTACCGCTGACAATTTCGTTTCCTGCGACCCTCGGAACATGGTCCGCCGGGACACGAGCGAAGTGGACGGTTCCAGAAAGCTGCGGCTTAGGGAAATTGGAGTCTACGCTCGGGCTTTGTGCAACGTCGAAATCGGTCGCAGGCAAGTCGCCGGTCACACCCCCTTTGATTATGGACGTTCGAACAAACCTGATTTTACTCGTCGAGCTTTGAGGGCTCTGCGCGGCCCCCGAAACAGTGAATGCCAAGAGGGCAGCGGCCATGCTGGCAATCTCCAAGAGCACTGCGATTGTCGATCGCTTCTTTGTTCTGAAAAACATTGTGGTGAACTCCCCTCTCGATCGAATACCAACTGTAGAACTGAGGCGGCGTGGAGTTTTAAAACGCTATGCTGGAGTATCTTCTGAGTCAAGATAAATCAGTGGGACTAGAACTGTTAGAACGGCTTCTTCCGCTGCTTCATGAATCGCAACGTCCGATGAAGCTAAGAGTCCACGTGAACTTCCTGACGCTGCCGACCCAGTTCTCAAGTGGGTCATCAGTGAGGCAATCGGCATCGTTGCTTCTGTCCAATACAAGCTCTCAGTAGGTCCTGGTAGTCGCCTAACCGGAGAAGTGACTCGCGGCAGCCTCGATGTCTTTGGCATTCATTGTTTGCGGAATCCTCGACCGGTCGCCGTTCCGAGCGTCCAGCCAGCATCATCTCCACGGCCGAATTGTTTTATCTGCCTTTCGATCTCGGCATCGGACATTCGATTGTCATTTGGAAACACGGCGCCAATCGGAAACGGCATCGATGCATGCCCATCCGCACTGAAAACCGGCACGCGCCAATGATCCGATTCCTCGATGATCGGCCACGCAGAAGCGGGTTGCACGGTTCCGCCGGTTTCATCCAAAATGAACTTCGCGGCGGCGTCGGGTGTGGCTGCATCCGATTTCGAGACACATCTGTAAATAGGCATTTGACTCCTCCTCTGTCACATGAAAGCCGCTCGCGGATGCGAGCCGACCAGGGGTAAATTACAAATAAAATCGTAAGTTCCGACGTGGTACGTTCGATGAAATGCGAGCGCGTAGCTTTCGTATCCGATCTATCCGGCGGACAATCGATCGGGACAACGTTAATGGCAGACCGTCTGCCATTACGATCTGAAAGATCGAAACTGACCCATTGATTCCGCTCAAGGTAGGCCCGCTCGATAACGTCGTTGATGTGGACGTGGTATTTCTGATTGGTTTCGGGGTCCGTGATTACACCCCAGCAATTCTCCGCTCTAAAAAACTTAACTCTCCCCTGCATATCGCTTTCTCCATGGAAAAAGAAAGGGCGCCCAACAATGCGGCGCCACAAACAAAACAATTTGACGAGACCACGGGATGGAGGCCCGCGCCTTGCGGAGCGTGATCTTCGTCGGTTGGTTTTTGCGGCGCTCTGCACACCTGCGCCGAAGATTAAAAACAGAAAAGCCGAGAGGCGCCCGTGCCAAGGTACGGAGCGCCGCGCGGTAGATCACCAGACGCCACGGAGGACGGGCCGGTGAAAATTGTGTTTAGCTTTTAAGACCTTGAATCAGTCCGGACATTCGCGCTCGCTCCAGCGATTTCAAGACCGGAACTAAGCGATCGAGATTCTTATCAATTTCCCGCAGAATATGTTGCACTCGCTCGGCTTGGCGGGCGCGTGCCTTTTCCTGTCTCCGCTGTCTCTTTAGCCTTATACGCAAAGTTCTCGGTGATCTGGCATATAAAAGGCGCGAGGTAACGCTGGAACACGCACTCATGCGCAGCATTGCGAGATTGCGGTTGATTCCGTCTGATATAGCGCAGAATTTTCATCATTCCGCCGACTCCGTTCCGGCCGCCTGCGAGCGAGTACTGTTCCGAAGGAAATTCTCCAGGTCTTCTGAAAGGAACCTTCCGTGCCCTGGTAGATTCCGTGATACCAGGTCACCGTTCCTGACCCGGTCCTGGATCGTCCGCACCGAAACTCCAAATATTTCCGCCGCATCGCGATTCGTGTAGATGCCCTTCAGCGGCAGGCCTTTTTGTGCTAGCACGCTCTCTAGGAGGGAATACTTCGTCGGGATTGTCTTTTGTTCACTCATTGTTTCTCCAGTGATGACCAGCATCAGCGCGCTCGCCGTCATTCACGTTCATCGCACAGTAATTCAAGCTCAGTTCTCCCAGCCTTCAAGTTCAGCGGTCATCGCTGCCAAAATCATTTCCTTTACCTGTTGCATAGTGCTTTCGGTCACATGGTCCAGTGCGACCAGCCCGATCACCATTCCCAGGGCATCGTCGCCGAAATGGGACGACAAGGCCTGGTGTACCAAACGACCCGCGGCATTCACCCGCCTGAAAAATTCCTCTTTGCCGATTTTGGCTATTGCGGCTCCCGCCGCCGCCCTTCTTAATTCGTCCCTCTCGCTGTCCGCCATGTGTCCGTTCTTTACGGCGCTTAGTTTTGGTTCGCTCACTATTCCTTCTCTCTTTCGCGCGCGGCCGCGATCGTGGCTGCTTCGGATTCCTCTAGGAGCACGCCATCAAAACTCAGTTCCTTAACCGCCTGCTGCATGCGAGCGAGCAGTTCGTCAAGCGTTCTCTTGGTCAGCGAGAGATTGCGACCATTGCGATACTCATGGAATGGCGAGTCAACAAAACGCGGATCGTCCAGGATGGCCCGGAGCTGTTCGATGGTCTCGATTGCATCCTGAACCCTGGAAGCGCCATGCTGCGCCAGTGTTAGACCCATGTAGGCCGGCAGGAGGTTTACGCTCGGGTACTTCAGCTCGTCGAAGAGATACCAACTTGCTCCGGTCTCGTTCTCGCTAAGGAGCTTGCCGCCACGCACGACGAACTCGCCGGTTGGGCCATCCTGTTCGATCCAGTAGTGAACATGGAACAGCAGGTCGGGAAACGCCTCGGACGCCTTCTGAACTTCTTCGTAGACGGGTCGCCATTTTTTCTCGACGTAGAACCGAGGAACCGTGACGCCGTACCTGGTAAATGGTGTATGAGGAACCAAGACGGCTATAGGCGCATATTTCTGCGCGAGGATTTCCTTGTACCAGGTCCGCGGATTGACTTCTTCGACCCGTTCCGTGGAGTCGCCTGCTACCTGGTTAACAGCGCGGACCAACCTGTAATACTTGCCTTCCTCGCACACGCTTGCGTCCAGATTCGCCTTGACTTCTTGACGGATCAACGCCGGCTTACCTGTTTCTACGTCAGCAGTCTTATAGATGTCGTATAGCTTGCCGCCTTCGCACTTGTGATGGCCCCATTTGGCCAAATCCATGTTGTCCAGGTCGATGTCGAACATCACCTTCGACAGCTTCTTCACAAACTCCTCGGGCGGCTCCTTCAGGCCGACAACCGCAATCGTGTTCTCGCAAATGTTAGCCATTCGATCTGTCCCCTTTTCTTCTTCGTCCTCATTCGAGTTGCTATTGAGTCCGTTTATCCCACGGAAGACCTGCCCTGGTCTGCGGGGCAGATGCACAGGTGCGATTGCACGGTGCCTGAGATCTTCCTGAAGTCTGCTGCGTGCTGCATATCTACCCTCTCAGTCGTAGCGTTTGTGAAACTGCTCCTTCAAAACTGGCATGGACTCCACCCAGGTCACCACATCCACTTCGAGACGTGAGCAGAGACCAAACTCTTTCCTCGTCATCTGTGTCACCCGGCATGTGCGGAAAATGCCTGCCTCGATCCAGTTGATTTTCACGTCGTCTGGCTCATCATCAGGACCGTAGGTACGCATTGCGTCCGGACCCTAACGCGGGAGCAATCACGCGTCAACGCGATTTTGCTTTCTACTTCTTTCTACGCTTTTCTACACAATCGAGGGCTTTTGGGAGGCAAATTTGCCAATAATGTTGGCAAAATTTCTGAGGCTGTGAAGAACATTGATAACAAAAATGAAGTACGGCGTGACGGGCACGACCCTGACCCTTTACGACAAGCGCCACAAGACCCGCACAGTCGAGATCAGTCAGCGGCTCGCTGATGGCTGATCGCATAGGGTCCCGCCGGAAGTGCAGCAATACCAAACGACTGTTTGTTAACTGCAACGGGAAACCCGACAAGCACCTGCTCCGAAAGTTGCAGAACATCGCTAGAAGGCGGGGGCGGAGTTCCACACCGAACTCACAAGTCGCGCAAGACCGGCGCCAGCAGGCAGTACCTCGCCGGGGTACCACCATCGACGCTCATGTTCGAATTGGGGCATGAGTCGCTAGCGGTGACGCAGGACTACCTGGCCGACGTGCGCAAGACCGGCGAGGCGAAGAAAGCTGTGGCGGATGCAGACTTATCCCCAAGCCTAAAATCGTGAAGACAGGCACCACCGGCAACTGAGCATTTTCTTCCTCAGTTCTCCAAAAAGCGCGTTTTTCGTCCCAGTGCTGATTGAAACAATCCATACGTGTGCTTCCTTTATAGACAGCGATTCACTCATGGCCCGTGCGACCTGCAACTTCGGGCGAGTTCGGCGTGAGCACTTTGGGAAATGGCCGCCCGGTCGCCAGGAGTCGTGTGGCTCTCGCTCAACCGCAGGAAAAAAGACTGTGTTCTTGCGGCCAAAGTCGCGATAGGTCCTGATTAACGGGAGCCAGAACCTGCTTAGGCCCCAGAATGAGCGGGGTGGGTCTAAACTATCTGCCTTGGTGACCAGACGATGATCTGCACCTGAATCTAGCTTTTGGCGAGTCGGATCGATTCAGTCAAGCGATTGGAGCATGCGATGAACAAGTTCGAACCAGGGATGACAGCGCACCGTGTCGGAATGGAAGGTCGATCGGTAGAGAACTTCAGAGCCCGTCGCGGGGCGTTCCGCGCTCTGCATGAGGCAGGCTGTTTCGTGATTCCGAATCCATGGGATGTCGGCTCTGCGCGGTACCTGCAGCAGCTCGGATTCCCGGCGCTGGCGACGACCAGCGCGGGCTTTGCGTTCTCGCAGGGACTGCCTGACTCCGAAGGTGCGCTCACTTGTGAGCGTAACCTGGCATACATATCCGATATCGCGGAAGCGGTCGATGTCCCGGTCAATGCGGACTTCGCGTCTGGCTACGGAGCGTCACCGAAAGATGTGGCCGATAATGTCACCCGCTGCATCGCTGCCGGCGTCGCGGGCCTGTCGATCGAGGATGCAACCGGTGATCCATCGTCGCCGCTTTACGAGCTGCCGCTCGCCGTCGAGCGTGTGCGCGCTGCGCGCGAGGTGATCAATCAGTCCCGTGCCGACGTCCTGCTGACGGCTAGAGCAGAATGTTTCCTT
>Ga0207684_10004259_pt1 | contig 13564 bp, 3 predicted proteins | sample KBSK5501metaG_FD_184342 | JGI IMG/M metagenome (GOLD analysis project Ga0207684, IMG submission 184342) | Corn, switchgrass and miscanthus rhizosphere microbial communities from Kellogg Biological Station, Michigan, USA - KBS K5-50-1 metaG... | ecosystem: Host-associated > Plants > Roots >...
CAATGCTGGTCGTACCCATCCCACGACATCGACGAGCTATCAGAACCACTGGAATACACCATTCAATGTGGTAGTGGACGCGCTCGGTCGCAAGGTACAGTCAGTAGAGCGCAACGGAGCGACCCCGACCACTGATTGGTACATTACTCGCTTCACTTACGATATTCACGGCAACCTGCTCACTGTCACCGATGCTCTGAATCGGCTGGCTTTCCAGCATGTTTACGACCTCGCGAACAGGGCGCTACGCATCGAAAACATCGATGCCGGCGTGCGCCGCAGCATCATCGATGCTGCAGGAAATACTGTCGAGCAACGAGATAGCAAAGGCGCTCTTATCCTGCACGCCTATGATATCTCGCGGCGTCCAGTTCGGCTATGGGCGCGTGATGATAGCAACGGTTTCATCTCTTTGCGCGAGCGACTGGATTATGGTGACGGCAGCGATCCAAACCAGCCAGGTAGTGAACGCGCTGCAAATCTGGCAGCCAATCGACTAGGGAAGCTCTACAAGCACTACGATGAAGCTGGACTGCTGACCTTCGAGATATACGACTTCAAAGGGAACATCTTGGAGAAGGTACGGCAGGTTATCAGCGATGCGACTATTCTAGCCGTATTCACTCCTCTACCACCAAATTGGCAGGTATCGGCGTTCCGCGTGGATTGGCAGCCACCTGGTGGGACCACGCTAGACGATCTCGCCAACGAACTACTGGACACGACGCAATACCGAGTATCGTTCACCTATGATGCTCTGAGTCGCGTCCAGTCTATGCTCTATCCGCAGGATGTCAATGGCACGCGCAAAGCATCGCTTCCACGTTACAATCGGGCGGGAGCTCTGGAGAGCGTAAAGCTGGACGGTACGTTCTATGTGGAGCACATCGCTTACAATGCCAAAGGGCAAAGGATGCTCACAGCTTTTGGAAATGGAATTATGACACGCCATACCTATGATCCCAAGACCTTCCGCCTGTTGCGGATGCGTACTGAGCATTATACTAACCCTGCTGCATTCATCTACCATCCGGTAGGCTCGCCTCTGCAAGACTTTGCATATGCCTACGACCTCGTCGGCAATATGTTGAGTCTGCACGATCGGACGCCTGAAAGTGGCATCCCAAACACTTTTCTAGGCACAGATGCGCTCGATCGGACTTTCACGTATGATCCAATCTACCGCCTACTATCCGCCAGTGGGCGCGAATGCGATGTGCCTCCACTACTACCATGGGACGATACACCACGATGTACCGATCTGACCCGCACTCGTGGCTACACAGAGCAGTATCAATACGATCCCGTCGGCAACATGGCGCAGTTGCAGCATCAGGCGAACGGAGGCTTTACCCGTGTCTTCGCACTTGCTCCTCAGAGCAATCGACTGGCGACTATGACTGTGGGCACAACAGTTTACGATTATGCCTACGATCCCAACGGCAATCTCGTACAGGAAACGACCTCACGCGACTTCGAGTGGGATCACAGTGATCGCATGCGGGTATGTCGCGTGCAAGTGGGCAATACGGAACCATCGATTCATGCCCATTACCTCTATGATGCGAATGGTCAGCGTGTAAAGAAGTTGGTTCGCAACCAGGGTGGTCAGTTCGAGGTGACTGTCTCTATCGATGGCGTGTTTGAATATCACCGCCTCGTGCGAGGAGGCATCATGCAGGAGAACAACACTCTGCATGTGATGGATCACGAGAAACGGATTGCTCTCGTCCGTGTTGGCAATCCATTCCCAGACGATAAAACTCCAACAGTGAAGTATCACCTCGGCGATCACTTGGGCAGCAGTAATGTAGTGGTTGATGATACGGGTGCTTTGGTGAACCGTGAGGAATATACGCCTTACGGAGAGACCAGTTTTGGCAGCTTTGTCAAGAAGCGATATCGGTTTACGGGAAAGGAGCGGGATGAGGAGAGCGGGTTGTACTACTATGGAGCCAGGTATTATGCGTCGTGGTTGGGGAGGTGGGTGAGTGCGGACCCCCTTGTGAGCAGAAAACAAGATGATAGGAAGTTGAACAGATATTTCTATGCCGACGCGAATTCCCTTCGTTTCGTTGATCCTACGGGAGGAGATATTACTGTCAGTCCTGACTCTCAAATAAGTGCCCAGGCTTTCGTTGACATGATACACAGCGAGACGCGTATCCCCAAATCTATGCGCGACGCGATTCAGGTTTCACGGCAGAATGCTGATGCAATTCATGTAGCAAAAATTGTTAAGCATAGGGGCGAACCGACTCCAGAATGGTTTAATGCGGTGATAACAGCGTCGCAAATGAATGAATGGGTTGTCACAACTGGTGAGATCCAAAACTGGACGCGTAAGGACAAGTTACAGCAATTCTTGAAACCTGATACATCAGGAGCACGACCAGGTTCCCGGGACTCAGAAGGCAAATGGGTGGCGAAGCCTTTGGGATTATTAGATCCAGAAGGAATAACAGTTCCCTCAGAAGGCATGGCTAAAGATTTGAATGTAGGCCCTAAACCAGTCATTGGTGAGCAAATGCTACGGATGCCAGGTAAGGGGCCAGGGCTCGTAGTGATAGGCAATCGTTTAACCGCACAGGACACCTCTGGCATCACACAAAACTTAAACAGAACGGAGATACTTAACGCATTCTTCCATGAATTAGCTTTACACGCTGGAAGAATATCAGCAGGAAAAGATCCTCGCCATGAAGATAAAGAAGTTGAGGCATGGCTTAGACAAATCGACAAGATGTTACCTGTTTTCCCAGAGCAAGCTCCAGACAATCTGGCTCCATCAACAAAGCCTTAAGCACAACCGTGTAATACGCAACGCAAACAGAAGGAAGGCAACGACCACACCGAGGAGGTGATGCTAATTTATAGAGAAGGACATCTTCAGGATCAGGACAACTGTTTGAACAACCAACGAGTTGAAAACGTCACTAAGTGACACACAGCATGTGCATGGCGAAAACAAAAGGAGAAACTAATGAACTACGGTAAAACGACCAGCGCTGCCATGACTAGCGGCACTATGACCAACGCCGCTATGACCAATGGTAGTATGGGAAACCGGGATCAAGTGACACAATGGATCGGTACGCATAACTGGCAAGATATCGATACAGCGGTAGACAATGAGAACCAGCTCAAAGTGGCCGCTCGGTTTCTCTCGCCCTACCCCTTACCTGGTGCAACGTCTGCACTACGCGGCATCATCAATGCGAATAAGAGTCCTATCCTATCCATACAGCAATCCGACATGATGCCACTCATTGAAATAGGGGTTCAATTCTCTTTGACAAATGCACAAGTGAACGATGAAGCGCAGTCTCAGATGGGCGTTACCCTGACACATCGAGCAGGGGCTCTTGAAGCTCTCGCAGAAGATATCGTACTCTTTCGGGGGAATGATGGACTAACTGATCCTGTGTTTCAATTCGTCCAGACCGATGGGTCTGATGCGGGCAAAGGATTGGTGAATTCTGCCCCTCCGGATCAGGTCATTCAAGTCTTCCCCGTTGAGGTGGCTGATGATCGCACTCAGAATAGGTATGAAGAGAATACATTTGCTGCAATTGCTGATGCATTTGCACGCTTGCAAAAGGCCCATTATGGTCGTTGCGCGGTCGTCCTTCATACCAACGTCTATGCCGATACCTACGCAGCATTGCCAACAACACTGGCGGTCCCCGCGGAGCGTATCAAGGGGCTCGTCTCAGAACACTTCTACGTCTCAAGCGCCTTGCTTCCATTCACAGGAGTTGTTGTGGCCATTGATGGCGATACGATGGACTTAGTTATAGGCCAGGCTCCGTTCACAGAATTTACACAAGTCAATAATAGCCAGTGGATCTTCCGACTGTACGAGCGTTTTGGGCTGAGACTGAAGGATCCAACGGCAGTTGTCCGGTTAGAGTTCCAAAAAGAGAAGAAGCCTGAAACAGGAGGGGAAAGTGAAGAACAGAGCCAGGGGGAGACGAAGAACGCAGTAGGGCTAGCGAATTCATCTCCCGTTGATGCCAAGCGATGATGCTTGCAGGGCAATCCACGCTTCAAACTAACAATCCGACTGACGTTGTCAGGTTCGACCAGATCTCTGTTTGCGTGGTTTTACGAAATGAAGGAGGAGAACAGTGCGTTTTGAGTATGAAGATAAGGCCTTATGGTATGGTACGCCTGACGCACCCGCTCCAGGGGAAACCGTTCAAGTTGGCGCCGACATCACCATCACAATGGGCGTACAGCCAATGAATGCGGGTAACAATGTAGAGGTGCTCTATCGCATTAATCAGGGGCCAACAGAACAAGTAACTGCCAAATGGCTGCGCAATGATACCTATAAAAAGTCACAATACTTCAGGGCGAGTTTGCCTGCCTTGCGCGCTGGTGACACGGTGGAATATACGGCTCTTTGTCGCCGCGCAGGACGATGGGTTGTACCAGCCCCAGAAGAAGTAGAGCACTTTGCCTCTTCCTTTCGCGTGATCGATACCACAGCCAGTCCCACACCGGAGGCTAACCTTGACAAAGCTATAGTAGCAACACAGGGAAGCGCACATACCGCCCTTGGAGAGGCTGTTTCGCCTGCTCACCCGACCTCCCCTTTGCCAATGCCAGTGCAAGGCTTGGCTTACAATGCACCTGTACAGGATAACGCTCGCAGTGTCGTGACGCATCAGGTCGTTGGATGGCTTGTCAACCAGGAAACAGGAGCGCCGCTGGTGGGCTTCACTGTGCATGCGTTTGATTTGGATGCTGGCGCAACGCCCAAGGACCTGGGCTACCAGGTAACCAACGGCATGGGAGTGTTTACGATCGTCCACACGACGCCCAACGAACCCACTTCGAAAGCAGGGAAAGGAGTCAATATCGGGCGCAGCTATCAATTGCATATCCTGAACCCGCAAGCCCAAGAGATCTACCAGACCCAGCTTCGTGTCAAGCCAGATCAGGAGCAAGTGGGAGAGATTCGCGTGCCCATCCCAAAGCCTCCCCCACTCGCCTTGAGTGAACTGGCGACGACCTTGAAGTTGAAACTCCCGCAGCAACTGCTGCCAACGTTGGCGAAACAGGGCATTCACTCTCTAGAGGATATCACTATGGCGGGTGGTATACGACATCTCGAAGGGCTACCGGTTGCAGCAGACGATCCTGCAGTGCGGATGTTGGAGGCGCATGCCAATTTGAGCGTACTGTCCTCCGATGCTCAGTTCAACGCCGTGCTCATCGCGAAAGGCTTTACCGGCATACGCAAGATTGCTCACACCCCTCAAAGCGTGTTTATCAGGGCGGTACGCGATCAGCTTGGCGATTTCAAAGCAGCACAGCTACACGTCCAGGCTCGTGCCCAGGTGAAATTCCTCTCCAATGTGTTGACACAGATTCGGGCTGACAAAGCGAATGGCTTCGACAATCCCCTTGCCGATCACGTGTCTGACCTGGAGGAGCTTGATTCATGTGAGTGTAAGGATTGCCGTGCCGCAGTAAGTCCCGCAGCATACCTGCTCGACCTGCTCGACTTTGCGATCCAGAAGCTTACAGATTCAAATTCCGGCAATTCGATAGACCTGCAATGGCTCACTGCGAATTTTCATCAACCCTTCGCTGACCTGGTTGTCTCATGTGATGCGGTAGGGACGCTCGTGCATCAAGTGCGTATCTGTATCGAGGTCCTGCGCAGCTACCTATCCATCGGCACGGAGTTTCCTGGAGAGAGCGATTACAGGAGAGAGGCTTATTTAGCGCTCTTGAGCAAAATAGGCACCTCTTATGAGGAGATTCGCCTTGCTCGCACTGACAAAGCCGAAAAGCGTTCGGCCCTGGCAGACCGCCTCGGTATCGAACTTGACACATCACAGCACAACCATGGTGACCATTTAGATACCCTCTTTCTCGACCCTACAACGGTCACCGAAGAGAATCTGGAGGAGCTTTTCGGGCTGGCGGACACAACTCGTAATCCACTGTCCGATGGCGCTAAGCGAGGCGATTCCGCCAATATCATTGCTCGTTGGAATCTCGATGGTGTGGAATGGGGCCGCAACACAGATCAGGAGGGGGTTATCTATGCCATCGTAGATGTACCCATACAGGCAAGAGGTGGTGGAGGGGGAGGCACTTCATTGCAGGTGAGTCTTTTCAGCGATGCCCAGAAGCAGCAGCTTGTCGCGTACGGTGAACTCGCCACAGGAACCAGCGCGGGAACGGTCACAGTACTAGAGGCAAACAATAGCGGCCTTTCAGGGCGTATCGACTTTGGGGGAAATGCGTCCAATATTATGCTGACGGGGATAGAGTTGCAAGCGGTTCCACGCTTCCTGGCTTGGCGATTGAAGCATTTGCGAACGCTATGGAAAGCTCAGGATCGGCCTCCCCTGCCAAATGAAGGCCTGCCCATCATCGACCCTGATGTGATTGGCCCCGACGATTTCCGTAAACCCAATCCAGGAGAGCCGTACTTCGATCTCTGGCAAGGGCGACGCAAGGCGGTGGATGACAGCATCGCGAAACTCGCAAATGATTATCAAGCGCAAGGCCTCACGTTTATCCTGCAGGACGCTCTGGCGAACCCGCCAGATCCGTTGCCGGATCTGAACGCACTTCTGGATTCGCTGAATACAGGTGGCGATATCGACAAGACAAAAGCAACTATTACGACTATTACAAACACCCTGAACCTGACCATTGAGAGCTTCCATCGGCTCATGGCGATCCAAGCCAAGATTGATGCGAAGCCGCCGGGAGACCCTGCTGAGTTGCAGGAGCTTTTCGCAATTTTGGCCGAGGCTGAGAAGGTAAAGTTGTTCCCAAGCTGGATCGCAGAAGAGCAGACAAAAAACGAAGAACAAACAAACAAAATTGTCCTCGGCCCCGACCAATTCTGGATTGCACTAAAGGAACCCGATCTGCGCCCATGGTTGGCAACGACAGAGGCTCGCCAGGCGTGGCAGCAGGCGTTGCGTCTCCGTAGCCAGCCTCCAATTATCGATCCAGCCTTGATTGGCCCTCAGGATCTCAAGAATACCACCTCTAACGATCCAGCTACCCTGCTCTTGCAGGAACGGTTCAACAGGCTGAGAATGCTCGCATACGCATGGCAAAACATCGGGAAAGATATCGATGGGCTTATCGCGAATGTGCTTGGAGCACCTGCGACAGAGTTGCTCGACCTGGCAGATCGACGCACAAAGGGTGAAGACATCAGTCCGCGCCTCGATCAACTGAGCATCGACCTTGATGCGCTTGTCCGTCTCCTCCGCCTGCGTGACCTCGTCTTGAGCGACTCGCCACTGCTCAAGGAGGAACGGGAAGAGATTGCCTTGATCCTGCTTCAAACGTGGAAGCGCCGACAGTTCGCCAACTGGAGAGACCAGGAAGAGCAGCAGGGCATCTTGCTAGGTCCGGATTCTTTTGTCATTCCACCCCTCTCACTCCTTCCATCCATGCCAGCGCCAACGTTTGTGTTGCAGAAGTGGGTCGCAACCCAGGAAGCTCGCAGCACCTGGCAGGATACCCTTCAGGCCCGCATCGATCAGCAGCAGGCCGTAAAAGACGCACTGCGCGCTGCCGTCGATACCTGTGAGGAAGAGACGTTGCCGATCCTTCGTGATGCGCTCCTGATGGCGGTTGGCCCGGCTGACGCTGATCTGCCAAGTAAGGCCAAGTGGTTTACCACGAATCTGCTCATCGATGCACAGGTCAATGGCTGCCAGAAGACGACGCGCATTGCTCAGGCCATCGAGACGATACAAGGCCTCCTGTTCGCGATACGCACCGGCCAGATGCCCGGTAATATTACCGGTATCCCTGATCCGACGATTTTTGACGAGGAGTGGAACTGGATCGGCTCCTATGCTGCATGGCGGGCGGCGATGTTCATCTTCCTTTACCCGGAAAACGTCTTGATACCGACACTAAGGATGCGAGAACAGCAGACACCGGCTTTCCGCAACCTTATCAGTACCTTGCGCCCGAATCGGCGCTTAACACCGGAGCAGGCATGCGAGGCAGCCAGCACCTACTCCGACTACTTTCGGGATGTCTGCAATCTGAGGGTCGAGGCCTCTTGCGTCGCTCGCACGCTTATTAGCAGTGGTGATTGCCGGAACAAGAAGATGGCACAGGCGGAGCGCCCACTCTTCTACATGTTCGCGCGTGGAACGTCTAACACCGTCTACTGGTCAGCTTACGACTCATATTATGATTCACCTCCACAGGATCATTCAAGATATAGCCAGACCTTCTGGGATACAGTGCCAGGACTTGACAAGGCTCTACAGATTATCGGTGCTGTTCCATACCTACCCAGAGACGATCAGCACTCGATCCTCCTCTTTGCGAAGACGCAGGAAAAAGGTGTGCAGAAACTGGTGCTGACCATCTATGATCTTCTCGAGCAGAAATGGTCTGAAGACTTAATCGAGCTTGATCTTCCCCAAAAAGGGGCGATGTTCTCGGCAGCTGTTGAGCAATATGTTGGGCCAGACGATGATCTTGCTAATATCCCACCACGCCTGATCATATACATGAAAGGAGCCCCTGGATCGAAACAGGAAGGCCAGGGACTTCTTTATACTCGCCTGCTCAACAGCGCTGCAACAGACTGGGAAGACAACGACTTTCGCCTATTGACCATCGATAACACCATCATCAACGTTAGTGCGCTAGTAAGCTTCCCAAGTTTCTTCCATACAAGCCATACCAATGGTTTGTTCATCAAAACGTCAGACAATGCGCCACGTCAAAACTTAGTAATGTGGTTTTTTTCTACTCTTGCTGGTGAACCAGAAACCATCTTTGGCTTGAGTCCAATTGGTGAAGGAGCCTGGGTTGGCGCATTTATGATTATGGAACCAAGCTATGAAAAGCTCTACTCTTTTCTCCGGGATGATTCTTCAGGAGAAGTCTCCTATGGTGTGATACCACTTGACAAACTTGGGCTCGGACCGATAACACTTAATTTCGCTGGCCCTTCCAACCTGCATCATATCGCGGTGCATTGTGGCCAAGACCCCACTTTGGATGGAAGCGGAAGACTTCTGGCTTATCAATATACCTCCTCTATAGGAGCGTATCGGTCCATATTCACAAAAAATGCAGGTGATGACCAGCTTCAGGAATTGGCGACAGCAGCTATTATGCCTATAGACAGCGGACCCTATGACATTACCGAGCAACTCTCCGAGAGTGATTTGCAGCAGCGGGCATACTATATCTTTCTAGCCTACATCTACACACTAGCAGGTCCACCGTCGAACCGCGTCTATCTCGACGAGGCGTATTACTTCGTGCCCATACTCATAGCCCTGCAGCTCCAGCAGGTGGGGCAGTACATTGCCGCGCTGGACTGGTTCCGCACAGTGTATGACTACGCGGCACCAAGTGGGCTACGCAACATCTGGTATGGTTTTGAACTGGAGAAATCACTGTCCTTCGTATATCAACGCACCGATGACTGGCTCCTGGACCCACTGAATCCGCACCAGATTGCGGCGACACGGGCTGGGACTTACCTGCGATTTACGCTGCTGGCACTGGTACGCTGCTTTTTGGACTATGCGGATGCTGAGTTCACACGCGATACGGCGGAATCTCTTCCACGTGCCCGTCGCCTGTATATGACAGCGCTGGAACTGCTTGAGCTCCAGGAATTGAACCTACACTTTGGGCAATGCTCAAACATCATTGGTGAGCTGGATATCCCGCTCGGTGGAGAATGGACGAATGTAATCTTTTCTTTGAAGCAAGCACTTGCACGTATTCCAGACGTAAAAGTGCTCAGGGCAGTAGCGGCACAGGTGCAAGAGGTGTTGCACAGCAATGACCTGGTGGAAACACGCTTTGAAAAGGCGAAGCAACTCGTCCGCCAGGCACAGTCCAGCCTTCCTCCACCTCCGACCATTGCTGATTTGTTAGAGCAGCGATCAAACATCGTGGATCAAGCGGGAAAGGCTCTCATTGGACATCCTGAGATCACCGAGACGCTACACAGGATAAGTAATGTCGTAGGCCAGGATTTTCTGTACAGTGTCGCCTCCGTTTCTGGCCTTAGCAAAGATCAGTTAGTGAAAGAGCGCGTAGACTTGCCGTGGCCTGCAACACCAAAAGAGGGCACCATATCCCGCGTCATTGAAAGTGCCCAGCCGACCGGGCACCGCTCACAATATGGAAATGTTCCATTCCTGGCACACTTCACTTCGATTGCTCCGACAGCCAATACAGTGCATGCTGAAATAATGAAAAGTATTCCGCAGATCGCAGCGAGCCGCATACAGCAGTTTGGGGGAGGGTTCGTTCCTGGGTCGATTGGATTTTGCATTCCACAGAATCCAATTTTGGTGGCACTCCGCCTGCGGGCGGAACTCAATCTCTTTAAGTTGCGTAACTGTCGAAATATTGCAGGAGATACTCGTACCTTGGAGCCATATGCGGCACCGACCGACACGTTCACGGGGCTTCCTGAGATCGGGACAAATCAGACGATCATTCTTCCAGGCGTCGGTATACCGACACCGACGCCTTACCGATATGCAGTGCTGATCGAGCGAGCGAAGCAACTTGTCAGTTCGGCGCAACAGATTGAAGCGGCCTTCCTCTCAGCACTCGAAAAGCGTGATGCCGAATATTACACGTTGCTCAAAGCGCGTCAAGACGTGAGCCTGACAAAAGCCGGAGTGCGATTGCAAGACCTGCGTGTGACGGAGGCACAGAGTGGCGTGAAGCTGGCGGAACTCCAACAGGAGCGCGCCCAGCTGCAGGCAGATCATTATCAAACGCTGCTGGATGAGCCTATCAGTGACCTCGAACTCGCGAGCCTAGATCTTCTGAGGATGGCTGCTACCTCACAAGTAGCGGCTGCAATAGCGAACTTTGTTGCTTCTGGGCTACCCTCTTCTTTTGTCGGACCAAACCCTATCTTCAGCCCGCAGGGGGCTGCAACTGCGATTGCTGGAGGACTTGCTGAAATTGCAAGCGCGCAAAGCACCATTGCATCTATCCTGTCCACCTTAGCGAGCTATGAGCGCCGTGCTGATGATTGGGCATTCCAAAAGAGTCTTGCGCAACAAGACATTCGGATTGGTGCCCAGCAGGTCAAGATTGCACAGGATCATGTGCGTGTTGTAGGCCAGGAACACAAGATTGCAGAGCTACAGGCAGAGCATGCGGAAGCAGTCGCTGAATTCCTCGGCAACAAGTTCACCAGCTATGAACTCTACGACTGGATGAGCGGTGTGCTAGAGGGAGTATACAGCTACTTCTTGCAGCAGGCGACTGCTACGGCACAGCTTGCTTTAAATCAGCTTGCCTTCGAGCGCCAGCAAATGCCCCCACCTTTCATCCGAGCAGATTACTGGCAACCCCCGTCTGAGAATGGACAGTCACCAGACGGCAAAGCTCCAGACCGGCGGGGGCTCACTGGCTCCGCTCGTTTGTTGCAAGATATCACGCAGCTTGATCAGTACCGGTTTGAGACAGACCAGCGCAAACTCCAACTGGTCAAGACCATCTCCGTGGCGAGTCTTGCACCCGAGGCATTTGTGCGCTTCCAGGAAACGGGCGTGATGACCTTTGCGACGCCGATGGAGTTGTTCGACCGCGACTTCCCGGGTCATTACTTGCGGCTGATCAAGCGCGTGCGCGTATCGGTTATTGCACTCGTTCCGCCAACCTCCGGCATTCGCGCCACTCTCACCAGTGATCGTATCTCTCGCGTAGTTATTGGCGGTGATATCTTTCAGACCGTGAAAGTCCAGCATGGCCCCGATTATGTCGCGCTCAGCTCACCGCGCGAAGCGACGGGCCTCTTCGAACTCGACGTACAGTCGGAGATGTTACTGCCATTTGAAGGTATCGGAGTGGCCACGAACTGGGAGTTCCGTATGCCTAAAGCATCGAACTTGTTTGACTACCGCACGATCGCAGATGTCTTGTTCACGATCGAGTATACGGCACTCAATAGCTTCACGTACGGTCAGCAAGTGATTCAGTCGCTCAATCCCAACCTGAGCGCCCATCGTCCTTTCAGCTTTACTAATCAGTTCGCTGACCAGTGGTACGATCTGCATAATCCAGATCAGATCGCGCCGCCTGCGACACCGATGACAGTACAGTTCTCGACAATTGGCGAGGATTTCCCGCCAAACCTTGAAAACCTCAAGATACAGCATGTGGCCCTCTACTTTGTTCGGAAGGAGGGAAGCATAATTGCGGTGGACGACGTCATCGTACAATTACGCTTCACTCCCAAGGATGGCACAGTACCTGTAGGAGGGAGTGCAAAGCCGATCGATGGAATGATTAGCACACGAAACGGCAACGGGAGCAGTTGGACCGTGATGTTGGGATTAAGCCCTGTTGGTGAGTGGGAGCTTGCTCTGCCTAACGATCAGCAAACAAAGAACCTGTTCGCAAACGAGGGGATCAAAGATATATTGTTCGTCATCACCTACTCTGGTCGTACACCGGACTGGCCTGTGTAGTACGAAGGTGTATCATCGTAAGTCAAGGGTAGTAGTTAGCATCAGTTGCTCGTCGCCCCCCTTTCGTCCCCAGAGGTATCTGCTTTATAGAGGGTGTAGCAGAGGCAATGTGTTCCAGTTGATGACCCGTGATACTCCGCACCAGGCCATTTCAAACCTCATGCTCATGGATGCCTCTGTTGAATGCAGATTGGGGATTTCACAGGCGCGAGGTTTCGTAGGTGAGAGTCTGTGCTGCTCACTGCTAGATGCCTGCACGACCAATAGCTGAGCGTACATCTTCCTCACTCGGGGTGAGGTAAATCCTAGTGGTCGAGAGCCGACTATGCCCGAGAACTCGCTGCACCTCCGGCAACTGCGCTCCACGCTCCAGCATTCGTCGCGCGAGGCTATGGCGCAGCATGTGGGGAGTGACCGTTTCCAAGCGTCGTGCCAGGTCCTGGAGTTCTTCACGGCGTTTGATATCTCGCTCACGTTGTGCTTCTGTTCGTAGTTGTCGCGCTGCCTGCTGCCCCAAGTACTGCACCGTTCGTTGTGCGACCCTCTGAGTAATCCCTGTCCTGGGTGGTTGCCCTTTTACCGTTATATCAATCCCCACCAGGAGCAATTCCCGTTCCTGATCACTTCCGATGGCAGGTACTCCTCGTGGACAGCGAACACTCTCAAGGTAGCGTCGTAGGAGTCGCTGCGCATCAGGATGGAGCGGAACGCGACGCGCTTTGCCTGCCTTGCCACTGCGTACCGTCACGGTACCGCCTGCGAGATCAAGATCACGCAATTGCAGATCACAGGCCTCCTGGACACGCAACCCTGTGTAAATGAGGAGCGCTAACAATGCTTCATTCCGCATGCGCAGCAGCGTGTGCTGTTCAGTGCGAACAGCACGGAGCAAGGCGTCTATCGCTTCAGCAGGGAGTGAGCGAGGAGCTACGGGATCACTGGGAACATCTTCAATATCTCTTGCAGGGTGTCAGGCCAAACGAAATGGCACAGATCTAGAATGAGATAACCACGTTTCCCGAACGCTCGAGTGGAGCACTATGTCCTTGCGGGGTTTCCTCCCGAGCCATATAATAAGAGCGACACCC
>Ga0207684_10004260_pt1 | contig 13564 bp, 11 predicted proteins | sample KBSK5501metaG_FD_184342 | JGI IMG/M metagenome (GOLD analysis project Ga0207684, IMG submission 184342) | Corn, switchgrass and miscanthus rhizosphere microbial communities from Kellogg Biological Station, Michigan, USA - KBS K5-50-1 metaG... | ecosystem: Host-associated > Plants > Roots >...
TGACGCCGCCGCCGGGCCGCCCGTCACAGCCACGTCCGCGGGCGGACGTCGTTGGCCAGGTCGACAAGCTCGATCCGGTGTGCCGCGTCGGGCGCCAGCCGGGCCAGCGCCCGGTAACTGCCCTCCAGGCCGAGGCGCAGCGCGCGCTCGTTCAGGTCACAGCCGAGCAGCTGGCCGCGGCCGACCGGCTGCCCGGCGGCCACGCAGCCGAGCGCGGCGCGCAGGATCTCTACGGTCAGGCGCTGCTGCCGGGCGGCGTCCAGCTTCAGCCGACCCAGCCGGACACCGGCCTGCCGCAGGTCGTCGGCGGTGACCGCGGCCTGGTCGCGGCTGGTGGCGTGGATCCGCACCGCGACGATCTGCGCCGCCACGTGATAGCTGGATGTCTCGGGCACCGCGGCGAGCGCGGCGATGGCTGCGGGGGCGTCGCCGGCCGCCAGCAGCACCCGGGCCAGCCCGAATGCAGCGCTGACGTAGGACCGGTCAACCGCCCACACCAGCTGGAAGTAGCGGATGGCGGCGGCCCGGTCGCCCGCGGCCTCCGCAGCGAACGCGAGCGCGAGCTTCGGCGCGAGCTCACCGGGAAGCGCGTCACAGACAGCATCGAACGCGGCCCGGGCCGCGTCGGGCTGGCCCCCAGCCAGCTCGCTCATCCCCTGGTACCAGGTGGTCCGCCAGTCGGCGAGACCGCTCGCGACCAGATCGCGCAGGGCCGTGGCGGCGCCCTCCAGGTCTCCGGTAACGATGAGGGCGCGGGCCAGCGCCAGGCGGGTCTCCGCCGACTCGGCCACCCCGGGCGGTGTCCCGGCCTCCCCCGTGACCGCGCCGAACAGCGCCGCGATCCGCTGGTCTGGTTCGAGGGTGCTCAGTGTGGCCAGGTATCCCGCGGCCGGGTCGGCGGTGTCCACCTGCGGCACCGGGAGTCCGGCCACGATCTCGGCGGCCGGTGGCACCGCGGCCTGCGACAGGGCGCCGTCCAGGTCCATCGCCGCCACCGAGCCGATCGCCTGCAACTCCGGGCTGAACAGCGCGGAGAACGCCGGCCGGGGGTCGCCGTCACCGACGGCGACAACCTCACGCAGGACCCCGGTGAGCTGCTCGGCCATCTCGTCGGCCGTGCCGAAGCGGCGGCCCGGGTCCGGGTCGGTGGCCCGCCGCAGCAGCCGGTAGAACGACTCCTGCTCGGCCAGCAGCGGAACCTTCGCCGGTTCCGGCAGGCTGTGGGCGTAGGTGCTCTGGTAGCCAGTGAACTCGAAGGTAAGCAACGCCAGGGCACGGCCGACCGTGTAGAGATCGGAGGAAGGGGACGGCCCATCCGCCGCGATCTCCGGCGCCTGGTAGCCGACCGTCCCGTAGATCGGGCTGTCCTCGTCGTCGATCCGCCGCACGCCGCCCATGTCGATGAGCTTGAGTTGTTCTTCCGTCTGGATGACGTTGTCCGGCTTGAAGTCGCAGTAGACCAGCCCCCGGCTATGCAGGTAACCGAGCGCGGGGAGTACCTCGATCGCGTAGGCGAGCGCAACCGGAAGCGGCAGCGATTGGCCGGCCTGGCGCCGCTGCAGCAGAATCTGCCTCAGCGACTGCCCGCTCACGTACTCCATGACGATGTACCCGGCTGCCTCGCCGCTGCGCCGGTCGGCGTGCTGGACAAAGTTGTAGATCCGGACGATGTTCGGGTGCTCGACCTCCGCCAGGAACCGCCGTTCGGCGACCGCCGCCGCCATCGCGTCGGTGTCCCCGCTATCGAGCAGGCCCTTGAGCACCACCCACCGGTCGCTGACGTTACGGTCCTGAGCCAGGTAGATCCAGCCGAGCCCGCCGTGGGCCAGGCAGCCGAGCACCTCGTACTGGCCGCCGACCAACTCCCCGGCCTCCAGCTTGGGGATGAAGGAGAACTTGTTACCGCAATTGCGGCAGAAACCCTCGGCCAGGCCGGGCCGCCCGTCCCGGCTGCGCCCGACGGGGCGCTCGCACCGGCCGCAGAATCGCTTGCTCTCGGGTACCTGCGGGTCGGCGAGCACCGCGCTGGCCGGATCACGGGCCGGGATCGGCGGAATCTCCACCAGTCCCGCGCCCAGGCTGCCCCTGGACCGGCTGCCTCCCGGCCGCGAGCCCCGGCTGCCAGCCGACCGCGAGCCCCGGCTGCCCATGGTGCCGACGGTCGGTGCCGCGACCGATGCCGAGCCGCCCCGGGGGCCGGCGGCGGCGGCGGACGCGGCCGGGACCGCCCCTGAGACCGCGGCGGACGCGGCCGGGGCCGCGGCCATCCCGCAGACAGTGCAGTACCCACCGTCGATCACCCCGCTGCAGCCCGGCTGGGTGCACGTGGTCGTGGCCGCGTTCATCGCTGCCGTCCCCGTCCGCTGAGCGCCACGATTGCCTCCTGGTAACGAGTCACCGCGCCCGCCGCCGACGTGAGGTCGCACGGTGCTGTCCATAGCAAGTCATGGGCCCGGTCATAACGCGCGGTGAGATCGGTGTCCTCGGCGGCCCCGAGCCTGCCCGCCTTAGCCTGGTAGGCGTCGAGCAGGCCACGCAATTCGTCGCGCCTAGCCAGCAGGGCCGTGGCCGCCCGTTCGGCATCCTGGCATCGCTGGGTCGCGGCCGCCGCTTGCTTCTCGATGACGTCCAGCTCGGAAGCCAGCCGGGTCCACCGTCCAGCGGCTCTGAGCGTCTCCAGGGTGGCCAGGCGCCCGGCCAGGTCGGCGACCTGGGGTGGCGGAGGCGGCAATGCCGACTCGGCGATCTTCGCCGCGGCCCGCTCCCGTGCCGCCACGGCGTCGTGCCATCTGGCCGTCGCCGCCGCGACCGCAGCCGATATGGCGGCGATCCGCCGCTGCGCATCGTCACGCAGCCGCGCGAGCTCGCCGACCCGGGACACGGCGGCGGCGGTCTGCTCCCGCAGCCGGTCCAGCCGGGCGGTATCCACCTGGCCGCGCTGCCACAGCGAGAGCGGGTCCGAGTTCAGCACGTCGCGCACGCGGCCAAGCTCAGCGCTGGCCGAGGCGAGCGCCCCAGCTGACTCGTCGTCGGCGAGTCCCTCCGCTTGCTGACCGGCCTGGGCCAGCTCGGCGCTGATCCGGTCGAGCCGGTCCGCTACCTCGTTCCATACGGTCTCGGCCGTGGTCACCACCTCGGCGACCCTGGCGAAGATACGGTTCATTTCCCGTACGGCGGTGGCGAGGGTGAGTTCCGAGCGTCCGCTGTCGGTCAGATCCCGCCGGGCCAGCGGCGCCGGGGCCTGGGTCAGCCGTACCGAAATCCCGGTGAGCAGGGTGGTAATTTCCGCCAGCTCCGGACCCGACGCGCGGCGTATCCGGGCCAGCAACTCGGCCGCGCGGGCAACGACCGCCGAGTAGGCCGTGAAGATCTCCCACATGCTGGCCAGGTCGGCGGTGGCCGCCTCCCAGCGCTGCTTGGTCTGGCCGGCCAGACTCGCCCCGGCGAGCAGCCGCTTGCCGAAGCTGCCATCCAGGTCGAGCAGGTTCGCCTGGATGCCGTCGCGTTGCTCGGTGGCGACCGCCACCGCCGCCGCCGCCTGCTCGCGTGTCATCGCCATCGTTCAGCCCTGGTAACGGGCTGGCGGCGGGGCGGGGACCGGGGCGCCGATCCAGTGGGCATAACTGGCGGCCCACCGACCGTCGCTGCGCATCTGCGCGAGCACGGCATTGACGAACCGGACGAATTCGGGATGCTGCTTGGAGATCGCCAGGCCGTACGGCTCATCGGTGAAGCGCGGGCCTACCAGCCTGGTGTAGGGATCCTGGGCGGCCAGGCCCGCCAGGATCGAGTCGTCGGTGGAGACCGCGGCGACATCGCCCTGCTGGAGCAGGACCAGGCAGTCCGTCCAGTAGGGGACCGCGACGGGGATGGGGTGCGAGGCGGCGGCGGCTATGTTGGCGATAGAGGTGGACCCGGTGGTGGCGCACACCTTCTTGCCGCCGAGGTCGGCGATGGTGCGGACCGGCGAGTCGTTCTCCACCAGCACCCGCTGGCCCGCGTCGTAGTAGACGGTGGAGAAGTCGACCAGCGTGAGCCGCTTGCAGTTGATCGTCATCGTATGCGCCACGATGTCGACCGCGCCGGACTGAATGTCAGGGATCCGCTGAGCATCCGTTATGGCTTTGAACTGGACTTTGCTGGGGTCTCCGAAAATGGCCGCGGCGACCGCGTGGACCATGTCGATGTCGAACCCCTCGATCTGCCCTTTGAGCGGATTGAGAAAACCGAAGTGGTACGTGGTCTGGTCGACTCCCGCGATGAGATAGCCGCGGGCGCGGATCTTTGCCATCAGCGAGCCCGGCGTCACCTGCGGCGGGCCGGCCGGGCGCAGGCTGGCCGTGGGATCGCAGGACGCGCCCGGTGCCGTCCGATGGGCCGCCGCCCGATAGGCCGCCGCCCGCTGCGCCGACGCCCCGGCCAGATGGGCTGCCCGCACCGCCATCCGGGCCGGGACCCCAGGCGCAGCCGAGAAGGCCACTGCCGCCATCAGGAGCACGAGCAGCGGCAAGGTGAGCCAGGTCCGCGTCTTCATCGGTACTCCGCAAGCCGCTGAGTAAGTCCTCGCGCGCACCCGGCCGCCATGACCAGAGACAGCACGATCAGTCCGACTTCCAGCCCGGTCGCCGCGTCCCGGCCGGCCACGGCGCGGGCGTGGAAAACGACCTGATCCGCGGCGATCCCGCTGCTGAGCGCGCTGTCCAGGCGCCCGAACGCCGCGCCGGAATCACCAGGTGCTGACCCGATGGCCGACTGCACCGCCTGGCTGTGCGCACCGCCGTCATCCTGGGAGCGCACCCGCTGGTGGGCGGCGTACCAGGCGGTCGCGTCGGCCGCTGCCGCAGCGGCGTACCCCGATCCCGGGCTGCCGCTCGCGGCGCTGGCCGCCGCCGTCAGCAGCGTGCCAGGTCCGGGTCCGAGCTTCGTGCGCACGCTGGTGAAGTCCGCCTGGAAGCTGTCGTCGCCGCTGTTGTCGATCAAGGTGAGGCTCTCGTCGGCGTGCGCCTGTAGCGCCGCGATGTCGGCCTGGGCGAGCGCCTCCACGGGAGCAGATCCATGATCGTGTGCTTGCCCCAGCTCGACCCGCGCCACGGTAAACGCGACGATCAGCCAGAGCAGCGATACGGCGCCGGCCACGGAAGCAACCGCCAGCCCGACGTTGACCACCCGGTGCGTCCGCCCGGACAGCCACCGCTGGGCCCGGTACAGCACATAGCCGACGATGATGGCGACAACCAAGGCAATGGCTATGGACGGCAGCCCGGTCGCTTGACTGCTCTCGGCGGCGAGCCGCGCGTTGGCCTGCGCGGACAGGTCGCGGGCCGCCGGGAGCAGCGTGCCGCGCATCAGGCTGGACGCCTCCCGCAGGTAGGCGGCCCCCAGGGGCAGCCCGAGCCGGTTGTCAGCGCGCGCCGTTTCCACCTCACCGGTGTAGACAGGAAGGCCCGCCGAGATTCTCGTCAGGTCGCTCGCGGCGGCCGAGTGGCCTGCCACGGCCGTGGCCGACTCCAGGCTGGACGCCGCCTCGGCGATGTCGGCCAGATAGCGGTGCCGAGCGGCGAGCGGCTCCAGACCGCCGGACAGGAACGCCGTCGCCGCCGTGGCGTCCGCATCGGAAAGCGACCGGTAAATCCGCTGGCCGTCCAGGCTGAGCGGTTCACTGGTGCCGACCACGTCACCGGCCGCGGACGTGCGCTGGTTCGCCGTCCAGGCCGCCACCGCACCCCAGATCAGCGACAGCGCGACCAGGCCGACGAGAAGCAGCCACAGCCTGCCGGGCGTCGTAGTGGCGCGGAGAGGCTGCGCAAGCAGCCGCCGTGGTGCCTCGACCTGCGTGGAGCCCGGCCCATTGCCAACAGTGGTCATCGCAGCCCCGGTTACGCCCGTACATCGCTAGTGGTAGCAGGATAGTAACCAAAATCGGGTTCGTCCGACCGGCGCTGCCGGGCCGCTGCGGAATCGGGCCGATAGAGCTGCGGAACCGGGCCGATAGAGCCGTGGAACGAGCCGGTGATAGCTGGGCGGAACCGGCACGTATTACAGGCGCATGTCGGCCAAGGTTTCCGAACCTGTCACGCTCAGTTACTGATCTATGAATCTGGCCGCGTGATGATCGGAGCGTGTGTGTTGCTAGCGCAACTCCTGCTGCCTGCCCGCGGTGGCCGCATCGCCAGCCAGACGGCCGCGCAACGCGGGGCGAGCCGTGAGGGTCGTGCGGCTGGCCAACTTCGTCGCCCCTAGCTCTGGCGGGCTCCGCACGGCGCTTCGCGAACTCGGCGCCGGATACCTGGCGGCCGGGCACGATCCGGTGCTCATCATTCCTGGGCCTCGGCCGGGGCGCCAGCAAACCGAGCAAGGGCTGGTCATCACGATCCCCGGGCCGATGGTCCCGGGCACCGCCGGATACCGGGTGATCACCGCGCGGCACATGCTGCGGCGGTTGCTCGACGGTCTGGAGCCGGACCGGCTCGAGGTATCCGACCGCACCACACTGCGGTGGACCGGTGCCTGGGCCCGGGCGCGCGGCGTGAGGTCCATGATGGTCTCCCATGACAGCCTGGTCGGGCTGGCCACCATGTTCAGGCCGCCGGGCCTGCCCACAGAGCGGCTGGCCGACCGGCTCAACCGCAACACCGCAGCATCCTTCGATGTCGTTGTCTGCACGACCAGATGGGCGGGGGCCGAATTCCGCCGGCTTCGCGTGCCGAACCTGATCCAGGTGCCGCTCGGCGTCGACCTGGCCTGCTTCCATCCGGCCTGCCGCGACGAGAACCTGCGTTCCGGGCTGGCCCCGGACGGCCGGCCGCTGCTGGTGCACTGCAGCCGGCTCTCCCCAGAAAAACGCCCAGAACGTGCCATCGGCGCACTAGCCGAATTGCACCGCCGGGGCGTACCCGCCGTGCTCGTTGTCGCGGGCGACGGCCCGCGGCGCCGGTCACTGCAGGCCCAGGCGGGCCGGCTGCCCGTCCGGTTCCTGCGGCACGTCGCCGATCGCGGGCTGCTGGCCAGGCTGCTCGCCAGCGCCGACGTTGCGATCGCCCCCGGGCCGGTCGAGACCTTCGGCCTTTCCGCGCTTGAGGCCCTGGCCAGCGGCACGCCGGTCGTGGTGAGCAGCCGGAGCGCCCTGCCCGAGGTGATCGGGCCGGCCGGGCTGGCCGTCGAGGACGACGATGCTGCGTACGCCGACGCGGCCGAGCGGCTCCTGCAACGCGACGTGACCGAGCGCAGGCGCATGGCGCGCAAACAGGCCGAACGGTTCGACTGGCCCACTGCCGTGAATGGCTTCCTGAGCGCCCACCAGATAAGACCTGCCCCGCACAACGGCTCCGCGGGGACGCCGCCGTCCGCCCTGGCGCACAAGTGAGCGAGCCGAAGGGGCGCGGCGTCGCCTGGACTGACGCGCCGAAGGGGCGCGGCGCTGCCTGGACTGAGGAGCGCGCCCGCGAGCCAAAGGGGCGCGGTGGTGCCTGGACTGAGGAGCGAGGAACGAGCGACGAGGGAAGGCGCCGCCCTCAGGCGCCCCGGAGGCGAGCGGGAAAACAGAGCACGAGCGACGAGCGACGAGGGAAGGCGGCGCAGTGAAGGGGGAAGGGGAGGCGGGCGGGGCCCCGGAGGCGCATAGGAAACACAGCGTGATCGGGCACCCATGGTGACAGCGGCCGGCCGCGCTGGAACCCCCTGGGCGGAGCCGGGAGGGACGATGCGCTTTGCCGCGCTGGGCGACTCGGTCACGGTCGGCCTCGGTGATCCGATGCCGCATGGTGGCTGGCGTGGCTGGGCGGCCCTGCTGGCCGACTCGCTGGCCCCCCCGGATCAGGTCGAGATGAGCAACCTGGCCCGTTGCGGCGCCCTGATCAGCGACGTGGCCGGCGAGCAGTTGCCCAGGGCCTTGTCCATGCGGCCCGCGTTTGCCTCGGTGCTGGCCGGCATCAACGACACGCTGCGCGGGAAGTTCGAGCTCGCCGCGATCGCCGAGGACCTGGAGGAGATCGTCGTCGCGCTGCAGCGTGCGGGGGCGCTGGTCCTCACCGCGAGCCTCCCGGACCCGGGGCTCCTGCTGAAGATCCCCGCATCCATCCGCCGGCCGCTCGCCCGCCGTGCTCATGCGATCAATTCTGTCCTCGGCCAGCTGGCGCTGCGCTACGACGTCATCCACGTCGATCTGGCCTCTTACCCGGCGATCTATGACAAGCGCATGTGGGGGGTTGACCGGCTGCACCCCAGCGAGCGCGGCCACCGGCTGCTGGCCCGGCTGTTCGCCGCCAGGCTCGCGGAGCACGGGATCGCACCGCTGGCACTGCCCAGTCCCGAGCCGGCCAACCCGGAACCCACCGCCTGGGCGCAGGCGCACTGGATGGCGACGAAAGGAACCGGCTGGCTGGTCAGGAGGTCGCGTGACCTGCTGCCGAGTTTGATGCAGCTCGCGCTGAGCGAATGGTGGCACGAGTCGCACGGCCGGGTCCCGGCCCCACTGGCCGGGCAGGCCGAACTGCTGCCGGTCGGGCAGGCCAACCCCATGAATGTGACATGGCCCGGGTTATAACCCGCGCAATGGCACATTCACCGGGTTGGGCGCGTAGTCGCGGGACAGGCCGGGCGGGGCTAGCGGGAGCGGGGGGTCGGGCGCGTTGTCCGCGTGCAGCTCGGCCAGCTTCCTGGCCGTCTCGCCCACTTGCGTGCGCAGCTCGCCCGGGTCCACCACCTCGACCTCAGCCCCGAGAGCGAGCATGTCGAGAACCGCTGAGGAGATCGAGTCGATCCGGACCGAGGCCTCGACCCAGTCCTCGCGTCCCGCGACCGGAGGAGCGTTCCTGCGGATCCGGACGCCGGCCGGCCGGCCGAGGAGCGCCGCGAGCCGCCGGCCGCGGGGCGAGAGCCGAACCCGTGCCCGCTGTGCGGCCGCCTGCGGGCCCACGCCGTCCCGCCGCGCCCCCACCTGCGGGCCCGCACTCTCCCGCGGGTACCGGGCAGCCGGAAGGTCGCTGCTGAATCCGTCGAGCAACTGGAATCCGCCCGCCGACCCTCGGACCGCGTAGACCGGAATGCCAGCACCGCTCAGGGCCTCGATGTCACGGAGGATGGTGCGCTGCGACACCTCAAGCTCGGCGGCAAGCTGTTTCGCTGTCATCCGGCCCCGGGCTTGAAGCAGCCCGAGCAGGCCGACCAGTCGGCTGGCGCGCACAGGACCCAAGATAGTCCCGAATCACGACAGGAGATGTCATGTATCAGCTGTCATAATCGCCACGATGATCACGAGGGGAGACGCACTATGGGGACCGTTGTCGCCGGATCGGGAACTGCCGACGATCCGTGGATCTTGAGCACGCCGCCGGGGAAGTCCGAATTCGAGGGGTGGCGCGACGAGAAGTCCGACCCGCCCGCGCTCGTCGTCCAGGTTGGCACGACCCAGCTACGCTACCTGCTTCGCTGCATCGATGATCTGCACACGATGCTGCACGAGCACGGCGACTGGATGCCGCTTGGCAACGCCGACGAGCAGAAGGAGGCCAAGGAGGGCACGGTCGAGGCCTGGGCCCGGTCACCGGCCAACCCCGCCGGCGGCTGGTATGGCCTGAAGAAGGGACTGCGCGGCCGGTTCGGTAACTACGTTCCCCCGGTTCTGGAGGCGCTGGGCCTGGCCGAGGTCGAGCACGGCGCCCGCAACAACAGAATGCGCGCTCTCTGAAGAACCTGGCCGCACCTCGCAGTGGGACCGTTCCTGGCCGCACCTCGCAGTAGGACCGTTCCTGGCCGCACCTCGCAGTAGGACCGTTCCTGGCCGCGCCTCGCAGTGGGACCGTTCCTGGCCGCACCTGGCTACGGGACGGCACGCCGCCTGCCTACCGAGCCAGCGTTACCTTCACCCCCGACGGCAGCCTGCAGCTCACGCGCGGGTCCTGGCAGGTAGCCATCCAAGCCGCCGGCTGACACGCCTGCCGCGCCGGGCAAGATCGTACAGGGCCGCGAGGAGACGGCCGGAATGAAACTTTCATCCGCCATCGGAGCAGGCCGGGGCCGACGATCGCCCATGAGCTGGCAGAAGTTCGGCTCAGCGGGATTTCTTGACATATGTCCGGACTTGCTGGTCTAAACCGGTTTCATCGGGTGCTACGCTCCCGCCCTCTTCGAAGATGACGAGGAAGGCCACGGGGAGGCCTCGTGAGACGGCCGATCCCTCCCGCCTGCGAGTCATCGTGAGGGGTGCCATGGCTTCCCGCCCGCGGCCGATCCGGCTCACACTCGTGGGTCTGTTCATCGTCCCCATGCTCTCGCTGCTGGCCCTGTGGGGTTACGCCGCGAGCGTCACGCTCGGGAACGCCATCCAGGAGCGCAACTACAGCGTCCAGGACGCCGAGATCGGCGCGCCCGCTGATGCCCTCGCGGCCCAGCTCACGCAGGAGCGCCTGCAGGCTTTCATGTGGCTGAGCACAGACCGCCAGGAGCCGGTCGGACCGCTGGCCGACGCGCAGAAGCGCACCGACGCGGCGATCGCGGCGTTCCGGCGGGGGGCTGATGCGGCGCGAGGCGTGATGTTCGCGTCAGGCGAGGTACCGCTGGCCAGGTTCCTCGCGAAGCTGGGCCAGCTCAGGGGCATCCGGGCCGCATACAACTCCGGAGCCATGGGCGCACTCGCGGCGTTCCAGGCCTACAACAGTATCGTCGATGCCGAGTTCCAGCTCTACAACAGCCTGATCCTGGTCAGCGACGTTCCCCTCTACCAGCAGTCGGCACTGGGCGTCGAGGGCGATCGCGCACTGGAACTGGCAGGCCGCGAGCTAGCCCTGGTCAGCGGGGCTCTGGCGACCTCGGGTGACCAGATGAGCACGGCCGACCGGGAGCTTTTCGCCGAGACTGTGGCCAACCAGCGGCTCCTGATCGGCGACGTGCTGTCACAGCTGGACCCGGACCTTCGGGCCGGATACGAGCGGGTCTACAGCTCGCCGACGCATAGCCGTTTCGAGGCGATCGAGAACCGGATCAGCGCCAGCATCGGCAGCACCGGACCCGTCCCGGTGACGGCCAGCACGTGGCAGGAGGCCGCCCCGTCGTTCCTGGCCGCCTTCAATCGCGCTGCGGAGCAGGATCGGATCGCCCTGACCGGGGCGAGCAGGCGCCTCAGCGACAGGCTCCTGATCCAGGTCGCGCTGGCGGGCGGGCTCGGCCTGGTCGCGCTGGCGGCGTCGGTCTTCATCATGCTGCGGTTTGGCCGACGGCTTACCCACGAGCTCACCAGCTTGCATGCGGCGGCTCGCAGCATGGCCGAAGAGCGGCTGCCCGGGGTCGTTGATCGGCTGCGCCGAGGCGACGCAGTCGACGTGCTGGCCGAGTCCCCGCCGCCCATTCCCGGCAAGATCGCCGAGACCGCCCGGGTGGCGACGGCCTTCTCCACTGTGCAGCGGACGGCCGTGGAGGCGGCAGTTGGCCAGGCCAAGCTGCGTGACGGGATGAACCGGCTTTTCCTCAATCTCTCACGGCGTAACCAGTCGCTGCTGCACAGGCAGCTCACCATGCTCGACTCGATGGAGCGCCGGACCGATGATCCCGCGGCACTGGCCGACCTGTTCCAGCTTGATCACCTCACCACCCGCATGCGGCGGCACGCCGAGAGCCTGATCATCCTCTCCGGGGCGATCCCGGCGCGCGGCTGGCGCGACCCCGTTCCGGTCGTTGACGTACTGCGCGCCGCGGTCGCCGAGGTGGAGGACTACGTCCGGGTCGACGTGATCACGGAGTCGTCGCACGCGGTGGTCGGCAAGGCGGTCAACGACGTGATTCACCTGCTCGCCGAGCTGATCGAGAATGCTACGGCGTTCTCGCCGCCCAGCACCCGGGTCGTGATCAGGGCCGACGAGGTGGGCAGTGGTTTCGTCGCAGAAATTGAAGACCGCGGGCTCGGCCTTACCGCTGACGAGCTGGCCGACATCAACGAGCGCCTCGCGAGCCCACCCGAATTCGACCTCAGCAACAGCGATCAGCTCGGCATGTTCGTCGTCGGCCGGCTGGCCGCGAAGCACGGGATCAGGGTCTCGTTGGTCGGGTCACCCTATGGCGGGACAACCGCGATCGTGCTGATGCCACGCGACATCATGGTGCCGGGAGGCGAGCTGGACGCCAGTGGCGGTACCAGCGACAGCCACCGGCCCGCGGCCGCCAGCGACGAGAACGGCGCCATGCGGGCCCGCACCACAAGCTCCTCGGAGCCGCAGCATGCGCCGACATCCATGCTGGCCGGCCGCCACCGGACGACAAGCCCTCCCGGCCCCCCGCTCCCCCTGGTCCCGGCGGCCCCGCAGGATGTCCCGGTGGTGGGTGGCCGGACAGACCTGGGGCTGCCCCGGCGGCTTCGCCAGGCCAGCCTGGCCCCCCAGCTCCGTGATCCCCCGCCCGGGGCGGCGAGCCCCACCCTGATCGAGATGGAAACGGGCGACGCCCGGACGCCCGATCAGGCTCGCACCCTCATGACGTCCCTGCAGCAGGGCTGGCAGCGCGGACGAACTGACGAGATCAGGCGCACCGGTGGGGCCAGGCCCCCGGCGGACACCGGGTCGCCAGGCGAAGGCCCGGACGACGCCCCGGGCACGCCGACCGAAGCGAGCGATGGTGAGGCCGGATGATGGCGCAGGCAAATCCCGCTGGGCCGCTGGGCTGGCTCCTGGACAACCTGGTCAGCCGGATCGACGCCGTCCACCAGGCGCTGATCCTGTCCCGGGACGGCCTGGTCGTGGAGACGTCCCAGAACCTGAGCCGCGAAGACGCCGAGCATCTCTCCGCCATCGCGGCCGGAATCCAGAGCCTGGCCCGTGGCACAGCGCAGCATTTCCGGGGCGGAGATGTCAGGCAGGTCATTATCGAGATGGACTCGGTGCTCCTATTCGTCACGTCCGCCGGGAACGGCGCCTGTCTCGCCGTCCTGAGTTCAGCCTCGGCCGATGCCGGAATCATCGCCTACGAGATGGCGATGCTGGTCAGGCGCGTGGGCCGGCACCTGGCGGCGCACCCGAGGCTCCCCGAACAGGAACCAGCCGCCGGGTGATCTGGGCATGACCTCTGCGAAGGACAGCTGGCTCGACCGGGACGCGGGCCCGGTCGTCCGGCCCTATGCCGTGTCCAAAGGGCGGACGATCCCGGCCGGCGACATGTCCTTTGGCCTGATCGACATCGTCGTGGCCACCAACAAGCCGCCTGCTGACGCCTTCCGGCCCGGCCCCGAGCACCGGCAGCTTCTGCGCATGTGCGGCCGGCCCGTGACCGTCGTGGACCTCGCGGGTGACATCGACCTCCCGCTCGGTGTGGTCCGCGTTCTGCTCAGCGATCTGAGTTCGCACGGGATGATCGAAGTCACGGACATGACCGCGAAAGGACCGGTCACCGACCAGCGCCTGCTGAGGAACGTACTCGACGGACTTCGAGCCCTCTGATCCCGCCAGCGGGCCGGGACGCCGTTCGGTCACCATGAGGCTCCCTCGCCGCCGGCCCTGACGTCATCCTGCGCGCTCAGCTTCCCGCTCGCCGCCGGGGCCCCGCCCGCCTCCCCTCCCCCTTCACTGCGGCGCCTTCCCTCGTC
>Ga0207684_10004263_pt1 | contig 13556 bp, 14 predicted proteins | sample KBSK5501metaG_FD_184342 | JGI IMG/M metagenome (GOLD analysis project Ga0207684, IMG submission 184342) | Corn, switchgrass and miscanthus rhizosphere microbial communities from Kellogg Biological Station, Michigan, USA - KBS K5-50-1 metaG... | ecosystem: Host-associated > Plants > Roots >...
GAGCCTCGGTGCGCTGCGTCAGCCAGCTATGCATGTCCTGGAAGACCTTCTCCCGCTCCACCTCGTTGAAGATCTCGTGGTAGAGGCCGGGGTAGAGGCAGAAGGCCCGGCCCCGCGCGGTGGCGCGGGCGAAGAAGCGCTGGCTCCCAATCGGATCGACGATCTGGTCATCGCGGCCGTGCATCAGCAAAAAGGGCACCCGCAGCTCGGCGGCCCGGCCGATGAACGCTTCGCCGCGCGCCACGCTCTCGGAATAAAGCCGGCCGGTGACGCGGTCGTGCACCAGTGGGTCGCTCCGATATGCGCGCGCGTTCGCCGGGTCGTGGCTGAGCAGATCAGGATCGACCTCATTGGAAACACTCAATCGCGGGGCGACCCTCGGAAGCAGCCTCGTAAGCGGCTGCTTCCAGGCCGGCACCTTGAGCTTCAGCACCAGCATCGGTGCCGAGAAGATGGCTTTGTCGAGGCGATCCGGCCGCTCGAGCGCGTAGGCGATCGCCACCAGGCCGCCAAAGGAATGTCCGATCAGGACCAGCGGCCCGCCAGTTTCGGTGCGAGCTCGCGTGACGACGATGTCGAGATCGTCGAGCAGCGCCTGCAGGCTGGGCGCGTGGCCGCGCTGGCCGCCGCTGCGCCCATGGCCGCGAAGGTCCATCGCGTAGATCGTGGCGCCGTAGTGGCTGAACCATTCCGCGAGGTGCTGGTAGCGGCCGCTATGCTCGCCCAACCCGTGCACGACAACGAAGGTCCACTGGTGCGGCACATCCTCCGTTTCCCAGCGACGAACGAAAAGGTCGAGCCCGTCCGCCGTCCTGAGGGTGGCGGTCGATTCCTTCACGGGTTGAGCTGGCGGAAGCCTCGATAAATGCGCATCGCCTCCGCCTCCGCTTCGAGGAACGAGGGGGCGAAATCCCGGATGCCCTTGAGGCTGAAGCCCCACATGCCGGGCTTGTCGCGGCGGAAGTAGGAGTTGGGGCGGTAGGTCGGCGGGTAGAACGTGATCGGTTCGCCCTCCATCTTCTTGATCACCGGCCGCGCGGCGAGCACGTCCTCGATCGGCATGCCCGACGGCAGCCGGCCCTGGCGGATCTCGAGATGGCGGAGCTTGGCGATCGGGTTCTCCTCGTCCTGCAAGGCGGCCCTGGCGTGGAATCGCTGCGAGATGTCGTTCAGGAAGTAGAGCGTGGCGATGGCGTCGGTCTCGTCGCCGAGCAGGCGCAAAAAACCGGCTGCGGACAAGGTCGGGCCCTCTTCGTTGCGCAGGTGGCGGAAGTACTCCATCGCGAACAGGTCGGAAGTGTTCTCCGTCGCAAGCCAGAAGGCGTCGCCCCGCCAGCCACGGCTCCGCGTAAACGCGCGTGCCTCCTCATCCAGCTCGGCCAGCCGAGCAGGGACGACATCGTAGAGCCGGTAGAAAAGCACTCGGCGCATGGTGGTAGTTGTGCCGCTCGATTACGGCTGCGCGGCGGCGGCAGCGGCTTTCATTCTAAGTAGTCGCACGCTGTGCGGCGGCAACGTGAGCCGCAGGCCATCGTGCTTGAGCCCGAGCGCCCGCCCGCCCCGCCGCGCCGACCAGAGATCGAACACCGAGAAGGTCCCATCGGCCCCGATCGCTTCGCTGAAATGCAGGCGGTACGGTTTGGCCGATTCGCTCCAGTTGTACACGGCGACCACGGCGCTGCCGTCGGGGTCGCGGCGCACCCAGAGCGGTGGCAACTCCTGCGGAAAGGCAAACCAGTGGTCCTGCGCCTCGCGCTCCGGTGCGCTGAAGAGATGCACCGGCTCGGCCGCGGGACCGCCGACCAGTCCGAGCACATTGGGGTTGCGCAGGAGGGCCAGCCGTTCCGCCGGGAGGGTCTCCAGGTCGTCGCTCAGCATGAAGATCCCGCCCGAGAGCGCCCCCACGGTGATCATGACCCGTGCCTCATCGGGCGTGAGTTGCGGCGTCGGGGCCATCACGACGTCGGCATCGACGGCGAAGAGCGAGCGGTCGAAGAAGAGCCGAGCGGCCTGGTTGCGCGCCATCGAGAGAATCAATGGAAAGCCGACGTGTGGTGGTCCGGCCTTGCCGTCTTGTATCTGGGGTACGCCGACATCGCCGCCGGTCCTGGCGCCATGGACCAGGCCCACGACTGGCATAAGGGGCGCGCCGCAGGCGAGGATGAAGGCTTTCTCTGGCTTGCCCGGTGGATTGACGGCATCGGCGATTTGCTTGAGCCCGAGGCGCAAGGCCTGGGTCCCCGTCACGTCCGGGTCGTGCCGTGTGGCCTCGTAGGCCGCGCCATAGAGAAAGTCGAGCTTGAAGTAACTGAAGCCATCCTTGCGCAGCCCGTGGAAGAGATCGCCGAGGAATCGCGCGACATCGGGATGGGTGGGGTCAAGCACATGGTAGGCGCGGTCAAGACGCGGATCGACGAGCGGCGATCCGTCGCTCGCCTTGAGCAGCCACTCCGGATGCGCCGCGGCTAGCTGCGAATCGCCGGCCACGTGAAAGGGCGCCAGCCAGATGCCCATCTCGAGCCGGTGGCGATGGACCCGCGTCGCCAGCGCGTGCAGTCCGCCGGCGAAGAACTCGTTCGCGATCCAGTCGCCCCAGCGCTGCCAGCGCGGCATCCAGCCATCGTCGAGCTGGATCACCGGCCGGTAGCCGTTCGACGTGCTCTTCGCGAGCTCCGGCATTCGTTTGGCGAGAAATCCGGCGTTGCGTGCGATGTCGGCTTCGGTCACCGCCAGGCCAAGGTGATACCAGCTGCACCATCCACGCGGGACGGTGGGGAAGGCGCGCGCGCCGGCGGCGTGTCCGGCGGCACCGAGCGCCTTGCGCAGCGTCGCGGTGCCGTCATCGCCGTAGAGCAGCAGGATGGGGTCTGACACCAGGCCCGACTGCGGGGCGACCTCCAGCCGCAACTCTTCGGGCAGGCCCGAGCGCTGCTCGGGCTGCGACATGGGCGAGCCGGTTTGTTCGGCGACGAAGCTCGAGATGCTGGTGGGCAGCGAATCGCCGTCGTGCTCGTCGCGGTGATAGTGCCAGCGGAAGTTGGTGGCGAAGCGGCTCGCCTTGAGCACCTGGGCGACGAACATCATTTCGCCGTCACAGATGGCGGCGGTCCACCAGGAGGAGGCGGCCGGCTTGTGGTCGCCCTCGGTGATCGCCGAATCGAGCGGATGAATACCGGCGTAATCCCAGGACTGGTAGCCGTTGATGAGTGCACTGGCGCGCCATGGTTCGTCCCCGACGTGGAGGGTGGCACCGCCTCCATCGACGGCCAGCGGGCGCCAGCCGTTGAACGTAAGCGGCAGCCTGCCGGTATTGTTCAGCTCGCACTCGATGACGACCCCACCCTCGTGGGGGATGAGCCGGGCAGTTGCCAGCGCCGCGCCGGCCGGCCAGTGGAGGGCGAAGGCATCCCGGTGTGGGAGCGGGTCGGTCGTGCTCGGGTGCCACTCACCGTTCAGCTTGACGGCGCAGGTGGCGTGCGCAAGCAGCGGGCGATCGCCGGCGAAGATGGAGAAGGTACCGGCCTGCTGGTCGGCGAGCGGCTTTAAGTCCAGATCGCCGTCAGTCTAGCGTCAAGTTCGGGGCGCGCTGCCGCCGGACGCGCCCGAAGGGCTTGCGGCCCTCGAGTGCCTGGATGAAGAGATAGATGTGCCGCGCCGCCTGGGTATCGAGGCCGCCCAGCCAGATCGGGTGCATCTTGAGCTTGGCCGCCAGCAAATCGCGGACTTCGCGGGCCTCCTCATTACGACGCTCGGTGAGGTCCTGCACCGTATTTACCCCTTTGCGTGGCGTCCCCAGCCACGCGCGCCTCGTCTCCCTCGCCGTGGTGACGGTCAGCGCAAAGTCAGCCGCTAATGTACTGCCTGCCCAAGCAAAAATCAATGAGGCGGCATCAATGTCCTCGGGAGATCACGATCAGCTCGTCCATCCAGGGCGGCGCCATCACGTGGATCGGGACGCGGTTAGGTCCCGCCACCAGCAAAAAGTCGCCGCGTTGAGCGGTTTCGAGGTAGTTGACCTGCGGCTCCGTCAGGTTGAAGGCCCGCTGCAGCTTGAGGGCCTCGGAATGTTTGAGCGAACCGAGCAAAAGGATACTCGGGTTAGTTGCGAGGACGGCCCCATCCTTGGTTTCGAAGAAGTCGCCGGGATTCTGGCTCACCAGGATTAGACTGCCGCCGTACTTGCGGATGCGGCGAGCCAGCCGGATCAGAAATCGCCGGATTGGCTCGTGCTCGAGCAGGAGTCCAGCCTCGTCGATGAGCAGGTGGCGCGGTCGACGGTCTCGCCGTAAGGAGGCCCACAACCAATTAGCCAGCAGGAAGTAAGAAGGGGGAATCAGTTCCTCGCTCAGGTCCCGAAGATTGAACCCAACGATGGAGGCCCCCAGGTCGACATTCGTCGGTGCGCTGAAGAGCTGTCCGAGCTCGCCGGTGACCCACCGGTGCAAGATGGTACCGGCGCGCGATCCGGGATAAGTGAGTTCAAGCTCGCGCCAAATATCAGCGAGCAGCGGGGGGCGCGCACTCTTCGAGATCACCGATCGGGTGATTGCGGCGATCTGCGCCCGCTCGACCTCGTCGAGCTTGCCGCACATTAGACCGATCAAGTCGAGCACATCGCTGAGTTGATCTGTCGGCTCGTCTGCGTCAACGCCGAACAGCAGAGGATCCAAGGCATTGATCGCGTGGCCGGCCCCGGCGGCCAGGTGAAGGTAACTCCCACCCAGCGCACGAATCATGCCGCCGTACTCGGCTTCAGGGTCGAGGACGATGGCCCCAATGCCGCGCGTGTAGCCGCTAAGCACGATCGACGCAGCCGCATAAGTCTTGCCAGCACCGGAGTGCGCCATCACGGCGATGTTGGCGTTGCTAAATCGCTCCTCGTCAAAGGGATCGAACACACAGAGCCCCTCGGTTTCCTTGTTATAGCCCCAGTAATGACCGTTGGCATCCGCCAGGTCCTCTTGGAGCCAGGGCATCATCGTGGCAACCGCACTCGTATGCAGGATATGCTCGCGCCCGAGCACATCTATCCCGAGTGGCCAGGATGAAATGAGGCCCTGACGCATTTCAAAGAAAGGCTGGACTGTTTGCAGCATCATGCGGCGGCAGCTAGCGCGTAAGGCCTCGGCCTGACTTCGAAGCTCAATGGGGTCGTTGGCGCCAATCGTCAGGTAGAAGCTGACCGCGAACGCCTTCTCCTCGTTACGCGCCAGCGCCTGATGAACCGCAAGTGCCTCCGGAAGCGTTCGCATGCTGGTCCGATCGAGGTCGCCCGATTCCAGATTTGCCATGTCGTCAGCCCGTAGGTCTCGAATCCGATGGTGCAGCAGGGTCAGCATCCGATCGGTGTCGAGCGGCAAGATGTGTAGGCTGGCGTGCAACTCTCCCTTGAAGCTCAGTAACGGGAGGAGCCAGCCCGGCTCCACCTCCTCCCCCGGGTAGCGATTGACGACGAATGACAGATACTGCCGACCGTTGATCTCAAAGTTGTCGGCGCGGTGGGCAAACGCCTGACGCTGGGATCCGGGGTCGCGATCAGGTCGTTCGCGCTCGTAGAGCTCGGCCAGCAACTTGGAAAGCGCGTCGTCGCCAAGCAGCTGACCCTTGATGCCGATTCGACGAAGCTGATCGATTAACGCCTGCGCTCGCAGGCGCAGTGGCGTTCCAAGGTCGCTTGCGACGATGGATGGCTGGTCGCGCGATCGATCGAAGCGGAACAGCCAGGACCGCAGCAGTTGGCGGCCGGCGTCGGCTGGTCCAATGACGATGAAGATCTCGCGCTGGTAAACCGGCGTGTCCTGCAGATGGGCGTTGATGAAAGTACGGGTCAGCGCCCCCAAATAGGCCGACTCGTCGGTAAAGCCTGCGCGGTCCGGTTCGCGGACATCCCCGGCGGGTACCCGTCGGATGCGAAGGTACAGTTGCATCGGTCCACTCTGCGCATGCAAGAGGTCACGGAAGGCCTGAACGGACCGCAATTGTTGGTCGGGCGCAAGGCCCTGGAAGTTCAACGAGCTGGTCGCGATTATGGCGCGGGGTGCCCCGCCTCGGACTCGAACGAGCCCGTCCCGAACGTCCGAGACCTCCTCGCCAAAGGCCTCCCGTCGGAACAGTTTGACCATGTTCGCCTCAGTCGGTGCTCAGAGCCAACACGAATGACCCAGCGACGATTGCAGCGGAATAGGTGGCCTCCTCTGTCTGAGGGATGGCAAGAAGGACGCTCGCAGGCTTGCTTCCGACATTCAGCCCATGGTCAGTCTGGCTGACGTCGGTGCCCTGGTCGGTTCTGACGCCAATCACCAGGATGTTCTTGCCGATCATGGCTGGCACTGGCGCCGATTGATCAACAGGGCTGATCTGCCTCGAGACATTGGGGATTGCCATCACGTCCACCCGGTCGCCTGGTTTGAGCACGCCGCCGACCGCCGCGGCGGGCGCGATCGGTATACCGATGATGCGATATCCCGGAGGAATGTCAAGACCAGACCCGAGGAGGGTGGCGTTCTTGGTCGGAGCCACCTCTCGGGCATCCACAAATTGGCCCTCGAGAATTGGAAAGGAGACGATCTGGCCGATGGCTTGATCCGCCGAACTCAAGACGTCGCCGCCGATCGACGCTGGATTGACCTGCCGGACGGCGACGTCGGAATCCTGGATACGCGTTCCGACCGTCAAGTCATGGCTCGCGACCAATGCGCTTGCCTCTCGAGTATGGGAGTAGTAGAACACGCCAGCGATTGCCGAGAGGACGACGAAGACCGCGAGATAGATACTCCGACGCATAGCCCCCTCCTATCCGCTCTCAGCGGCAAAGTTGACGGAAACAGAAAAGCTGGAACCGATCGCATAGGAGGCGACATGGCCATCGGGAAAACGCGTCGCGACGAAGAGCGTGACCGGGACCACGTAATCGCGAGGTTGGCCGCCGAGGATGCGATCGGGAGCGTTCCATTGCAACCGCAGCGGCTCACCAGCAGCATGCGTGCCGCCCGGGGCCGTTCCAACCCCCGGTGGCGCATCCGAGGGTGCACCGTCGAATCGCCAGCCCGCCAACCATGAGTGCCCGAAGCCGCCAGCGACGCCATTAACGACCAACTCACCTTCACGAACGATCAGCAGTTGGACCGACAAACTCGTTAGGGCTCCACGTAGACCATCGATATGGCGAAATGCCGTGGTTGTGGGTGCCCCGATCGAGAGTCCGATATAGGGGACGACCGCCACAAGCGCTTGCGGCGAGCGGTAAATGCGGGATGGCCGCGTGCTGGCGGTGGCTACGGCTTGATTCCCAACCTCCACCGAAAATGGACGGCGCAGCAGATGAACCGTGCCATATCGGTCGTAGACCGCGGCCTGGGCATGCCCTGAAATAAACGCCACGACACGTGCGTCGTAGGTTCCGGCAGCTTGATAGACGTGAGGGACCCGAATCGAGGTGCCCACCGGGGCGTTCAAGGTGGTCATCTGGCCATCACCGAAATCGATCGACCAGCTGGTTACCGACCAGCTCTCGATGGCCATGCTCAGAAAGAGATCGAGATCCTCCGTGAGGGCATTGCTGAGCACGGCCGATACGATGCTGGTCGAGCCAGCAGACGCAACCGGCGGAGACACGGTGACCTGAAGGTCGAGATCGAGTCGGGCCGCCGCGTCTGCTTGGGGCGGCTCTGCGACCGGCGTCGCGGACGGGCTCGCGCAAAGGACGGTTGTAGTCCCGAAATTTGGTGGCGGCGTGTCGGGAGGAGGCGTGTTGATCTGTCTGTTGGTCGCTCGATCGAAGACGTACACGGCCCAAACCCACGGACAGGAGGGGCTCAAGATCGGCTGGGCGACCCACTCCGAGTAGAACGGCGACTGATGACCGGTACCGGTGGGGGCCGGAAACCCGAAAGTCGAATCGCTGACCTGCGCATAGACAAACGCGTGTCCCGCGTACCCGGAGACCGAGGTAATGGATACCGTCGTAACCGTACCGCCCACGCCCTGGCTGTCGGTCGCTCCGCTCGCCGCCAGTGCAAGGCCAAGGCCGAGCGAGACGGCGGCCTTAGCCGCGGTGACCCCAGGCTTCATGTCCGTATCTCGGCGTTAGCGGCCACCGTCACGTCGACGACGTGCAGTCCGATCCATCCGAGCAACAGGAAGCGATACGGGACGTGGATGCGTGCGCAGACCGCAGGCCGGTCGAGGTACGCCCGTGTATATGGATCCGCAGCGGGTATCTCGTTGACGATAGTGATGTCTGCGGCGGCCGCTACCTGCGCCGGCTCCGGGATCCCCGGCATTCCGGACAAGTTGCGAAGCAGAAAATCGCGGGTTGTCGTTGTAGCAAGACCTGGATCCAGCCGAAGCCGGCCCGTCTGGCTGTAGTAACGTTCGTCGACCGCGGTCGCTGCGGTGACGGTTGCGAGATCGACGGCATATCGAAGACGCAGCTTCTGCATCTGGAGGCTCGCTATATCGACCGCTAGCGCGAATACGAGGATAAGGGTCGGCATGAGCAAGACGGCATAGAGAACACTCTGTCCACGTGAGCGAATCAATGGTTGACCTCGCCCCGACCAACGTAGCGCGATGCGAGGGTCAGGTCCCGACTGAAAAGGAAGGGGATAGCCACGTGGCGCTGGCTGATTACCTGAACGGTGATCGGCTGTCCCCAGCGAACATATCCGGGCGTAACAGTGACTTGCACGTATCTCGGATCGAGGCCGGCCGCCGCGAGCTCCGTGCGAATGCGGTCTCTCACGACGGGGTCATCTTCGCCGCGTTCCCCTGCAACCCGCGCTCCGATCGCAGCCGCCGCCTGCTCCCCGATCCAGATGTGAATCAGGCCCCCGAGTTCGACGATGCCGAAGAGAACCGGGAGCAAAATGAAGGCTACCGCCAGCACCGCTTGAAGCGTTTCCTGCCCCCGCTTCCGTCGCGTGCGGCCCCTCGTCATGAGGTCTGGGTCAGTCGCTGAACCATCTGGCCAATCTTGGCGACCAAACCGTTATTCCAGGCCATGATGCCGACGACGAGGGTTCCGAGGATGATCGCTGCTCCGATCACCCATTCCAGGGTCGACTGTCCGCGCTTCAACGTCCTCACCTTTTCCCTCCAATCCCTAAATCGTTTTGACCGACCAAATCGCGCTGCCTCATCCAAACGCCCGCTGCATGATGCCCCAGAAAAGCGGAATCACAATCAAGATCACGAACTCCGGCAGGTAGATACCTCCAAGAACGGCGAGCAATTTGGTGCCCACTGCCGCTGCCTGGGCGGTGCTTCGGTTGCGCTGATTCATGCGCACCATCAGCTCTTGGTCGCGAAGCGTCGCGTCCAGGTCACCACCGATCCGCTTGCTCTGGGAAACGGCACCAACGAACATGGCGACGTCGTCTACGCCGGTCCTTAGGCCGACCTCTTCGAGGGCCTGCTCGATGCTCAACCCCAGCCCGTACCTCCCCAGGGCTCGTTGAATTTCGCGGCGTAGCAGGCTGTCCGAGTGACTATTGGCGGAAAGAATGTGGAGAGTACGTTCCAGTGGCATACCGGCCAGCGTGAAAGCACGGAGGATGCTGATGAGTTGCGGGAGCTCGCGCTGCAAGGCATCCTGTCGCTTGCGTCGGCGACCCGCTAGGTACCGGGCTGGAGTCACATAACCAGCCCAGGCGAAAAGGGGGACGAGCAAGAAGGCACCCGAGAGCACGATCGCCAGCAGACCGGCGAGCAGGGCGGCGGCCGCCCCGCTCATCAGCCGAAGGACCCGGAATTCGACTCCGTCAAGTTGATCCGGCTCGAGGCCGGCTTGAACCAAGTAGAGGGGATCGATGCGGGCTGGGCGAAGTCGAAGTCGCGTTCCCCAGAGGACCGCCATCGGACGGACCCAGCGCTGGTACCAACCCAGGTGTTCCCGCTGGTGGAGCCGCCACTCGACGGGGGACAGGGTCGTGGCTCGAATCACCTCGTTGGCGGACGGTTGGGCGGGTTGCATCCCAGCAAGAATCGCCTGCAATCCTGCGAAGCAGGCCGCCGCCGCGCACAGAGCCCCGAGCGTCATGCCTCGAAACGGGCGATCCGGAAGCTCAAGGCGATCCCTGCGACCTCGAGCACCGCCGCCAGCGGGAAGAGGACGAAGCGGCCGAGCATGGTTTCATCGAGCACGCTCAAGAGCTGCGGGTTCATCAGCCGGAGGTAGATGTACATAGCCGGGACGATGACAGCAAGCAGCCAGATTTGCGCTCGCTGGCCTGCCGAGCGTGCCCGAACCTCGTTCGCCAGCTGAACGTTGAATTGGACGGCGGACGAAAGCTCGACGAGGAGCGTTCGAGCCGCCTGCGTCGGGAGGTGGTTTGCGTCGCAAATGCTCAAGGTCTCCCAGATCAGCCCGAGGTTTCGCGTCGTGATTCGGGCACGCACCTCGCGAAGGCTGTCGGAAAGCGGTACGTTGAGGATGAAGCGCTGAATGACGAAATCGAGGTCTTCAGCGATCCATAGATCATGGGATCCACGTCGCGCGTGTCGAAGCGCTTCGAGATACGTATTGCCCGCGGACAACCCAGCTACGATCGCTTGCAAGAGACCTGGCGCCGCGGCCTCGCTTCGGCGGGCTTGTACATGGACGAGCCAGGCGAGGTAGACCCGGGGCAGGATCAGGCCAGCGCCGGCGCCGAAGACTCCGAGGACCGGCGACTGTTGCCAACCGATGGCAAACAACCCGACCGGCGCAATGATGCCCATAGCGACGTATGAACCTGCGTTGCCCACGATGCGGGCGCCGGCCAGCCGGTGCTGGTAATGGCTGAGCAGTCGGCCGAGCATCTGGCCCGACCTGCCGGGTGGCGCCCGGTGCCCGATGGCCAGTCCGACGCTGAGGATGGCGATGGACACGCAACCGGCTGCTACGAAATCCACCGCATGCCCTGGAGTTCGAGTTTGCGAAGCAGCCTGGGCCCAGGTCGATAATCCGCAACGCCCGCGAACTCGACGTGCATCTCCCCGTGCCGGACGACGAGCTCGCTCTTGAACACCGGGCATAACTCGTACCGTCCGTTTTCATCAGCCTCGCGCAACTCGGCGATCTCCTGGACGCAGCGGCGTCCGTCGCGAAGCCGGCTGACGAAGACGACCAGATCGAAAACACGCCCAATGTAGCGGCGAATCTCAACCGGGCTGAGCTGTGCGAAATCGCGACTGATCAACAGCTCGAGCCGGGCTAGGGCGTCGACGCAGCTGCTTGCATGAATCGTGGTTGCCGAGCCATCGTGTCCCGTATTCAATGCCTCGAGGACGTAGTACGCCTCTTTGCTATGTCGGATCTCGCCGATGATCAGCCGGTCTGGCCGCATGCGAAGCGCGTTCTGCACCAGGTCGGCGACGTCGAGTCGGCGGTCTTGCGCTGTCTTGCCCGCAAGCTCCCTTGAATGGACGCATTCCAACTTGACCCAATGTGGGTTATCGAGCTCGAGTTCGGCAGTGTCCTCGATGGTGATCACCCGTTCGTCGTCCGGAAAAGCACTGACGACTGAGCGGAGGAGGGTGCTCTTGCCTGAACCGGTGGCTCCGGCGATGAGAATATTGGCCTTTGCGACCGCCATGGCCTCAAGAAAAGCCCCCATCTGAGCCGACATTCCGCCACCGGTGACCCAGTTCGGCTGGTTGGGAGCGTGTTCGTCGGGCAGCAGCGCGAGGCGAACCCGATTGAACTTCCGGATGCACAGGGTAGGGCCTCCAACAGGCGCAAACACGGCGTTGGCGCGGCTGCCGTCGACCATCCGGGCGTCCACAAGCGGCTTGTCGATGTTGATCTCACGGCCAACCAGGGCAACAATCTTGTGGATCGTCTGTTCCAGTTGGGCTTCATCACGGAAGGTTGTATGAGTGAACTCCAGTCGGCCTCGCCGCTCGATGTAGATCTCGTCGAAGCGATTGACGAGGATGTCGGTAATCTCCGGGTCAGCCATCAGTGCCTGCAATGGTCCAAGCCCCACCAGCTGGTCGAAGAGGTCCTCGACCAGGACCGGCGTCGCGGCAAGTTGACGCTGGGCTACGGCGTCGCGAATTCGGTCCCTGAGGATCGTCTCCCGCTGAGGATTAAGGGAGAACGGGTCGAGGATCTCGGGGTCGACCTGGAGCGCAAGCTGCGCTCGCACGAAATGACGGAGTTCTTCGGGCGTCGGCGCTTCCGTCTTCGAGACGTTTTCAGCCAGCACGGCGGCGCTTCGAGAACCAGCCGAATGGCGACAGGGCGGTTCGCGATTGCGCCGGCAGTTTAAGGGCCGGGTAGATCGACGCGGCAAGCACCGACAGCGCTTCGATTGACGCGCCGCTGCCCCGTACCACCAGTGGCTCGTGCCGGTTCTCAGCGGTGTCAAAAGACGGGTCGTACGGAATGCGCGCAACCAGTGAGCCGTTCAGATCTCCCATGGGCTCGGCCAGGTTGAACCCGTCGCGCATCTTGTTCGCGACGTAACCAAGCTTTGCGCCGAGACCAATTCGCCGAAGGGCCTCGACCCCGCGATAGAGCGACTGCACCGATCCGGCGGTGGGCGTCACCACGCAGTAGATGCGCGTCGCGGTCTCCAGCAGATAGGTCTCGAGATCGCCGAGCGTGGCTGAGATGTCGAGGATCAAGAACTGGTAGCCCGCCGACTTGAAGGTCGTCAGGATATGGGCCGCTTGTGCGACGCCCAAGAGTTCGGCTCGATCGCCGGATAAACACTTGGATGGACCGAGCATGACGTCGAGGCGCGTGGCCGGATGTCGAATTACGAAGTCGCGCGGGTCCGGGCATGGCAAGGTCAGATCGCAGAGATAGTCGAGCATCGTGGGTTGAGCAATGCCAAGACGAGCGGAGACATTTGCTGAGCCCAGGTCAAAATCGATAAGGGCGACGTGCAAAGGTTGCGATGGGCTCGTCGGAGATTCTCGATAGCGACCCTTCATCGCCAGGAGCGCGGCCACCTCGGTCGCGAGCGTGGTACGGCCTGTGCCGCCCTTAGTCGAGAAGAACGCGATAACCTGCGGCCCACCGAGGTAGACCGGCACCGCCGCCGCGCTCTCGCCGTCCCCATTCGCGCTCTCGTCGTCAGCATTGCCGAGGTCAGGATCCGGCAACGCGATGACCTCGTCGTCGATCGACCGAATGTCGACCGGTCCAGGCGCATCGCTCGAAACAGAATGCGCCTTTTCGGCTACCAGACTCAAGCGGGGCCTGCGAGAATCGCCCTGTTTTGATGCTGCACTCGGACGCCGAGTTACCGCAGATGGATCGGCAAGATGTTGAGTCACTTTAAATTCGATCGCCGCCAATGCCCAGTGGATGAGAGATCGTCCTTCGGGTCTGATCCAGGCGATCGCGGCGCCCAACAACGCGGCGCCCAGAGCCAAGACAAGCTGAAGAGGGCCCGGTAACGAAAGATGGAGGATCGTGTAGGCGGCGAGTAGCCCAAGTGCCAGGGCGGCTAACCGAGTGACCGACAGACCAAGGATGAACTGGTCTTCGCCGTTGAGTTCGTGAGGAATCCGCACTCCGCGCATTGGCCCCCTCCAAGGTGGCATCGTGAATCAGCGCGAAG